>Ga0315328_10000820_pt1 | contig 13914 bp, 15 predicted proteins | sample M120032315metaG_FD_203462 | JGI IMG/M metagenome (GOLD analysis project Ga0315328, IMG submission 203462) | Ammonia-oxidizing marine archaeal communities from Monterey Bay, California, United States - M1 200m 32315 | ecosystem: Environmental > Aquatic > Marine > Intertidal zone | place: USA... | reverse complement strand
TCCTCATCCTTTTGTTAAGGAAAGCATGGATCTATTCAAAAATCTGTCAAATAATAATAAAAAGAAAATATTCTTTACACACCTAAATCACACAAATCCTTTATTAATTACAGATAGCAAAGAGCAGCTTGAAATTTTAAAGAATGGATACAATGTTGCAACAGACCATTTAATTATTGAGCTATAAAATCTAGCACTTCTTTATAAAAAAAATCAGCTTGATCAGCATGAACCCAATGACCAGCATTATTTATTCTCTTAAACACCACATTATTAAAATGATTTCTTATTAATTCTTCATCATAACTAGTAATATAATCTGATTTATCCCCTTTAATAAACAGAGTTGGAGTGTCAATTATATTGTCTAAAAAATCTGCACCTTGTATCTCATGTAGTGTATTTAATAAGGCATTAATATTTAATCTCCAATTAAAGAGTTTATTTTCATCTCTATATAAATTCTTCATTAAAAAGAATCTAATAGCAGAATCCTTAATCTTCTTTGATAATTCAACCTCAATTTCTTTTAGATTTGGGAAATCTGCTAATGGCAAATCTTTCAAGATATTTAATAACTTAATATGGAAATCTATCTCATATCTCTTTGGAGCAATATCAACAACTATTAACCTGTCAACTGAGATAATATTATTGAAACAAAAGTGCATAGCCACTTTTCCTCCCAAAGAATGACCTAAAATAATTGGATTCTTTAAACCATTCTCTTTTATATATGAGTGTAAGTCTTGAGACAAAAAATCATAAGAAAATTCATTACTATGAAAAGATCTTCCGTGATTTCTTAAATCTAAGATATGAACATTGAATATTTTAGCAAATTTTTTGCCTAATATATTCCAATTATCACTCATGCCAAATAAACCATGAATAATAATTAGAGGCTTACCCACACCGTATACTCTTGAAAACATCATAGTAGCCGCTTATACATTTGTATAGTATTCTCTAAGCCCAAATAAATTGCATCTGATATTAATGCATGTCCAATTGAAACTTCAGCAATATTTTCAATTTCTTTTACAAAATAAGATAGATTCTGCATATTTAGATCATGACCAGCATTTACTTTAAGATCACACTCTTTTGCCTTTTTAGCAGCTTCAATATAGGGCAATATAGCTTCGCCTTTATTCTTTCTATATGCTGTAGAATATGCTTCAGTATATAATTCAATTCTATCAGAATTACATAGTCTAGCCCCCTCAATCATTTTAACTTCTGGATTTACAAAGACTGATGTTCTTATATTATACTTCTTGAATTCACTAATCACTTCCTCTAGAAGAGATCGATTTTTTAATGTGTCCCAACCATTATTTGATGTTATTACATCTTCTGAATCTGGGACTAATGTTACTTGATCAGGTAAAATGTCAATCACCATACTAATGAAATCAGAAGAGGGATACCCTTCTATATTGTACTCCGTGGTAATAACATCTTTTAAATCGTATGCATCCTGCCTTGTAATGTGGCGTTGATCAGGTCTTGGGTGAATAGTAATTCCATCTGCTCCGTATAATTGACACTTTTTAGCAGCATTAATAATATCTGGAATATTTCCTCCTCTCGCATTCCGTATTGTAGCTAGCTTATTAATATTTATACTTAGTCTTGTCATATTCTAAATCAACATAGCAAAAGTAAAAAATAGTATGTTTGCTATATTAAAAACTATACTTTTTTATTAAACCAAGATTATATAAAAAACTAATAACCATTACAATACTCAGAACTTGATAAAAAATTTCTCTACAATATTATTATTATTATCTCTCCTGAATACAAATTCAATTACTGCTAAAAATAAAAAACTCGACAACAATAAAAATCATGAGCAACACAAAGTTGTTAATATCATAATTAAAGGAAACAAAACAACTAAAAACTCGATAATCTTAAGAGAACTTGCTGTTAAATATGGAGAATTTATTGGATTAGAAGAAATCGAACAACTAATTATAGAAAGCAAAAACAATCTTACTAACACTAATTTATTTAATTTTATTACTATAGAACATGAATTAAGTAATAATGAGATAATAATAACAATAGAGTTAGTCGAAAGATGGTATATATGGCCATACCCAATCTTTGAGATATCTGATAGAAATTTTAATGTATGGTGGGAAGAATTTAGATCAAGTAACTATAATGATTTCTCAAGACTTAATTATGGTGTGTTTTTAAATATTGAAAACTTTAGAGGTCTAAATGAATTATTAATGATAAAGTTTAGAAAAGGATTTAAAGAACACTACTTATTTAGATATGAGACTCCTCATATAAATAATAAAAAAACATTTGGAATCAATACACAAATTGAGTTTTTCAGAAGAAAAAAGACCTACTTCCAGACAAGAGAAAACGAGCTTCAATATTTTGAAGAAAACAATTTATATACCTCTAAAGAGATGTTATTAGATCTTGAACTATTATATAGAAATAATATCAAAATAAAACATAAATTAAAATTTAATTTCCATAGATCAAATGTGAACTCACAAATCCCTTTATTAAATCCCAATTACTTACTAAATAATAAAAAAACAGGAAGTTTCTATAAAATTAGCTATCAATTTACAAATGAAAATAGAGACAATAATGTATATCCGCTAGAGGGATACTATCTAAATTTTGAAATAGGTAAATATTTTGAACTAAAAAGCCCAATTAATCATTATGAACTTAATAGTCATCTAGAAAAACACATTAAAATATCAGATAACTTCTACTCAGGAACAAGTTTAAGAACAAGAATAACTTCATCAAATCAGCAAGTATATTTTGCAACACAAACCCTGGGTTTTGATGATTACGTAAGAGGTTATGAATTTTATGTTATCGATGGTGAAGATTACTACTTATCAAAAACTGCAATTAAATATGCTCTCATAGATAAAAAGAATCTTGATATTCCATATGTAAAAAAGAAACAGTTTAGCAAGGCACATTTCTCTATATATGCAACTATTTTTTCAGATTTAGGATACACAAAGAATAACACAAATTACAGTGAAAACTCTCTAGCAAACTCACTACTTTGGGGTAGAGGATGTAGTATTGAATATGTTACATATTATGACAAGATGTTAAGAATTGAATTTTCTATAAACAAATTAGGAGAAAAAGGTTTATTTTTACACTTTTCAAGCCCATTTGGGGAAACAAATAGGAAATGAGAATAGCACTTTTTGGAACAGATTTTTCTGAAAATTTCAATAAATACATTCAGCATCTAATTAATAAATTAGAGTCTGAAAAAGCTCAACTATATGTTGAAGAATTATTTCTAAATTTCATTAAAGATAAATTACGATTCAAAAATAAAGTGTCAACTTTTAGAGATTATGAAGGCCTGAAAGACAAGGTAGACATCTTGTTTAGTATTGGTGGTGACGGAACTCTATTAAGAGCTACTTCATATATAAGAGACAGCAACATCCCTATAATGGGAATAAATACTGGAAGACTTGGTTTTATTTCTAGTATTGCTCCTGATCAAATTGATGAAGCAATTAATGACTTGTTGAAAGAGAAATACACAATAAATAGACGAACTCTGCTTAGTTTAAGTACAACTAACAACCTTTTTAAGAGTAAGAACTTTGCATTAAATGAAGTAGCTGTCGTAAAAAAAGACACTTCCTCAATGATAAAGATTGATGCTTATGTTGATGATGAATTCTTAAATACATACTGGGCAGATGGAATAGTGGTTTCTACACCCACAGGGTCTACTGGATACTCTCTTAGCTGTGGAGGGCCTATTATAATGCCTGGAAGTAATAATATAGTTATCACTCCTATTGCTCAACACAACCTAAATGTTCGTCCAATTGTAATTAATGATAATAGTGTTATTAGATTAAAAGTTGAAGATAGAGACCAACTTGCACTTGTATCTTTAGATTCATGTTCTAGGGCTTTTGATTCATCAGTCGAATTAACAATAAAAAAAGCAAATTTCAAGATTAATCTTATTGAACCACAAGGTAATTCATTTACTTCTACAGTTAGGCATAAATTGATGTGGGGTATTGATAAAAGAAATTAATATTTTTCTTTATCTAATAATAGATAAAAAGTATATTTGTAAACCATCTTTATATGATAAAAATGATAAATAATTCGCTTAGAAAAAACATATTCATATTTTTTTTGATGCTTGTAATTTCCGTGCCATTTAATTTGTCAGCACAACTATTTAAGCCAAACTCAGAAATAGGTGTGAAGGCTGGCTTATCATATTATACCGGTGATCTAAACTCTAATCATTTTAATTCTACAAAACCCGCGACTAGTTTTATAGTAAGAAGAAATATTGACAGAAGATTCTCTGTAAAAGCTGAGATTGCAATATTAAATATTAAAGCTGATGACAGGGTATCCAAGGATACTATCAGGTTAGATCGAGGCCTGCATTTTAAATCTTCTATACAAGAACTCTCTTCTCAAATCGAATTTAATTTTCTCCCCTATGAAGTGGGAAACCTTTTATATAATTGGACGCCCTTCATTTTTAGCGGCATTTCAATTTATAATTTTAATCCTCAAGCTGAGAACTCATTAGGTCAATGGGTAGATCTTCAGCCACTTGGAACAGAAGGTCAAGGAACAACAGCCTATCCGGATAGAAAAAAATATCCAAGAACACAAGTTGCAATCCCTATGGGGGGAGGCGTAAAATTATCAATAAGTGATAGATTAAATTTTATCCTTTCTTTTAGTGCTCGCAAGACATATACTGATTATCTTGATGATGTAAGCGCAACCTACCCTGGTGTTCCAATAGAATTTAATGCAGCAAGTATTGAAATGTCTGATCCCACACACAACCATTCAAAAGATGAACAGAGAGGGAATGAATTAAAAAATGATTGGTACTACTATACGGGATTTACAATATCGTTCAGACTTAATAACAATACAAAGGGCTGCAATTACGAATAATTACATTCCTTCATATAATGAATGACTCTATTGACACTAAAAAAATACCTAAGCATATAGCAATCACGATGGATGGTAATGGAAGGTGGGCAAATGAAAAAGGAAAAAGCAGAATGTTTGGTCATAATAATGGTGTTAAGGCTGTTAGAGATACTGTAGAGGGGGCTATAGAATACGGAATTCAATATCTTACTCTCTTTGCATTCTCAACTGAGAATTGGAAAAGACCTAAAAGAGAAATAGATGCACTAATGTCATTACTTGTATCCTCTATTCATAATGAAACAGAAACTTTAATTAAAAACAATATTAAACTTAAAACTATTGGCAATACATTACAACTACCAAAAAAATGTCAAAAAAAATTAGATGAGTGTATGTTTCTAACGAAAGAGAATACCCAGATGACATTAACATTAGCGCTTAGTTATAGTGGAAAATGGGAAATCTTAAATGCTATAAGGAACATAATTAAAGATAACATAAAAGAAGAAGAAATATCAGACGAGCTTTTTCAACAATATTTAACAACAAAAAGCGTTCCTGACCCAGAGTTATTAATTCGTACCAGTGGAGAACATAGAATCAGTAATTTTATGCTTTGGCAAATTGCATATTCAGAATTATATTTTACTGATAAAAAATGGCCTGACTTTAGAAGAGAAGATTTAAAAAATGCAATCATTAATTTTCAAAACAGAGAACGTAGATTTGGTAAAACTAATGCTAATCTAGTATGAAAAAGAAATTTCTTCTAATACTATTTGGTTTATCTCTAGCAAACATCCTATTAAATGCCCAAGAATCAACAGATAATTTCACTATCGATTATACGCAACCAAAAGAATATATTCTTTCTGGAATATCTCTTGATGGAGTAAAATTCCTAAGCAAATCTAATCTTATCGACATAACTGGATTAAAGATAAATCAGAAAATCACTATCCCCGGAAATGATATTAGTGTTGCAATTAATAAGCTTTGGAAACAAAATCTTTTCTCAGATATTAACATAGAGTACAGTGATGTTACTAATGACAGCATATATCTTAACATAATCCTTAAAGAATACCCAAGATTATCGAAATTTAAATTTAAAGGTGATATAAGTAAAGCCGACATAAGTAATCTCAAAGAAGACTTGCAGTTAATAAGAGGAAAAATACTAACACAAAACTTGATAAAAAACAGCATTAACAAAATCAACAAATTCTATATTGATAAAGGATTCTTTAATGTTAAAGTCAATCATTCAATTTACAAAGACACCCTCTCTAGCAACACATCAACACTTATCTTTAATATAAATAAATTTAAGAAAGTTAAAATCAAGGATATAATTGTTCATGGGAGAAAAGAAATATTAAATAATAATAAAACATTCTTTAATAAAAAAGATACTATTTATGCTTTAAGTAATAGAAAGCTTAAAAAAAGCATGAAAGAAACAAAGATTAAAAATAAATGGAGATTTTTCAAAGTGTCAAAATTTATAAAATCAAATTATGAAGATGATAAAACGAATATCATAAGTGAATATAATAACAAAGGGTATCGAGATGCAAAGATTACTCAAGATACAGCCTACCTTAACAATGATAACACTCTAACTATTGAAATAACCATAGATGAGGGTGAACCATATCTATTTGGGAATATTACTTTTATTGGAAATACTAAATTTACTAATGAAGAACTTATAAGACAATTAGGTATTAAAAAAGGAGATGTGTTTAATCAATCAATCCTGGATTCACGCCTTTTTGGAAGTCAAGAGGGAACTGATATTAGCTCATTATATCTGGATGATGGATATCTTTTCTTTAATGCTACTCCCGTTGAAGTTTCTACAAACAATAACTCTATTGATCTTGAAATACGCTTATATGAAGGAGAGCAAGCTAGAATTAACAAAATTGCTGTTAATGGAAACACTAAAACACAAGATCATGTTATTATGCGAGAATTAAGGACTAGGCCTGGTGATCTTTTTAAAAGATCAGATATTATGCGGTCCCAAAGAGAATTAGCACAGATGCAATACTTTGATCCTGAAGCTTTTGATGTAAAGGTCGATCCAAATCCTTCTAGAAATGAAGTTGACATAACTTATATTGTTTCAGAAAAATCTTCTGACCAAATACAGATGCAAGGAGGATGGGGTGGCGGTAGAGTTGTGGGATCCTTAGGGTTAACATTTAACAACTTCTCCTCAAGAAACATCTTTAATGGAAAAAAATGGAAGCCTCTCCCATCAGGAGATGGTCAAAGGCTTTCACTAAGAGCCTCTTCTAATGGATCTTATTATCAACATTATAACATGTCCTTTACTGAGCCATGGCTTGGAGGAAAGAAACCTACATCATTACAGATTTCGCTATACCGATCAATTTCATCAAATGGATTAACTGATGAAGAGAGGCAAGAAATTCAAGTATCCGGACTTTCACTTGGAATTGGAAAAAGACTAAAAAACCCTGATGATTATTTTACTCTCTACAATGGATTAAACTTTGTTCAATACAAACTAAATAATTCTCAATCATTCTTTTCTTTTAGAAATGGGGAATCAAATAACGTAAACTACAATATTAACATAGGAAGAAACTCTGTTGATCAGATTAATTTTCCAAGAAAAGGATCTAACTTTTTACTCTCTCTTAAAGTATCACCTCCATACTCAATGTTTGATAATGTAGATGACTACTCAACATTAACTGATCAGGAAAAATATGAATGGGTAGAATACTATAAATGGAAATTTAAAGCTACTTGGTTTTCTCCATTTACTGAAAAACTTATATTAGCAACAAGGACAGAATTTGGGTTCTTAGGGGCCTATAATGAAGATTTAGGTATCTCACCTTTTGAAAGATTTTATGTTGGAGGTGATGGCTTAAGTGGTATGGGGTATATGAATGATGGAAGAGAGCTTGTTGCGCTTCGTGGATATTCCAATAACTCTATATCTCCACAGACAGGAGCAACAATATATAATAAGTACACAGCTGAAATTAGATATGCATTGAGTTTAAATCCTGCATCAACAATGTATGCACTAGCATTTGTGGAGGCAGGTAATGCTTGGGAGAAATTTGATAATTTTAATCCTTTTGGAGTAAAAAGAACTGTTGGAATTGGAGTGAAAATTATGTTACCAATGGTAGGGATGATGGGTCTAGATTATGGTTGGGGATTGGATGAGATCCCTGGTAATCCCGATGCTAATGGAGGACAATTTCATTTTTCTATAGGACAAAATTTTTAATTAACTTTGTAAAATGAAAAAAATACTTTACCTACTAATAATATTACTACTATCTAATCTTGATTCATATTCGCAGAAATTCGCATATATTGATACAGATTATATCTTAAATAAGATCCCGGAATTTAAACAGGCCCAAGATAAACTAGATGCTTTTTCTGTTCAATGGCAAAAAGAGATTGAAGACAAGTATGCAGACGTAGATGCAATGTACAGGTCCTACCAACAGGAACAAGTTTTACTTACTGAACCCATGAAAAATAAAAGAGAAGAGGCTATCATGAGTAAAGAAAATGAAGCAAAGGATTTGCAGAATAAATATTTTTCTCCACAAGGAGACCTTTATATGAAAAGACAAGAGCTTATAAAACCAATCCAAGATAAAATCTATGATGCTGTACAGCAACTAGCAAATAACAATAAATATGCAATCATTTTTGATAGTTCAAGTGACTTAATAATGCTGTATACGAATCCAAATCTTGACAAAAGTGATAAAATACTAGAAATCCTAGGATATTAAATAATCTAATAAATAATAAAATGAAAAAAATATTAATACTTTCAATAACCTGTTTACTTACAATCAGTTCATATACACAAAATAAATTTGGGTATATTGACTCTCAAGAATTACTTCTTTTAATGCCAGAGAGAAAAACTGCTGAAGAAGAGGTGCAAACATTTGCAAAAAGCTTAGAATCTCAATTACAAGCTATGACCACTGAATATCAGCAGAGCGTACAAGAATATCAAAATAATCAATCAACTTATACTGACCTAGTAAAACAAGATAAAGTAACTGAAATAACAGGTTTAGAACAAAGAATACAATCATTTCAGCAGAATGCTCAAGAAGCTCTACAATCTAAAGAACAAGAACTTCTAGAGCCAATATTACAAAAAGCTAGAAAAGCGATTGAAGATGTAGCAAGTGAAGGGGAGTATACATATATTTTTGATAAAAGTGTTGGAAGTATATTATATGCAAAAGAAAGTGAAAACATTCTTGAAAAAGTTAAAAAGAAACTCAATCTTTAATTTAATAAAAGTATCCTAGTGATGCTTTTATTAAATCTTTAAAATAATGTCTAAAGATCCAATAGGAATTTTTGATTCAGGAATTGGAGGGCTTACTATAGCACACGCTCTTAAAACTAAACTTCAAAATGAAAGTTTTATATACTTTGGAGATACAAAACACCTTCCATATGGTGAAAAATCTGAAGAGGCTATAAAAGACTATAGTTTAAAAATTGCGAAATTCTTAGAAAAAAGAAGATGTAAAGCAATTATTATTGCATGTAACTCTGCATCTTCAGTTGCATTCAAATATATCACTAAGCATATTAAATCAATTCCAATATATAATGTTATAGATCCAATTATTGATGTAATATCTAAAGATTGTAGTAGAAAAATTGGGGTAATTGGAACTAAAGCCACAATCAAATCTAATATCTACCAAAAAAAAATAAGTGAAATATGTAAACAAACAGAAGTGGTTTCATTAGAAACACCTCTTCTAGCCCCAATGATTGAAGAGGGTTTCTTTAATCAAGAAATAAGTATAGCAATAATAAAAAACTATTTAAAGAATAAATGCTTAAAAGATATTGATTCTTTAATACTTGCATGCACACATTATCCTCTTATTAAAAAGGAAATTACTCGATTCTATAATAGTAAAATTAAAGTAATAGACTCGGCAGAAATTATCTCAAACTATATAATGAAAGAACTAAAAGATTTAAATATTATGAATAAAACTAACAGCTGCAATCATCATTTTATTATTTCTAATTATACCAAATCATTTGAAAAAAGTGCCTTTATATTTTTTAAAGAAAATATAAAACTAGAAGAAATTGATATATGGAAATCTAACTAATTGTACCAAGCAGAATACATTATATAATTATTTAACGATTTTATTAGCACCACTTTTCATGAGTTTGTATTTTTGTAAAAAGAAAAATTATGAATTATAGTATCTACGCAGAGAGCACTCCTAATCCTGAAGTTATGAAGTTTGTTTCAAATAGAATGTTAGCTGATAAAAACATTGAATTTCTAACTGCAGAAGATGCATCAAAGATACCTATGATTCATAAGATTTTCTCTCTTCCTTTTGTTGAAAGTATTTTTCTAAGCACAAATTTTATTTCTATAAAAAAATATGATAATATCGAATGGGGTGAAATTATATTAGAACTCAGGAATTTTATAACTAAAGCTCTTAATGACGATGAAATAAAAAACTATTCAGAAGGTATCTTTATTGAACAAAAATTAACCACTCATAATTCAGAACCTAAACAGAAAGAAGGTCTAATTACAAAACAGAAAACAGAAACTGAAGAAGATATAATTAATCTTCTAAACGAATACATTAAACCAGCAGTTGAAAGTGATGGAGGTGCTATAGAATTTGAATCCTATACACAAGGAATTGTAAAGGTTATCTTAAAAGGTGCCTGTAGTGGATGCCCATCCTCTACCGCAACATTAAAAGATGGGATTGAATCTCTATTAATTCAAAAGCTTGGTAATAAGATTAAAGAAGTAGTAGCTATTAACGGATAATTTTTTTTACAGATGCATCCAATCTTTTTTAGCTAAAAGATCTGATTCTGACTCAACATTATCTTCATCAGGCACACAACAATCTACTGGACAAACTGAAGCGCATTGTGGTTCTTCATGAAATCCTCTACATTCGGTACATTTATTAGTTACTATAAAATAAATATCTTCAGAGAAACCACCTGTAGTATTTTCAGCGTCAGCATCAATTTCTGATCCATCAAGCGTCTTTACTTTTCCCTTTAAACCCGTCCCATCAGAAAACCTCCATGGTTGATCTTCTTCATAGATAGCATTATTCGGGCATTCCGGCTCACATGCACCACAATTGATGCAATCTTCTGTTATTTTTATAGCCATGCTAGAAAATTTTATGCAAAAGTATGTATTTTACTTTAATTTAGCGATTCGTAAAGATTATCATTAATTATATATAATAAAAAGATAAATAGATGTAAAAAGCTTTGTAATTTTACAAAAAATTATACAGATTAGAATGATTAAATCAGACATTATAATAATTGGGGCAGGACCTATAGGTCTCTTCACTGTTTTTGAAGCAGGATTATTAAAATTAAGATGCCACTTAATTGATGCACTCCCTCAGCCGGGCGGACAATGTTCAGAAATTTACCCAAAGAAACCTATCTATGACATACCTGCTTATCCTGAAATTCTAGCTGGTGAACTAACAAATAAACTTTTAGAACAATGTAAACAATTTCAACCTGGATTTACATTAGGAGAAAGAGCAGAAGAAATAAAAAAAGATGATGATGGAGTATTTACAGTAACAACAAATAAGGGAACAATACATAAAGCTTTAGTTGTTGCTATCGCAGGTGGACTAGGTAGTTTTGAACCTAGAAAACCACAACTAGATAACATTTCATTCTATGAAGATAAGGGAGTAGAATATATTATAAAAGATCCCGAGATATATAGAAACAAAAAAATTGTAATTGCTGGGGGCGGTGATTCAGCGCTAGACTGGAGCATCTTTCTAGCAAATATAAATGCTGACGTCACACTAGTTCATAGGAGGAATGAATTTAGAGGAACTTTAGATTCAGTTGAAAAAGTTAGAGATCTGAAAAATCAAAATAAAATTAATATTATAACTCCTGCTGAGATTGTTAAGCTTAATGGAGAAGAAAAGCTAGAGAGTGTTATAATCTCAAAAGATAATGTTAAAAATGAATTAAAAGTAGATCATTTTATACCTCTTTTTGGATTATCTCCCAAACTAGGGCCTATCTCAAACTGGGGATTGGCAATAGAAAAGAATGCAATTAAAGTTGATACATATGATTATCAGACAAATATTCCAGGAATCTTTGCCGTAGGAGATATAAATACCTATCCAGGAAAATTAAAACTTATTTTATGTGGATTTCATGAGGCAACACTAATGTGTCAATCAGCCTATAAAATAATTAATCCTGGCAAAAAACATGTTCTTAAATATACCACGGTTACTGGTATTGATGGTTTTGATGGTACTAGAAAAGAAGCTCCAAAATCAGTAGTACAAGCTATTAACAAATGAACATATAATGTCTGATGTTAAAATTAAAATAACTGATAGGCAAGGTAAACTTCATAATGTAGTGGCTCCTATTGATATGGCTATGAACGTGATGGAAGTTATTCGTTCGTATGAATTAGCTCCTGAAGGACCAATTGGAGTTTGTGGCGGAATGGCTATGTGTGCCTCATGCCAATGTTATATAACATCTACTCATGAACTTCCAATTATGGGTGATGAAGAAGAAGCAATGCTTTCAGAAGCATTTAACGTAACAGAAAAAAGTCGATTAGGGTGTCAAATATCAATAACTAAAAATCTAGAAGGATTAGAAATTACAATAGCTCCAGAGGAATAAGGAACTACAATTCAAGTGCTTTTTTAATATTATTATCCATTAGAAAAGTCTTTGGATCTTCTAAATACTCTTTCACCTTACATAAGAACCCAACTGAGGATTTACCGTCAATTATTCTATGATCATAAGATAAGGCAAGATACATTATTGGACGAATAACAACTTTTCCTTTTATAGCAACTGGTCTATCCACAATATTATGCATTCCAAGAATAGCACTTTGAGGAGGATTAATAATAGGAGTAGATAGCATTGATCCAAAAACACCTCCATTTGTGATTGTAAATGTGCCATTTAACATCTCATCAACTGTTATTTTTCCTTCTCTAGCTTTATTAGCCAATCTTTTAATTTCAGACTCTATCTCTCTAAAAGTTAATCTCTCTACATTCCTTACAACAGGAACCATTAATCCTTTTGGTGCACTAACAGCAATTCCTAAATCAACATGTTTATAATGAATTATATTATCTCCATTAATCATTGCATTAACATCTGGAAAATCAACTAGCGCCTTTGTTACAGCTTTAGAGAAAAAAGACATAAAGCCAAGATTAATATCATGTTTATCAATAAAAGCTTGTTTGTGTTTTGATCGTAAACTCATAATAGATGACATGTCAACTTCATTAAATGTTGTTAACATAGCTGTTTCATTTTTTACAGCAACTAATCGAGTAGCTATTTTACGTCTTAAAGTTGACATTTTTTTAGATTCGAACTCTCTTCCCTCTATATCTAATGAATTATTAATCAAATCTAAAACATCATTCTTAGTAATTTTTCCTGATTCACCACTACCAATAATATCTTTTTGATCAATATTATTTTTCTTAATTATTGCATTAGCTAGTGGTGTTAATTTAGTTGACTGCTTTTCATGGGCAACAACAGTACTTCCTTCTTTCATCTTTTTAGAATTAGCTGATTTGATATTATCTGGAGTAGCAGCTTTAGTATCAATTGTACAAACTACATCCCCAACAGCAACAGTCTGACCTTCTTCAACAATAATTTTTATTATTCCACTGGTTTCTGCAGGTAGTTCAAGAGTTGCCTTATCCGAATCTATCTCAGCAATAGCTTGATCCTTTTCTACATAATCTCCGTCATCAACTAGCCACTCAGCAATCTCAACTTCTGAAATTGATTCTCCTGGGCTTGGAACTAACATCTCTAATATCATGCTATTTTATT
>Ga0315328_10000819_pt1 | contig 13916 bp, 11 predicted proteins | sample M120032315metaG_FD_203462 | JGI IMG/M metagenome (GOLD analysis project Ga0315328, IMG submission 203462) | Ammonia-oxidizing marine archaeal communities from Monterey Bay, California, United States - M1 200m 32315 | ecosystem: Environmental > Aquatic > Marine > Intertidal zone | place: USA... | reverse complement strand
AACACCGGCACGCGCATCGTCAGCTTGAGCGGTAACGTCAAGCGGCCCGGCTACTACGAAATCGAGGTCGGCAAGGTCACCCTCGGCGAACTGATCTTTCACAAGAACTTTGGTCAGGGGCTGCTCGACGGGCGTAAACTTCGGGCCATCATTCCCGGCGGTTCGTCATCGAAGGTGTTCCGTGCTGGTGAGACGTTTGACATAAAGGGCAAGGACAAGTGGGGCGAACTCGTCGAGCAAAAACTCGACCTGCTCGACATCCCGTACGACTTCGACACGCTGATGAAGTGCGGCTCGATGTCCGGCTCTAGCGCCATCATTGTGCTGGACGACTCGGTGGACATCGTCGAGTCGCTGGGCAATCTGTCTGATTTTTACGCGCACGAGACCTGCGGTCAATGCACCCCCTGCCGCGAAGGCTCGCTGTGGATGGCCAAGGCGCTCAAGCGCATGCGTAGTGGCCAGGCTCGAAAGGGCGATGCTGACTATTTGCGGCATGTCGCGCAGAACATTCAGGGCCGCACGATCTGCGCGTTTGGCGAGGCGTGCGCCTGGCCGGTACTGAGTTTTGTGGACAAGTTCCGTGACGATTTCGAGAAACGCGGTGCCGAGGACGAGGCCCGCTTGGCCAAGCGCAACGGTGAGGCAGCAACGAAATAGCGATGGGAGCCAATCAGACAGAAACGACAGTCGAAAACGTCACGGTGAAAGTAGACGGCCGCGCTGTGGAGGTGCCGCGCACTATGCCGAACTGGCAGCGCAAACCGGAGCCGACCACCATTCTGCAGGCATGCAAGCACGCCGGCATCGACATTCCACATTACTGTTATCACCCCAAGCTGCCGCTCGCCGGCAACTGCCGGATGTGTCTGGTGCATGTAGGTATGCCGGGGCGGCCTGGCCCGGATGGCAAGCCGCCGATGAACGAGGACGGCTCAACAAAAATTTTCCCGATGCAGCTTCCGTACGAGCCGCAGACGCCGCTTGGCGTCATCGGTTGCGCGACCGAGATTATTCCTGGAATGGAGATTTACGCGAGCAGCCCGGAAACCAGGGAGATGCGGGAGGCAGTGCTAGAATCGCTGCTGATTAACCATCCGCTCGACTGCCCGGTATGCGACCAGGCGGGCGAGTGCAAGCTGCAGGAATATTCGGTCGATCATGGCAAATCCGAGAGCCTGTTTGCGGAGGTCAAAGTGCATAAGCCCAAGGCGGTGGACCTTGGCCCGCGCATCACGCTCGACGCGGAGCGCTGCGTGTTGTGCACCCGCTGCATCCGCTTCACTGCCGATGTTGCCGGCGACGACGCACTGGGAATTGTGAACCGCGGCAACTATAGTGCGATTGCAACCTATCCCGGCAAGGCGTTTGACAACAACTACACGCTCAACACCGTGGACATTTGTCCGGTTGGCGCTTTGACGTCGGACGACTTTCGCTTTCAGATGCGGGTCTGGTTCCTCAAGGAAACCAAGAGCCTCTGTACCGGCTGCGGCACTGGCTGCAACACAGTCATCGGCTCGCGTGAAAACAGGATGTACCGCTACGAGCCGCGCCAGAATGACGCGGTCAACAGTTGCTGGATGTGCGATACGGGACGGCTCGACTACAAGTGGATTGGCCGTGACGATCGCTTGGCCAAGGTGCGAGGCCCGAAAGGCGACACTGCTTGGCCAAGCGTGCTTAAGGCGATTTCCGATCGCCTGGGCAAGGCCGACGAGGGATCGGTGGCGATCGTCGCCTCGGCGCGACAGACCAATGAGGAGCTTTATCTGCTGAGCAAATTGGCCAAGCGATTCAAGGCGCCGACCGACTCGGTGCCGCGCGATGGAGAAGCCGACCAACTGCTCGTCGCCGAGGATCGAAACCCGAACACCACCGGCGCGCAGTTGACTGGCATCACGACCAAGCGGGTCGGCTCGAAGCTGGGCGCCATCGCCAAGGGAATCGCGTCCGGCAAAATCAAGACACTGATCGTGTATGGCGAGGATGTCACTCAGCATGGCATCGGCGTCAAGCTACTCGGCAAGTTGAAGACCCTTATAGTCAGCGACATTCTTCCCAGCGCCACGACAAAAAATGCCGACTATCTGCTGCCGGGCTGTGCGCACGCCGAGAAGCGCGGCACATTCACCAACGTGAAGGGACGCGTGCAGAAATTCACAAAAGCCCTCGAGGCGCCGGGCGACGCAATGGCGGAGTGGGAGGTGCTGCATGAGCTGGTGCACAATGTCGCCGGTTTGGCTGAGTTCAACAGCATCGAGGGGCTGTTCAACCAAATGGCATTCGAGGTGAAGGCTTTCAAGGAAGCCGGACTGAAGTGGGACACTCTCGGTGACAAAGGCGCGGACGTGAAACTGTAATGCTGGCTGTGATCACAGACCCTTCGCAGGATTGGTTGCTGACGCTGCTCAAGGTGGTGTGTGTGTTTGCCGTGCTGATGCCGATGGTCGCCTACTCGGTCGTGGCCGAGCGCCGCATTTCGGCTTGGATTCAGGATCGGCTTGGCCCAAATCGCGTCGGTGTTCCGTTCACAAACATCAAGCTGCTTGGCCTTGGTCAGCCGCTGGCCGACGGCGTGAAGGCGCTGGTGAAGGAGGACTTCACACCGGCTCATGTGCGGAAAGCGTTTTATTGGATGGCCCCGGCGATCGCGATGGTGCCTTCGTTCATCGTGTTTGCCGTGGTGCCGTTTGGCTCGATGCTCGGTGAGCAGAAAATGGTAATCGCCGATCTCGATGTCGGCATTCTGTTCACGTTCGGTATCGTGTCGCTGGGTGTATATGGCATCGTGCTGGCCGGCTACGCCTCGAACTCGAAGTACCCGTTTCTTGGCGGCATCCGCTCTAGCGCGCAGATGATTTCCTACGAGATCGCGATGGGCTTGGCGGTCGTGCCGGTTTTCATGCTGGTTGGAAAATTGAACCTTGGCTCGGTAATCGACTATCAGGCGAGCGGCGCTTGGCTCGTGTTCAAACAGCCGGTAGCGTTTGCGATTTTCCTGATCGCGATTTTTGCCGAGACGAACCGGCTGCCGTTCGATCTGCCGGAGTCTGAAACAGAGTTGGTGGCCGGTTACAACACCGAGTACAGCTCCATGCGTTTCGCACTGTTTTTCATGGGGGAATACGCAGCGATGATCGCCGGATCGGCGTTGATGGTGGTGCTCTTTTGTGGCGGCTGGACGCTGCCGTTTGGCGACTTTTTCAACACGCCGGCGCAATCGCTTGGCCAAGGGCTGGTGCATATCGGCGTGTTCATTGCGAAGATCACGGTGTTCCTTGGTTTAATGATTTGGATTCGCTGGATGCTGCCGCGTTTCCGCTACGATCAATTGATGAACATCGGTTGGAAACGGTTCCTACCATTGAGCTTGGCCAATATTATTCTGACGGCAATCGTGCTGTGGATGCTGGCTAGTTCAGGATGACGCAATGAAAGTGGATCGCACAAGATTGACCTGGTGGGAGCGGCTGTATTTGCCGACACTACTCAACGGTTTCAAGGTCACGCTGCGCCATTTCTTCTCGTGGAAACGCTCGAAAGTTTACAGCGACAAGCAAAAGGGCTACAGCGCGAAGACCACGATGCAGTATCCGGAGGAAAAATGGAATGTCCCGACCGGCTACCGCGGTGCGCCGTATTTGGTGAAGGATGTGGACGACAACACCAAGTGCGTTTCGTGCCAGTTGTGCGAGTTTGTCTGTCCACCCAGAGCCATCCGCATCACGCCACCTGGCGACAGTGGCGTGGTCGATCGCGAGGGCGCGGAGAAGATGCCGGAGGAGTTCGAGATCGACATGCTGCGCTGCATCTACTGCGGCTATTGCCAGGAGGTATGCCCAGAGGAGGCAATCTATCTGCTGAAGGACTACGCCATCACCGGCGAGAGCCGCGAGGAGTTGATTTACGACAAGGAAAAGCTGCTCGCGCTGGGCGGCTCCGACAAGCGCGCCTACGATCACCACGTGCAGGAAGGGGTGGGCGAGGGTATCAAAAAATGGGAAACGAAAACCCGGGAGGCCAGCGAGCAGCCTAAGTTTCACTGATGCTTTGAGTTAACAAATGGAAGGAACGCTGTTCAACCTTTTTGCCTCACTGGCCGTGCTGAGTGCGCTGCTGGTGGTGGTGAACCCGCTGAGCCGCAACCCGGTGACGAGCGCGTTGTTCCTCGTGACGACGATGATCTCGATCTCGGGGCTGTTCGTACTGCTCGGAGCGTACTTTCTAGCGGCGGTGCAGATCCTCGTTTACGCCGGGGCGGTGATGGTGCTGTTCCTGTTCGTGATCATGCTGCTGGACCTCCGGGAGGCCGTGCGGCGCAAGCTGAACCTCGTCAGCCTCGCGATGGGAACCATGGCCGTCGGCGCGTTGTTCCTCGTTTACAAAAGCTCTATCGAGACAACGTACGGAGATCCAATCCAACACCATGAGGCAGACTCCGGCCTAGTAGAGGCTACACCGGCCAAGGTGGTCGGCAGCACCCAGGCGCTTGGCCAAGCGCTGTTCAGCGCTAAAAAGGGATTCATCCTGCAGTTCGAGATTATCTCCGTCCTGCTGCTGGTGGCGATGGTCGGCGTGATTTTATTGAGCAGAAAGGAGCCACGCTGATGGAACCAACCCTGAGCCAATACCTGCTGGTGAGCGGGGCGCTGTTTGCGATCGGTCTTCTGGGCGTGATCGTGCGGCGCAACCTACTGATCATTTACATGTCGCTCGAGTTGATGCTCAACGCGGCCAACGTGGCGCTCGTGGCCATGTCGCGTTTCAACGGAAATCTCGACGGGCAGGTGATGGTGTTTTTCATCATCACCGTCGCGGCGGCGGAGGTGTCCGTTGGCTTGGCCCTAATCGTTGCCCTGTATCGCAAACGCCAGACGGCCGACGTGGAGGACTTGGCCACGATGAAACTATAAACGATGAACACCGCTACCGCTGCATGGCTGATTTTGTTGCTCCCGCTGTTCTCGGCGGTGCTCATCGGCCTGGGCGCGTTCCGATCGCGCATAGCCAGCGCGGTAATCTCCGTCGGTGCTGTCGTAGGTTCGTTTTTACTGACGCTGCTGGTCATTGCTGCCGGCGGGGAACTGCATCCGAGTGTTATTTGGCTCGCGATCGAGGGACTGCAAATCGACATCGGCCTACAATTCGACACGCTGAGTAAACTGATGCTGTGCGTCGTCACCGGCGTTGGCGGGCTCATCCATGTTTTCTCGCTCGGTTACATGAAGGAGGATCGGGATTTCTCCCGCTACTTCGCCTTCCTCAGCCTGTTTGTGTTCTCGATGATCGGCATTGTGTTGGCCGACAACTTCGTGATGATGTTCATTTTTTGGGAACTGGTCGGCATATCCAGTTATCTGCTGATCGGCTTTTGGTTCGAGAAACCCAGTGCGGCCGATGCCGCCAAGAAGGCGTTCCTCACCAACCGCGTTGGCGACTTTGGTTTTCTGCTCGGCATCCTGATGGTCTGGACCGCGCTAGGCTCTGTTGGGTTTGCCGACTTGGCTGAGTCAGTATCCGCCGAGACGGCGACGATCACCGGCTTGGCTGGTTTCCTGATTTTCTGCGGGGCGATGGGCAAGTCGGCGCAGTTTCCGCTGCACGTCTGGCTACCGGATGCGATGGAAGGTCCAACGCCGGTCAGTGCGCTCATCCACGCCGCGACGATGGTGGCTGCTGGCGTATACATGCTTTGCCGCGTGTTTTTTCTAATCGATGGCACGTGGGCGATGGAGGCGATCGCGTGGATCGGCGGGTTGACCTCGCTGATGGCTGCACTGATGGCCGTTCAGCAGGACGACATTAAACGCATCCTCGCCTACTCGACGCTCTCGCAACTGGGCTACATGGTGATGGCGGTGGGCTTGGGTGGACATTATGATGAGGAGCACTACTTAATCACCCATTGGGCAGGCCCGGATGCCGCCATGTTTCACCTGACGACGCACGCCTCCTTCAAGGCGCTGCTCTTCCTCGGGGCAGGTTCGGTGATCGTGGCGCTGCATCACGAGCAGGACATCTGGAAAATGGGCGGTCTGCGCGACCGTATGCCCAGGACGTACTGGACGTTTTTGATCGGCACGATGGCACTTTGTGGCGTGCCGTTGTTCAGCGGCTTTTTCAGCAAGGAAGCCATCCTCGATGTTGCATTGAAGAATAATATTTTACTGTTCTTCATCGCTCTGCTCGTCGCTTTGCTGACGACGTTTTACATGACGCGACTCTTCGTTGTGGCGTTCATGGGCAAGCCGCGCTCGAGCCACGCCAAGCATGCCAAGGAGAGTCCCGCCGTGATGACCGTGCCGCTGCTCGTGCTCGCGGTGCCGTCGGTCATCGCCGGTTACTTCAACGCACACGCGCCGAACTCGCTGGTGCTGGCCGCCTCGCTCGTCGTGGTGGTGTTCGGCATGCTGGTGGCCAATACCGTTTACAGCGGAGCCAAGACTGATCCCCTCCCGGCCAGGTTTGTCTGGTTGGCCAAGGCGCTGCGCGGACGGTTTTGGTTCGATGAGATGTATCAATGGCTCATCGACAGGGTGCAGGAGAACTTAGCCAAGCTGGCGGAAACCATCGACCGCCGGATGATCGCCGGGCTGATGGTGCGCGGCACACATGGGACGACCGAGTTGGTGGGGCGCGTGTTGCGCCTGGCCCAGACCGGCAACCTGCAGACATACGCCTTTTGGTTCACGGCTGGCATGGCCCTGGTTTTGATTTTCACCCTGGGTTGATTTTGAAATGGATTGGTTGTTGATCATTGTTTTGTTGCCGCTGCTTGCTTCTGTGGCTGTTGGGTTTGTGCCCGGCAGTCAACGGCGAGCGATCCGCGGCATCACGATCGGTGCGTCCGGCTTGTCGCTGCTTTGCGCGTTGATTGCGTTTTTGTCTTTCGACGTTGGCGACGGCGAGTTGAAGTTCGAAACCAAGGTTCTGTGGGTCAAGAGCCTCGGGTTGCATTTTCACCTGGGCGCGGACGGCATCAACATCGGCATTATTTTAATGGGAGCGATCGTCGCCTTTGCGGCGGCCTGTTGCGCGGATGACATCACGCATCGGGTGAAGGAGTTTCACATTCTGCTCAACCTGATGATCGGCGGTATCCTCGGCGCGTTCGCCTCGATGGATTTGTTTTTCTTCTATTTCTTCCATGAGCTCGCGCTGGTGCCGACCTTCATTATGATCGGCGTGTGGGGCAGGGGGGCGAACCGCAATTACGCCACCTACAAAATCACGCTCTACCTCAGCCTAGGCGCGTTGCTGGCGCTGATCGGCCTGATCGGCGTGTACGTGCAGGTCGACGCGGAGTCGTTCAGTATCCCCGACCTGATCGCCAAGGTGCAGGAATCGCCGATCGACGAGTCGGCGCAACAATGGATTTTTCCGCTGCTGATGTTCGGCTTCGGGATACTGGTTTCGCTCTGGCCGTTCCACACCTGGGCACCGCTTGGCTACGGCGCCGCGCCGACCGCCACCGCTATGCTGCACGCCGGCGTGCTTAAGAAGTTCGGCCTATACGGGCTCATCCGCGTGGCCATCCCGATGGCACCGATCGGCGCGCAAAGCTGGCTCGCTGTGTTGGCGTGGCTGGCCGTGGGCAATCTGCTGTATTGCGGGCTGGTTGCCGTTCGCCAAAAAGATCTCAACCAACTCATCGGAAACTCCAGTGTAGCGCACATGGGCTTTGTTTTCCTCGGCATCGCCAGCCTAAACGTGATCGGCCTGACTGGCGCAGTGCTGGTGATGATCGCCCACGGCCTGCTCGCAGCCTTGGCCTTCGGTTTGAGCGGGCATTTGTATCGCCAGACAGGCTCGCTTGACATGAGCCGAATGGGCGGTTTGCTGCGTCAAATGCCTCTTGCCGGCTCGGCGCTGCTGATGGCGTTGTTCGCCGGTTGCGGCTTGCCGGGCTTCGCCAATTTCGCCGGAGAAGTGACAATCTTTTTCGCCGCCTGGTCGGCCGGCTTCAAGACTATCACGGTGATCGCCGCGTGGAGTGCGTTGGTGATCGGCGGCCTGTACATGATGCGTGCCATTCGCAACATCCTGCATGGGCCGTGTAGTGACGACTGGGCCAAGGCGAGCGACGTCAGCCCGCTGATCGCGACTGCGCTTGGCCTGCTGCTCGCCGCGCTGCTGGTATTCGGCTTCGCGCCGGGGTTGCTGACCAAGAGCATCGAGAATGAGGTGACGAAGAGCGTGCTCTTGGGCAAGCCGGCTGCCGATGCAAGCCAAGCGCAAGCCACGGAGGTGGCCGGGAGGTAACGAGACATGGACGGTCAACTGCAATTTATTCAGCTCGAGGTGATGGTTGTGGTGCTGGGGCTGCTCGTCCTGCTCGCCGACTTGTTCCTGTCGGAGTCGGCACGCCGGTCGCTTGGCTACATAGCCGCCGGGTCGCTTGCCCTCGTGTTCCTGCTGAGCTTTCGCGATGGCTACACTAGCTTGGCAGACGGTAGCTTGGCAGACGGCGAGCCGTTCGGCGGGATTTACCGGCTCGACGGCTTGGCGCTGTTTTTCAAGCGGTTCTTCCTGTTGACGGCAATCTTCGTGCTGGTGTTTGCGGTGGACTTCGCCTCGCGGTTAAGGAGCGGCGTGTCGGAGTACCTCGCTTTCATCCTGTTTGCGTTATTGGGGATGATGTTCGCTTCCTCGGCCAACGACTTCAGCCTGCTGTTCGTATCGATCGAGTTAATCACCGTGACGTTTTACATCCTCGTCAGCTTTCAACGGCACCGGATGCACTCGCTTGAGGCGGGGGTGAAATATCTTATTCTCGGCGCGGTGTCGTCGTCGTTTTTGGTGTACGGCATCGCGCTTGTGTTCGGCGAGGTAGGGAGCCTCAAGTTCGACGCGATTAGATCCGCGCACGCCGGACTGCTGGGGAGCAACGTTTTTTTGTTCGGCATGCTGTTTGTGTTCGCCGGGCTGGCGTTCAAGATTTCCGCGTTCCCGTTTCAGGTTTGGGCGCCGGATGTGTATCAAGGTGCGCCGACCCCCACGACGACGTTCCTCGCAGTCGGCTCCAAGGCGGCAGGCTTCGTGTTGTTGATCCGCCTGTTCGGCAGCGTCGTCCCGGCACTCATCGCCCAATGGACGGGCCTGCTGATGATCGTTGCCGCCCTGACGATTTTGTACGGCAACCTTTGCGCCCTGCCGCAGCGAAACCTCAAGCGATTACTGGCCTACTCCGGCATCGCCAATGCCGGTTACCTGCTGATGGGCATCGTGGCCCAGTCGGACGAAGGCACGGCGGCGATTTTGTATTACCTCGCCGGTTACCTGTTCACGCTCATGGCTGCGTTCATGATCATCAACCTGATCACCCGTGAAGGGGAAGGTGAGGACATTTCCTGCCTGGCCGGCCTGAATAAACGCTCGCCGTTTCTGGCCTTTACACTGGTGCTGTGCGTCGTGTCGCTTGCCGGCATCCCGCCGTTGGCCGGATTCTTCGGGAAATTTCTGATTGTAAAATCTGTTGTAGCCAAGGCGTTCGGTGACACTGGTTACTTTGCGCTGTTGGCTGTAGCTGTGTTCGGCGTTGTGGTGTCGATCTATTATTACTTCGGCTTAATCCATGCAATTTACTGGTCGAAAAACCAACCTATCGAAACGCCGGTGACAATCGCTTGGCCAACGCGGATCGTGCTTGGCCTCTGTGTGGCGGCAATCCTCTATCTCGGCCTGTTGCCCAATAAGCCAATCAACTGGATCAATGCCGCAGCCAAGATCGAGGCTGTTGCCAGGTAGATTGTATCGTTGCGTTTAAACCGCGCGCCCTAGAAAGAGTTCAGAGGCGGGCGAAGAGTTTGCCCGGCAACTGCTTGGCCAAGCGCTTCATTTCCAAGCCAAGTAATGCCACCGAGACGTTCGCCACCGGCAGGCCGGTGTTGGCGGTGATTGTATCGATCGATTGCTCGGTGGTTTCGAGAATATCGAACACGCAATGTTCGTGTTCCGTGAGATTGGTCAACGGCGCCGGCTCCGAGCTGTTCTTTTGGGTAAAGGCTTGTCTGGGTGCCAAGTGCTCGAACTCAGCGAGAATGTCCTCGGCGTTTTCGCACAGAGCGGCTCCGTTGCGGATAAGGTTGTGGCAGCCCCGGCTCTGTGGAGAGTCGATCCGCCCCGGCACGGCGAACACTTGCCGGTTATTGTCGGCAGCCATGTTGGCCGTGATGAGGGAACCGCTTTTGAGGTCGGCCTCGACCACGACCGTGCCGAGCGTCATTCCGGCGACGATGCGGTTGCGGATCGGAAAACTGTGCCTGTCGCCCTTGCGGTTGAATGGGAACTGCGTGATTACCGCGCCGTTGTCGGCGATCCGTTCGTACAACTCCGCGTTCTCTGCTGGATAGACGATGTTGATGCCGGTGCCAAGCACCGTGATGGTACGACCCTTGGCTGAGAGAGCGCCTTGATGCGAGGCAGAATCGATGCCGCGGGCGCCGCCGCTGACCACTGTGATTCCGTGGCCGGCGAGTTGGTACGAGAGTTTACGGGCTGAGTCCTGTCCGTAATGCGTTGTGCGCCGCGAGCCGACCATGGCGATGCTGTTTTTGTCCTCCGGTAGCATGTGGCCCTTCACGTAGAGCACGATCGGCGGGTCGTAAATCTCGTGGAGCAACTTGGGGTACTCGTCGTCAGCTTGAAAAACGAGCCGAGCACCGAAGTCCTTGACACGCTTTAATTCCGCGGCCAAATCAGTGGTGGATTGCCATTGAGTGATCGTGCCGGCCAACTCGTAGCCGATGCCCTTGACGCGCATGAGGGTAGGGTGGCTTGCCTGCAAAACCTTGGTCACATCCCCGAAGAACTCGAGCAACTGGCGCACCCGAATAGGTCCGATGCCCTCGAGTAGATTCAACACCACCAAAGCCTCTCGCGAATCCACCGACAGACGTTAGCGATTGAAGGTGAACGACGCCAGATGTTTGACTTCTTAGACACAATAAAAAAAGGCGACCATTGGGTCGCCTTTTTTAGGAAAAGCTTATGGGGTGAACTTAAACTTCCGACATACAGGCGTCGTAGAACTGGAGAAACTTGTTTTTGTCCTCAGTGGCTCGGATGCGCATGGCGGCGCGGGGGTGCTGGTTAAGGATACCGGTGACCACGTACGGGATGAGGGCACCCCATTCCTTGGTGCGGCGCATGGGCATCAGTTGTTCCTGCAGCAGGTTGAAAATTGGGCGGAGGTCGAACTTCGGGTTTTTCAGGAAGCCGAGCAGCAGCTCCATTGGGCAGTTGCCGGCGCCGCGGCCGAGACCGAGCATGGTGGCGTCGATGCGGTTGGCACCCTGGATGATCGCCTCTATGGTGTTGGCAAAGGCCAGTTGCATATTGTTGTGCGTGTGGATGCCGACCTCCTTGCCGGTGGCGCTGGCCATGGCAACGTATTTTTTGACGAGCTCGCGAATCTGTTCGTGGTAGAGCGCGCCATAGCTGTCAACAACGACAACCGTGTTAACCGGGGTCTCTGCCAGGGTCTCCAGCGCCTTGTCAATTTCCGAGTCGGCAACGGTGCTGATGGCCATGATGTTGCAGGTGGTCTCGTAGCCTTTGTCGTGGGCGTCCTTGATCATGTCCACCGCGGTCGGGATCTGGTGCGCGTAGGTGGCGACGCGGATACAGTCAAGCACACTTTGTTCAGCCGGGAGGATGTCGGTCTTGTAGTCCGTCTTCCCGGCATCAGCCATGGCGGTGAGCTTGAGCGGGCTGTCGTTTTCGCCGACGATCCGGCGCACATTGTCCTCATCGCAGAATTTCCAGTCACCGTGCTCCTCCCTGGCGAACTGTGTCTTGGACGCTTTGTACCCCAGTTCCATGTAGTCGATGCCGGATTGAATGGCGGTGTCGTAAACCGCCTTGACGAAGTCGTCCTCGAACAGGTGGTTGTTGATCAGGCCCCCGTCGCGAACGGTGCAGTCCAGCACCTTAATCTCCGGGCGGAATGTCATCCACGGGGCGTTTTCTTTGATTTCACTCATCTTTGCTGTTGCAGGGGAGTCAAAAAGCTTTGGGGCTCCAAGTGTTTGGGTCTTCAGCCAATTGCTTACCCGGCGAAAAAGGGCGGCAAATGTCTTAAAAAACAAAGCAAAAGTGAAGCGCTAAAACACGTTTTTTCACTTTTTTGCCGCGGAAGGGTGTTCCTTAGTGTAAATGGCTCTAATTGGGTGGATATCGAGAATGTTTGGGTGGATGCCGCCGATGCGCTCCGGGTGGTAAATATTGATGCCAACAAAAAAATACAGAGGGAAGATTGGCAACTCGTCGACGATAAGGATGGTCTCCGCGCTCCGGAACAGCTCGTTGCGCTTGGCCGGGTCGGTGGTGGCATTGGCCAGGCGGATGAGGCGGTCGTACTCATCGCTGGACCAGCCGGTGCGGTTGTTGCCGTTCTGGGTCATAAACATGTCGAGGAAGGTGTTGGGGTCGTTGTAGTCGCCGATCCAAGTGCTACGGGACAAGTGGTAGTTGAGCGAGCCTTGCTCGGATAGGAAGACCTTGTGTTCGGCCTGGCGCAGCTTGAGCTGGATGCCAAGAGTTTCACGCCACATTCGCTGCAACTCCACCGCGATGTTCCTGTTTGCCTCGCCTGAGTTAAACAGGTACTCGAAGTCAGTCGGGAAGCCCTTGCCGCCAGGGAAGCCGGCCTCGGCGAGCAGTCGCTTGGCCGAGACGGGGTCGTACGTGAGGCCGCTGGGTGAGGTGTAGTTAGCGGTGCCTGGGGGGACGAAGTGGTTGGCCAAGCGCTCGCCTCCTTTGGTGTATTTGGCCACCATCCTGGTCTTGTCGATGGCCAGGGCCAGAGCTTTGCGGATGCGTGGATCGTCCAGTGGTTTCTCCGTGGTGTTAAATCGCACGAAGTAACTGCCAAGATAATTGAACTTATGATAGTCGGGACGCTGGCTGAAGGCATCGAGCAACTCGGTCGGCACGAGGCTTTTGTCCCAAATAATGTCCGCCTGACCTGCTTCATAGAGGTTAATTGCCGTCGCCTGTGCCTCGACCGGCAGGAAGTCAACGACGTTGTTACGGGTGTTGGCGGCGTCCCAGTAATGATTGTTTTTCCGGAGGCGCACGCGGTCGCGCACGTGCCAAAAGTCGAGCGTGTGCGAGCCGCTCACCGGCAGCGGTTGATGGAGGCACCAACGGTCGCCGTGCTGCGAGATCGCCTTTTCCGGCACGACGGCAAGTGTCCAAAAAGCGCATAACTCGAGGAAGAACGGGGTGGGGCCGGTCAACTCGACGCGCACGGTTTTATCGTCGATCGCCCGTACTCCGAGCCGCCTGAGGTCGGTGATTTTGCCACTGTTTATGGCCTCCGCATTCTTGATGTAAAAGAGCATCCCGGCGTAGTCGCTGGCGGTGGCGGGATTGATGGCGCGGCGCCACGAGTAAATCACGTCGTGCGCGGTGATCTCCCCGCCGGTGGACCACTTGAGGCCATCGCGCAGGTGGAAGGTGTACACGGTGCTGTCCTTGCTAACTTCCCAGCGCTTGGCCAAGGCCGGTTCAGCCTTGGCGTTGACGGCGTTGAAGCGGGTTAGCCCCTCGAACATTGCGGAGACGATCCGTCCGTCCGCTTGGCTGGTGATGATCGCCGGATCGAGCGATTCGGGATCGGGGCCGTTGATAACGATGAAGTCCGCCGGATCGTGCCGCTGAAAACAGCCCGTTTGGCAAAGCATTCCAATGCACAAAAAAAACGTTCCCAGCCGATGCATAGGAACGCCTTTGAAAGTCATGGTGCTTCGCTTATTTTTTCTCCTCGCCCTTGGGTGGAGTGGCTGGTGTCTCCACCGGTTTCTCCGGGATCGCCGGAGGCGTGGCTGTCTTGGGGGCTGTGGGTATGGGGGGGGCAGCAGAGCCAGCCAGGGCGTCATCTATCTTTCCGCTCACCTCGGCTTGAACCT
>Ga0315328_10000811_pt1 | contig 13972 bp, 10 predicted proteins | sample M120032315metaG_FD_203462 | JGI IMG/M metagenome (GOLD analysis project Ga0315328, IMG submission 203462) | Ammonia-oxidizing marine archaeal communities from Monterey Bay, California, United States - M1 200m 32315 | ecosystem: Environmental > Aquatic > Marine > Intertidal zone | place: USA... | reverse complement strand
TACAATTCTGTAATAGGCATGGAGCCCAGTGAACCCGTTCAGCGGTTTGTAAATGGGATGGTAAAAAATCGCTTTAGTCCAGCCAGTGGAGAGGCAACTTTAAGTGGGGTATTTTTAGAAACAGACGATATTAGTGGTTTAGCAAAAAATTTGATCCCAATTCGTATCGGCGGAAAGCTTAAACAAAGTGTCGTTTAATTATGCGACATAATTTAACGTTAATATTAATTATAGTTGGTGTGAGTTGGGGTCTGACGGCCCCGCTCTCCAAGATAGCTGTTTCTACAGGCCATCATTATTTGGGACTTCTTACCTGGCAGGTAATCGTTATGGTTTTAAGCCTAGGTATAGTTCAGGTTATAAGAAGAAAAAAACTCTCCTTAAATATCAATTCTTTCTGGCGTTTTGTATTGGTTGCATTGTTGGGTTCACTTTTGCCAAACTCAATAATGTATAAAACTTATTTTCATTTGCAATCAGGGGTGATGTCCATACTGATTGCTATGGTTCCAATGTTTGCATTTCCACTAGTTTTAATCCTTCGAATGGAAAGTTTAGAATTCAAGCGACTTTTAGGAGTTTTGCTTGGAGCAATTGCGATTATTTTGCTTATTTTGCCTCAATTGAATTCCGCTAAAATGGGACAATCTGGATGGATCTTATTAGGTTTGTTATCTCCATTATGCTATGCAATTGAAGGGGTTTGGATAAATAAAATTGGGCTTGATAAACTTGATCCTGTCGAATTAATATTGGGATCTTCTATTCTTGGTTTGATTGTTTTACTTCCAGTAACCTTGATAAATGGACATTGGATATCACCTATTAATACTTGGGGTTCTGCAGAGATTGCTTTAACGATCTCATCTTTGGTTCATTCACTAATTTACGTTTCATATATCTGGTTAATTGGACGAGCTGGTGTGGTCTTTGCAAGTCAAACTTCGTACATATGCACGGCTAGTGGTGTGGGTTTTGCAATGCTAATGCTCAGAGAAGGGTATTCATTTTTTATTTGGGGTGCGATTGTACTTACATTAGTTGGTCTAATAATGGTTAGACCAACTCAATCACATATACAAAATAGAGAGTAAGGTTTGTTAATTAATTGCAACAAGGTCGAAGCTTAAGTATAATTAACGAACGTAAACTTTATTGGAGTTATAAATGGCAGGACATTCGAAATGGGCCAATATTCAGCATCGAAAAGGTCGACAAGACGCTGTTAGGTCAAAACTATTTTCCAAACTTGCAAAGGAAATTACTGTTGCTGCAAAAATGGGTGATCCTGATCCTGAAAAAAACCCTCGTTTAAGACTTGCCGTGAAAGAAGCAAAATCCCAATCAGTACCGAAGGACGTCATTGATAGGGCAATTAATAAAGCATCTGGTGGCGACGCGGAAAACTATGAAGAGATCAGATATGAGGGTTATGGTCCCGGTGGTGTCGCTGTTATTGTAGAGGCATTGACAGATAATAGAAATAGAACAGCGTCTGTCGTTAGGTCTACTTTTTCAAAATCTGGCGGTAATCTAGCTGAAACTGGCGCGGTGTCGTTTATGTTTGAGCGAAAAGGGCTTGTCTCTTACAATGTAAGTATTGGAGATGCTGAGGCTGTTTTAGATGCTGCAATTCTTGCTGGTGCGGAGGACGTCGATAGCTCAGATGATGGTCACGACATATATTGTGAAAGCTCTGAATTAAATGAAGTTTCAAATAGCTTAGAAGAACATCTTGGTGAAAGCGAAAGCTCAAAATTAATATGGAAACCAAATGTTACAACTGAACTTGATCTGACCGGAGTTGAAAAACTAATGAAATTAATCAGTGCTTTAGAGGACGATGATGATGTGCAAACGGTAACGGCAAATTTTGAAATTTCTGATGAAGTAATGGCTCAACTCTAAAGGTTATTACCAGTTACAAATAATCATATATCGGGAATTTTGAACATAAGATTTCCACTTCATTTTTAACTTTTGTTTCAACAGTTGCATTATTATCTTCGCCATTAGACGCGAGGCCGTCAACAACCTCAACAATCCATCTGGCAATAACACGAAATTCTTCTTCCTTAAACCCACGAGTAGTGCCAGCTGGCGTTCCTAGCCTCAGTCCAGATGTAATTGTAGGCTTCTCAGGATCAAAAGGAATTCCATTTTTATTAGCTGTTATATGAGCGCGTCCAAGAGCTTTGTCAGCTTGATTGCCTTTTACGCCTTTTGGTCTCAAGTCAACAAGCATCACGTGGGTATCTGTTCCCCCTGTAACAATATCGAGGCCACCTTTCATTAATTCATCTGCTAATACTACTGCATTTGCTCTTACTTGTTTTTGATAGACCTTAAAGTCAGGCTGAAGGGCTTCTCCAAAAGCTACGGCTTTTGCTGCTATGACATGCATTAAAGGCCCACCTTGAATACCTGGAAATATTGCAGAATTCATTTTTTTAGACAGTATTTCATCATTAGTTAATATCATTCCTCCACGAGGGCCTCTAAGTGTTTTGTGTGTGGTAGTCGTTGCTATATGTGCAAAAGGGAAAGGCGAAGGATGTTCATTTGCTGCAACCAAACCAGCGAAGTGCGCCATATCTACATGAAGGTATGCACCAACCATATCGGCTATTTCTCTAAACTTTTTGAAGTCAATTTGTCGTGGGACTGCTGATCCACCAGCTAATATTAACTTTGGTAAATGCTCTTTTGCCAACGCCTCGACCTGATCATAGTCAATTAAATTATCTTGCATTCGTACGCCATATTGAATTGCATTAAACCATTTGCCGGATTGATTTGGTGCTGCACCATGCGTCAAATGCCCTCCAGACGCTAAATCCATGCCTAGAATAGTATCGCCTGGCTTTAATAAAGCGAGCATTACAGCTTGATTTGCTTGGCTCCCAGAGTTTGGTTGCACATTTGCAAAACCACAGCCAAATAGTTCGCATGCCCGCTCTATGGCAAGAGCCTCTGCTATATCGACATATTGGCATCCACCATAGTATCTGCGACCAACGTAACCTTCTGCATACTTATTGGTCATTACTGAGCCCTGAGCTTCCATAACTGCGCGGCTCACTATATTTTCAGAGGCTATTAATTCTATTTCGTTTCTTTGCCGTCCAAGTTCTGAACTAATTGATGCATAAAGTTCAGGGTCGCTTTCTGACAGTTGTTTTAGAAAAAATGAACGATCCATAATTGACCCTTAAAAATTAAATTGATTTAAGTTTCCATATAGTGTGAGTTACGCTATAGAACAGCACAAATCAATGAGGGCGACATTATGTGTCGGTTTGAATGTTACAATTAATGCGAAGATTTTGAAATTTGGGAGTAAAAAGATTTATAAAATTGCATTTTTAGCAGATGAAACTGAAGACGCGCAAAAAGCTTTAAGCATTTTAAGTGAAACTTATGGATGCCACTTGACTAAGGATGCTGAAATAATTGTCGCTTTGGGTGGGGATGGTTTTATGCTGAGCACGCTTCATGATACTCAATGTATGTCTTTACCAGTTTATGGGATGAATAGAGGTACAGTTGGGTTTTTAATGAACGAATTTTCAGTGGAAGATTTGTGTGATAGGTTAAAAAATGCTGAAGTTGCAGATATTAACCCATTAAAAATGCAAGCGATCTGTGCTGATGGCTCAAAGGTTGATGCATTAGCTATAAATGAGGTGTCTCTGTTAAGGGCAGGTCCTCAGGCAGCTAAATTGAAGATAACTATCGATGACCGAGTTCGGATGGAAGAATTGGTGTGTGATGGAGCGTTGGTTTCAACTCCGGCGGGTTCCACAGCATACAATTATTCTTCGCATGGGCCAATATTACCAATACAGTCGGATGTGTTAGCTTTGACAGCCATTTCTGCATTCAGGCCTCGACGATGGCGTGGCGCCCTTTTGCCAAAAACTGCCAAAGTTCGCTTCGATGTTTTGGATTCAGATAAACGACCAGTAATGGCAGATGCAGATAGCCGTTTTTCCACTCAGGTTTTGAGTGTTGAAATCACGAGTGACCAAGATACAACCCATCGTATTCTTTTTGATCCGGATCATGGTTTAGAGGAGCGATTGATAAGAGAACAGTTTGTTTAGGTATTAATTTTTAATTTAAACTGTTCGTTTATTTTATCTATTGTTTCTTGTTTTAAATGATTAGGATGGTTGTTCGAAAGTATTTCCTTAACTCTAGACTTAGCTGTATCTATTAATTTTGGGGATCCAGCCTTTTCCCAATCTTCATAGCTTCTTCTATCGCTAATAATTGGATAAAGATAGTCACTTCTCATTCTTTCATATGTTTCTGGTTGACCCAAGAAATGTCCATCTCCACTTACGACATCCTTAATGCTATCCAGCGCCAAAGTAGCTTTATTAACTTTAACTTTAGCTCCACTTCTACGAATTATACCTAGCATATCGTTATCAATAACGGAGGCGATAAATGAAGTTGCCATTAGACTAGCTTGGCTCCCACAGGCCTGCGTTATTAAGTTTACCCCAGAAAGTGCAGCCATCTGAATATTGGCTGCTTTTTCAAAACCAGATTGAGCATCGGGTAGTTTACTGTCGGTTGCACCAGAGATAGCAGAGTTTGCGAAGCCATAATATTGTGCCATTTGGCCTGCCATGGCAGTAGCGATGGGTTGCTCAGCACTCCCACCAGAAATTGCACCTGTTCTAAGATCAATCATCATGGGTCGTGGACCAAATATTAATGTTGCATCCTTATCGACCAACCATCCTAGAATCATTCCAGCCATTGTTTCTGCTATAGTTTGAGCTACCGCTCCTGCTAAAGTAACTGCACTCGAGGCTCCAACTTGTCCAAATGTATTAACATTTATAGGAATGCCATATTTAACTCCCTCAATTAAAACGTCACAGGAAGCTGGATCAAAGCGTAAGGGTGAAACAACATGATTGGTGTTTAATGAGATCAGATTTTTGTTAGTTTTTTCTTGTTTCTCTGACCTGATATGGTTTAAAATATTTTTTATTTCTTTTACGTCTTTAGCATCGGTTACACTCGTCATAATATGCTTGGAGGTTCCATGTAAGCATGTAAATAGCGTGTTGCTATCTAAACTTTTTTGAGTTTTCATATCCCGTGCTATTACAGTTCTTGAAAAAAAATCTACATTCTCTAAATGCTCTATCAACCGTGCATGGTCATAGAGGTCTTTAAGCTTAGAGTCTCTGAACTCACTGGTTTCAAGATCAACAATTTGCGGTGTTGCTCCTCCAGTACCGAAATACACCTCTTTGCCGCTGATCGGAAGATCATTTTCTGATTTTTGGCCATGTAAGACTATTGGATGTGAGAGCGAAGCTATAGCATCTTCTGTCATTGATTTAGGAAAACATAATCTTCCATTTTTGGTGAAAGCTCCAGCAGAGGTGGCAATATCCAATGTTGTTTTGCTTATTTCGCTCAACCCGATTTCACTTAAGATTTGTAAAACAGCTTTGTGAATATCGTCACATTCACCTTGATCAAGTATTTTTAAACTACCACCAAAGCCACGAAACTTAGTTTTTATCTCTATATTTTTCTCAGTATTTCGTCTTCTTCTGGGCATTTTATTAGCAGATTTCGTCATAAATTAATCCTTAAAGCTTCTGCTATCCTTAATTTGATCCCATGCCCATACCACTTCTTGAAGCCGATCCTCGTCTGTTCGTTCTCCGCCATTCATATCCGGATGGAGGTCTTTGACTAACTTTTTATACTGTTTGCGGATTTCAGACTTAGTCATACTGTCTCTAGATTCCAAAATATCGATTGCCCTTCTTTCGGTGGCACCTAATCGCTTTGAATAAATTGCCCCGCGAACGTCTTCACGGGTTCCTTTCTCTCCGAGGACATCAAGTGGATCACTTATACCAAGACGAGCCCATGCTTTTTGTTCAGATTCTCTACCTTGATCTCTAAAAGGTTTAGTTGGCCGATCCCATGTTTTATCTGCGTCAATTTGATCTTCAAATTCTTTGGGCGTGTGATTTTCAAAAAAATTCCAGGTTAAATTATATTCTCTAACATGTTCCATGCAAAACCAGAAAAATTCTGAATTGTTATCAGCAGATTTTGGTGCCCTATATTTTCCTGATTTATTGCAACCGTCCTTTTCACAAACTTGTCTGGATGTATCAACAGCACCAGTTGAGGCCTTACGTCCTTTCGTTCGACGTTTTTTGTCAGATGAGACTGACATGTCAAATTCAAATAAAGGTTTTTTATCCATAGTTTAGACTCTTGTTTTGGAATCAAGCACCATAGTGTAGAATGTTTGAACGTAATGCCAACCCCAATAAGGAAACAAAGTTAAAAAATGTTAATCAGAGACCAAATATTAGAAAAATTGCGATTAGAATTTGACCCTTCTTATTTAAATGTAGAAGATCAATCAGAATTACATCGAGGACATGCTGGATGGAATGAGGGAGGAGAAAGCCATTTTCATATTAAGATTAATGCAAAAGTCTTCTTGGGGATGTCACGTTTGAAGCAACATCGCGCAATTTATTCTGCTTTGACCCCACAGCTAATCAAAAAAATTCATGCCATCTCAATGGAAATTTTTTGTGATTGATGCTATTTTAATATTTTATTTTTTATTAATTCATTAACAATTGTGGGGTTTGCTTTCCCCGAAGTCGCTTTTAACACTTGGCCTACAAACCAACCTGCGAGCTTAGGGTTTATCTTCGCTTTAGCCACTTGATCTGGGTTTTCCAAAATTATCCTGTCAACTTCGGCTTCTATTGATCCGACATCGGTAACTTGTTTCATTCCTAGATCTTCAACAATCTTCTTAGGACTGCCACCTTTGTTCCATACAATATCAAATAATTCTTTTGCCATTTTGCCGGATATCTCTTTTGAGGAAATTAGATCAATAATATCTCCTAATTGTTCTGCTGATACTGGTGTGTTTTCAATTGCCAGTTCCTCTTTATTTAGACGTCCAAACAACTCATTTATAATCCAATTTGCTGAAAGTTTGCCGTCCCTATTTTTAGAGATTTCTTCAAAAAAATTAGCATGCGTAACATCTGCAGTTAAAACGCTAGAATCATAATCGGTTAATCCATAATCCTTTATAAAACGGGACTTCTTTTCGTCAGGTAGTTCTGGCAATTTTTCTTTTATACTATCGACCCAAAGTTGTTCAATCTGTAACGGGAGTAAATCTGGACATGGGAAGTATCTGTAATCATGTGCCTCTTCTTTTGAACGCATAGACCTTGTTTCATTTTTTTCTGCATCGTAGAGGCGTGTTTCTTGATATATTTCCCCACCATCTTCTAATATTGAAATTTGACGTCTGGCTTCGTAATTAATTGCTAACTGTATGAATTTCATTGAATTCATATTTTTTATTTCGCATCTTGTACCTAAATGGCTAAAATCATCTGTTTTTCGATAAAGTTCATACTGACCCTTTTTGCAAACTGATACATTTACATCAGCTCTCAAACTTCCGTTTTGCATATTGCCATCGCAAGTTCCTAAATATCGAAGTATTTGACGCAATTTTCCAACATATGCTGCAGCTTCTTCTGGTCCTCTAATATCTGGACGACTAACTATTTCCATTAAAGCGACCCCAGTTCTATTTAGATCGACAAAGGACATATTTGGATCCATGTCGTGTACTGATTTGCCCGCATCTTGCTCTAAATGAATCCTCTCGACTCTTACAAGCCTGGCTTGTTGGTCGCCCATTTCAACTAATACTTCACCTTCTCCAACGATCGGGTGGTATAACTGACTTATTTGATATCCTTGTGGCAAGTCTGGATAGAAGTAGTTTTTTCGATCAAATTGTGAAAATAAGTTAATTTCTGCTTTTAAACCCAAACCAGTGCGAACCGCTTGCTCTACACAAAATTTATTAATCACGGGCAACATTCCGGGCATGGCAGCATCTACAAAAGATACATTTGAGTTTGGCTCAGCCCCAAATTCTGTTGAGGCGCCAGAAAATAACTTTGCTTTAGAAGATACCTGTGCATGGATTTCCATCCCAATTACAAGTTCCCAGTCACCTTTTACACCAGAGATTATCTTTGGTTGTGGTGGGGAATAGTTGACATCGAGCATTGTATTTCCTTAAGTTTAAGTCTTTTATAGTTTTTAGTTATTCAAAATTCTATCTTCTGGTAACTCATTATTTTAAATAACCATTCTATCAATCATTTCTTTTGTGTCTTTAGAGAGAACTTTTATGTTTAGGATCCTGTTTAATTGTAATTTTATGTTATTTTGCCGAGTTTTGTCATATTTTTTCCAGGATTGAAATACTGAACATAACCTCGCCGCGGTTTGGGGATTGATTTTGTCCTGCTTTATAATCCAATCGGCAGCAAATTCATAACCTTCCCCGGAAGTAACATGAAAAGCAACCGGGTTCCCAGAACAAAAACTTCCAATTAGAGATCTAAATCTATTTGGATTTCTATAGTCAAAATCCTGATGTTTTGTTAATTTTTTGGTTGTCTCAAGTGCGTATTTTGGATCACAATATACGGTTTGCAATGAAAACCACTTATCTATGACTAATTTATCGTGTTTCCAACTATCGTAGAACCTACTTATTATCTCTTTTCTGAAACTGGTGCTCATCAAAGAGATAAATGCACTTTGTAAGTCTGTCATATTCTCTGCTTCATTATATCTAGTGAATGCAAGTTTTCCATGATCAATATAGGTGTTTAGTTTTAGTAGCGCAGCGTGCAAGTCTCTGTTTCCAGAGTCTTCTCCGCCAGATGTCTGACTGCTTGTTATTTGTAATTCTTTGAACAATTTTATAAAATCGTTCTTTAGAATTTTGGCACATCCTATCTGGGTCGTAATTAAGGCATTATAAATTATAAGTGGATCAGGAGTTCTACCTAACATTATTAAATCATCTGTTAAGCTCTCTTGTGTTGGGAGTTTTAATAATACCGCTCTGTAGGTAGGTTCTAAATCTCTGTTGTTTATGAACTTCTTAACTGATTTTGCAAACAAAGTATTAACTGATGTGCCTTCTAAAATAGTTTGGATAATAGATGAACGAGCTAATTTTTGTCCTGCCTCCCATTTATTAAATTCATTAGTATCAAATTGTAATAAAAATGCATTTTGTTCATCAGTTGTTTCATAATTAATTATTACGGGTGCAGAAAAATCTCGAAGTATAGATGGTATTGGTTTGGTTTTGATATTATTGAAAGTGAATTCTTGTTCGCTTTTTGAAAGTTTCAGTAAGCTTGTTTCTATGACTTCTTTTCCTTTCTTATTTAAAAGGCCAACGGATATTGGAATTAACATTGGTTCAGTATTGTTATTCATTATTTCTTGCGTAAATTTTAAAGTATAATTAAAGTTTTCAAAACTTTCTTGAACAGTTACTATCGGTGTTCCAGCTTGTTCATACCAAAGTTTAAATTGCTTTAAATCTATATTATTATGATCTTCAAATACCTTTAGCCAATCTTCGATGGTACAAGCTTCGCCGTCATGTCTTTCAAAATATAAGTTCAAGGTTTCTTTGTAGGCTTTGGGTCCAACTAATTTATGAAGCATATTTATAAGTTCTGCTCCCTTTTCATAAATAGTTGCGGTATAAAAATTATTAATCTCTTTATATTTTACGGGGCGTACCGGGTGTGAAAGTGGCCCCTTATCTTCTTCAAATTGACGGTTTCTTAGTTGAATTACGTCGTTTATTCGTTTTACTCCAGATCCTCTTTGGTCCGCACTAAATTGTTGATCTCTAAAAACGGTTAAACCTTCTTTCAAAGATAATTGAAACCAGTCTCTACAAGTGATTCTGTTTCCAGTCCAATTGTGGAAATACTCATGTGCAATTATTCCTTCAATCAATTTGTAATCATTATCAGTAGCCGTTTCTGGAGAGGCTAAGACATATTTTGAATTAAAAATATTTAACCCTTTATTTTCCATGGCACCCATATTGAAATCATCTACTGCAACAATTTGAAAGATACTTAGATCATATTCTCTATCGTAGTTTACTTCGTCCCATAACATCGATCTTTTTAAAGCGTTCATCGCAAAAGTGCATTTATTAATATCTTCTTTTCTAACCCAAATTTTTAATATTACTTTTCTTCCAGATTTTGTGACAAAATAATCATCAATACTTTGCAATTCTCCAGCGACCAGAGCAAAAAGGTAGGAGGGTTTTGGCCAAGGATCTTCCCATTCTGCCCAGCCATTACCTTCGTCAATTTTATCTCCATTTGATAGCTTTGTAGAAAGGTTACTTTCCACTCTTACTTTGAATGTCGCCATAATATCTGGTCTATCCAAATAGTAAGTTATCTTTCTAAAACCTTCGGCTTCACATTGTGTGCAATACATACCATTTGATATGTAGAGACCTTCTAATGAGGTATTATTTTTTGGATTTATCTCAGTAGTTATTTCGATTGAAAAAGCTTGGTCAGGTAAGTCAGTAGCTTGAAACGATATACCATCATCATGCGTTTTGATTAGTGATATCGAATTATGTCCATTTATTTTTAAATCTTTTAATTTCAATTCAATGCCATTTAGAAAAAGATTTGTTTTTCTAATAGGTATTATTGTCATTTTTGAGAGCACGATTGTTTTGGTTGGATGTAATTTAAATGTTAAATAAACATTATCTATTTCGTAGTCTGAAGTTTTGTAGTTTGATAGAAAAATATGGTTAGGTTTTGTTTTTTCCATTTAAATTTACTCATTTCTATATAGCATTTAGTACTTTATTTAATGGTATAATACTTTCTATTAATTGAAGGGTGATTAAATTTTTTTTGCTAGTGATTAATTTTTAACATGCTCCATGTTTATAAGATCACAAGTGTACGTGTGCCAATCATCTTTACTTAAAATGCATTTTTTTAATTTCACCAGTCTTTGTATCAAGCAAGAAAACCCACCAGTTGCCTGTTTTGAAATATTTCCTGTATATTGATAAAGTTTGATCTGATGCCTGCCTTCGCCTACTGCAGAGCAAATCGTGGGGATGGGCAAAGAAAAGGTTATGGCTGTTAATACTTTATTCATTTTAGTTTTTTTTACGGATCGTTTAATATTAAAAATATTATTTTATAATTTGTTTTTATAATTTTACCTGAGATGTTGCTTGTTGCCCAGTAAATATTAAGATATTTTACTTTAAAGTTGAATTATTTGATCAACTACTATTACGGTTTATCAGATACAAATCGAATGAGATTTTAATGATAAAATATGTGCGAAAATTTGGTTTGAAGGTTGATGATAAGCTTCATGAATTTTTAATAAATGATATTTTGCCTGGTTTGAACATCACTGACGAGGTGTTTTGGAAACATTTTGCAAAAACTGTGGAACTGTTAGGTCCAAAAACTCGTAAGCTTTTAGAGGTCCGTCAGAATTTACAAAATCAGATAGATTTGTGGCATATTAGAAATAGAAACGTGGGCTATAACTTAGCAGAATTTACAAAATTTCTAAAAGAAATAAACTATATCGTTCCAGAAGGTAATGATTTTACAGTTGATACTGAAAATGTGGACCCAGAGATTGCTTCTATTGCAGGCCCTCAGCTAGTTGTTCCAGTAACAAATGCTAGATATGCTCTTAATGCAGTTAACGCGCGTTGGGGCTCTCTTTATGATGCATTGTATGGCTCTGATATGATCGATGGAAAAATAAGAGAAGTGGGTTATTCAGAAGAGCGCGGCTCAAAGGTTGTCGCTTTATCTAAAAAATATTTGGACGAAATTTTTAGTTTAAAAAATTTTAAGTGGGAAAATGTTAAAGATATTGAATCAATCGAGCTCTCGTTACTTAGTCATGGACAATATGTTGGAAAAATAGATAATGGTATTTTATTAAAAAACAATAATTTATATGTAAAAGTTATAGTTAATAAAAATGATCCAATAGGCAAGTTAGATCCTGCAGGTATTTCTGATATATTATTTGAATCAGCTGTTTCAGTTATAATGGATTGTGAAGATAGTGTCGCGACGGTTGATGTTGAAGATAAGATATTAGCTTACGCAAATTGGTTGGGTTTAATGAAAGGAAACTTAACAGAGACTATAGAAAAAAATGGAAACGAAATTTTGCGTTCCATAAATAATGATGAAATATATGAAACTAGTTCTGGTATTAGATTGCAAATAAAAAGCCGATCCTTAATGCTAATTAGGAACGTTGGTCACTTAATGACTACTTCAGCTATTCTAGGTGTTGATGATCAGGAAGTCAGTGAGGGCATCATGGACGCTTACTTCTCGATCTTATGCGCGCTTCATAATGTAAAGTTAAAAAATGCAAATTCTATGTTTGGATCTATTTATATTGTTAAACCCAAAATGCATGGACCAGATGAAGTAAAATTGGCTGACGAAATTTTTTCTCACGTAGAAGTTGCCTTTGGTCTCGCAAGAAACACTGTAAAAATTGGAATTATGGATGAAGAACGTCGTACAACTCTAAACTTGAAGGAATGTATTAGAGCTGCGAAGTCTCGGATCGCTTTTATAAATACGGGTTTTCTTGATAGAACAGGAGATGAAATTCACACTTCAATGGAATTAGGCCCATTTCTACCCAAGTCGCAAATAAAACTTGAGCCGTGGATAGAAGCTTATGAAAATTTGAATGTTGATATTGGTTTATTATGTGGCCTGAGAGGGAAGGCTCAAATTGGAAAAGGTATGTGGGCTGCACCTGATCAAATGAAAAAGATGTTTGAAGAAAAAATAAATCATCCCAAGAGTGGTGCGAATTGCGCTTGGGTTCCAAGCCCAACGGCAGCAACATTACATGCTTTGCATTATCATACAGTAAACGTTACTGAGCGACAAATTGAACTCGAAAGTAGTGGGATAAGAAACTCAATAGATGAATTGCTAAAAACACCCATTTTTGATGGAAATAACTGGTCTGAAGAAGAGATAATTAATGAAATTGAAAATAACGCTCAGAGTATTTTAGGTTATGTGGTTAGGTGGATTGAGCATGGTGTTGGATGTTCTAAAGTTCCAGACATCAATAATATTGGTTTAATGGAAGACCGAGCTACATGTCGTATTAGTAGTCAACATATTGCCAATTGGATACATCATGGAATTGTGACGAAAAAAAAGGTGCTACAGGTAATGAAGAAAATGGCAACAATTGTTGATACACAAAATGAAAAAGACAAAACGTACGAGCCAATGGGACCATCATTTACAAATATAGCTTTTATCGCTGCATGCGAACTTGTTTTTGAAGGAAGGAAGCAACCGTCGGGATATACAGAACCAATTTTACATGCAAATAGAATAAAACAAAAAATTAACACACTTAATAAATAATTTTAAAGGATTTCGATATGGCCGCTCCAGAAAATAACTTTAAAGAAGCGCTAAAAAACCATCAATTACAAATAGGTTTTTGGCAAAGTTTATCTTCAGTGACAACTGCAGAAATTTCTGCTCAAGTTGGCTTTGATTGGTTATTAATTGATGGTGAGCATGCACCGAATAGTGTTGAAAATATTGCTAATTTATTAAGAGTTATTGATCCTTCTGATAGTAATGCAGTTGTGAGAGTGGTTGCAGGCGTTACGCATGATATTAAACAAATCTTAGATGTTGGGGCTCAAACAATACTTGTTCCAATGGTGGAAACTGCGCTTCAAGCACAAGAAATGGTTCGTGCGGTACGTTACCCGCCGACGGGAATTAGAGGGGCGGCATCTATAACTAGAGCGGCAAAATATGGCAACACACCAAATTACGCAGCGAGTGCCAATGATGAGATATGTCTTCTTGTGCAGGCTGAGAGCCAAGCGGCTTTGGATAATTTGGAAGCTATTTGTGCTGTTGAAGGCGTGGATGGCGTATTTATTGGTCCATTTGATTTAGCTGCAAGTATGGGTTTCATCAATGATCCTAATAATGAATTGGTGCAAAATGCG
>Ga0315328_10000808_pt1 | contig 13997 bp, 8 predicted proteins | sample M120032315metaG_FD_203462 | JGI IMG/M metagenome (GOLD analysis project Ga0315328, IMG submission 203462) | Ammonia-oxidizing marine archaeal communities from Monterey Bay, California, United States - M1 200m 32315 | ecosystem: Environmental > Aquatic > Marine > Intertidal zone | place: USA... | reverse complement strand
TTCTTCTAAAGAGACTAAAAGTTTAAATTCTCTGGACACTTGTTGTATCTTCTTAACGTCCAAAGGTTTGACAAAATTCATGTCTATGACTGTTGCATCTATTTTTTTTGAAACTCTTAGGGCCGTGTCCAAGCAATTACCAAAAGATAAAATTGCGGTAGTTTTATTTACGGCTGATCGCACTTCCGTGCTCTTTCCAATTTCAATCTCGCTGTCATCTTTTTGGATGAGTTGATTTGAGCCTTTACCTCTTGGGTAGCGAACCGCAACTGGCCCTTTGTAATTAAAACCTGTGTTGAGCATTTTCCAAACCATGTCTTCGTTGGAAGGTGTCATGATAACCATATTAGGTATGCATCGGAGATAAGAAAGATCAAAAGCACCTTGATGAGTAGCTCCGTCAGCCCCAACCAATCCTGCCCGATCAATTGCAAATAAAACATCCAGATCTTGGAGTGCTACATCATGAATTAATTGATCGTAAGCTCGTTGTAAGAAAGTGCTATAAATAGCAACAACTGGTTTCATTCCTTCACAAGCCAACCCAGCTGCAAAAGTTACAGAATGTTGTTCGGCAATGGCAACGTCAAAATACCTATCAGGAAATTCTTTCGAGTATTGAACCATTCCTGAACCTTCTCTCATTGCCGGAGTTATGGCCATGAGTCTTTCGTCCTTCTTAGCTTTGTAGCAAAGCCACTCACCAAAAATTTCTGAGTAGGTGGGGGAGGGTTTAGATTCAACAGCTTTAGCTTGTGCGCTTTCCGCCCTTTTAATTTTATTTATAGCATGAAAGCTTATTTGATCTTGCTCTGCAGGTGAAAAGCCTTTGCCTTTGGTAGTGATTACGTGGAGAAAACGAGGTCCGTTTAGTCTTTTTATGTCTTCAAGTATTTTGACTAATCCAATAGAGTCGTGACCATCAACAGGACCTATGTATTCAAAACCTAACTCTTCAAAAAGCGTTCCAGGTGCGACCATGCCTTTGGCATGCATTTCTGCTTTTTTTACAAAAGCCTTGGCAGCAGGCACATAAGTTAGTACCTGTTTTCCTCCTTCACGAATCTTGTTGTAAGTTCTGCTTGCCCATATTTTAGATAGATAATTTCTAAGTCCTCCTACATTTTCGGAAATGGACATTTGATTATCATTTAGAATAACTAGTAGATTATTATCCAAAGATCCTGCATGAGACAGGGCTTCAAAAGCCATCCCAGCTGTCATGGCTCCATCACCAATTATTGCAGTAACGTGCCTATCTTCTTGTTTGGAATTTGAGGCTGTAATCATTCCAAGTGCTGCACTTATAGAGGTGCTTGAATGACCAACTCCAAAAGTGTCATAAGGACTCTCTGTTTTAGAAGGAAAAGGAGCAAGACCATTCATTTGCCTTATGCTTTCCATGTCATTTTTTCTTCCTGTCAGTATCTTATGCGGATAAGTTTGATGTCCTACATCCCAAACCAACCTATCTTCTGGAGTATTAAATGCATAATGCAATGCGAGAGTTAACTCAACCACCCCAAGCCCTGCTCCAAAGTGACCTCCCGTTTGCCCAACTGTGTAAAGCAAGTACTCTCTTAATTCATCCGCCACCTTAGGCAGTTGAGATAATTTAAGCGCTCTGAGAGCAGACGGCTCAGATATGTTATCTAGAATTAGAGAATTAGGTTTTTTTATTGGGATTGTTTCAAAGATTTTCACTTTAGTAGTTCCTTGTCACAACATACGACGTTAACAATTCAAGATTACCTGTTTTAAGATCTAAACCCTTTAAAATGTCTAAAGCCTCATCCGCCAAGTGCATTGATCTTATTTTTGATTTTTCTATCCCCACCATAGAAGGGTAGGTAATTTTGTCTTTCATTACATCCGATCCTTGCGGCTTTCCGCTTTCTGAAGCAGGTGACTCTATGTCTATAATGTCATCTCTGATTTGGAAAGCTAGACCAATTTTTTTCCCGTAAGTTTTAAGAATTGAAAGTTCATGACTGTTCAGCCCACCTATAAGGCCTCCAAGTTCAATAGAAGCTTCAATTAGCCTTCCTGTTTTTTGTTCATGCATTAAATCTAATTCATCGACATCAATGTCTTTATTAAGTTCTATATCTTTCATTTGTCCCTCCACCATGCCGTTATGATTGCAAGCGCTTGTAAGACTATTGATCATAAGTATTTTGGTGGAGTCAGAAAGATTATTTATTGAACAGATTAATTCATAAGCCATCGGTTGGAGCGCATCACCTGCTAAAATTGCAGTTGCTTCATCAAATTTTACATGACATGTTGGTTTCCCTCGTCTTAATTTATCATCATCCATGGCCGGGAGATCATCATGTATCAGAGAATAACAGTGAATAAATTCAACAGCACAGGCTGTTGCATCAGCAATAGGAATTTCTGTTTTTCCAAGATCTGAACTTAAATAAACCAGTATCGAACGGAGTCTTTTACCTCCGTTGAGTACTGAATAGTGAACAGCATCTAAAAGCCTAGAGTTATCTTTCGGAGGTAGAAATCTTCGTAAGGCCTGATTCACTCTTTCTTGATAAACCACTATAAGTTCTTCAAATTCAGACATCCTTTAGAGGGACGGTTTTTAGTTCTCCGTTTTCTTCTATCAGTTTCTTGACTTGAAGTTCTGCTTTAGAAAGTTGTTCTTGACATTGCCTTGTAAGCTTTATGCCTTTTTCAAAAGATTTTAAAGATTCTTCTAAGCTAAGTTCGCCTGATTCTAATTTTTCTACAACACCTTCAAGATCCTTGAGAGCTTTTTCAAAATTTATTTCGGTTTTTTTTTCGACCATAAATTTAATTATAATTTTTAAAGAGAGTATTTTAAACCAATATAGGCTTCTCTAGGTAAACCCGGAAAATACCTATCTCCTCCAAATGCATTAAAATCTGCTCTCTCAGCATAATTTTCGTCTGTAAGATTCTCAATTCTTAGATATCCTTTTAGCCTAGAAGAGTAATTCCAGCTTGTTCTAAGATGAATTAAGGTATGACCTTCGTATTCATGTAAGTTCGCGGCATCAGTAAAATAAGAATCAATATGCTCCATTTCAATTTCAGTGGAAATCAAGTCATTAACAGAGAAGGCCCATATAAGGTTACTCATTAGTTTAGGAGCAGTGTCTATAGAGTTTCCATTTCTTATTTTTTCTCGAGTAGAGGTATCAGAAGAAAATTCATATTTATGATCCCCGTAAGTCAGGGTTGCTGACAAAGAACTGTCATTGAGGAACTCAACTCTTGAAGTTATCTCCATCCCTTCATGGCTTGTTTTTCCATTATCAATTATAAAGTTTTCAGAATCTCTAAAAATAGAATTCTTCTTCTTGCCTTTATAAAAACTTATCGAACCATTTATTCGATTGAAGCCAAATTTACTGCCAATCTCAAACATAGAGAGTTTCTCTGAATCCAAGTCACTGACACTCTGTTTCTTTTGTAATCTATAAGCTTCATTAATTTGAGGGGGTCTGAATCCTAAACTGCTTTGAGCAAAATAATTTATTCCATCATTATCTGTTTCAAAACCTAGACGAAGACTTATTTCTCGATGGACATCAGTTCGATCGGCAGGTCTATTGTAATAACAACCTCCAAATCCACAAATGCTTCCATCATCTCTTGTATTCCCGTCAAGCATTTTATTGTCATAAGAATAATGGATAGATTCTGCTCTTATGTCTCCAAAACCTATCAAGTTATTACCAAGGTTCACGCCTTCAATTCCAGAGAAGAGAGCGAAGACTTTTGACTTTGCATCGTAATCATAATGCTTTCCTTTGGGTCGAGTTGCGTTATTGAATGCTGAACTATCTGTTAAGGCATTCTGTTGGGTTTCTTTTAAATCCATATTGGCCATTTCTATTTGAAATCCATTTACCCAAGTCATTTCACCAAGATTTATAATTTTCTGAAATATTGCTCCAAAACTTGTGTGATTATTTTTTTCTACAGGGGTGCCAGGAAGGTAATGCTGCAGGAACTCCATTTCATTCTTTCTAAAATAAGGTAATAATGATGAGACTCCGTTTTCATTTTTCTTTACAAGTTTAAGCGAAATTCTAAAAGAATTTGCATCTCTATAGGCTTCAGGATTGCCGTTCTTTTTGTTTAAAAATGGATTCTTGTAACTATCCAGTCCATTTATATACCCTGCAGTTTCTTGATTAAGATTGGTAAAATTAAGATTAAAAGATCCATCCCACCCTTTGATTACTAATTTAGATTTAAAGTTAATTTTTTGTTGATTATATCCTGAGTTTTCCCTGAAACCATCATTAGTATTTATCAAGACATTCAGTTTCCATTCTTCTAAATCTCCAACGCTTAGCTTTATATTTTGGTAATCATTCGGACCAAGGTTGGTTGAAAATGTATTCTCTGATTTTAAATCCTTTGTTAGAACATTTATTACGCCATGCATTGCATTGGCACCGTATCGAGCACTTGACGGGCCTGTTATTGCCTCTACACCTTGTGAGAGTTCGTAAGAAGTCTCAAACAGACCATTAACATTACAAAATCCACTGGGTCTGACCGGAACCCCATCTTCCATTAATAAAAATGAACCACAAGCACCAGGACCTGTTAAAACAGGAGATCTCATTGAAGTTAGGTGCTCTTGACCGGAGCCTCTGCTTATCCAGACCCCAGGCACTCGTCTAAAAATTTGCTTGGGGTGTTGTGCTTGCAGTTTAACTAAATCATCAGAACTTAAAGAAGAGATTGAAAGATTTTGGGACCAACCATCAAGGTTTGTTATCTTTTTTTCTAGAACAATTATCTCCTCGACAGTCTCTGATTTTAAGTTAAAAGACGAAAGAGCAAATAAGAAAATTAGCATTCTACAAAAAGATATTTTCATTTATACGTCCGTTTATTTATTTAGAAGTGGCGATGATAACTGATTCATCATCATCCTTAAAAGAGTTAGAGGAAATATCTTAGGGTCTAATTGTTTACTTTTACAACTCTAAAGTTTCTAATGAGACTCAAAGGCCAAAGCATCAGTCTCAACAGCCTTCGAGGAATCTTCCTTACCGAATCGCTTAAGGCTAAAGCACAAGGTGTCACTACTAGAGTTAGTATAGTTGCGACGCTTAAGCCAACAACTAATGACCCTGCCATCTGCTCCCAGAAACTACTTATATAGCCACCATGTTTAATACTTCTGTCAATAAGGTCAACACTGTAACCCATTGCAATCGGAAGTAGCCCGGCTATTGTTGTAAAAGAAGTAAGAAAAACTGGTCTTAGTCTCAAGATAGCGCTTCTTAATGCAACCGATTTTGTGTCTGACCCAGGATTATTTCTTTTCAGAAGATTGAATGTATCTATGAGTACAATATTGTTGTTAACAACAATTCCTGCAAGAGCAACACAACTAATCCCTGTTTGTAGTGTGCTAAAAGATCTATCGAGAATCAGCAAGGAGATAAAAACACCTCCAAATGAAAGCAATATTGCAGATAAAACTATGTTGGCTTGATAGAAGCTATTAAATTGCGCGACTAAAACAATTAGCATCACAAAAAGCATGCCAATAAACCCTAGCACGAGATAGTCAGCTGCTTCTTTGTTGTATTTATCAAAACCATCGAACTCGACAGTTACACCTTTGCCAAGATCTGTAATGGCTAACCAATCTTTGATTTGTTTAATTTTTGCGGAAGGAATTACTCCAGGCATTGTCTCAGCAGACAGTTTTTCAACACGCTTGCCGTTTTGTCTAGTAATCGATTTAGTCGCAGGTTTGATGATAGTCTCTACAAAACTACTCACTGGAACTAGCCCTTTCATAGTTTGAATATTAAGTTTTTCTAGTTGATCAATGTTCCTTTCATTTTTCGGGAATCTAACTCTTATATCTACTTCTCTATCTAGGTTAAGAGGCCTATATTCTCCAACTTTTATTCCGTTGGTGACCATTTGAACTGCAGTCCCAACATCACTCAATCCAGCTCCATACTGAGCTGCTTTCGTTCTATCAATGTTTAGTTCCCATTCAATCCCCCGCTTATCAGAACTATCCTCTATGTTAGTAAACCCTGTTACTTCAGTTTCTACATAGTTTCTAATTCTCTTGATGGCTATTTTTAAGGCTTTTTCATCTTTTCCTATAACGTTTAATTGCAGTGCTTTGCCGATAGGTGGCCCACCTTTTTCTGCTTCAACGGAGACTAAATATCCAGAAGTATCATTTAATCTTTCTCTCATTAGGTCCATAATTTCATAACCATTTCTATCGGATACGGCATCGTCTTCTGCATAAAAATCTACGAACATACCACCCACTTTATCTGGGTTAATACCTCTCATGCCCATGCTGCCCCCCGAATTTGACCAAACTGATAGCATTTCAATATCTTCTAAATCAATTATCTTTTGCTCTGCTTCAATTGCTAGATCTCTTATTTCATCTACTGCAAGGTTTCCTCTGGCTGATATTGATACTTCAGCAAATTGAGGTGCTACTTCTGGAAAATAAGAAACCGGTTTGCCATGCTGAGTCCACAATCCTATACATAATATAATTGAAGACAATATGATGAAAATGGTTTGACCAGGGGTGTCTAAGTATTGATTTATTTTTCTGGCGTATAAACCTGTGGCTCCAGGGAGGGATAAAGGATCTGAAGATTCCAGTTTTCTTACATTATTTACTTCTTCTTCTGATTGTTTGGCAAGACCTCCAAACATAGCTCCCAGAATAGGAGCAAACACTAGAGAATACAGTAATGAACCAACAAGCACGCAAAAAACAGTAATGGGCATGTCTCTGATAAATTTACCGAAGCCTGGCATGAACATGAGCGGCGTAAATGCAATTAGAGTAGTGGTAGTAGAGGACAGAACTGGCCAAAACATTCTTGTTGCTGCGGCAGTGTAGGCATCCACTCTATTCATGCCCTCAGCTAATTTTCTATCAGCGTATTCTGTGATTACGATAGAGCCGTCAATTGTCATTCCCATTGAAATCAACATTCCAAACATCACCATAAAGTTAAACTCTTTGCCTAGGACAAAAAGTGTAAGTAAAGCAAATAAATAAGAAAAAGGTATTGCCATACCTACTAGCATGGAAGTTCTAAAACCAAGCGCTGCAAGGACAACGATCATAACGAGAGCCACGGAAGTTAAAACATTCCCTTGTAATTCTGAAATCATTTGTAAGGCAAATTCAGAATCGTCTCTTACAAAGTTAACCTCTACCCCTTCTGGGAAAGCTTTTGATTCTTCTTCTACTAGTTTCCTTACATCATTGACAGTATCAATGATGTTTGAACCACTTCTTTTCATCACATCAATCGATAGGGATTGCTTGCCATTGATTCTCGAATATCCACCCCTGTCTTTAAAAGTTAGCCTTACATCCGCAACGTCTTTCAACGTGACTACTGAAGTTCCTGAGACTTTAATAGGTAGACTTTGAATATCTTCTAAGCTAGAAAAAACACTCGGTACGTTAACGGCAAATCTTCCTTTACCCGTATCTTGTGAGCCAGCGGGAATAACTCTGTTGTTATTAGAAACTGCTTGATAAAGCTGGGTCATGGAGATTCCATAAGATTCCAACTTACCTTTTTCCACAACCGCCTCTATTAAATCTTCTGGTACACCATTCAATTCCGCTTGCAGAACGTTAGGATGAGTTTCTATGAGATCTTGGAGATCTTGAGTTAAATTTACTAACACTCTTTGAGGCAGGATCGAGCTTGAAACACTTATTGTCAGAATAGGCTCGTCTGTGGTGGTGAATTCTCTGATGGTCGGCTCTCTCGCATCAAGAGGCAGTTCTCCCTTGGCTTCATCAACTTTAACTCTAGTATCGTAAAGTGCCCTATCTAGATCTATATCTTGATCAAACTCTACTACTACAGCGGCGTAACCCGTGGTAGAAGTTGATCTTACTGTTTCTACCCCCTCAATTGTCCTTAAAGCATCTTCAAGAGGTTTCGCTAGAAGTCTTTCCGAATCTTCTGGAGAAACTCCTTCGTAACCAACTCCAATATATGCTCCTGGAAAAGACACATCTGGTTCTGTTGCTTTAGGGAGATAATTTAAAGCAAAAAAGCCTGCAATAGAAAGGAGAAAAAGAACACTTAGTGAGGTTCTGCTTTTATAAATAGCAGTTTTTATGAAGTTATTCATGCTTCAGGAAGAGATATTTCTTTGACTTTAACCGTCTGTCCTTGGAATACGTATTCTTGACCTAAAGTAATAATTCTTGCAGAAGGGGGAAGACCAGATATCCACAAGCCGTCAGTCGTATCTTCTAAAATCTCTATTGTTCTAAACTCAACTTCGTTATTGCTATTTACTAACCTGATTCCTAATTTTCCTTGATCATTAAGGGACAATATAGCTGGAGATATTTTGTGAGCTGGCACTGCCTTCCCTTCTATAAATATCTCTGCAGAAACCCCATCTCTTATTGATCTATCTGAATTTGCTGCACTGATTTCAACTCTGAAAGTTCTTGTATTTTTATCTGCAGACGTTGCGATGAATGACACTTTCCCTTGAACTTCTCTCCCAGAAATTAATTTAGCTAATACGTTTGATCCAAGTTGAACTTGTGCTATTTCCTTTTCTGCAATATCTGCAACGAGTAACATTGGGTCAGGGTCTATTAAAGAAGCACATATTCCTCCTAAGTTAAGGTAATCTCCTGAGTCTACGTTTATTGTTTCTAAGTAACCCGAAAAAGGGGCTTCAATTTTAGGGTAAGCTTCTCTACCTGCTATATAAAGTTGGCACAATAAATCACCTTTTTTGACATAGTCGCCTTGTTTAACCGGAACAGAGATTACTCTTCCTCCTACTTCAGCTCTAACTTGAACAAATTTGTCTGCTTCAGTGAAGCCACTGGCTTTTATAAAAGGGGATTTTTGACTAGCTTCACTATTAAGAACAGTAACAGATGCGAGTGTGTCTAGAGAAGATTCACTATCTGGGTTTATTTCTTCCTCTATTAAATTTCCTGAGATCATCCAGATCACTAGAAATGTAGCCGTAATGAAAGCTGTTTTATATGTCTGTTTAATTTTCATTTTTTTAGGTGTTATACCTAACTATAACACTAAAGTACTAAACAAACTAATTAGATTTTATGTTTTTCTTTGAGTTTCTTGAAGTGTTCTCTTCTTTCTTCTTTGCTTGAAGGCAGATTTTTCGTATTCTCTGTTTCTCTGGTAGATTCTGTTTTCCAACTAGCTTGGATTCTTTTATTTAGCTCTTCTGGGTTTTGAGTTCCGGATAGTTTTTGTTCCCTTTGTGATTGGTATTTTACGTGTTGCAGGAACTTGCTATTCCACGAATTATGAGATTGACCAGTTTCTTTCCAATAAAGAATAAATTCGCTGACGCTTGAATCCGCAAACTCCTTAGATATTCCTGTTAAGGACAAAACATCATAAAAATCATCATTTGGAAGCCAGTCTTGGGTTATTGGAGTAGGTAATTCATTATTTTCTGCCACGTTTTGTGTTCTTGCCCATTGTCTTTTGATGTGAGCGATGAACTTACTGCTCCATATATCAGACAGTTCGTTTCTTTCACTCCAGTAGAGAATAAATTCCGGTATTTCTTTCTCTATAAAATCGCTACCAATTCCTTTGTTGATAAGAATTTCATAGGCCTCTTCATCAGGAATCCAATTCTTAGGAATGGGTTTTCTTTTATTCTGCTTATGAGTTGCTATTTCTTGCTCGCGCCACTTTTTTATTACATAACGAAGAAATTTCACCCCCCAAGAGTGATGACGCTCACTTCTTTCAAGACTCAAGTGTTTAAAATCATCCACGAAAGATAGAGCAAACTCATCAGGGATTCCGTATTCACTAATTTGTTGTAAAAGCTCTGGCTCCGGCAGCCAATTATTTGCGAGCTCAGATGATTGTCTTATTTCTAGTTCAGAATAAGAGGTCCGTTCTTCACTTTCTTGTTTTTTTACTAAAGTGAATTCGTTACCTGCAATTCTTATGATGCCCTTAGCTGAAAGGCTTGTAAGAGTTTTAGAGAGTTTATCTTGGCTCCAGAAGGGAGTTTCAGTTTTTAAGTCTTTCTCAGTAAAAGAGCTTTTTTTTAAGGTTTTATAGAGAATATTGAGAATCTCCAAGAGAACAGCTTCATTGAGACCAATGGTTTTTGCTGCGTCTTTTGAAATAACTAAATTATCTTTGTTCATAAAATATCCGGATAAAGGAGGTTATGTTATCGGGACTAACTTCTCAAGAAGAAGTTATGAAAATAAAGAAATTAAGTTCTTTTTTGAACTGCTTCGCTTAGTTGATTTAGACAAACAAGAGTGTCTTCCCAGTTGATACATGCATCCGTAATGCTTTTACCATAAATTAAGTCAGCTTTATTGTTGGCCGATTGATTGCCTTCTTCTATATTGGATTCAATCATCACTCCTGTGATTCTATTTTCTCCGGCGGCCAGCTGGTTTGCAATATCAGCACAAACTTCAAGTTGTTTTTTATGCTGCTTACTGCTGTTGCCGTGACTCATATCAACCATGATTGTTTCTAATAAGTTTGATGATTTAAGGACTTGAGATACTTCTTCTATGTCTTCTGATCGGTAATTCGGTTTGTTTCCTCCTCTTAAAATAACATGGCAATCTTTATTACCAGTGGAAGTAAACGCAGCGACTCTTCCTTCTTTAGTTACAGAAAGGAATCTGTGTGGATTACGAGCAGAGCCAATTGCATCTGCTGCTACTTGGACACTGCCATTGGTGCTATTCTTAAAGCCTACTGGACAGGACAATCCTGAAGCTAACTCTCTGTGAACCTGGCTCTCCGTAGTTCTCGCCCCAATCGCGCCCCATGATATTAAATCACCAATGTATTGAGGCGTTATCACGTCTAGAAATTCTGTTCCTGCACACACACCCATACTTGTTAGGTCCCTTAATAATTGCCTTGAGGTCGCCAGTCCTTTATTTATCTTGAATGAGTTATCTAAGTCAGGATCATTAATTAATCCTTTCCATCCAACTGTAGTTCTGGGCTTCTCAAAATAAACCCTCATGACAACTTGTAGTTGATCTTTGTAGAGTTCTGCCTGTTCTAGTAATTTACCCGCGTAATCCTTTGCCGCAGAGGGGTCATGGATAGAGCAAGGTCCAACCACTACGATGAGCCTTTTATCTTCTTGCAAAAGAATTCTAGAAATATTTTGTCTAGAATTAACTACTAACTCAGCAGCTGCTTCCGAGATTGGTTGTTCCTCGATAAGGGTATTTGCAGTTAGTACCTCCTGCCTATCGGATATTCTTTGATCACTAGTCTTGTGTTGCATGACTTAATATTCTTAAATTTGATCAAGCATTCTACCTATATATTAGTTAGATTGAACCTTAACGAGTGTTAATATAGCTTTATTCTTAAATTTATATAATCTTTTAACTATTGTAATTTACTGACAAAGCTACAAGTAGAAATGACAAGACACTCGATTAAGGTAGGAATAGTTCAAGAAAACCCTATTGTTGGGGATATATCAGGCAATACCAAGCTTGCGGTTAAAGCTATTAAAGAATTAAAGAAAGATAACCCAGATATTATCCTTTTTACTGAAATGTTTTTGACAGGTTACCCGCCCGAAGACCTTTTACTTCGTGGTGATTTATTGAATTCAATTGATGTCGCTATTGAAGAATTAGCTCATGTATTTGAAAATACTCACCTTGTTATGGGCTATCCTAGGAAAAAAGGTAATAACCTTTTTAATACTGCCGGGGTGATATTCCAAGGAAAACTATCGCTAGAGTACTTTAAACAAGAACTGCCAAATTACCGTGTTTTTGATGAAAAAAGGTACTTCACTCCTGGAAAAGGTCCAGGGTTGTTTGAAGTTAAAGACAAAAAAATAGCTTTGACAGTTTGCGAGGATATTTGGCATACCAAGGCCATAAGGCAAGCATCTAGACGAGGAGCAGACCTTGTCCTCAATCTTAATGCTTCTCCTTTCCACAGAAACAAACTTCAAGAAAGGAAGGAATTATTACAAAACCATGCAAATAAATTTCAACTACCCATCGTTTATGCTAATCAAGTAGGAGGTCAAGATGAATTAGTATTTGATGGAGCTTCTATGGTTGTTTGCCCAAAATCTGGACTTAAAGTTCAACTAGATAGTTTTAAAGTTGATAATAGGATTGCAGAGTTTGCAGAAAATAATGAAGGGTCTTTAGAAACTCCTGTTGTTAAATTTAGAGATAGAAATGATTTAGAAGATGTCTATGATGCGCTGGTATTGGGCGCAAGAGATTATATAAAAAAGAATGGATTCCCGGGTGCCATAATTGGTTCTTCTGGAGGCATTGATTCAGCCCTGACAGCGGTTATTGTTGCAGATGCTTTGGGACCTAAAAATCTAAAGACCTACATGATGCCTTATAAGTATACTGCTGATATGAGCGTTGAAGACGCTCAAGAGTTAGCTCAGAATTTGGGAATTGAGCATAACATTATTGACATAGAAACTATCTTTGATGCTTTTTATAAGTCCCTTCAAAAAGAGTTCTCTGGTAAAGAGCTGGATAAAACAGAAGAGAATTTGCAGTCAAGATGCAGGGGTGTCTTATTAATGGCAATATCAAATAAAACTGGATCTTTGGTCATGACAACAGGTAATAAGAGTGAAACTGCTGTTGGTTATTCAACCCTTTATGGTGATACAGCAGGCGGCTTTGCCGTTTTAAAAGATGTACCTAAGACACTAGTCTATGAACTTGCCAATTATAGAAATTCACTCTCTGAGGCCATTCCTCAGAGAATAATTGATAGACCGCCTTCAGCTGAGCTTGCACCCGATCAAAAAGATAGTGATAGCCTCCCTGATTACGACATATTAGATAGTATTATTGAATTGTACGTAGAAGGAGATAAGAGCCATAAAGAAATTATTGATGAAGGCTTTGATGAAGAAGTTGTTAGAAGAATTATCAGACTTATTGATATCAGTGAATATAAAAGGCGCCAAGGGCCGTTAGGAGTGAAAATAACTGAAAGAGGTTTTGGTAAAGACAGAAGGTACCCAATAACCAATAGATATTCCTAGTAATCTGAAATAGTGCGTTTTACCATTAATTGGTTATAATTTACAACCAATACATGCTGTATTGGAACAATGGTTGATACTAAAACCACATTTTCTCTTAAAGAGACTATAACCAAAACTCCTCACCAAGAGGAAATGATCTTAGCGACCGTTCAAGGAAAACGAGTTACTGCTCTTCCTGAAGATTTGTACGTTCCTCCGAACGCTCTTGAAATATTATTGGATACCTTTGCAGGACCTTTAGACTTCTTACTTTATTTAATTCGTAAACAAAATATAGACATATTGGATATCGATGTCGCAAAGATTTCAGAACAATACACTTCTTACATAGACTTAATGGATGCACTTCAAATAGAACTAGCAGGTGATTACCTGGTAATGGCTGCATACCTGGCTGAATTAAAATCCAAGATGTTATTGCCACGACCTGAAGAGCATAAGGATGAAGAGGACCCTAGGGCTGAATTGATTAGAAGGCTGCAGGAGTATCAAAGGTTCAAGAGTGCTGCTGAAAAAATAGATTCAATGCCTAGGATTGATAGAGACTTCTATGCAGCTCAAGCTCAACTGCCAGAGTTTGCATTAGAAACCCCTCTTGCCGATGTTCCTTTGGGTGATTTATCATTTGCCCTTGCTGAAGTCATGAGAAGAGTGGAGCAGTCTAAAGCCCATTTTATTAACTTTGAAGAACTTTCAACAAGGGAAAGGATGACTCAAATATTGGAAAGAATGCGTAACGAATCTTTTATAGAATTCACAAGTTTATTTAATAAAGAAGAGGGTAAGATAGGCGTTGTGGTAACATTCCTGGCAATTCTCGAGTTACTCAAAGATTCATTAATAGAGATTGTTCAGTCAGAAGAATTTGGACCTATACACATTAAAGGCATAGAGGAGACCCACTA
>Ga0315328_10000804_pt1 | contig 14021 bp, 13 predicted proteins | sample M120032315metaG_FD_203462 | JGI IMG/M metagenome (GOLD analysis project Ga0315328, IMG submission 203462) | Ammonia-oxidizing marine archaeal communities from Monterey Bay, California, United States - M1 200m 32315 | ecosystem: Environmental > Aquatic > Marine > Intertidal zone | place: USA... | reverse complement strand
CCGGATGATATGCGGTGCAAACGGGCCGACAAACCCGCCCTGCCCACGATATAGATCATATTAACCTGCATCTCCGGGTCATCACCCAACTGGTCCTCGGACAGCCAGCTCGGCACCCAATAGACGCAATCATCGGTATAGAGGCCCAGCCATTCGTCCCAGCATTGGCGGTCAAGCAGGTCGGCCTCCAGATACAGCAGGTCACGGGTTTCGGCGTACAGGCTATCCGTCATGATCGCCCATAAGTCCGGCCCAGCGGCGGAAATAGCCGTGGTAAAGGGTTTCATGGTCCCATCGGGGGGCACTGCTGACCACCTCGGCGCCCAGGCCCCGGGCCAGATCGTCGGGACCTAACCGCATGGCGGACAAGCCCCTATCCATATCACTCCACTGGGCATGCGTGCCCTGGGCGCCAATCTGGCAATCTTCCAGGGCGGCCAAATCATCCGGGGTGGCCATGCCGGTGACCATGAAAAAATCCTCGAACTTGCGCAGCCTTGCCACACGCGCCGCCCGGCTCTCTCCCTTGGGCGCGATGCAATAGACGCGGACCTCGGTGCGGTCGGGCGAGAGAGGGCGGAAGACACGGATCTGCGTCGACGACTGGTCCATCAATTGCACATTGGGGAACAGATACAGATTGCGCCCCCGGCGCAGCATCCAATCCGCCTTGGCCTGGTCGAATTCGGCGACCAATCGCGCCTCCGCCTCGAACAGGGGTGCCACGGCCGGATTGGCCCGCCCGGCCCAGATCATGTTGTGGCCGCCGCCCAGATCGTAACAGCCGTTTTCCACCGTGCCCTTGATGCGCCCGGCCTCGGTGGGCCGCTTGCCGCTGCTATCGCCAAGCTGCTCGCGCAGGCCCATGGCCTGGGCGAAGACCCGGTGCACGGTGGAGACGTGATAGCCGTCCACGCCGTTCTCAGCTTGCAATTTCCAATTGCCACGAATGATGTAAGTTTGCTGCCCCGGCACCACTTCCAACCCGTCGGGGGATTGATCCGCCAACAGATCGATGAAGGGCCGGGCGGCGCCGAGATTATCCGTTAGTTCGCCCACATTCGGGTCCAAGCAGCCGAACACAAAGCCGCGATAGCTGGCCACCCGCCCCACGGCCGTCAACCCGCGGGTCGATTTGTCGATGCCATCGGGCCAACCCTCCGTCTCGTCCTTGATGCGGACGCAGGCGCCCGTGGTGTCATAGCACCAGCCATGAAAGCGGCACACAATGGTTCGCGCCCGGCCCCGCCGACGGGGCGTCAGCACGGCGCCGCGATGGGCACAGGCATTGATGAAGGCGCCGATGGCGCCGTCGTGCTGGCGGATGGCAAACACCGGCTGGGCGCCGATGTAGGTGGCGTAATAGTCGCCGTGTTCGGCGATCTGGCTTTCGTGACAGAGATAGACCCAGGTACGCTCGAATATCCGCTTTAGCTCGGTTTGGAAAATCTCCCCATCCGTATAGATCCCCCGATCGATGCGGAACCGGGCCGGGTTTTCGTTTTCCGTGATTAAATCGCGTGTATCCATGGCTATAAGCGGACCGATGCCCACCATTGGTGAAACACCCCCAGGTCATAGTCCAATGTCTCGCCCATCTCGCCGGTACGTTCCCGCCACAGATCCAAGGCAAACCTTGGCACGGCAATTAGTAGGGGAATATCCTCGGCGATGGCAGCGAAAATTTCGTCGCTCAAGCCCTGACCCTTTTGTTCCTGCTCGCCGAATTTTTCCAACACGATCAGATCCGCCCGATCCCGCACGGCCCGGCGCAGTGCCTCTGTTGATTCCGCAAGGGCGTTGGTATTCAGTGAACAGGTTTTGTTCTCGATATTTTCCCTGGTCGGCCGGTTGATGGCGATGCGGCGGCCAGTATCCAGCTCCACCATGTCAATTCGGGTCATCCGGCCATTTTCGCCACGCGAGACATCCTGCACCAACCCGCCCACTCGCACGCCCTGTCCGCGCAAATCCGATGCAAACCGGGCGAGAGCGTCGCGTTGGGCGAGGTCACGGGCATAAACCGCGGCCGCGAAAGTGGTGTCGGTCATGACCTGATGATCCGATCCTAGAGTTCAAGACATTGGCAAATCTATGCGACTTCAAGATCGACAACAATATCCATATGCATAAATCGCAATGACGCGCCTAATCGCCCGGCGCCGCGCCGCCGACGGCAACTAGTTTGGGTTTCGGCAATGCCATTGAAAAGATAACCGCCACCAAGGAGAAACCGCTGGCCAGCAAGAAAGCGTTGGACAGGTCGTCCCTGCCAACCCAGCCCGCCAGCACCGCGGCCGAGGCGGCGAAGCCGTCCATGAAGGCGAAGGCCAGGCCCAGGGAGGTGCCTTCCCGACCGCCCGCATGATCGACGGCGGCGGCCAACAGGACGGAACGGATCGCCACCAGCAGCGTCAGGGCGACGCCCAGGGCGATCAGGGTCAGCACAATGCTGGTCGAGGCCCAGGCGACGAAGGCCGCGCCGGCGGCAACGGCATTCCCCGCGACGATCAACGGCCGCCGGCCAACCCGGTCCGATAGCTTGCCCGTCGCCGGCTGAGCCAGGGCCCCGAACAGCATCATGAAGGCCATCGCCAGGGCGGTCTGCAACCAACCAAAACCCTGATTTTGACTAAGGAACAAGGGCGTCATGGTGATAATCGCGAACAGGCCCATGTTGTAGGTGATAAATATCCCGATGACCCGCAGCCCCGCCCTCGTGGTCCAGATCCGCCAAATATCCTCGAAATCAGCGCGGGTGGGCCGAGAGTTCACATGGCGGGGTACTTTGTGCTGGATGAATATGAACAGCACGCCCACCAGAAATGTGGGAATGACCAGCACCTGAATGGCGACACGCCAATCCCACATGACCAGCAGCAACCCCGCGCCCGGCAGGGCGACAATTTCCGCGAGATTGCCGCCGATGGCGTGTACCCCCAGGGCATAGGCACGCCGGCCCTTGTGCATCTGGGCCAGAACGCCGGTGGCGATAGGATGCCAGGCGGCATCCCCCATGGCGGCAATGGCAATCAGAAAGGCAAAGGGCCAGAAGCCGTCGGAGAAGGATGCGAACAGGTATCCTAACCCGACCCAAAAGAAAGTCGTCGCCAGGATGACGCCCCGGTTGGCAACGTGATCGGCCAGCATGCCGGCGGGCAGAAAGGCCAGGGATCCGCCCAGACTGTGGATCATGAACAACAAGCCAATCTCCGCCGGCGACAGTCCCAAGGCCGTGCCAAAGGCGGGGATCAGGATATACATCCCGATCGGCACCATATCATTGGCGAAATGGCCCAGGGAAAAGGCGGTGAGCAGGTTCGGTTTCATCCTTGCATGTTCAGTTGATGGCACTGTGCTGATCGAGGAAAGTTTCCAGGGCACCGGCCCATTTGCGCCAATCCTCCGTCGGTGCAAGATGGCCGTAGGGGCTGTCTATTTCCACATAACTGCCATTGACGCCGCTGGCCTTCAGATGCGCCATCGTGGGCACCGCCAGTTCATCGGCCGGGAAACGCTGATCCGTGTTGGCCAGGACATAGAGCAACGGCGCCTTGATATTCGCGGCATTGTCCCAGGCGTTGAAGATGACGGCCGCCCGGCGCAGCACGATCAGCGAATTGGCATCGAATTGGCGGGCCCAGGCCTGACCGCGTTTTTGCAGTTCCGCCGTCGCCGCCCCTTCGCTGCCCAGTTGATCGCGCAGGGCCACGTCTACACCATAGCTGCGCAAGGTTTCGACCCGCACTTCCGCCAGCATGTCCAGAACGCCGCCATCTTCCGCCCCGGCGTAGTAATCGCCACCATTCCAGCCTGGACATTGGGCGAAGCGGTCTTCAATCTGCGTGACCGTTTCCGGCCCGCCCCGGCTTTTATTCCAGGTGGCGACGGGGACCAAGGCCCGCATGCGGCGCGGGTGGCTGACCCCCCATTGAAAGGTCAGATAGCCGCCATAAGAAAACCCAACCACCGCCGCCAATTCGCCAATGCCCAGGTGTTCCAGCAACAAATTTTGCGCCGCCACCATGTCGGAGGTCGTGATATCGGGAAAGTTTGGCCCGTACGGCCGCCCGGTTGCGGGATCAACACTGCCCGGCCCCGTGCTGCCAAAGGCGGAGCCGATCATGTTGGAGCAAACCACAAAATAGCGATCCGTATCCATGGCCCGGCCGGGGCCGATCAGATTATGCCACCAACCCGTGCCGTCTCCGGCGGCGTGGGGGTTGGAGGTATAGCCATGACAGAGCAGAATGGCATTGTCGGCGGCGGCGTTGAGCGTGCCATAGGTTTCATGGGCCAGGCACATCTCGGCCAACCCTCCGCCCCCTTCGAGGGGAAATCTTCCGGCCTTGAACAAGCTCGACGTGGCAAGCAGCATTTGATCCTCCGGGTTTCTTGGCGCTATCGTAGCATGAGCCCTTATTATTCGCCGACCAATCTTGGAGATCCGCCGCATGACCGCCACCCCAACCTATGATGCCCTGTTGGACGTGATCCGCGACCGCCGCACATCCCGCGCTTTTGACCCGGAATTTGAGATCCCGCGGGCGCATTACGACCTGATCCTCGAAGCGGCGCGCCACGGCCCCTCGGGCGCCAATGCCCAACCCTGGCATTTCATCGTGGTCACCGAAAATGACACCAAGGCAAAATTGGGCGACTATTTCGTGGCCGAGGCGCGGCGGCGGGGTAAATTGAAGATGAAGTTCCCGACACCCAATTATGCCGGCATGAAGACGGCGCCGGGCCTGATCGTGGTGCTTGGAGATTTCCGCTATACCCGCGCCTTCCCGGTCCTGGGCGATGGGTCGGAGCTAGACCGGATGTATCACGAGAACGCCGAACGCATTCTGTTGCAAAGCGTGGCGGCGGCCACCATGTCGGCGCATCTGGCCGCCTCCGCCCTGGGCTATGCGGTCTGGTGGGTCACCGCCATCGGGCAGGAGGAGGCACAGGCCGCCTTCAAGCCCTTGCTGGGCGTGCCCGATGATTTATCCGTGCTGGATATCATGTGTTTCGGCCCGCCGGCCCAACCACCCTACAAACGGTGGAAAAAAGACCTGGACGAGATCCGCAGCTGGGACCGCTTTGACATGCGCGCCCATCAAAGCGCCGAAGACATCGACGACTGGGTCCGCAACAATCGGGCCAAGGTGATGTACAAGGATGAAAGCCTGGTGGATTGAGGCTTAGGCGGCGTAGTTTGGCGACCTTGTCAGGCGACTTTGGGCTTCACGTCCTCGGCGAACCATTGCAACTGTTCCAGCATTACATCCAAGGGCGTGCCCATGGAGGACTGTACGTTGACGTCTTCCAAGCCGGGGAATTTTTCGCCCAATTCCTGAAGGAATTCGACAAAGCCTTCAGGCGGGCCGCAATACCACGAGCCCGCGTTGCAGGCATCCCGCAGACTGGGCAGGCCCGCATCCTTCATGCCACCACGCCGGGCCAGGGTGTCAATCTGCCCATCGTCCAATCTGCCCAGAAATCCCAAGGGCGCGAACATTTTGGCATGTTCTTCGAAATAGGGCGTGGCCTCGGCGATGGCCTGCTCCCGGGTCGGGGCCAGATGGTATGAAATGCCGAAACACAGGTTCTCGCCCATGGCCGTGGCTTGCCCGGCGCGTTCATGGGCGGCCTGAAAGGATTTCACCGAACCTTCCGCCATCAGGGCGGAGCCGCCGCCGATGATGCCCTTGATGCCGTGCTTGATCATGAAATCCAGGCCCCGGTCCGTGGCCGAGACCACGGGCTGCCAGCATTCCACGGGCAGGTTCAGGGGCCGGGGCACCAGGGTCAATTCCGTTAGGTCATAGCCGCGGTAAGGGACCTCCGCTGGCAGGGTGTAGTATTTGCCCTGGTGAGAGAATTCCGCCTCGTGGAAGGCCTTGAACAGGATTTCCACCTGTTCCTCGAAGATGTCTCGGTTGGCCTCCTTGTCCAGCAGGGGGCCGCCCAGGCTTTCCACCTCGCGGGTGTGATAACCCCGGCCGACGCCGAAGATGATACGCCCCTTGGTCATATGATCCGCCATGGCGTAATCCTCGGCCAGGCGCAGGGGGTGCCACATGGGCGTGATGTTGAAGCCGCAGCCAATCTTCAGGCTCTTGGTCAGGTGTGCCAAATGCACGCCCATCATCATGACATTGGGAATGCATTCATAACCTTCCCGCTGAAAGTGATGCTCCGCCAGCCACAGGGCGTGATAGCCGTGTTTGTCCATGACCGAGGCCAGGGCTTCGGTCTTGTCAAAAATCGTTGCCAATTGGGCATCCGTGTAGCGCCGCTCGTTGGCGGGGGTGGCGTCCTGGCCCATATCGTCCAGGTCAATATGGCCGGCGAACAGGCTCGAATAGCGTTTGATCATTCGATTGGTCTCCTTGTTTGTTCCTATTGTACCTATATTCCTAGGCAGACAAACCCCATATAAGCTGTCAGCACCTAACAACGGGAGACCGGATCATGGACCAAACCAACCCTTACGAAGCCAAACGCCGCGCCCTGCAGGACAAATTCATGGATGGCGAGGCGCCAAGAGAGGGCGCCGTGGGCACCGACGGGGTGCACCACTTGGTGCTGATCAGCTCCGACCTGGACGCCACGGTCGCGTTTTATACCGACGTCTTGAACATGCGCCTGGTCAAGGTGGTGGAGAACCGCGACGATCCCACCTCGACCCATATCTTCATGGACATGGGCGGCGGCAACATGTTGGCATTTTTCGATTTTCCCCAACATAGCGATGCCCCGGCCGTGCGCGGCATCGGCGCCATGCATCATGTGGCCCTGAAAGCGGATCGGGCGCAATACCAGGCCCTGTTCGCCCGCCTGAAGGACCAGGGCCTTGACTATTCCCTGGAAGGCACGGAAGAAGCCGGCTCCGTCTACCTGCGCGACCCCGACAACGCCCTGATTGAGGTCACCTGCCGCTAGATCAATCCACCGCTGATTTAATACGAAGTTAATGGTGGATTTTATACGGTGACGTTATACGTATATTAACTCGCTATATTGTTGATCTAGCCACGCCTTTACAATCATAAAAGTATAACGTCACCGAATTAAAAATTGCGGCGCGGTACTGGTTAGGGCGCCGTCAGGCAATCGTCGGGCAGGACAGACAATGGCGTGAAATCCCTGTGGGCGATATACGCCGGGCGCTTGAAACGGCGGATGGCATTGTCCGTGCGGTTGTAGGAGACATAGACGATCAGGCGGTTCCAAGGCGACATATTGGGCGGCGAGCCGTGCACCAATGTGCCGTGAAAGAAAAAGCCCGAGCCCGGCGGACCCTTGGGCGCCGCGATGCCGCCCCGTTCAATCAACCGCGCCACGGTGTCCTGGTCCAGGGTCCAAAGTGGGTAAGACGTTGTCTCAACGTCATGACCGGCGCCCAGTACGCCGCTCTTATGGCTTTTCGGTACGATATAAAGCGGCCCGTTAAATTCATTCACTTCGTCCAGAAAGACGGCCAGATTCATGGCCCGGGCCTCGGGCATGTCGTCGTCGCGCTGCCAGGTGCCGTAGTCCTGGTGCCATTGCCAGATATCGCCGTCAAAGGCGACCTTGCCGTTCAATTTGAACTGATGAATATAGACGTCGCCGCCCAGCAATTGCCGGGCCGGTTCCAGGATCCGGGGGTGGCTGACAAAGCGGCGATAGACGTCGTTGTAGGTATGGGTGGCAAAGGCGGTGCGCACCACGTCGCCGCTCTTCTCCCGCACGATCTCGGGGCGACGTTCGGCAAATATCGCCGGGATTTCGCCCTTCAGGACCGCCAGTTCCTCCACGTTGAACAGGTCAGGGACAAAGATGAAACCTTCATCCTCGAATTGCCGGACCTCCTCGGCGCTCATAAGCATGCCTAATGTCCTTCCAGTATGGCATCGGCGATCTTCTCCGCCGTCATCAGGGTTGGAATATTTGTATTGGCGCAGGGCACCACGGGAAACAGCGAGGCATCGCAAACCCGTAACCCGTCCACGCCCCGAACCCGCCCGGCGTTGTTGGTCACGGCCTTGGGGTCATCGTCGGCGCCCATGCGGCAGGAGCACGAAGCATGCCAAACCCCGACGGCGGCCTGTTTGACGAAGGCCTCCAACGCCGCGTCGTCCCGCAGCAATTGCGGCAGGGTGAAATCTTCCAGGATCAGGTTATTCATCAAAAAGCGCCGCAAAGGGCCGGGTCCGTCCAGTAATTTCGCCATCACGCCGGTGAGTAATTTGTTCTTGCCGTTGACTTCGCCCACTTGGCGAACCTTGTCGGAATAACTGGCCGGAAAGGGGTCGGAGGTGGCTTCCCGCATGGCCGGCAAGGCGTGAATGGCGGCCATGCGATGGACCGCGTCTTTCAAACGGTCCAGATCGCGCTGATCCGACAGAAGATTGAATTCCACGGTCGGCTCGTCCCTCCAATCCGCACTGTTCAACTTGACCTGTCCGGTTTCCGAATAGGTCTTGTTGACGAATATGACCATGGAGGCGATCTGCTCCCCCACCGCGTGCCAGGACGATTTGGACGAGGCGGCGACGAACATATCGCCCTGGGGAATACCTTCCAATCCGGAGGAATAACGCAAGCCGACCAGGATATGGCGGCGGGTATAATCGTTGATCCGCGCATGTGGCTTGATGAACGAAGCCACGGCGATGGAGGGGTGATCCATCAACCCCTGGCCCACCCCGGGAACATCCGCCCGCACATCAATTCCCAGTTCACCCAAGGCCATGGTCGGGCCGATGCCGGCGCGAAGCAGATGCGCCGGTGAATGAATGGCGCCGGAGGAGAGTATAATTTCGTTGCCGCGGAATTCCTGCTCCCGCCCCATGACCATTGCCTTGACGCCGACACAACGTTTGCCCTCGAACAACAACTCCTTGACTTGGGTTCGGGTGGAGATGGTCAGATTTTCCCGCAGCCGGGTGCCGGGATCGAGATAGCCGATGGCGGCCGAGACCCTGCGTTCATAGGCGTTGGACATCGGGGTGGGAAAATAGCCGTCCTCGAAAAATCCGTTCTGATCCGGCAAAAACTTGAAGCCCGCCTCCTCGAACGCCTTGGCGACGGCCGTGGCATGACCGTTCCATTGGTCGGGCATGATGCGGCGAATGGGAATGCGGCCCTCGTTACCGTGAAAGTCGTCGTCGTAATCCATGTCACGTTCGACTTTTTTGAAATAGGGCAGCACCGTATCCCAGTTCCAGCCCGCAGCGCCCCGGCGCTCCCATTCATTGAAATCCGTGGGCGCGCCACGGTTGGCCATCTGGCCATTGATCGACGAGCCGCCGCCCAGAACGCGGGCCTGTTCGTACTTGCGCAGTCGAGGTCGGTCCACGTCCGGGTTGTTGTGGGAGATCACTTCCGTGGTCACCTTGAGGTCATTCCAGATGAAGCGTTGGTCCAGATACGCCGTGCCGGGATAGCTGTCCAAAATCTCTTCCGGCACATCGCCGTGAGGGGTGTCCTGCCCGGCCTCGCACAACAGAACTTGATTACCGCCGCGCGCCGACAGCCGGTTCGCCAACACCGAGCCAGCCGATCCTCCCCCGACAATAATGTAATCGTACACCATACCCTTAATCGCCCCTCAATCTTCCTCTGACACATAGTAAAGCACGAATTCCTGCGCCAGACCTTCAATTTTACGCGCCGACCAGGACAGTTGGGAAATGGAAATATGCACCGAGGGATAACCCTCCGCCTGTTTCTCGAATTTGCACAACTGCGGTGAAATCAGATTCAGAAAGCCGACGGAATTGCGTACATACGTCCGTGCCTCTTCATCCAGTTGTCCCGGATCCACGGCGATCATTAGCACCCGCTGCATCAAGGTCGCGTTCGCCGCCCCCATGCCGATTACCGCCGACCAGGGGATCCTGCCCAGCAGCGGCCGTTGGCAATAGATGCCCTTGCCGTCAAAGACGATTACGGGTTTGCGGTCAAACGCCATCTGCAATAACAAAAACGCCACGAACAGGCAGATCAGGATGGCCAGAATGTTAACCCAGCTTAGTTCCGCCAGTACAAAACCGCCCGCACCATCCGCGCCATCAGTCTGCAGGGTCATGCCAATGCCAAACAGGCAAGGGATGATCAAGACCCCCAGTTTCGCCTTGGAGGGATAGATATTGACCGGATCGGGCGGCGGCCCGCTATTTTGCTTCTCAACCGGCATGCGGCCGCCTTTCCTCGTGAATTTGTCTGGGTGATTTGGCTGATCATAGCTATTCGGCGATATCATCGCTACTCTGCCTTCTCGTATAAAAAAGGGGCGGAAAATGCAATTGGATGGCCAAGTAGCGCTTGTGACCGGCGCGGGAAGCGGTATCGGCGCCGCCGTCGCCCTGGCCATGGCAGCGGCTGGGGCGCGGGTAGTTTGCGCTGATATTAATTCCGAAACGGCACATGCCACGGCCGAAAAGGCCGGGTCCGATAGTCTCGCCCTGACGGCGGATGTTGGCGATGTGGCCGCAATCGAGGCCATGCTGGATGCGGCCAGTGAAAGATTTGGCAAATTGGATATCATCGTCAACAACGCCGGCATCACCCGCAAGGCGGATATCATGGACCTGACCGAGGCGGACTGGGACCGCATTCACAGGGTCAACGCTAAGGGCGTCTTCTTCTGCCTGCAGGGCGCCGCCCGGCGCATGATCAGCAGCAATGGCGGCGGCCGCATCATCAACATGGCGTCCATCGCCGGGCGCGGCTATCGGGGCACCTCGAACGCCGCCTATGCGGCCTCGAAAGGTGCGGTCATCGCCCTAACCAAAACCGCCGCGCAGCAGCTGGCCCGCCATGACATCACGGTCAATGCGATCTGTCCCGGCGTCACCCGCACGGACCTGCTGGAGCAGGTCTTCACCGCCATGCAGAAAAGCCAGGACATCTCCAGAGAAGAGGCAGAGACCCGCGCCGCCCGGCCGATCCCCTTGCAGCGCATCAACGAACCGGAAGATATCGCCGCCATGGCCGTGTTCCTGGCCTCTCCCGGCGCCCGCAATATCACCGGCCAGGCCTACAACGTCGATGGCGGCCTGATCATGAGCTGAATACAATTATGAACTGAACGAAGGCCGGCGACGCAGGGATTGCTGAACAACCTCACGGACGGCGTGGCACGGGTTAATCCGGCCGAGGGCTATTCAGTGGCCCTGTCGCTGTTGTTTTTTCTGCCAGCCGTTATTGCTTTCCCGCGCGGCCATCCCCGGCGTTGGGCCATCGCCCGCCGCCTGGTGGAACTGCACGGCGGCAAATTACAGGTTGGCGGACCGAAGGCGGATGAAGCCCACATCATCCTGACCCTGCCGGCCGAGCGTTTGCTGTAACAGAAAACTTCTGTTCTTCCGGGCCCTCTCCCCTATGATCGCGAACACCATATAGGGATATCCCGCCATGAAGAAAGCCGCCCTTGCCGCCCTATTGGCGACCACCGTGATCTTCGCCCCCTGGCGCGTCGCCGAAGCTACGAATTTTCTCCACGGTCAAAGGTTGTATTCTCTGGGCGACTACCCAGGCGCCATGATCATCTGGCGGGACTTGGCCCTGCGGGGAGACGCCCGGGCCCAATACAGCCTGGCGGTGATGTATCAAAAAGGCCATGGTGTTACGCTGGATAAAGTGAAAGCCCGGGAATGGGCTCGCCGGGCCGCGGACCAGAATTATGAACCGGGCCGGCGCTTATTCGAACAATTGCAAGCAGGCGCGAAGATCGCCGGCGGCAATAAACCACGCAAACCGGCGGGCCAATTGTCCGAGCTGGAGCGCACGAAGGCGGCGGTCGAGGAACTGCTGGCGCGGATCGGCGGCAAGATCGCCCGCGACGGCGCCTTGCACCATGGGCAACTGCAGGCCGAAAAACTGGATGACGCCATTCAGATCACCATTCCCGACATCATGATCCAGTCGTCCGACGGCGGCGCGTTCGAACTGGGTGATGTTCTGGCCCGCGTCAGGCATGTGGACCAGCGTTACGATGATATTACCCTAGCCCTACCCGGAGAAATACGCTTCCGTAACAGCGACGGCACCAGTGGCCGTATCACAATTGCCAATCGCTTGGCAAATTTGCGTTGGGACCGTCGCGTCGAAACCAGCACCGAGTTTGAATTCCGCTTCGGCCAAATCATCTTCCTGTCCGATGACAATGGCGAGTTGGGCCGCATCGCGGAAATTCTCGCCCAAGCCCAGGTGGTTGAGGCGCAAGAGCTATGGACCGGGCCCATGGCATTCTCCCTCACCGGGTTGAACATGACCAACTTCGAGCAAGCCCGGCTGAGCGTAGACAGTGCCAGGGTGGATTTGGACCTGCGGGATCTGGATCTGCATGCCTACGCCAGGAATTCGGCATCGCCGGGGTGGAACGGCACTGCGGGTACCGCGGCCATGCCGCCGCTGGAGACGCTTCTGACCATGGCCAGCGGCCTCGGCCTGCGGACCAGGATCGCCGGTCTGTCCTGGCAAAGTCCGACCCAGGGGGCCTTTCAACTAGCGGCAGCAGACTATGGCGTATCGCTATCCAGTCCGGACCGAAAATTATTGAATTTGACCCTGACCGCCCGGCACGACGGCCTGTCGGGTACCGGCAGCGCCGCGCCCGAGGCCATGGTGCCACGAAAAATGAATGTGGCATTGAACCTAAGTAACCTGCCCATCGATACACTGGTCAGCGTCGGCGTGGCAGCGGCGGTAGAGGTCATGCTGCTGGGACAGGTGACCTCCGGACAGGAGGTTTTCAATCGGCTGCGGCGTGAATTGAGTGCGGCAGCCACGGTGCTGCGCCTGAAACGTGCCGACGTTGCCGCCCAGGACTACAATATTGCTTTTGACTTCACCTTGCGCGCCGACGGGGCCGCTAAGGCCGGCGTTGTTGGCGGTGGCAATCTGCGCATTACGGACCTGAAAAATATTTTGGACGCCTTCGGCATCGGGGAACAGCCGCCCCTCGCCGCCCTCTCGAAAATGGGTAGACCAGTGACCGGCGGCCCAGGCGTCTCTTTCGCCATTGCCGTCCGGCCCGATGGCCAATTGACGATCAATGGCGACGCGTTTACCTCCCTGGCGCCATTCCAAAAATAACTGTCGGAATTTTGTCCCAAGATTAAAACGACTGACCGCAACGGAGAGCAACCGCAACAAAATGGAACACCTGACCCGCGACATCGCCACCCTTTTGTGCCTGGCCGCCGTCTTCGGCTATATCAACCACCGTTTCTTGCGTCTGCCCCGCACCATTGGATTGGTGATGATTGCCATGGCTGCCTCCCTGGCCGCCTTGGCCATCGATGCCGTCGTGCCGGACTGGGGCGTGGGGCCGGGCCTGCGGGCGGCCCTGATCGAGATCGATTTTACCCAGACCCTGATGCACGGGATGCTGGGTTTTCTGCTGTTCGCCGGCGCCTTGCATGTGGACCTGGGACAATTGACCCGGCGCGGCTGGTCCATCGCGACCATGGCTACCGTTGGCTTGCTGATTTCGACGGCCCTCGTCGGATTTGGCATATGGCTGGCCTTTGATCTGTTCGGCATTGGCCTGCCGCTGATTTACTGCCTGTTGTTCGGTGCCTTGATCTCGCCGACGGATCCGGTGGCCGTTCTGGGAATTCTGAAAACCGCCAAGGTGCCCGCCAGCCTGGAAGCCAAGATTGCCGGGGAAAGTTTGTTCAATGACGGCGTGGGCGTGGTGGTCTTTGTCATATTGCTAGCCATGGCAACCAGCGGGGGAGGCGGTGGAAGCGCAATGGATGCCGGCGGCATCGCGATACTGTTCCTGAGGGAGGCAGTGGGCGGCGCGGTCTTGGGACTTGTTGCGGGCGCCATCGCCTTTTGGGCCCTGCGTTCCATCGATGAATATAATCTTGAGGTTATCATCACCCTGGCCCTGGTCACCGTGACTTATGAAGTGGCCCATATGCTCCATACCTCCGGCCCCATTGCCGTCGTCGTGGCGGGACTGTTGATCGGCAACCATGGTACGCGCCTGGCCATGAGCGATACTACACGGGAGCATTTGACAAACTTCT
>Ga0315328_10000795_pt1 | contig 14128 bp, 13 predicted proteins | sample M120032315metaG_FD_203462 | JGI IMG/M metagenome (GOLD analysis project Ga0315328, IMG submission 203462) | Ammonia-oxidizing marine archaeal communities from Monterey Bay, California, United States - M1 200m 32315 | ecosystem: Environmental > Aquatic > Marine > Intertidal zone | place: USA... | reverse complement strand
CTGCCGGACTCGGTCTTCGACATCGACAATGACACCCTGATGAATTCCCTCGAGGCACCGAATCGTTGGGACACCAACCCAGTGGATGACGACACCGACGGCGACATGCTCCCTGACGGTTGGGAGGTCCACTACTCCGAACTCGCATTGGGTCTCGGTCTCGTCGACAACAACACCCTCAGCGCAGTAGGGGCCCGTGGCCCTATGGACCCCAAGATGGACGACTCCGATGTCGATGGCATCAACGATGGACAGGAGGACTTTGATGGGGACGGGCTGAACAGGACCCACTTGCTGAACAGATACTGCCCGGGTTGGAACAACCCTCAACACTCCGAGTGTCACATCGATCCGACATCCGAGGCTGGCGACAAATTCTACGACGACTTGGAGAACTACACCAACTTTGAGGAGTACCAGAATGGCACTAACCCCATCGATCCCGATACCGATGGAGACCAGTGGTTCGACGGCTCTGAGGTGTATCACCAAGATCAGGATAACGACGGCATGTGGGCCGGATGGGAGTACTACTTCGGACTCGATCCCTTTGATCCAGCAGACGCCAACATAGATTCTGATGGGGATGGTTACCTGAACAAGTGCGAGAACAAGTGGAACACCAATCCGAAGTCCGCAATCAGCTTCCCTAGCCAAGGCGAGCTCTGCAGCGAGTTTGACTGACCCTCTCATTTCTTGCGTGACACACCTTTAGCCGGTACGGGAATGGCATGTCTTGGTGGATACTGCCCACGACCGCAGACATAGGTCTGAGGACTTTCTGCAGCGATGCCGTAGGAGCGATGACCGAGGCTACCATGGGTTTGCAGGCGATTCAAATGTCTCGAAGAGGTGCCGAATCGATGGCCTTGCTGCCGAGGACGGCCGACGAGTGGACAGTCGAATTCTCTGGCGACGACCTAGAACGCGGCTTGGTTCGATGGCTCGAGGAGGTACTCTATCGCGGTTCTGCGGAGGGTCAGTGGCTGTGTGAGTCCGAACTCGTCGTAGCGGACGGAAGGATAGTCGCACAGGTGTTGTGGGCCGACGCGGACATGATCGAACGCGAGGTCGAGGTCAAGGCAATCACACTGCACGAACTGGTCCTGATGGAGGTCGCTGAAGGTGAGGTAATTCCCGGCGTCGATTCTGACATCCCGTCTTTTGAGGGTCCCGGATGGATGGCCCAAGTGGTTTTCGACATCTAACCCAGTGCCTCATACAGGTAGAACAGCCCGCTTGCTACAATTCCAGCCATGACTCCATTGTGAATCCATTCGGACTTCAGGCTCTCCAACCAACGCTTGCCAATTCTGACACCCAATAGTGCTGCCACCACAAGGGCGAGAGTCAATTCCAAGTGTGGTGCGATTTCATCGTAACGGAAGAGAACGTAAATCGGGATACGCGAGAGATCTACACACAGCGCCAGCACGCTAGCAGTGGCAGCGTAAGCCATCTTGTCCGGCAGTCTGCGAGTAAGGAACATCGCTCTCAAAGCGCCCTGATGGCCGGTAAGACCACCCATGAAGCCGGATCCGAAGCCACCGACTCTGTCGTTGGTCTCAGGTATCCTGTAACCGGCCCAACCCTCACTGAGTGTCAGTATTGGTAGTAAGATTAGAAATGCCCCAATTAGCGCTAAGAGTGGTCTCTGAGAAACCTCGCTTTGTAGCGTTGCACCGAGAATCGCTCCGATTACGAGCCAGATGCCGTATCTCCTGAATGCAGTGAAGTCGACACTCTCTCTGAGGGCTGCAAATTTTCCAGCATTATGTGCACCGTGAACCACTGCTACCACCGCGATGGCCTCGTGCGGACCCATCATCAGCAAGACAAGCGGTGTCAATATTGTAGAGAGTCCAAACCCCGCTGGAACAGTCAGGGCAGCTGCAATAAAGGCGCCAATGGCAGCAAACAACACCTCTTCCATACCAGAGCTGTGCTGGCCTCAGCACTATGCTGTTTGCTATTCCTGAACGTCGAATCGCTGGTAGACTTCGTTAGTGGTCTGAGTGACTCGGATGAAGGTGGCACACTTCGGTAGGTCCTTGATGCGTCTAGCTCCAACATAAGAGCAGGCCGAACGAACTCCTCCAAGAACTGATTGCACAGTCGTTTCCAGCATCCCCCGGTAAGGTACTCTGACCTCTTTGCCCTCTGGAGCCCGGTGCTTGGCCACCTCTCCATAATGCGACTCCATCGCCTTGGACGAGGACATGCCGTAGAACGACTTGTACACCCCTCCATCGCCATTCTCGACTAATTCTCCACCCGACTCGTCGTGTCCGGCGAACATGCCCCCTAGCATAACGAAGTCTGCGCCTGCTGCGAATGCCTTGGCCACGTCTCCTGGTGACGAGCAACCTCCGTCAGCCATCACATGACCAAGCAGTCCGTGAGCTGCATCGGCGCATTCGGCGATGGCTGACAATTGCGGGTAGCCGACGCCGGCCACCTTACGGGTGGTGCACACCGAGCCCGGCCCTATGCCGACCTTCACTATGTCTGCTCCTGCTAGTATCAGCGCTTCTGTCATCTCCCTAGTAGCGACATTGCCCGCGATGACGATCTTGTCTGGGAACTCTCCCCTCACACGTCGTACGAAATCGAGGAAGACCTCTCGATATCCATTGGCGACATCTATGCAAATCATCCTGATTCCATCGTTGGTCGCTAACTTGCGCTGTAGTAACTCAAAACTCTCCTCGGTCGAGCCGCATGTTACTGCGATGAAACCTGGATCGACCTCGTCATCCCAAGCTTGCGCACACTCTTTGGTCGAGTAGAATTTCTGTATGCAGGTTAGCATGCTATGATTCTGCAACACCTTCGCAATGGAGAACAGACCGGTGGTGTCCATGTTGGCCGCCACGATAGGCACACCACTCCAGATATCCTTAGAATGACGGAACTCGAAGTCTCTCGACAGACTGACATCCGACCTCGAAACCAGCGTACTGCGCTTAGGTCTGATTAGAACATCGTCAAAGGTTAGCTTCACATCGTGCTCTACGCGCATTGAGACCTTACCACGCCAACGAAGGTGCCTTTAAGACCGTTATTACCGAATCAAGAATCTTCTGAATTCACAATTATTGGCCCGGGATTGTCCCAGTGATACCATAATTCACGTCCAAAGTCTTCTGTGACACCTTGGAAAAATAGTTTTTTACCAACGCTGGTGTACCATAGTGGCCAACTACTATTTTCCCCAGGATTTACATCTACAGCAATTCTTGTACCTTCACTTGTGCCGTCACTTCTCCACACCTCGACTCCGTAAGTTCCGCCATCATCTGCTGTGAAGTAAAGTTCTCCTTGGTGAACAATAGTTAATTCTCCAGACCAGAATCCGGCATCCCAGTAGAAACTACTATTGTTTCCTGGATTGATGTCCTTCACCATATATGTTCCAGCAGAAGTCCCATCACTTCTCCACAACTCCCTCCCGTACTCATCGGTCTCAGCCATAAAATAGAGTGTGCCGTCCAGCAAGTTAAACTCATTTGGATCACTAGATCCGTTTGTATCGATATCTTTGATCATGAATGTACCTGCCTCGGTACTATCGGAGATCCATAGTTCGCGACCATTCTGACCATCGTTTGCTGTGAAAACTAACTTATCTCCAAATTTGATAAGATGCATAGGTTCGCTAGAATTGTTGGCTCCAGGCCAAATATTCTTGACAAGTTTAGTCGAGAATGCATCGCCTTGGCTGAAATATAACTCCTGTCCACTAGAACCATCATCTGCTGAAAGATAGGCCCCATTACTGCCAGATGTAAGGTACATTGGATCACTTCCTTCAGTTCCTGTGTTGATGTCCTTGATTAGGAATAATCCGCCACCTATGGCCGAAAGTCCGTATCGGTATAGTTCACGACCATAATTATCGGTCTCAGCGGTGAACCAGATGTAGTTACCTTTCTTGATTAAGTCTCTTGGGGCTGATCCTTGGAAATCTCCACAGCAGTACGGTGCTCCATTATAGACCCAAGATTCATCTTCCGGAACCAGATTTACAAGCATAAGTGTGCCCTGATCAGTACCGTCTGAAATCCATAGTTCCTCTCCCGAGGGGGGATGTTCGGAGGCCCCTCCTGGTTCTGTACTCCCTATTACTTGCAGCACGGAATAAACAACTCTGTCAGGATTGAATCCACTTGAAGGAATCACAAGTAATTGACTTGCTCCTGCATAACCTTGGCGCCACCCATTTTCGCCATCATAGCCAGTACCCCAATTGTGCCATTGATGTCGAACTGTGAATGTCCCATCATCTGTACCGTCGCTGACAATTAAATTGGCAGCAGACTCAGTACCAGGCTCTCCATCAAAACCAACGAAGAAAATCTTCTCGTTACCAGCTACCATTTCTGGGTAGTGGCATCCGAAAGTACCGCCCCAACAGTGGACTGCCAGACTTCCACCATTCTCACAGGTCTCTTCACCACTTAGTTCACTAGTTACACATTCTTCTTCACGCAAATCCTTGACCATGTATGTTCCGGCAATAGTACCATCACTTCGCCATAATTCCCATCCGTGGATGCCGTCATCTCCCGCGAAATAGAGATTGCCACCCATTGTTGCCATTACAGCGGGACCCCAGCCACCAGAATTATTCTGAAATTCAAGAATCATGCCATCATCTCCTGGGCACTCTCCAACACTGAATTGGATCTCATCAAAATTTACTTGGCCATCACCAGAGGAAGCAGCCCCCGCACCGTCATCATATCCAACAACCATCTCCAATCCGGGGTTGTCCAACGGGCAAGAATCGACTCGATTTCTGACATTATAGGTCAAGCTATTCATTGTGCTTTGAAGTGCGGTAATAGTTGCATTTAGCTGATTAATCTCATTCTGTTTCTGTGTAATTTCCGAATTCAGACTAGCAATATGGGAATCCGCTTCGCTTATCTGAGCACTCAGATTTTCGATTTGATCTTCGAGCTGCCCCATCAACTCTTCATCTTCGGATTGATTCAATTGTGCCATGGCTTCAGATAGCTCGTAGGTCAAATTGACCTTGTGCCATTCAGCCGCTGAAAGCCTTGTCGATAGATTCTCCATAGTTTCATTCATCTCCTCAACAGAGGCAAGAGCACCGCCCAAGGCAGTTTCTAGGGTGATCACACGGGAGGAAGAATCATCAGCCTCAGCAGTTAGATTAGCCAATTCTGATTGAAGGGATTCTATTTGCTCATCCTTCTCGGAATCCCCTTCACTACTCGCACATCCAGCGAGGAGTGAAGTCAGCATTAGTACGGCCATTAACGCAGCAAGCACCCTCATGCCCCTTCTTCTCGTTCCGACCTAATAAGAAGTTCTCCGGAACCGATTTCCGATTCAGATTGGTAACCCATTATCACTATTTTTTCCCAATCTAAGATCTACTCGAATATTAGTCAAAATGGTGCTCGTGCCGGGATTTGAACCCGGGTCGACGGATCGAGAGTCCATCATGATGGACCGAACTACACTACACGAGCGTGATTCCCGGCGACCGGCCGCCCGCTTAAGAAAACAATGCCGTGAGAGCCTGATTGCCGATTCCTTCACTTTCACTTTCACTCCTCGGGACTATTGCCTCGCTTGATATGTTGAAGTCATGGCATACCACCATGAACGGACAACCTAACGACACAGCCTCCCTCTTCTACAGAAAGCGCCCAGAGCCCTGCAGGGTGGTATCCCTAGCGACCCTACGAAGAACGAACGCATCAGCACTTGGGTCATTGGACCCAGCGCTGGTTAGCGCCACCGGAGTGGTCTCTGACCATGACTCTTGGGGGCCCATGCCGCGTTTGGCAGCGCAAATCAACATCAGCCCCTCGAGCTGGCAGGGCCTGCACGATAGGTTGCGCGTGAGTCAGGCCACTCCTCCGGTGGTGGCCTGATGTCCAGAACACGGCGACTCCGTGAGGAGGTGCGAATTTACCTCGAGGAGAACGACACCGCGAACACTGTCGAGATATTTGACCATCTCAACGGCAGGTTTCGTTGGGGTGCTACCATGAACCAGGTCGGTAACATCATGGCCAAGGATATTCGATTCTCCAAGGTTGGGCACGTACGTGGACAGTTCAGAGGCAGCACGTACACCGTCTGTGTCTGGGGACTCGCACTACAAGCCGTGCAAGCCACCCCCTGACTGGGGAAGCAATCAAGGTAGAGGGGCCGCGAGTCAGGGCGTGAGCAGCAGCGGTGCGATGAGTTCGTGGTGGGTCCTTTTCAGGGCTGGCAACTCGACCACAGGTGTACTTGGCGTATTCCTTGGCTCGATGCTCGCACTTGGTGGCATGCCTGAGGGACAACTCGCGTCGATTACGGTCCTACAGGCTATCTCGGTCTGGTCCTTCATGTGTTCTTGGAACGCCCTCAACGACTACCTTGATCTTGAGATTGACAGAGTTAACCAGCCCAACAGACCACTCCCTTCAGGGGTCATTTCAGAGGCATCGGCCAAGAGGGGCATAGCCGTGATGATGGCGGCATCACTTCTCTCGATTACCGGGGCGCTCAGTATCGCCGGAAATATGGAGGGGGGAATCGAAGGGTGGTACCCAGCCCTCGCGATATGGTTCGGGGCGCTATTCTTGCTGGCAAACTACGAGTCAACCGGCTCGTACAGTCTCCGTCTCAAGGAGAGGGGGCTTCCGGGCAATATCGCAATTAGTCTATCAGTGGGGATGGTCGTTCTGTTTGGGGCTGCTGGCGTATTCGAGCCGTTCAACGAGCGCGCTTGGGCGATGTTCACCATGGGGGCGCTGTACAATCTAGCCCGCGAGATCGTCAAGGACATTGAAGACATGGAGGGTGACGAAGGTAGGAACACCTATGCCATGAGAGTCGGACCTGAGAAGGCCCGGACGGTAGCATGGATTCTCCTCTTGCTGACACTGGTATCTCTGCTCATGCCCTTTGGCATCGGAGTCTTTCCCGAACCACACTTGTTGGGAGTTATTCCAGCAGTAGTACTACTGTTCATGGTAAAGGGCAAACTGATGACTTCGGAGGATCACGCCGCACAGCAACTTATCAAGAAATCTATGTATTTAGCCCTCGCTGCCTTCCTTGGAAGCTCACTTCTGGCGTAATCAATTGAGTTCCTTGTAGGCGTGCCAAGCATCATTGTTGCAGAGGTAGGTCAGCAGTGACATCTGGGCCCACATTCTGTTCTCAGCCTGATCAAAGACCACACTGTTGGGCGAGTCTATGACCGCGTCGGTCACTTCTTCGCCACGGTGAGCAGGTAGGCAGTGCATGAACAGGTATCCGGGGTCGGCGTGGGCGACCAACTCTTCATTGACTTGGAAACCGTCAAAGGCATCGAACTTGCCCTCGATGCCCTCCTCTCCCATCGATACGAAGATGTCAGTGTACACCACACCGGCGCCACTGACTGCCTCGACGGGATTGTTGGAATTGAGAATCTTAGCGCCAGCCCGTGTGGCTATCTCTTGTGCCCTTTCCATCACCGATTCATCGGGCTCAAAACCCACGGGTGTGGCGTAATGCACATCTCGTCCCAGTGCGACGGCCGCGAGCAATAGGTCGTGGAACACATTGTTACCGTCTCCCACCCAGGCGATGTGCCCGTTCACGTTGCCCCCGTGCTCGATTATCGTCATCAGATCGGCTGCCGCTTGACAAGGGTGGTGCAGGTCAGAGAGGGCGTTGATTACTGGTACTGTTGCGTGCTTGGCGAGTTCTACGGCGTCGGGGTGATTGAAGCACCTGTATGTGATCCCATCTAGGAAGCGCGACAGCACCGCTGCCGTGTCAGCAATCGACTCGCTCTTGCCCAGTTGAATATCATTTGAAAGTAAAGTCAACGACTGCCCTCCAAGTCTGTTGACTCCAACTTCGAACGACACCCTAGTTCTGGTCGAGGGCTTCTCGTAGATTGAGCCGATGGACATGCCATCGAGGGGTTTGAAGTCGAAGTTGAAATCGCCTCCATGCTTGAACGCTATAGCCCAGTCTATGATGTCAGCCAGTTCGTCGCTAACATCGTCTATTGCCATCAAGTCATTCTTCGCCTCAGCCTCGCTCATGTTCAATGTCTCCTGCGTATCCATCTCTCGTATCTGCCATGCCTCCGAATATAGTCTGGGCAAAGGTCAGCACATCAGCTAAACCCTCTTCGTGCTCGCTGGAGAGGGGGGTCAGTCCTGGCTGTATTGAGGCGTGCTGCATCATCCTCAGTTGACCTATCGCGAACTCGGCCCTCTGGCTGCCGGAGTGCATGTCCAGAGCCTGCTGAGCCGACTCTTCGTACAATGCAGCTTCGAGGATGTCGAGATTCTCTCCCCAATCTAGGACCCTCTCGAGGGCTTCAGGTTCCAGTAGATCGGACTTAGATAGGAAGTTGGCTGTCGGCAGCCCAAGTCTGAAGTGGACTATCGATGAGAGCAGCATCTGCGAGACAAAGCCACTAGGGGTCTGTGAGAGCATCGGGTCAAAGAGGAAGATTAGACAGGCCCTGCCCTGTCCTATGACGCTCACAAGGTGGCTGGAGGCTTCTCTGAAGGCGAACAGTTCCACCTGTCCCGGGGTGTCTACAATTAGTATGTCGCAGGATAACCCCTCAATCTCATCGAAGACTTCGTCAGCCCTAGACGCCACCAAGTCGGCGGCCAGAATCTGGGCTCCATTGGGGCCAAGTTCGTACTCAATCATGACATCAGACAGAGAAACCAATTCTCTGACATCAAACTCCGTGTCGTAATCCACTTTCTCAGCACCAGGATCGAGGTTGATAGCGAGGGCATCGACCTCTAGGAACCTAGCCCACCTCTGGAAAGCGGTGACGAGAGAGCTCTTGCCAGCACCGGCAGTACCCACTACAAATAGCACCGGAGGGGCCGTACTGTCCTGACTGCTCATGCTCTCGCCCGATGGCGAGAGAACTTCAACCATTCGTGAAGCCCCTGATTCTACTCAAAGTCTGACAAGCAATGGTTATACCAATCCAAGCGCTGTCCGTGACCACCCATCGGGGTGGCCGCACCATGTCAGAAGACCCTCCTCCTTTGCCTCCCGGAATTCCCTCACTCCCTCCCCCTCCTCCCCCTCCTGGCTTCGACGAGGAAGACGATGTCGACTCAGAGGGGGGGCAGATGCCACTACCACCCCCCTCTCCCCCGGGGATGATGGAGCTCGAGGACAGAGAGATTTCCTCGGACTCCGAATCAGAACCTGAGGCACCCCCTCCTCTCCCTCCTAGATTCGAGGCGCCCCCGCCATCGCCGCCCGGCTTCGATGAACCGGACGAGCCCGAACTGGACGTCGATTCCGAGGAAACAGCCTCCTTGCAGGATTCACTCACTGCTCTTGGAAGTGCCGGCGAAGACGTCATGGACGTAGTCTCTGAGGCCACTTCTGAAGTTGTTGGAGAACCCGCCATTGGCCCGACCAGCAGTGCTACAGACTCAGTCTTTGAAGGAATTGTAGAAGTTTCCAGCGAGATTGCTGGCACCGACCAAGAGATGGCAGAAGCCCTTTCGAAGCCGGTTGTTGGAGCGGCAACACATCCTCATTTGAGGTCAGCCGCTGAGGTGGACGCGATACCGGGGGACAAATTGCACGCGACTCTGAGTGAGATTGAGACTTCGACGCTTAACCCTGACGGATCGGTCAGGCGACAGTCGATAGAAGGGGAGTTGATATTGAGGAACTCGAGCAAGAAGCACAGGGCTTGGGACATTGAAGTCCTGCTTTTATCGACAGACTCCACTGACATCGGCGGACGTTCGATTTCGGTGCGCGAACTCGAAGCCACCGAGGAGACGGTGATTCCATATTCGGCCAGTGGGCCAAGGATGCTGGTTCTGAAGGAAGTAATAGACACCAATCCAGAGAGGGACCAGGAAGATAGCCTGTCCCTAGTTTACTCAACCGAACCGCAGGAGGTCGAGATGCATCTCGAGGTGCAGAACGCCTCTCCAGTACCTCTGCTGGAGGTAGAGGTCAGCAGGGGCTTCCCGCACAACTTCGACATTCCCGAAGGGCAAGGGTACATCGTCTCCGAATCGGCGATAACATGGGAGATAGGCAGACTGAACGTAGGGGAGAGCAGAACCCTTTCGCTGTCCCCCATGGTCACCACCGAGGGGGTAGAGAGAATATCCGCTGGAGTAGCCTCAGCAGGCTACTCGGCCGAGGCTGCGGTTTCAAGAGCTGACTTCGATCGTGTATCTGCGTCGACACTGCACATGATGAGAGTGGACAAGGTGGAGGACGACCGCCCGGGGATATGGCACTGTAAGTCAGTCTTTGAGAACCGCTCCTCCTTCGTGGTCACTCTATCAGGAGTCTCTGTTTGGCTGTCGGGCAGGGATGACCCCATCCTAGATGTATCAGACCTCAGGCAGGACGTCCCTCCTGAAGGCAGCTGGAGCTCGATGGAGAAGAGGGTGGAGGCGGACACGCCAAGTTTCACGCACGAGTTCCGATCATCCATCCTTCCTAGGGTCTCGGTCGCTTCGCGCGGCTCAATCGACCTCAATGAGCAGAAGTTGACGGTGCTCGATGCCAGATTGCTAAAGCAGTACGACAAATCTAGGATTAAGTCCTTTGTTTCCTCGGACGTGGAAGTTACGATTTCAATTGAGAATACCGGCTCGGCTCCGATTAATGTGATGCGACTGCTCGACGACGTACCCGGTGTCTTCGAGCCCCCAGCCGAGGCCGATGTAAGCATCGAGATAGAGGGCACCGACTTGAATGAGGAGCAGTACCTCATCGAGGTCATCGAGGGCATTCAGCTTGAAGAGAGGCTGGTGTCGCCGGACAGTAGCGGCAACAGTCTGAGGATTACAGTCGGGACATCAGCACCATTGGGCCTGCAGCCCGGTAAGACAATGGTTCTGAGGTACCCGCTGCATGCCCCCGACCCATCTCCTGGAAATGGTCTTCTAGCAGCACCAATCAGGGCTGATTTCGGTTCGGAGAAGTTCGGGCCTGTCGCCAAAAGGGCAGTTGAGAAGCCACCACAGTTGAGAGTGGTGCACCGCCGCAGAAACATCAGCACCGGTAAGGAAGTCTTCCCAGCGGGAAGTTCAGGCAGGTACGAGGTGCTGCTTATGTTCATCAATAACTCTGACAGTGCTCTTGATGACCTCGCACTGCACGATGTGGTCCCTGGCACATTCTCCATTGAGAAATCGACCGTACGCTCCTCTCTCGACGGTGAGCGTGACATCAAGATGGAGAAGCAATCGGCTCCAGAGGGAACTCATGTGGAGTGGAAAGTGGGGAGGATTGAGCAAGGAGAGAGGATTGAAGTGACCTACGAGATTCAGGGCGACCCCGAGTCAGAGTACAAGGTCTCCGACGCACAAGATTTCCACGGTGCCACCTTCGGAGACGAGGTCGATGAGGAGCCCAATGTGCCTGAATGGGTTGAGGAGCAGAGGCCACCGAATCCAGAGTCTGAGCCCGAGCCTGAGCCTGAGCCCGAGCCTGAGCCTGAGCCCGAGCCTGAGCCTGAGCCCGAGCCTGAGCCCGAGCCTGAGCCAGAACCTGAGGGCGAGGTATGCCCGATCTGCGGTTCTGAAGCCCAGATAGGTGCCTCTGTGTGCGTCGTCTGCAGCTATTCGTTCTGACGCCAATCGTTTTGGACGCCTATGGCGTCCACCGAAGCGTTCTTCCTACCCGGTCCGAACGCGGGCCCATGGCTTCCGCAGGAGGTGGTGACCCGCAGGCCGAGTCGATGTCATCGATGATGATGCCCATGTTGTTCCTATTGCTGATGATGATGGTGCTGATGCTGAATCCAAGTCTTCGTATTCTTCTAGCAGATGGTGCTGGCTACGCTATCGAACCATTGCTGCCGTTCCACACGCTCTACTTCGTCCCCACCGTATTCATCGTGGGTTCCAGCATCATGGTCGTCAACACGATCATTCGCTCAATCTTCATGGATCCGATGAGGCAGATCCACTTCAGCCACCGTCAGCGTCAGATCAGTAATCAGGTCAGGGAGGCGCAGACGGCCCGAGACACTGCCCGGACGGAGAAGATGCAGAAAATGCAGATGGAACTGATGCCCGAGCAGATGGCGATACAGTCGGCGACGATGAGGCCGATGATGTTCACAATGGTATTCATCATCGCTATCTTCAGCTGGATGGCCAGCGCGGTGGAGTCGTTCAGAGTCGATTTCGTCAGCCTGCCTTGGGCCCCCATGTGGTCGTTCAACGACCGGGTGATGTGGATCTTCCCAGCTTGGATCGCCACCTACATCACGATGAGTGCCCCTCTGGGCAGGATTATCGATCGCCACATCAAAATCCATCGCTTCAAGAGCCATCCGCTGGTTCTCGCCGACGATCCTATCCCCGAACCCCTGCTTCACCTCTTGGGTGATCAGAAGGCCAAGACGAGCGATGATTTGAGAACTCGCCGGGCGCAGCGGAGGAGAGACGGGCCGCGAAAGACAGGAGGGCAGACAATAGCGTCCCCTCAGAGGAAGAGGGGCAATGTTCCTGTAGCGCCTCCTAAGTTGGGGACGGTATGCCCCTCCTGTGATTCAGAATTAATCTCGAGGTCCTCCAAGGGAAGACTCAGGTGCGATGTGTGTCGTAATGAATGGAGGTGAGCGAATACTGAGATTGACAGTCAGCGGACCCCCTGGGAGCGGAACTTCGACATTGGTCGGAAAGTTGTGCGAGGACCGTGGCTGGTCCTCTGTCAATGGTGGCGACATATTCCGCAAGGAGGCATCGAATAGAGGACTCAATGTGGTCGAGTTCAGCGCCCTGTGTAAGCAGGACCTCGAGGTAGATCGTTCCTTGGATACAATCGTGAGGAGCGCAATGAGCGACCCAGAAGGTCCTGAGGTGGTTGAGAGCAGGCTCTGCGGTTGGTGGGCCCAAGAACTCGGTCTGCAGTGCCCCAGGGTATGGGTCTCGGTCTCCGACGAGGAGAGGGCTAGGCGGATTCAGAACCGTGAGGGCGGAGACTACCGAACTTGTTTGGAACTATCTAAGAAGCGCCAGAGCGATGACATGGATAGGTACCGTGAATTGTACGGCATTAATTTGGATGACATGAGTCCATACACTCTCGTAGTAGATGCCGACGAATTGGACGCCGAAGAGGTCTTCGGAGTCGTCAGCACGGTATTGGGATGAAGTGATAGGATGGGGGGAAGCAACTTCTGGGAACTCTCCGAGGCCTCCACCAATCTCGCATTTGGATGCATCCCCAGCGAGCGCTCGCTAGACGAGTTGCTTTCTGCAGGAGTAGTTCTAATCGATAAGCCCAGAGGGCCCTCAAGTCACCAACTGGCGGCTTGGGCTAGGGAGACTCTTGGAATCACGAGACTGGGTCACGGGGGGACTCTCGATCCATTCGCAACGGGGCTACTGACTCTAATGTGTGGCAAGGCCACTAGGCTCACTGAAATCGCACTCAAGGGCGACAAGAGGTACGTCGGTGTGATGCGATTTGGTAGGGATGTCACTGATGATGAACTCGCAGACACCCTTTCTCAACTCAATGGTGTAATCTACAACGTCCCTCCTCTCGAATCCGCAGTGAAAATACAAGTTCGGACTCGCACCATTCATTCCCTGAGGATGCTGGAATCAGACGCAGATTCGCGCATTGCCGCCTTCGAGGCATCGTGTAGTGCCGGGACCTATATCAGGACCCTCGCCAAAGACATTGGGTTGATACTGGATACGAAGTGCGAACTGTCCGAACTACACAGGGACAGGACAGGCCCATTTGACCAGAACATGGCCTGCACAATGCAGCAGCTCACAGATGCGGCCTTCTTGCACAGAGAGCATGGTGATGACAGCGCTCTGGTGAAGCTCATCGCCCCAGTCGAGGCCCTGCTCTCAGATCTGCCCTCTCTCACCGTAAAGGACGGCGCAGCAGCAGCTCTCTCGCACGGCGCACCTCTAGCGAGGCCCGGTATCGTCAGGGCGCAGAAGGGAGTATCAGAGGGCTCCAATGTACTCGTACAGAGCATGAAGGGCGAAGCCGTTTCCGTAGCTAGGTTGACAGTTGACACTGATTCCCTCCCTGAAATGAGGACCGGAGAAGTCGCAGTCGCTCGTGCCGTTATGATGGAGCCGGGTACGTACCCACAGAGCTG
>Ga0315328_10000792_pt1 | contig 14174 bp, 8 predicted proteins | sample M120032315metaG_FD_203462 | JGI IMG/M metagenome (GOLD analysis project Ga0315328, IMG submission 203462) | Ammonia-oxidizing marine archaeal communities from Monterey Bay, California, United States - M1 200m 32315 | ecosystem: Environmental > Aquatic > Marine > Intertidal zone | place: USA... | reverse complement strand
TGACACTCGATTTCTGTCACCACAATTTGCGGATATTTTAGCTAATACTTTTACGGGAATGAGCATCCCGATCCTAATGTCCAGTGATTTTCTACCCACTCCTGCTTTAGCTTGGTCGGTAGCTCAGTATGGTGCTACAGCGGGTGTGATGGTAACTGCAAGTCATAATCCAGCAATGTACAATGGGATCAAAGTGCGACTTTCATCTGGATCAGCTGCGCACGTAAGTGACACCGACTCGATACTGGAGTTTCGGGATAGCTATCTTGCTCAGGGAAAGAGCTGGCGCGATTTTAAGTTTGACAACGAGCATGTTCTTTCGAAAGTTAACTTCGTTGAAAGTTATCTCAGTCATGTTGAAAATCAGGTCGACATAGAACTCATTCGCTCTGCCGGGCTTTACGTCTTGGCTGACTCGATGCACGGTGCCGCAGCGGGCCTTCTTTCTCGAATAGTGAATGGAGGAAAAACTGTTGTAGTCGATTATAGGGCGGACGTGAACCCGAGTTTTCCAGGTATGCGCGCGCCCGAGCCGATAGCTACTAATTTAAGTGAAGCGGTGAGAATGATATCTCAGCCGAGTGGCCAAAAATTTGACTGCGGGTTTGCGTTTGATGGTGATGGTGATCGGATGGGCCTCATAGATGAGCGAGGTCAGTTTATCAGCTCTCTCGATACATTTTCTTTACTCGTTTATAGTTCACTCCAAGTCCGTTCTGAAGTCGGACCGATTGTCCGTTCGTTAACCATGTCTAAATTAGTGGATAAGATCGCCTTTGCATGTGAACAAGAAGTTTATGAAACTCAAGTTGGTTTTAAATACCTAGCACCAATGATGATTGAGAAGAACGCTGTACTTGCCGGTGAAGAATCGGGTGGTACAGCGTTTCGTGGTCATGTCTGTGAGCGAGACGGATTATTGGCAGCGCTTCGTATTCTTGAGCTAATTGCAATCAAGAATGAGGGCCCGGGGACTTTATTACACAGATTAAGGGTGGAACACGGAGATCATCGATACAAACGAGTTGATTTTCCTGTCGATACAAACGAACTGACTAATACCTATGAGCGTTTGATTAACTCTGTTCCTAAAGAATTAGGTGGTATACGTGTCTTAGATACGGACCAAATAGATGGATTTCGTTATCATTTAGAGGGTGGTTGGTGGGTTTCCGTACGAGAGTCAGGTACGGAACCTCTCGTACGCATATATGCAGAAACGGAAAATGATAGTGCCACAAACTCGGCGATTGTTGAAATTGCGAGAGTACTTGGGCTCGATCATTGATTCAGACTAATATGAATCACTATCCTGAGATTACGTCGGATGCTTTTGATGTTTCACCTTCAATTGTGAGATTGAGTGAAAGGTTTTCAAAATTACCGGCGATTGAGCGGATTGATAAGGATGGTTTTAGAGGCACATTAATTGGGCTCAGTGCTCAATGTATGGAGGCTTGGGCACTTGGTCAGAGTTGGGTTTTGCCAGAAACTTTAAAGCGTCCGCGGCGAGTTATTTTTGCGGGAGTCGGTGGATCTGCAATAGGTGCGGATGTAGTAGCAACTTATGCTCGATTATTTTCATTAATTTCGGTCGAAGTAACACGCGACTATAGCTTGCCGCCACTGGATGAGGATTGTCTTGTCTTGGCTTGCTCGTTTTCAGGAGAGACTGAGGAGGCCATTAAGCCTTTTCAAGCGGCCGCAGCAGCGGGCGCTATGTGCGTAGCTGTTACGACAGGTGGAACTTTACTAAGGGAAGCGGTTCGACTCGGACAACCGTGTTTGACATATTCTTGGAACGGTACATCCCGGAGTGCGATCGGATATGGCGTGTTTTTACCGCTGGCGATTCTTTCTCGGTTAGGGCTGTTTGAAATCAGCGATGATGATATTCAGTCAGTAATATCCGATTTGCTGCATCTATCAAATGAATGGGAATCATCAGTGGTAGGTAATGCTGTGACTTTGCCAGCATTAATAGCAGGTGAGATGTTGGAAAGAATTCCGCTCATAGTAGGGTCAGGTTTTTTGGAAGTCGCGGCTCGCAGGTGGGCGGGTGAGTTGGCGGAAAATTCAAAAAGGCTCGCAGTTCCTGTCGCGGTCCCAGAGTTTAATCACAATCTTTTAGAAGGGGCAATTGCAGACGCTTTAAGATATCAAATGAACGAGACGTCAGATCCTTGGTTTGTGATTTTACTTGATGCTGGGCCTGCTCATCCGCGGAACCGACTGAGAGTGAATATAACAAGAAAGCATTTCGAGAACGCGGGCCGAAAGGCTTGGCACATAGATGTAGGCGGGGAAACACCTCTTCAGTCCATCATGAGAGCATGTGCTCTAGGATCATGGGTTTCATTTTATTTGGCTTTATTTTCTGAAGTCGATCCTACTAGAGTGGATATTCTCGCTAAGTTTAAGCGAGATATTGCGTTGGCTAATGAGGAAGGCTAAGTTCTCAATTTAATAGTTAGTTTCACTTATTTGATTTAATTAAGCTAATTTATTTTAATCGCTAGCGCAAAATCACTCCAAAAACTATCATGAGCGCTCTGACTAAACAATTGGTTGTAACAAAGAAGATAAATTACCCAGGGGGCTAGGCGATGAACACTGCAGATTTTTTAACAATAACTAATGCGATAGTCCCTGATCGGGTTGCCCTCGCCGGACCTGATGAGCGACTGACATATGGTGAGTTGCAATCACGAGTCAACAGATTGGCGCAATCGCTGCAAGCACGTGGCGTAAAAAAAGGCCACAATGTAGGGGTCATGGCAGTCAACTGCTTGGAATATGTTGAGATTTATTACGCGACGGCATCGTTAGGCGCCACGTTTATACCGCTTAATTTTCGAGCTAAGTCTGATGAACTTCAATATATGATTGAATCTACCGATATTCAGACACTTTTTGTACAAGAGCGTTATATGCCCATCTACGAGTCGATCGAAAATTCACCAATAAAGAATGTCGTGACGCTTGATTTTGAGAAAGCACCGTACGAAAAATATGATGCATTCCGTGATGCGAGTGAAGATATACCGGTCTTTGTTGATATCGAAGAAAGTGATATTACTTTGATTATTTTCACGTCGGGTACGACATCTCTGCCGAAGGGCGTCGAACTTTCTTATCAAGCACTTACGGCATTGGTGGTTAACACTCAGTCCCCGCCAGATCCCATCTCGGATCAACAAGTCATGCTCGTATCAGTTCCTTTTTTTCACATTGCTGGTGCTACCACAATGATGTCTGCCGTATTTTCTGGTCGTCGTTTGGTTTTGTTACCTGCTTTCGATCCAGCTGCTTGGCTCGATATGTGTCAGACAGAGGGGGTAACCCACTCATTTGTCGTTCCGACTATGCTCAAGCGAATTATGGAAGTAGATGATTTTGAAAAGTACGATCTGTCAAAACTGGAGTTGATTACATATGGCGCTGCGCCGATGCCTTTTGAGGTAGTCCGGCGAGCCGTAGATGTGTTTAGCCCTTCAGGCAAGGACGTTGGCCTAATGAACGCGTTTGGTCAAACTGAAGCAACTGGTTCTATTACATTTTTAGCCCCTGATGATCACCGACTAACGGGTGATGAAGCATCCGATCTTAAAGTGATCGAACGACTGCAATCAGTAGGTACACCTATGGCAGATATTGACGTAGCGATCATGTCGGTTGAAGGAGATATCCTGCCGTCAGGTGAAGACGGTGAAATTTGTATCCGAGGCGATAGAATAATGCGAGGTTATCACGGTAGAGAAGATGAAACAGACAGTGCGTTACAGGATGGTTGGCTTCACACGGGAGACGTGGGGCGTATTGACAGCGGTGGCTATCTCTTTATCACTGGGCGAATAAAGGACATGATTATTAGAGGTGGAGAGAATATTGCCCCAGCGGAGGTAGAGCACGTACTTGAGGAACATTCTTCTGTAGCTGAAGCAGCCGTTATTGGTATTCCAGATGTTGACTGGGGTGAGGTGGTGAAGGCGGTCTGTATACCGACGAAAGGTGCAAGTAGTCCCTCTGATGATGACATGACTGTGTTTGTTAAAGCACGCCTTGCATCCTACAAGGCCCCATCTTCCTATGAGTGGGTAGACGAGCTTCCCAGAAATCACCTAGGGAAAGTGTTGAAGACAGATCTGCGAGAGACTTACAGCAATTGAAGTACGAGTTAAAGTAGAGACTGATCACCATTAGGAAAGTATTTTGACTCAAGCCACTTTTAAAAAATCAAGCGACGACCCACAGTCAAATACGTTTGTTGGCTCCGTAAAATTACTCGGTGCATGGTGGGCTCCAGCTTTATGGCTGTCAGGAATGGGCGTGTTTGCGAGCTCAACAGCTGGTGGCGCTCCTGGTAGAGATACTTTTTTTAATATAAGTCAGCCCTGGATTGTATACGTCTTTATGGCGGCTTTAGTGGGACTTCTGACCTATGGCTTTGTTCGACATGCGTCTTTGTGGATGATTGGTCGCCCGACCGATGGTGTGTTTCAGAATTTTCGCAATCGACTTCAAAATGTAGGGCGATTTGGTCTGGGTCAAGATAAGGTACGTCGTGATCGATATGCCGGAATAATGCACTGGTGTATTTCGAGCTCAATAATAGTTCTAACAATTGTCACGGCTCAGGTTGCAATTCAAGACGACACTCCGCTCGATTTCTTACACGGTCCTTATTATCTATTTTTTTCATTTTACGGCGATCTATTTGGATTGATTGGTCTTGTAGGCGTTGGCATGTCGCTCTATCGACGATACTTCGTATCTCATCATCGGATTCGTTGGGACGAGAGACTCGAGGATCATTTAATTATTATTGGGCTGGGATTGATTCTTATATCTGGATTTGTGGTTGAGTCAGCACGAATTATTGAGACTGAGCTAGTCTCTCATCCAGATTGGGCGCGTTGGTCCTTTGTTTCTTGGGGCTTGGCTCATCTTATCAATAGTTTTGGATTCAGTACCGGAAGTATTGATAACCCTGAGAGTCAGATACTAAATCTTCATAAATGGTCTTGGTGGATTCACGTAATCTTTGCTTTTTCTTGGCTTGGTATGATTGTATTTACCAAGCTCGATCATTTAATTTTTGCCCCGATTAATGCCTTCTTTTTGAGGACCGATTCACCGGGAAGACTCAGTGAGATTAAGAATATTGAGGAGCAAGAAGTTTTCGGAGTTGGGTACATTCAAGATTTCACATGGAAGCAATTATTTGAATTGGATGCATGTGTTAGGTGTGGAAGATGTACAGAGGTATGTCCTGCAAATATAGCGGGCCAACCCTTATCTCCGATGCATCTAATTCAAGATCTTAAGGGGCATCTTGCTGAGGTTGGCCCGTCCATACAGGATCATGGGCACACCACTGGTGATGCCGGTCGAGAAGTGTCACCCATCGCAATGGTTGGAGATGTAATTAAAGATGAATCTTTATGGGCTTGCAGAACTTGCGGCGCCTGCGTTCAGGAATGTCCCGTGCTTATTGAACACGTTCCTACAATTGTGGATATGCGGCGCTTCCTTGTTATGAATGAGGCGCGTTTACCTGCGACTGCTCAGCAGGCTCTAGAAAATATTGAAATGCGAGGACATCCGTGGAGAGGAACCGCTTTGGAGCGAACGACTTGGATGGACGGACTCGGAGATGTGCCACTCTTTGACGGATCACAGGAATATCTATATTGGGTTGGCTGTTCAGGCTCGTTGGTTGAGCGCAATTTACCGATCACGAAGTCAGTTTTTAAATTACTTCGTGAAGCTGGCACATCATTTGGTGTACTAGGTCAGGAGGAAACGTGTAACGGAGACCCTGCTCGCCGCTTAGGTAATGAGTATTTGTTTCAAATTCTTGCGCAGCAGTTAATTGAAACCTTTAAATCAAAGGGAGTGCAAAGAGTGATAACAAATTGTCCTCATTGCTTTAACACCTTTAAAAACGAATATCCACAATTCGACGGTAAATTCGAAGTTTTACATCATACCGAGTTTCTAGCTAAGGCCTTATCTGACGGTGACCTGAAGCCTAAGTACGCGGTCACAGCAGATATTACTTACCACGACTCATGTTATTTGGGCCGTATGAATGGCACCTATGACGCTCCCCGGCAAATTATTGAGCTTGTTCCTGGCGCCAATCTAGTGGAAATGAAAAGAAATATGAGTCGGGGACTCTGTTGTGGCGCTGGTGGCGGAAATATGTGGCAAGAGGAAATTGGTGAGCGACGCGTCAATCATGTCCGGACAGAAGAAGCGGTTTCAACAGGGGCGAGTCAAATAATTAGTAATTGTCCTTTTTGCATACAAATGTTTGAGGATGGAGTTCCTTCAATTCAGCCCGAGGAAGAGGGTAGAATCAAACCGTTTGATGTTGCTGAATTACTTGAAACGGCCATTTTTGGGCCAGCAAGTGCAGAGGCATCTGAGACCGAGCAGTAACTAGATTACTTCAATTTTTTGTGTAGTTGATGTTGGACTTTCTATACTTGGTGTCAGGCACTAACATACTCGTGATTAATTCGAGAAATCTGCATAATAAAGGGATGGACACAAGGGTGAGCTGAGATATCATCGTCTATAAGTTAACTTGTCTACGAAGCCTAAACTGTATGGTGAGCGGGCCGGATATGAAGAAGAATTCAAGGGGGAAAAATGCATTTAGTAGTGTGCGCGAAACAGATACCAGACCCAGACACTCCACCGTCAGCTTTTAAAATAGATGAGGCTACTAACTCGGTTGTTCCGGCACCAGGAATTTCACCAATCCTTTCTCAGTTTGATGGTATAGCTGCTGAAGCTGCTCTGCGTATAAAGGAGGCCGGCGGTGAAGATGCTAAGGTCACAGTTATATCGATGGGGGCCGATTCTGCACGAGCAGCTATCAAGCAAGTGCTTGCTATGGGTGCGGATGAAGGTGTACTCCTGAATGATGAGGCGTTTGAAGATGGAGACTCCTACACGACCGCTAAAGTTCTTGCCTCAGCGATCAGAGAGCTCGGTGATGTCGACGCTGTATTTTGTGGCCGTCAGGCTGCGGATTGGGACATGGGGCAGGTTGGTCTCTTGCTAGCTGAAGAACTAGGCTGGGCCTCCGCAATTATTGCCAAAGATATTAAGTATGCTGATGGTAATGTGTCAGTACAACGTGTTTTGACCGACGGATTTGAAACAGTACAGATGGCCTTACCTGCCGTGATGACGGTTTCGAATGAGTTCGGTGAGCCACGTTATCCGAAATTGCCTCAAATTATGGCTGCCGCAAAGAAGACGGTGACTCAATATTCCGCAAATGAATTAGGTCTTGATGCGGCGGAAGTGGGATCAGCCGGATCCAGATTAAAAATCGAGAAGTTATTCATCCCTGAGACGGATTCGAATGTCGAATTCATGGCCGGTGACACGCCGCAGGAGCAGGCAGCAGCACTCGTTCAGAGATTGCAAGCAGATAAGTTAATTTAGGTAAAGTTTAAGAAATTGTAATAACTACCTTTTAGTAGGTGTAGAGAAAACGGAAGAGTGAAAAACATGCCACATAATATTCTTGTTATAGGTGAGCTTGATGACAGATCGGCAAGTACAACAACGCTTGAACTACTTGCAGGTGCGTCTGAAATAGCAGCGGGTGGAAATGTAAGTGTCACATTGTTAGGGACGGGCGCGGCGAAAGCGACCGTAGCTTGCGCTGGAGCAAATACTGCGTATACCAGTGATGACGCCCAATACGATGATTTCCGTGGTGATCAATGGATTTCAGCAATACTGTCAGCTGTAGAGTCGGAAAGTCCAGATGTAATTCTGGTTGCACAGAGCATTGTCGGCCGAGAAGTGGGACCTCGGCTTTCTTATAAACTTGGGACGGCGGTAGCCATGGATTGTGTGTCTATTTCTGACGAAGGAGGATCCGTTAAGGCGACCCGTCCGTGTTTTGGTGGAAATGCAATGGCGACTTACGGATTTTCTACCAGCCCCGCGATTGCGACAGTTCGAGCGAAGTCATTTGAGGTTATTGAAGGTGGCAGTGGCCCGGCAACTTCGACTGAATTGCCAGCTGCAAGTGAATCGAGAACAGAGATTGTGGCTACGGAAGCCGCCACCTCTGAGGGACTGCAGATTCAGGACGCGACAGTTGTGGTTACTGGGGGTAGAGGCCTAGGTGATGCTGAAGCCTTTGGTGAAATGGAATCTTTAGCTTCAGCGATTGGGTTAGATAAAGCTGCAGTGGGCGCTTCTCGGGCAGCAGTTGATTTAGGTTGGTATCCACCTAGTCAACAGGTTGGTCTTACGGGAAAGGTGGTGACGCCAGACTTGTATTTAGCAGTAGCTGTTTCGGGGGCCAGTCAGCATATGGCAGGCTGTTCGGGATCTAAAACTATCGTTGGGATTAATCGCGATGAAGAGGCTAATATTTGGTCGTTTTCTCGATATGGAATTATCGGTGATTACAAACAGATAGTTCCAGCTTTGATAGAGGAACTTAAAAAGGCTTCAGTTAAATAGGGGATTTTAATTTGTTTTCGAGAGCAAATTATCATTAAAAGTGAGGATTTATGACTGTAATTGGACTTACCGGAGGGATTGCATCAGGTAAGAGTTTGGCATCAGAACATTTCGATGAGCTTGGTGCTCAAATTATTAATGGTGATTTACTTGGACATGCCTCGTACGCCCCAGGTACCCGAGGTTTCGACAAAGTTGTAGCTGAATTTGGTGAGGATATAGTTGGTGTAAATGGAGAAATTGATCGTGCTGTGTTCGGTCCGAGAATTTTTGCGTCCCCTGATGGTCTTGAAAAACTTAACTCAATTGTATGGCCTGAAATTCGACTCTTAGCAGAGGCAGAGATAAGTAGGATTAAGGCGGAAGATAACGACGTGGTAATAGTTTTGGAGGCCGCGGTTCTTATCGAAGCTGACTGGCAAGACTTATGCGATGAAGTCTGGGTTGTTAGTGTACCAGTTGATATTACGAGATCGCGCTTGATGGATCGGAATAATTTGGATGAAGCGTCAGCTCAAGCCCGAATTGAGTCACAAATGTCAATGGAGGAACGAGAGGACTTTGCTGATGTGGTGATTCGCAATGACTCGTCGGTCGCTGAATTCAATAATCGCTTGGAGGAAGCATGGATCAGCTTACTTGAGAGAGTAGGCGCATAAGCGTAAGGCTGGTTAACATAGCGCATCAGTTGACGTTTATTTCGGTTGAGAATAATTCTCTGCTGGGCATTTTATTGATATGGAAATTGATTACGGACAGAGGCGAAATGATTAAAAAAAATGAAAGTTATACCCAGCTAGCAGTTGAGGATTTCAGACTCACAAAAGAGCCATATTATCTGGAAATCAATGACGAAGTTAGTCTCTTTGAAGCCGCCTATGATAATAATATTCCTGTTCTGTTAAAAGGTCCTACCGGAGTAGGAAAAACACGCTTCATTGAGCATATGACATGGCGGTTGCAGAACAGCGGTGGGGACGCTCCTTCAGACGGAGTTCCACTCATAACAGTTGCTTGCCATGAAGATTTAACGGCATCGGACTTGGTCGGCAGATATCTTCTTGAGGGTGATGAGACCAGATGGATCGATGGCCCGATAACGCGCGCAACAAAAGTCGGAGCGATTTGCTATCTTGACGAGGTTGTGGAAGCACGGAAAGACACCACTGTTTTAATTCATCCATTGACTGATTATCGAAGACTATTGCCAGTGGAAAAACGTGGAGAACTACTAGAAGCCGCCGATGGTTTCTTATTGGTGATGTCATATAATCCAGGTTACCAGTCTGCGCTTAAGGACCTAAAACACTCGACACGGCAACGATTTATATCTATTGATTTTGGCTACCCGGATCGTGATCAAGAGGCAGCAATAATAGAGGTTGAATCAGGAGCAACGCCTGAGCACTCGAGAGATCTTGCGAAGCTTGCTGAAAAAGTTAGAAACTTAAAAGAGCATGGTCTTGGTGAGGGTGTATCGACTCGATTGCTGGTCTACGCAGGTAAGCTTATGGTGGCAGGGATCTCACCTCGCCGCGCATGTCAAGTTTCAGTTGTCTGGGCTTTAACGGATGACATGGAGGTTCAACGGTCAATTGAAGAAGTAGTCACTTCTATTTTTGACGAATAAGTCAGTGTGTTAATTACATAAAATGCTTGAGAATGTATCTAAATGCCAGAATCTTATGTAGATAGATTAGTAGCTCGGTACGAGGAGCAACTCCAAGGGTTTGGGGCATCTCTACCGGAAGAATTTAAGAGGAGTGCACTGCTTTTAGATGGGGTTCTTGGGGAGTCTGAGCTTGATCAATGGGCTGAAACAGGGATTGAGCTTGCCGGCCAAAGTCTCAGGGCCTGGGAGGCTGCCACAGAGTATTTTCGAGCCACCCCGGTCATACATGCGACCATAGGATTTCAAGGGATTATTGCATGGGCCCAGTTGGCCGCAAATATCGCAGAGAAGTCATCATTGGTGGCAGCTTCGTTCATTAAATTTACTCCCTCTGTCTTGGAATACTTGACCTTGGATGACCTTGAAGAATGGTCGCTGCAGGGCGACAGACTCTTTAGAGGCAATTGGAAGTCCGGGACATTATCAGCAGCTTATTTCGAACATACTCCGGCGTTGTTAGAATTTTTACCACTTGCTTCGATAGAGAAGTTAGTCAGCATCATTGACGCGCTTACCGAGCGTTCGTACGAACTTGCTAGCACGTGTCTTGAGAGCGCCACAAGAATATTTGGTGAGCTTGAGTCGTCTGATAGAGAACCATTTCTTGGTTTTGCTCGAGCGGTCACGCGTGCCTCATGGGCAGATACCAGACTTTACTTCGAGCGAGGCCCGTCATTAATCACGTCTATTAGTCCGGAACATCGGGCAAACTTTCTAGATCTTTCTGCGAAAGTCACCAGTGAAGTAGGGAGACAAGCATTTCCGCTGTTTGCAGACGCGGCCGAGTCATTAGGCCAGTTATCTGACGATACACATGCTGAACATATTCGTTTTGCGTCTAGTATCGCGATCGGCAGCCCAACTGCTGCGATGGAGTATTTGAAGATCGTGCCGTTTGTGAGTAATCGACTAACTTCCGAACAGTTACGTAGATGGTCTGCGGTTGGTGAAGAAATTTTGACTGTGGAGAATAACGCTGAAGGTGCGGAAGCATTTTTCCGACTTGAATCTACCAGAGCGGAAAATTCACTACAGGAGCTTTCGTCACGAATAGAGCTGGCTTCAATAAATACGTTATTAAGGATGTATGCCAAAGCTCTAACTGGTGAGCAAGTAGGTATTTATTCAGTTGAAGAATTGGTTGATCAAAACATTGGATGGGTACAGGAGTCGGTAGCTACGACCGAGGGTTCGTCTATATATCTACCGCCATTTGTTGCAACGTTTGATGAACAGGAAGCTAATTTTCAATCGTACAAGGTTTTTGCTACTCATCAGACGGGAAGGATTGAGTTCGGCTCATTTCGCTATAAGTGGAATCAGCCTGGAATTTATACGGGTTCAACTATTCTCGAGCGCGAGGAATTGGCTCAGTCTAGGCGAGAGGCTTCATTGGATTCAGATGAAGTGTCGGCATCTTCTGCGCTTACCGCGATGCAGAGATACTTTAACGTATTTGATGAACGTACTCTTATTTCAGGCATCTTCACTGTAGTTGAAGACACGAGAGTGGATGCGTACGTAAGTCGTGAGTACGGTGGGATTAGAAAATGGCTTCGACAGTTGCAGGCTCACGAAGGCAATCGTCGACCACGAATCGAGAACATGCCTCTAAGGGCTGCGTTTGTCGAAAACTTACTTAGGACCTCTCTTGGGAGACCAGAGACAATGCGTTGGCCAACCGTATATCGAGAGTTTCTGGAAAGTGGCTTGGCTGCGCTGAAAATCGTCGAACAATATGATGCAACCGTTCAGGATTCGGCCGAGGCAGCTGCAGTTATTTTTGATATTGCTCAGCGAATTCCGAATGTTACCCCGGCCATGGCAGATGGTAAATTTGATTTTGACTCACCTTCTGAAGATATGTTGAGTATTCAGCCAGCAATGCCCTCGGGCGATGGACCACCGTTGGATATGCAGTCAAACGATCAAGAAATTGAATTTGAGAATCCACCACAACCTGAGTTCCGCGGTGACTTCAAGCCTGAGCTCGTGCAATTACTGGCTCGACTCAAGCAGCAGCAAGAAGGCCAGGTGGACGGTGAGGGCGCTCCGCTTACGAAGGAGCAGCTGAAAGAATTATTGGAAAATTCGGTGGAAATCACTATTGCGGAGTGGGCTGAGGGCGACCTGGACGAATCTCTGGGGATGTTCCTAGAAAATCTTGAGCAGGCTGCTACACCTTCTGGTGAAGGAAAATCTGATGACGACAGCGAAGGATCGGATGAGTCATCGGGTGGTCAGGGTGATGGCGAGGAGCAAGAGCTACCGATGGAAATCGACTGGTCTTATTATGACGAGTGGGACTTCAGAGCCTCAGATTATCGCCCCCGATGGACCAGAGTGGGACAAAGAGTCCACGAAGCAGAGGAAGAACCTGAATTTTACGAGGAAACTCTTCGTCGTCATCATGGTCTGGTTATGGAAACACGCAAACAATTTGAGATGATGCGGCCCGAGGTATTTAAGAAGATCAAGAGAGTTGAGGATGGCGACGAACTCGACGTGGATCTTGCGATCGAGTTTTATATTGACAAGAAAGCTGGAGTTGGACCGACCGGTAGAGTGTACAACAAGCGAAATAAGATGGAACGAGATGTAGCAGTTGCATTTTTATTAGATATGTCCGCCTCCACCGATGAGGAGATCGAGAAGCAGCGTCAATCTAACTCTAATGATGACGACGAGGATGATTTTGATGGAGACCCAAGAAAATATTTTCAATGGCTTGCTGCCCGACGCGCAAGTCAGATGATCGAGCCACCTAAACGCATAATTGATCTTGAGAAAGAATCAGCTGTTTTGATAGTTGAAGCGCTCGAGGCCATCGGGGACTCGTACGGTATCTACGGATTTTCGGGCTATGGCCGAGATAATGTTGAGTTCCATATTATTAAAGATCTAGAAGAATCTATGGGGCCACTGGTTCAACGTAGAATCGGTAAAATTGAACCTATTCGATCTACCCGAATGGGGCCGGCAATTAGGCACACTATTCATAAATTAAACGAGCACGATGCTAAGGTGAAAATTTTAATTATGGTTTCTGACGGGCGTCCGCAGGACCACGGCTATGGAAAAGACCGAACTGAAAAGGAATATGCTGTTCATGATACGAAGCAGGCTCTGCTTGAGGCGAAGCGTGACGGCATCACTCCTTTTTTGATTACAGTAGATAAAGAAGGGCATGACTACTTGCAACAAATGTGTGATGACATTGGGTATGAAGTGGTGGATGACATTGAAAGTCTTCCAAGAAGATTGCCGACTCTTTATCGACACTTGGCAGTTGAATAAATGTTAGACAGCTTTCATATCTTCTGATATTTCTCTTAGATCTAAGTGGCCGATAATCTCAATCATCGCCTGTACGATTTGCTGATTGGATACTCGAGGGAACATCAATTTAGCAATCATATAAGGATTGTAGTCTTTGTTGTTTTCGAGAAATGAATTAATTCGATGCCCTCTTTTTTCATGGTGCTTGAGGAATCTCTGAAAAACATGTGTCGGATTATTAATCCGAGGACCGTGCCCAGGATAAATAGTAGAAATTTCTTCCTTTTGAATTTCATTGACTGACTGGATGAAGGCTGGTAGTGACGGCCAATGACTATAATTTGAAGCAAGAGAATCAGATTTTTTCATCTCATCTTCCACAAAATGAAGACCAGAGGTGGGGATAGTTCTTTCTAGTAGCGTATCGCCTGAGAATAGTGCTGAATCCTCTTTTATAAGCGCCACCAGATTTCCTCGAGTGTGTCCGGGCGCTGATATGACCGTAAGTTTCTTGTTTTCGGCTAGGTCTATTTCATCTAAATGGCTCACTGTCGCGATAGCAGAGGCAGGGCAGGATTGCCACCTCATAGTAGGGACAGCACTGCTCTCGAGTAAATTTTCAGCAATTGAATCAGGGAGACCATTTTTTCTAAGGTATTCGATTCTTCGTGCTCGATCTACCACGTGCGCAGTATTCCCCTGAATTAACTTACTTTGC
>Ga0315328_10000787_pt1 | contig 14197 bp, 14 predicted proteins | sample M120032315metaG_FD_203462 | JGI IMG/M metagenome (GOLD analysis project Ga0315328, IMG submission 203462) | Ammonia-oxidizing marine archaeal communities from Monterey Bay, California, United States - M1 200m 32315 | ecosystem: Environmental > Aquatic > Marine > Intertidal zone | place: USA... | reverse complement strand
AAGTAGAGGTAGCTGTAAAAAAAATTATAAATGGTTTTGAAGTTGATAATAAGGAATCTTTAGTTAATCCAGAATCTTTAGAATTTTATAAAGATATTAAAGAGCTACATATATGAAACCTTATCTACAATTAATAAAAATGAATATTACTATACTAGTAGTGATAACTTCATATCTAGGTTATTATCTGGGGCTTAGGTATATGGATTTTATAATGGTTGAGTATGAAAGCTGGATAATTTTTTTATATCTTATATCGGGTACTTTTATAAGTTCAAGCGGCGCTTGTATTTTAAATCAATACTTTGAAGTAGAATTTGATAAAAGAATGAATAGGACTAAGCTTAGGCCATTACCAACCGGATCAATAAAATTGAAAAATGCATTAACTCTAGGTTTATTTTTCTCTTTTTTAGGTCCCTTTATTTTATATAAAATTAATTTTTTAACATCATTAATGTCAGTGTTAACAATTTTAATTTATATAGTTATTTATACACCATTAAAAAGATATTCATCGTTAAATACTATAGTTGGAGCAATACCTGGAGCATTACCACCATTAGGAGGATGGGTTGCAGCAACGAATCAAATAAATGTAGAGGGATTATTACTTTTTGGCATATTATTTTGCTGGCAAATACCACATTTTTTATCTTTAGCAATTATTTATAAAGAAGATTATAAATTGGGAGGATTTAAAATGCTTCCAGGAATTGCAAAAAGTTCTAATACAGTAAATTTTCAGATTATCTTTTTTACTATGGCACTTATATATTCTTCAATTGGCATTTATATATTAAATCTTACTTCATTTATATATGTTGTAGGGGCAGTATTGCTAGGATTAATTTTTTTAATTTATTCATCAATTATAATTTTTGATTACTCAAGTAAAGCCGTTAAAAATATTTTTATTTTTTCAATTATTTATTTACCTAGTTTATTACTATTGATTTTAATTGATTCATTCTTTTAAATAATTATGAAAATTAATAATAAAATAATTATATGGTTAAATGTTAGTATAATATTTTTGTTTTTAATGATTATCATTGGTGGAATAACTAGGCTTACTGATTCTGGCTTATCAATGGTTACTTGGAAACCTATAACAGGAATTTTCCCTCCTATAGGAATGGAGCAGTGGGAAGAATCCTTCAGTCATTATAAATCATTTCCTGAATATAAAATAATAAATTATAATATTAGCTTAAGTGAATATAAATATATCTATTATTGGGAATATTTGCATAGATTGTTAGGCCGAATGATAGGTTTGTTATTTTTAATGCCATTTTTATATTTTATTTATAAAGGTTATCTGAAAAAACAATTAATAAAAAAATTATTAATTGTTTTTTTTATGGGTGGATTCCAAGGATTTTTAGGTTGGTATATGGTAAAAAGTGGTCTTGTTGATATGCCTCATGTAAGCCATTATAGATTAGCTGTTCATTTATCTATGGCTTTTTTTATTTTATCATATATTTATAATTTGAAGCTTTCTTTATTAGTTACAAAGTTAAGTGAAGATAATAATTATAAGTTTTATGACAGGTTTATTTCGATTATTATTAGTTTGCTGTTTTTGCAAATTATATATGGAGCATTTAATGCTGGCTTAAAAACTGTAAATACAGTAAATACATTTCCATTTTATAATGGTTTAATTTTTTCTTTATCTAATATTTCTTTAAGTTCATTTTGGTTAATTTTTTTTGAAAATCATTATGGAGTTCAGATTATCCATAGATTATTAGGATTTATACTTATGGGACTAGTAATGTTTTTTTCTTATAAATCAAATATGTCAAACAGTAGAATAAAGCTAGAAAGTCAATATCTAATTGTATTAATTTTATTTCAGTGTATAGTAGGTATTTTAACTCTTATATCGAATGCTTCAATTGTATTTGCTTTGTTGCATCAATTTTTAGCTATATTAACTATACTTTTTGCTATTAAAATAAAACATAATTTAAAGTATAAGGATTAATGGAATCTAAAGAACAAAAAAAAATTAATGGATTGTTTGCGATGATAGTCTGTACACTTCTAACTTTAGTTTATTATATAGTCACTTTATATTACATTTAATGAAAAGAAAACAACCTGTTCATCCAAAATTATATATTAAAGAAGAATTATTAGAATCTTCGAGTAAAATGTATCACTATTTATCTAATGAATTTATTAATAGTGAGAGAGTTATTAAACAAGAAGTAGAATTTATAAATCAAAATAATCATTATATTTATAAAAAAAATCAAATAGAATATAAAAAATTAGAAAATTTTATTAAGATACAGAAAAAGGTTTTAAACAAGCATCAAAAATCAAGAAATTATGATGCTGAGAAAATTGTAAAAACAAGTATTATATTAATGGAAGATTTTAAAAATAAATTTAATAATTGGTTTAAAGAAAATAAAGATTAGCTATGGATTTAGAATGGATAACTTTACAATGGTTAATGAAAAACCTTAATTGGATTATAGGTTTTTTGATTTTAAGTACTTTGATATTATTTTTATTCCCTGTTCTATTGGGTCATGATTTAAAAAAGAAAGCAGATAAAATAAAAGACAAGAACAATGTTTAATTTGAATTTATTAGTATTATTATTATTTGTTTTTTTTATGGTAGCTATGAGTAAAATAATGACATTGTCAAAAGAAGTAAGAAAAATAAATAGAACATTAAAACATTTAAATAAAAAAAATAAAGAAAATGAAAGATAAAATAGATAAAACAGAAGATATTAATAATTCTAGTAAAGTATATGCATTATTCTACTCATTTTTTTTAATTCCTTTAATGATAACTATTTTTGGTTTTCTTTTTTTCTTTTTATTTGAAATTTTAACATATGAAAATCAAGATCCCCAACATTTGTTAAATAATATAAAATCTGGTTCACTTACTAAAAGATGGCAATCTGCATATGAATTATCAAATTTAATGAAAGATGTAGAAAGAATTCCAACCGATGATTTATTTATAAGCCAAATGATATCAATGTATGAGAAATCCATTTATGATGATTCTCGTGTTCGTACATACCTAGCGTTAGCTATGGGACAAACTGGAAATCAAAATTTTGGTATTGTTTTGATGGATGGTTTAAATGATGAGAATTTGGAAAATAGAATTGCTGCCATTAAATCATTAGGTATGATTAGATTTTCTCCTTCTGCTTCTCAATTAAATAAAATTGCTATTTCTAATATTGATCATCAGGAAAGGTTAGCTGCAGTAATTTCAATTGGAGAAATAAAGGATAATAGTTCAAAAAGTTTTTTAATTTCATTGCTTGAAGATGAAGAACCTAATATAAGGTGGGATTCTGCGATATCTTTAATCAAAATGAATGATTATACAGGTTCATATATTTTAGAAAAACTTTTAAGAAGAGATTATTATATTAACTATTCTAATATAGATGAGAATGAAATTAATAATTCTATGCTAACAATACTAGCATTGGTATCACAATATCCCCTGAATGTTTTTAAAGATGAATTAATGTTTTTAGCTGAAGAAGAAAAAAATATTAAAATAAGAGAATTTTCTATGAAAATTCTTGCTGAACATTATTAAATTAGTTATCTGGCATATGTAATAATTTTAAATAAATGAATTTAACACAAGAAGAAAAAAATAAGTTAATAAGTGCTAAGGATGAATCAGAATGGTATAAAACTATTCAGGATATAAAGTCTACTCGGAATGATTTGTATCCAAATGATTTAGCAAGAGAAGTTTTGTCTATCTATCATAATAAATTTCCTGTAAATAAATATCCAACTTACGAAGATTCAAAGCAAACTATAATGAATAGAAAGTCATTTCTTACAACTCTAAGTGTTGGATGGGTTGCATTTGCAGCTGCAACGGGTGGTTTTTTTACAGTTTTGATTAGATTTTTATTTCCCAATGTATTATTTGAGCCTCCTCAATCTTTTAAAATAGGATTTCCTGAAGATTTTGAACGAGGCAAGGTTGATTTACGTTTTAAAAAACAGTATAATGTATGGATTGTAAGAGATGATGAAAAAATTATTGCTTTATCTACTGTATGTACTCATTTAGGGTGCACTCCAAATTGGCAGGAAACTGAGAGAAAATTTAAATGTCCATGTCATGGTAGTGGTTTTAGAGCAAGTGGTATTAATTTTGAAGGCCCTGCACCAAGACCATTAGAGCGATTTAAAATTAGTTTAGCTAATGATGGACAAATTATAGTGGATAAGACAAAAATGTTTAAATATGAAAAAGGCGAATGGAATCGATCTGAGTCTTTTTTAAAGGTTTAATGGAGAGTTATTATGTCAGATAAGAAAAAATCAATATTAGATTATTTAAATGAATCAATGGTATGGAAATCCATTTTTAGATCTGGTGTTCCAAGAACAAGAAGACAGAGAATGTATGCTGTTTTAGGAAACGTTTTTTTACATTTACATCCCGCTAGATTACCAAGGCATGCGGTTAAAGTAGGGTATACTTGGTGTATGGGTGGATTGTCTTTCTTTTTATTTGTTGTTTTAACAATTACAGGTATTTTATTGATGTTCTATTATAGACCTACAGTTGAGTATGCTTTTACAGATATTATTGATTTAGGAGAACAAGTTCCGCTAGGAATTATGAGAGAAATACATAGATGGGGTGCTCATGCAATGGTTTTAACTGTTTGGTTACACATGCTTAGAGTGTTTATGACAGGTTCATATAAACCCCCTAGAGAATTTAATTGGGCTGTTGGAGTTATATTAATGACTTGTACTCTTATGTTAAGTTTTACAGGATATTTACTCCCTTGGGACCAGTTAGCTATATGGGCTGTTACAGTAGGCTCTAATATGGCAAGAGCTACGCCATTTTTAGGGCACGAAGGTCCAGGTGCATCTTTATTAGCAATTGGAGATGTGAATTTAGTTCATTCCGGTTCTGATGTAAGATTTGCTTTATTAGGTGGAAGATTTGTTGGTGAAGCAACACTATTAAGATTTTATGTTCTTCACTGTATCGCTATTCCTTTTATTGCTATGATATTTATGGCTGTCCATTTTTGGAGAATTCGTAAAGATGGTGGAATCTCAGGTCCAATGTAATGATAGATTATATTAAAAATACAGTTGATTTTATCTCTACTCCGACAATATCTTTTACTCTATTGACGGTTGCATTTCCATTCCTATTTCCTCCAACAGACTGGTTTGACAAGGTAAGTAGAAAATTAGGAATTTGGAGAATATGGACAAATACAGGTGGTTTCATACTATTTGTTATTATCACTGGATTTTTCTACATGGGTTTTAATGATGAAAATTTTAGTATTATATTAAATAAACCAGATAATTTCCCAATAATTATGATGATATATACGATGTTTTTCTTCGTTTGGTATGGAATGAAAAAATCTTATATTAATGATAGAAGAATTGAAAAAGGGAAAAAACCAAATGAGTATCATGATCCTGATGATAAAGTGTTGGTTTGGCCGGACCTTGTTTACATTGAGTTTATTGCTTTGTTACTTTTTATGGTTTTTTTAATTGTTTGGTCAATTTTAGTTGCTGCTCCTTTAGAAGAACCAGCTAATCCATCTGTTACACCTAATCCTTCAAAAGCACCATGGTATTTTTTAGGTTTACAGGAAATGCTTGTTTATTTTGATCCTTGGTTAGCAGGTGTTCTCTTCCCAACATTTATTATTCTTGGTATGTGTGCAATACCATATATGGATATTAATCCAAAAGGAGATGGTTATTATTCTTTTAAAGAAAGAAGAGTAGGGTATTTTATTTTTATGTATGGATGGTTAGTTTTATGGACTTATTTAATTGTAATTGGAACTTTTTTTAGAGGACCAAATTGGAATTTCTATGGACCATTTGAATGGTGGGATCCTCATAAATTAGAAGTTTTAAATAATGTTAATTTATCTGAATATTTTTGGGTTATCATGCTTAATCAACCACTACCATCTAATCCAATCATTAGAGAGTCTATAGGTTTTATTGTTACCGCTTTGTATCTTTTTGTTTTACCTGTGTTTTTAGCAAAAACATTTTTTAAAAATATGTTAAAAGAATATGGCCCCGTAAGATATGTTTTTTTAATGCTAATGGGTCTATCAATGCTTTCTTTACCAATTAAAATGTACTTAAGATGGTTCTTTAATCTTAAGTATATAGTCGCAATCCCAGAATACTTCTTTAATATTTAAATATGGAACATAAAAACGACGAGAGATATTGGAATATAAATTTACTAAATAAGTGGTTTGCTGTATCTAGTATTTTATTTTTGTTATCGATTGGGTGGATGTTTTTAAACGATAATGATGATGAATTTAAAGACTATCAGCGAGAATTTAGAAAAGTAGGTTCTGAAATTGCCCAAGCTAAATTATTTGAAGAACTTAATAAAGTTGAAAATGAACGAGATATATATGAGAAAGCTTATAATGATGAAAAAATTAAATATGATTCTAAAAATAATGATTTAGATTCATTGAATAATTTGCTTATTGAAGTAAAAGGAGTTTTTTATAAATCTAATATGGATTATTTGTTTTTTAAAGCAGAGGCAGATGAAAAAAAATATTTATATGAAGCAGAGATTGTTGAATATCATCATCATAAAGATGAACATCACGATGATACCCATAAACATTTCAAGTATAAAGATAAATATGAACAATCTTTAGTTAAATTAAATGAATTGAAGCTAATTAAAGAAAGAGATGAAAAAACTGTTGAAGATATTGAAGATAAAATTAAAAGTATAAGAGTTGATTTAAAGTTTGAAGAGGATAAATTAAATAAATACCTTAAAGAAGTCACTTTATTAGAAAAAAAACTTGAAAAATTAGACAGAACTAAGATGACACTTGCAAATCAAATAGGAGATATTGTTAGAGATTTACCTATTATTGATTTTTTAGATCCCTATTATAAAGTTAATCAGTTGGTTGTAAGTGATGTTAAGTATGATGTTAATTTTGCTTCTGTTCCTAGTGTAGATAGATGTACTAGTTGCCACTTGGGTATAGATAATCCAGATTTTTCTGATGCACCTCAACCATTTACAAGCCATCCTAGACTAGATTTATATGTATCTTCTTCTTCATCGCATACTATGGATCAGTTTGGTTGTACAAGCTGCCATGCAGGTAGAGCAAGAGGGACAACGTTTGTATCTTCATCTCATACTCCAGGTTCTGCTGAACAAGAGGAAGAATGGAAAGAGAAATATGATTGGGAAAAAATTCATCATTGGCTTCAACCTATGCTACCAACAAAATATACTCAAGCAAGTTGTTTTAATTGTCATGAGAGTCAGCCAATCATAGATGGTGGAGAAAAATTAGCTTTAGGTTTAGGATTAATTAATACATCTGGTTGTAATAATTGTCATCATATTGAGACATATGAAAAAGAAAATAATGCCGGACCACCACTTACTAATTTAGATAAAAAGTTAAATAAAGAATGGGTAGCTAAATGGATTAAAAACCCACAAAGTTTTAGATATAATACATGGATGCCTCATTTCTTTGAACAAGAAAATAATTCAAGCCCTGAAATGATTAAAAGAAATAATTCTGAAATATATGCAATTACAGAATATCTATTTCCAAATGGGGAGCATAAAATGAATAATTCTTCTCAATATATTGGTGATTATGAATCAGGAGAAAAATTGTTTAATGCTGTTGGGTGTATGGGTTGTCACCAGATTAAAGAAGAGAAAAGTGAATTAATTGCTGAAGAGTTACCATATGAATTATATAAATCTAAATTTGGTTATGAAACTGAAGAAATGACTAGATATGAGCTTCTTAAGAATCAAGGACCTAATTTAATAGGAATAGGTTCAAAGTCAGATGCTGAATGGATTTATAATTGGATTAAAAATCCTTCTGAATATTATCCTGATACAAGGATGCCAGACTTAAGATTATCTCATAAAGAAGCTTCTGATATAACAGCTTATTTATTAACACTTACTAACGATGAGTTTTCAAAATTACCTAGTTCTTATTATAATAAAGATGAGATGAATAATATCGCTAGAGGATGGTTAATAAAAGGTTTTCCTGAAGAAGAAGCTGATGAAAAATTAAATAAGATGTCTTCAGCTGAAGTGATTCATTATGTAGGTACAAAAAGTATAAATTTTTATGGTTGTTATACTTGTCATGATATTAAGGGATTCGAAAATGCAAAGCCTATTGGAGCAGAGTTAACTCATGAAGGTACAAAACCTGTAAATACTTTAGATTTTGGTCATATTCATTCTATAGGACATAATAATTATTCTTGGTTTGAACAAAAATTAGCTAATCCTAGAATTTTTGATAGAGATAAAATAGTTGCTCCAGAAGATAAGTTAAGAATGCCTAATTTTTATTTTAAGCCCGAAGAAGTTGAAGCAATTGCTACTGCAATTCTTGGATTTAATAATAATAAGTTTTCTTCAAATATGTTTGTTGAAAATTTTGTTGATGATAAAAATGTATTTAAAGGATATTCATTAATACAGTCTTATAATTGTCAAGGTTGTCATATTATAGATGATTTTGGAGGACAAATAGCTGATGTTATAGGTTCTTCAGAATATGCTCCTCCAAATTTAAATACTCAAGGTATTAAGACTCAACCTGATTGGCTATTCTCATTCTTTAAAAAACCTATTACAATAAGACCTAATTTGCAGGTCAGAATGCCATCATTTACAATGTTATCAGATGATGATTGGAATTCTGTTATTAAAGCATTCCAACATATGGAAAATCATAATTTATCTTTTGAAGGTGCTCACATGATTAATTCAAAAACAACTGAATTTAAATCTGGAGAGAAATTACATGAATTTGGTGCTTGTAATAATTGCCACTTTTATGGTGAAGTAAAACCTATTCAGGGTCCATCAACATGGGCACCTAATTTAGCTTTAACTAAAGAAAGATTACGACAAGAATGGGTTATTGAGTGGTTAAGAGATCCACAAAAAATTATGCCGGGTACTAAAATGCCTGCACCTTATCTACCTACATCAGATATTTTATCTGTTGATGGTGCTGAAGGAACATGGGGTAAAGATTTAGTTGATTTAAATGGTGATACAGATTTGATGCTTAGAGGATTGACAGATTATCTTTATAGTATTCAAGGTAAAATTGATATTTCTGATTATGTTAGAGAGTACTTTAAGGCAAATGGCTATGATTTTAATTCTGGAGATGAAGATGATGATGAAGATGATTGGGATGAAGATTGGTAAAAGGTATTTTAATAATATATCTTTAATAAGTTATCAATATCTTTTTTTGCCTCACTAGGTTTCCAATCAATACCATCATATGTTTTTATTAACTTTAAATTTTTATCAATTAAAATACTCCTCATGGTGTGTCCAATATTATTTTCCTCTATACCCCAATATGCTACTCCAGATTGTTGACTTATAGAAAAAATATCATTTAAATGATTATAACTTGATAGGAAATGTAAATTTTCTTTTTCAATTGGACCGTACATACTTTTTAATACCGTTGGAGAATCATATAAATAATCAAAGCTAATTAAAAGGAATGTTATATTCTCATTTTTAAAATAATTTGCAAGATATTGATTTTTAACAATAGCTGCGGGGCACATATTAGGCATCGGACATTTGCTAAATATAAATGATATAAGTATAAAATCAGAATTAAAATCAGATAATGATACATTGGTATTGCTTGTATTTGAGAAGCTAACATTATTAATGTATTCGCCAGGTTCTTTGAGATTATATTTTGAATCTTCACCATTATCCCAAAAATCTTTTTCAGTATTTAATGCTGAAGTACCTATCTTATTATAGTTTATAGTATAGCTGTCTTTATTTTTTATAATCAAGTCAAATGAGACACTATCATTAATAGTAAATTGATTAATATCAACGGTATTGTGAAGTTTAAAAAACATAACCATTTTAACCATGAAGCCTGGGATCTCTTCATGATCTATAAGAAGTTTATTATCATTTTTGTTTATTTCCTTAATAACACCAATTACTTTATATGTTTTTGGAGTATTACAAGAAAAAAGTAAAATTAAAATACTAACTAATAAAATTATTCTTTTATTCATTAAAATAATTTAAAAAAAACTTTAAATAAACACATAAAACATTTTAATTTATTAATAATGAATCTCAATAAAATTTTTAAAAGTAAAATTAAAGGAATAATAAAATGAAAATCGGTATTTTTTGGGGAAGTTCAACAGATAATACAACGACAGCTACAGAATTTATGAAAGAATATTTGGAAATGAATGATCATGAAGTAGAAATTCATAATATCGCTGATGCTGACGTTGAAAAAATTCTTGAATATGATAATATTATTATCGGATGTCCAACATGGCATATTGGAGAATTACAAGAAGATTGGGATTCAGTATTTCTGGATTATGAAAAACTTGATTTCTCTGGTAAAACAGCTGCTTTTTTTGGTTGTGGAGACCAGATTGGTTATCCAGCAAACTTTTTAGATGCAATTGGAATGCTAGCAGAACCATTTATGAAAAAAGGTGGAAAATTAATTGGCAGAATCTCAAGAGATAATTATCAATTTGAAGGTTCTAGAGCTCTTGATAAGGATGATAAATTAATGGGTTTAGGACTTGATTATGATAATGATGATGAGCAAACATGTGAAGATTATATGATTGAATGGCTTGAGGATATCATTGAAGAGTTTCCTGGTTAATATATAATTTTATTATAATTGTTATAAAAAAAGGGCTATTTAAAAATAGCCCTTTTTTTATCTAGTCTTATAGATTAAAAAACATTACTTAGATTTTGAAGGTTTTATAAAAGTAAAATCTTGAGTAGTTTCGATTGAATCTTCTATTGTTACTGATTTTATTATAGATCGAGACATTTTGAATTTTTCTTGCCAAGCTATTACTTCATATGTTCCTGGAGGAATATTATCTATTTTAAAGTTTCCTTTATCATCTGTGACAGCAAAATAAGGATGGTCCTGAACAAGTACCCATGATTTCATCCATGGATGAACATCGCATTTTATATAGAAAGGTTCTTCTACTTTTCCAAAAGATGTTTCTTTTTCTTTTACAACTTTAGGCATTGCAAAATTAAACTGATCATTTACTTTAGCCATAGAATGTATGTTGTGTAATGTAGCATCACTATTCTTAATTAGGATAGGTTGATCTTTCATTACGGCCATCACATGAGGTGTGTACACACATCCTTTTTGATCTAATACAGCTGTTTCAGTTAAAGATGGACCATCATAGTTAACATCTTTTAACCAAACAATTACATTTTTTAGGTTTAAATCTTCATCAACGATAAAGCTTTCTGATAAAGCTTTTTCATCGTGTGATGCACCACAAACTGGATCTGCATCCATTTTTAATGCTTTTTTACCTGGAACTTTTCCTTCATATTTTACATTTCCTACTAAACTACCATGTTTATGTGTATCACTTGTACCGCAACCATCACAGTGTGCAGATAAACTAGATATTAGAAATATAATTGAAATAATAAATATTAATTGTTTTTTCATTTTAATCCTATTCTCCATTTAATTAATATCTAAATTTAAATCATAAGTTAAATTTACTGCAAGAGTTCTTTATATAATTACATATTGAAACAATTATATGATTTATATTAATTATATAAATTTTTATATTAGACATAATGCTTAACGTAAGAGGAGTTGTCTTGGTATTCTATATATTATTATTTTCAGTTTTATTTGCAAGTAGCGATTTTATTCTTGATGATATATCAAGTAATGGATATAAAGTAAAGTTTCTATTAAATGATGATTTAGAATTTAATAAAAAAGATTCATTTACATCGATAAAATCATCAAAAGGGTATACCGATATATTGGGAATGCCTAAACTTCCTTTATATTCGACTATGATTATGATTGACCCATCTAAAGAGTATGAAGTTGATTTTGTTGTTGAAAAATCAAAGGTTATTAAAAATATTAAAGTAACACCTACTCAGAATATTCAAAAAGGATTAGAAAAAACTACTGTTGAAATAATTAATAATGATTTTTATAATTCATTTAATTCCTATCCTTATATAAATGTTTCTATATCAGAACCAATGGTAATGAGAAATATAGTTGTTTGTAATATAAATGTTGTGCCATTTAATTATTTTCCTAAAGAAAATAGGTTAGAAATTTATGAATCTATATCGATTAATATTAGAGAGGTTGGTCAAACAGAAGATATTAGATCTAGAGATTTACCTAAATCAAAAGTGTTTGAGAATATTTATAAAAATCAAATATTAAATTATGAACAGTTAAATAGAGATAACAATTATCAAAATCCAGCAATATTATATATTTGTTCAGGTGACATTGAAGATAATTCTATTTTTCAACAATTAGTCGAATGGAGGAGGCAAAGAGGGTATGTAGTATATACTGTTTCAACATCAGCTATTGGAAGTTCTTCTTCATCTATTAAAAATTATATTCAAAATGCTTATGATAACTTTGATATTGTGCCTGAATATGTTGCATTAGTAGGGGATGTTGGGGGTACATATAGTATTCCAACATATTATGAAGATTTTGGTCACGATTCATATGGCAATGAATGTGAAGGAGATCATCCTTACTCACAATTAGATGGTTCAGATTTACTCCCAGAAGTTTTGATTGGTAGAATGTCTATTAGAACTGTAAGTGAATTAAGTACAGCTGTTTATAAAATTCTAAATTATGAGAAAGCTACTTATTTAGGCAACTTAGATAATTACTATAATAAAGCTGCTATGTTTGGCGATCCATCTAGTTCAGGTAATTCTTGTTCTATTACAAAAGAAGCGGTTGCTAATTTATTAACTAATCATGGATTTGGGGATGTTTATTTAAAAACTTCAGGAGGAAGTTGGTCCTCTTCTATGAGAGATGAATTATCGGATGGTTCTTTGTTTTTCAATTACAGAGGTTATTTAGGAATGAGTGGGTTTACAACAAGTGATGTTGATAATGCAAGTAATGGTTACAAGCTACCTTTTGCAACTGTGCTTACTTGTGGCACTGGTTCATTTTCAGAAGATAATACATGCATGTCTGAAAAGTTTTTTAGAGCTGGGACTGTTTCTAATCCAAAGGGTGGTGTTGCAGCAATTGGAACAGCGACATGGAATACACATACTTTATTTAACAATATAGTTGACATGGGACTTTATCAAGGTCTGCTAGCTGATAAGGTTGAAACAGCTGGAGCGTGCTTAGCAAGTGGTAAATTAGCTTTATATAATACTTATCCAACGAATCCTTACCAATGGATAAGCTCATTTACTCATTGGAATAATTTGATTGGTGATCCTGCAACACATTTATGGACCACAACTCCTGATTTATTGGTTGTTAATCATGAAAATGAAATATCTTATGGAACTAATTATTTTAATCTTTTAGTTGTAGATTCTTTTGGGAATGCCATTGAGGATGCTCTTGTTACATTGCTTATTAGATTTGGAGATTCTCCAGTTAACTTATATACGAATAGTAATGGAGAGGCAAATTTTGATTTAGAATCATTTAATAGTGGACTTGTAAGTGTTACTGTTACAAAAAATAATTATAAACCTTATACTGGTTCAGTAAATATTGCAAATTCTAATATTTCAGTAAATATTGATTCTAACCAAAATTTCATAATAAATGATGGTAATGATGGAATTCCAACTGCCGGAGAAACATTTGGTCTATCGGTACCTGTTTATAATTATGGTAGTCAAGTTGCTCAAGGCGTAACAGCAGTATTAACATCTTCTTCTAATTCTATTAATATTATTAATAGTCAAGTATCAATAGGCAATATAAATCAAAATCAAAGTTTGTATTCGCCTGATTTTAATGTTTCTATACTTCCATCAGCTGTTCAATCAGAAGATTTAGAATTATATATAAACTTTGAAGATAATCAAAATAATCAATGGTCATCTAAAGTTAATTTAGATATTAGAGGAAGCCATTTATTGCCTACTCAAGAGATTTTAATTCAACCAGGTCAAACAAATAGCATTAATATAACATTAGCAAATCAGGGTTCACTATCTGCTAGTAATGTTGTTGGAGAATTGATTTATCTAGGTAGTTCACTAA
>Ga0315328_10000786_pt1 | contig 14205 bp, 8 predicted proteins | sample M120032315metaG_FD_203462 | JGI IMG/M metagenome (GOLD analysis project Ga0315328, IMG submission 203462) | Ammonia-oxidizing marine archaeal communities from Monterey Bay, California, United States - M1 200m 32315 | ecosystem: Environmental > Aquatic > Marine > Intertidal zone | place: USA... | reverse complement strand
GCGACGCGAATGACAAACAGGTGACCGAGGCTGAAATCGAAAATAATCTCAACCGGAACCCGCGAATCGGAACAGCCGAGAATAACGGCGAACGGTTTTTGGCCGGCCATTAATTCGTTGCGCCGTGAAGGGTTAGAGAACGTTCCCACCAGTTGGTCACCCGATACAAACCGCGAGTTTCCCGCCCGCAATTGCTCTAGTGCTTCCGTTGCTGAAATCATTTTGTGTCTCTGCTTGGCCAGGTTTCCACGGCGCGCACCAGCGTCCGCACGGCGATGCCCGAGGCACCCTTCGGGGCGTTCGGCAGACCCTTGTCGAGGTTGGCCGTGCCGGCGATGTCGAGGTGCGCCCACGGTGTGCCGTCTACAAACTGCTCGAGAAACTTGGCCGCTGTGATCGTGCCGGCCTTGCGGTCGGTGCTGGCATTGCGCAAATCGGACAAGTCGCCTTTCATCGACTCAAGATAGTCGTCGTTCATCGGCAACGACCAAAAATGTTCGCCAATCATTTGGCCAGTTGCCTTCAAGTGGGCACTCAGCGACTCGTCGTTGCCGAGCAGTCCGATATTCACTGAACCAAGCGCCACGCTCACCGCGCCAGTCAACGTCGCCGCATCCACCAGGTGCGTCGCGCCAAGACGCACCGCGTGTGTCAGCGCGTCGGCGAGCACCAGCCGGCCCTCGGCGTCGGTGTTGATCACCTCGATCGTCTTGCCGTTCATCGCCTGCACGATGTCGCCGGGGCGGGTCGCCGAGCCACTGGGCATGTTTTCGACGAGGCCAAGCAGGCAACTCACGCGTTGCTTTATGCCGAGTCGCGCGATCGCCGTGATCGCACCGAGCATCGTCGCCGCTCCGGCCATGTCGTACTTCATTTTCTCCATTGATTGCGCCGGCTTGAGGGATAGGCCGCCAGTGTCGAAAGTAACGCCTTTGCCAACGAGAAACAAATGCGAGTCACCGACCGCATCGCTTGGGTTCCAAGCCAGTCGCACGAGTCGCGGTGGCCGCACCGAGCCCTTGGCCACGCTAAGGAGCGAGCCGGCACCGAGCGCCTCCAGCCCTGCCTCGTCGAGCACCTCGACTTTTAGCCCAGCCGCTTTGCCCATCGATTCCGCCATGTCGGCGAACTCCACCGGGCCAAGTTCGTTCGCCGGCATGTCGACCAAACGGCGTGTCAGGTTCACCGAGTCACCGACGATCCGCCCGGCGTTGAACGCCGCCGATTCTGCGCCCGGCGCAACGATCAAAATCTCCTCCAACGGCACGTTGGAATCTTCGCTCTTGTACTTAGGCTGTTCGTAACTACCGTACACGCAACCTTCAGCTGCAACCCGGACAAATTCACTGTCCGGCAGCGCAATGGCCAAACGCTTGAAACGGCGCTTTTGGGCAGCGCGCACCGCTTGTCCGGTCATGCGAAACGCTTGCGTCGCGTCGAGTGCGTCGCCGATGCCCATCAACATCAGCCGTCGGCTTTGCAGTCCCTTGGGCTCGTGCAGGAGAGTCAACTCGCTCGGCTTGCCGCGCACCTCGCCCGATTCGCGCAGGGCCGCGATTTGCTGATCCAGCGTTTGGCCAAGCGAGGGGCCATTGGCCAGGGGCCAGGCCAGCGCGTCCGTCTCCAACTCGGCCAACGGGCTGTCGTGTAAACGAATGTTCATAAAACGCGCGCATTATCCGGGGCAGACGCCACGTTGTAAAGAGGGGAGGTTTTTTTGCTGAACGTTGGGCAAGCGCTACTTGCCGAGGAGTTTGCGGCGGGACTTGAGGTCAAAGCACTCGCCGGGAGCGAGCGTCGTGTAAAATTTTTCGCCGACTGTTCCCTCCAGCGCAATGTCGTAAAAGAGCACCTTGCTTTTGCCGATGACCTCAGCGCTGTTGCCGCACACGAATAGCGCAGTCGACTCGTCGATGCCGATGCCGAGCAGATGCGGATGTTTGCGAATCACTGGCAGCATGTCGTTCTCGCGCTTGCGGACAAGCAGATGCTGGTCGATCGCGCAATTGCGAACAAAGCCAAAACCTTTTTCGTGACCGGGCGACATCATGATGTGATTCCCCTCCGGCGCACCGCGAACGAGGTACGAGCCCTGAATCGTCGCTCCGGCCGAGCTGCCACCGATCACTCCACCCCGCTTGAGCACATCATGAAAGGCCGCCTCCGTCTTGGTGCCAAGGTACACATCCGCAAGGCGCCACTGCCGGCCACCGCCGAACCACACGGCCCTAGCATCGCTCAGCACGTCGACGAACTTATCCGAGTCCGGGACCTTCGGATCGCGCGTGTGCAACAGATGCACATTCGTCGCTCCCGCCTTTTTGAACATCTTCACTGAACTCGTTGATTCATCGTACTCGGCACCGGAGCCGGCGGTCGGCACGACAACGAGCTTTGCATCACGGCCGCCGGCCGCCTGGAAAAACCGATCAAATATCACCTTCGGCATCCCGCCGCCACCGACGATGATCAGTGACCCCTTGGCCGGGCCAAGAGTGGCCTGCTGCCCAGCCAGGCGCTCAAGTGTCGCACAACCCTGCAGCAATAATACCGCTGTCAACAGTGGGAGAAAGGTTCTTTGTTTCATGGCCTTGGGTTAATCTGGATAGGCTCGGCGTTGACGCCGGGCAGTCGCTTGGACAGTCGCAATTTCACCTTGGCCAAGCTTGGATCACCAGCGAGGTTCTGCCATTCGTGCGGATCGGTTTTGTGGTCGTACAGTTCTTCGTTGCCATCAGCGTAGCGAATGTAGCGGAAACGGCTCGAGCGCACGGCATGGTTGCCTTTGCCCTGCGTGCTGACGGCCACGCTCTTGGTTTTCTCGCCTGGCCTGGCAAGGAGCTTTGACAAGCTTCGGCCCTCAAGCGTTTGCGGCGGAAGACCAAGCCCGCACAACTCGACCAGCGTCGGGTAAAGGTCGAGCAGGCTCACCGGCGACTCGTAGCGGGTGCCGGGCTTGGTGCGGCACGGGTCAATGATAATGAGTGGCACATGGGTCGTGTCCTCCCACAGCGCAAACTTTTCCCAGTTTTCCTTCTCACCAAGGTGATAGCCGTGGTCACCCCAGAAAACGATCAGCGTGTCCCCGGCCATCGGGCCGTTGTCGAGCGCGTCGATCAGTTCGCCCACCATGTCGTCGGCGAAGGAAAGCGAAGCGAGGTAGCCCTGCACCGCCTTATTCCACTGGCCGTTTTCGGTGATCCATTTGTGCCAGTGGCGCTTGGCCATCGCCTGCCCGGCGGCGGGGAGGTCATCGAGGTCGTCCGGCAAATGCCTGGGCAGCTGGATTTCGTCGAGCGGAAATCGGTCAAAATATTTCTGTGGCGCGTACCACGGCACATGAGGGCGGTAAATGCCAACCGACAAAAACAGTGGCTGCTCGTGCTGTTTGGCCAATTGCTGTGTAGCCCACGAAACGACCTTGGCGTCGGCCATCCCGGCGTTGGGAATCTGCAGCGGCGACCAGTCGAAGTGGCCGCCGAAAAATTTTCGACTGCTGTTGACCGGCCAATTTTCCGGCACGGCTTCCTCCGGCATCTGCTGGGTCTTGGACGGGAAATAGTCGGCCCATGCATCAGGATCTGGATAGCCGCTGAGGTTTTTCTTGCCAAAGAACGTGTGGGCGTGAAACAGCTTTCCTGTGCCAAGCGTGAGGTAGCCGTTGTTCCTGAAATGGCGCGGCAACGTGACTGCGCCGCTCAGCTTTGGCGCCTGCCGCCAATCGTGCGCATTGGCGTATATGCCGGTCGTCGATGGGCGCAAACCTGTGAGTAAACTCGAGCGCGACGCGTTGCAACCCGGCGCGGAGCAGTAGGCTTGGGTGAAAAGCAGGCCGCGCTTGGCCAAGCGATCCATATTCGGCGTCCGCGCCTGCGGGTGCCCGCCAAGCACACCAACCCAATCATTGAGATCGTCAACAGCGATGAATAATACATTTGGTCTGGTCACACTCTCAGCCGCTTGGCCAACCGGCAGCGACAGCAGGACGATCAAGAAACCTAGTGCGAGTTGGATATGCTTCGGAAATTTCAATAGCGCAAATCACTTAGCTGCCAGGCGGAGGAACAGCGGGTGTTCTCGACCACCGGAACGGTGTTGGCCTCTGTGCGCACCTCGAGCCGAACGATACCCTTGCCCGGTTCGGGGATGTCGACCGTCACCAACCCGTAACTGTTGCCGTTCAGCCCCCAAAGCCGAAATGTGTTAGGCCGATTTTTGAGTGGCCCAACTTTTTGATCTTGCTGCAGCGGCGAACTGGTGAACTCAAGCAGCGGCGGATGGCCGTCACGCGCCTCGTAGTGCAACTCACTGTAATGGCGATCACCACTCAGGAAAATAACGCCATCGATGCGGTGTTTTTCGATATGATTGATCAGCCGCTGCAACTCGTTCTGCGCCTCCCGCCGATGCCCCTCGCCGCCGGTGCTGCGTGTGATGACCTGCGTGCCGTTGGCGATGAGCTTGACCGGCGCAGTCGAGCGCTTGAGGCCATCGAGTAGCCAGTCGGTCTGCGCCCTGCCCCAGATTTCGCCGGTTGCCATCGTGACATCCTTGTGTTTCTGCGGCGAATATTTGTAGTAGCGATCGTCCAGCAGGAACACCTCAACCGGGCCGTTGCGAAACGAACTGAAAATGCCGGGGACACTGTCGGTACCGTAGTCGGAATTGGCCCACATTTGGCAAAACACCGTCGTCGCCTCCTCGCGCAGATCGAGTGTTCGGTCGGCGTTGTCTGGGCCGTAGTCGTGGTCGTCCCACACGGCGTAACTCGGCACCGAGCGGAACATCGCCTGCAGGTCCGGGTGCATGCGCGTGGTTAGGTGGCGCGCCGTCATCGCCTCCGGCGACGACCAGTCACCCGTCGGGCCGGTGGTGTTGAAATGTCTGTCGCTGCCATCGGCAACGATGAAGTAGGAATTGTCACCGATAAACAGCGCCATATCCGGCCGCTCGACGGCGATCGCCTTGTAGATCGGGCCGCTGTTGAACTGCGACACCTTGCTGCACGAGCCAAAGGCAATTCGCACTTTGCCGGTTTCTGACGGCACCGCCGCCGTGCGGAAGACAACTTTCGCCGTCTCGGCGGAGCTGCCCACGCGATCGACGGTCAGCAGCACTCGCGTGTCGGCGGCCGGGGCCAGATGCGAAAAGTGGAGCACGAAGAAGCCGTTTCCCAGGTCCTCGACAAAAGAGCGGTTTCGCGCCTTGCCGCCTTGGGCCGCCTTGGCCGTGAGCGTCGAACCACGCTTGGTGCGTATCCAAACCTTGGCTTCGTGCGGACCGACATGGCCGATCATCGGCCCGGCCTGTATCAGCTCAGGCCCCTTGTCGCTTGGCGGGGTAACCGTGCGCTTGGCCAAGCCGGTATCCGTAGGGGTGGCACAACCGCCGACCAAAATCAGACCGACGATAATAATTATGTGTAGGGGTTTCATTGTTTTAAAATGGGTTGCGAGCATGCAGAACTCTGGATACTCGGAATCGGCATTCGGTTCAACCTTCGGCGATGGCTTGCCAGTCGGGCGCTTGGCCAAAGTCTAATTGGCGTGTGGGTTCCTCGAGTAGGTCGGGGTACTTCATCGCGCCGCCGGTGTTGAAGACCAGTACGCTGTCACTTGGCCGAATGGTGCCGTTGGCCAGCAGTTGGTCGAGGGCACCCATGCAGATGGCGGTCTCAGGGCAGATGGCCAAGCCCTCGAGTTTGGCCAGGCGTTCCATCCAGCCGACGATGCAACTCTCCGGCGCGGCCACGGCGCAGCCGCCACTCTCGCGGACGGCTTCGAGGATCATGAAGTCACCGACCGCCACCGGTACGCGCAGTCCGCTGGCTACGGTGTGGGCGTTCTCGAACGGCAGCGCGTGTTTTTCGCCGGCCTCGAATGCCCGTATAATCGGTGCACAGCCTTCGCTCTGGCAGGCGATCATTCGCGGCCGCTTGGCGTCAGGCAGCCAGTCGATGGCTTCGAGTTCGGCGAAAGCCTTCCACATGCCGATCAACCCGGTGCCGCCGCCGGTCGGGTACAGGATGACATCTGGCAGTTCCCAGCCAAGCTGCTCGGCCAGTTCGAGCCCCATTGTTTTTTTGCCCTCGATGCGGTAGGGCTCCTTGAGCGTCGAGAGATCGAACCAGCCCATCGGCTCACGACCTTCGCCGACGATGCGGCCGCAGTCGTTGATCAGGCCGTTAACGCGAAACACCTCCGCGCCGGCGAGGTGAGTTTCCTTCAGATTGATCATCGGCGTGTCATCCGGCATGAACACAAACGACTCCATCCCGGCCCGGGACGCATAGGCAGCCATCGCGCCTCCGGCGTTGCCGGCTGTGGGACAGGCCACGCGCCGTATACCAAACTCATTGGCCATGGTAATCGCCATAGCCATGCCACGTGCCTTGAAGCTGCCAGTGGGTAGACGGCTCTCGTCCTTGATTTGCAGATTGGCCAGGCCCAACTCGGAGCCAAGCCGTGATGCGGAGAGAATTGGCGTGGCGGTTTCGCCGAGTGACACGACATTTGCCGCATCGGCGTACGGCAGCAGTTCGCGGTAACGCCACAGGTCGCCTGGCCGGCTGGCGAGCGACTCACAGGGGAACTGCTCTCGCACCCGGTCGAGGTCGTAGCACACCCAAAGCGGCCGGTGGCAGTCGGTGCAGAGGTTGTGCGGCTGGCCGGCGGGGTAGCGCTTGGCGCAGTCGGCACACTCGAGGTGGGTTACGAAATTCACTCAGCGAGTGTTGCGTTCCGCTTGGCCAAGCGCAAGCGCTGCCAACGGCTATTGCCGGCGAAGGCGAAAGAAACGATGCGGATGATCGGCGCTTGGCTTAATGATGTGCTCCACTTGGCCATCGGCAAGTTCGATCGTCTCCGGCTCAGCGAAAGTCGGCTCGGCGGCGGCCTCGAGGACGTAAGCACCGGCCTCCCAAGCGAGACGAAGCTGGCCGTCCCCGGCCGGCGCAATGGCAAGTAGCGGTGGACCGGCCAGTCTTTCACCGCGGGCGACTAATGTCCCGCTGGCTAGAATCAGTAAGGTGATCCCCTCAAATTCCTCGGTCTCCACTTCCTGCTCAATCTCAAAGTCGAACTTCAACAATGGCTGGTCGCCGTCCCAAGTCAGCTGACCCTCGATAGTGAACGCCTCCGCCTGCTGATCCTCGGGAAATTGCTCGGGATCGGAAAAGTCTATCTCTCCCTGGTTCTCGTTCCCGAGGGCGTTGACGTCGTACGACACGAGGCCGCTTAGGGTGGGGGTATTATCCTCCTGCGTGAAGTTGCCACCGTCGTCCAGTTCAGCCTCCTCCCCGGCATCCCCGGGATCAATCCGGATGCTCAAATCGCTCATGCTGAACTTGGCTTTGCCGAACAAACCAAACGGTCCTAATGAGTAGCTGAGTTGCAGCTTGGACTTTGTCGATCGGAAATCACCGCTGGTTATGCGAATGGTCTCGACTGGCGGCGCGTCGGGAGTGAGTTCAGCGATCATTGTTCCCTCGACCTTGGTCGAGTCGCTGTCAGACTCCTTGGTGATACCCAGATCCAGTGTCACTTTGAGATCGATCTTTGATTTTTTTTCGTCGGCAGTGAACAGCCACGGCCCGGCTTGCGCTTGGCCAAGCCCAGCAACGAGCACCCCAAACAACAAGCCAAGAGCTACGAACATTTTCACGGGGGGGAAACTTTTCACTCGGCAACTGATCAATGCAAGTCATTGCGTATCGCGCTTGACCAAGCAGCGGCCGGGGCTTGTCCATTATACGTCGTACGGCTAATGTTTGCGGCGATGAAACCGTTGATGTTTGCAAAGGGCCTCATCGCGCTGGGATTGGGGTTGGGGTTGGCCAAAAGCACCGTGACCGCCGCCAAGGGCGCGAAAGTCGTCAAGACGTTCGACTACGAAAACTGCATCGAGCTGATAAACAAAACCACCCGTGTGGTGCTCGCGCCAGCCGGTGGGCGGGTGTTGTCTTACGAAGTGAACGGCGTAAATGCGCTCTATCTGAGCGAGTCGGACAGCCAGGGCAAAGGCGGCTCGAGCGCGGGGCGGTTTGATATTGGGCCGGAACGGGTGTTGCCACGACACGACCTGCTTTGGAGCGGGCCTTACACCGGCGAGGTTACGGGCAACCGATCGGCAAAGTTCACCAGCGGCAAGGACAAGGTAACTGGCTTTCAAATTGTTCGTGAATTCAGGCTCGCCACCAAGGGCACGCACCTGCGCATCAGGCAAACCGTCATTAACGTCTCGGAAAAAACCAGCCAAGTCTGCTACTGGTGCCGGACATTCGTTCACGGGCAGGGCATCTGCGTCGTGCCGGTCACTGAGCACAGCCGCATGCCGCGCAAGCATGTGATCTACGAAAACGGCACAACGATCAACTTCCTACCCGAGGATGAAAAAATAAGCCAACGCGACGGCTACGTCCTTGTCGAAGGTCCACCGCGCATGCCTAAGCTTGGCTTCGACAGCAAAGCCGGCTGGATGGCCTATCTGATGCGCAACGACCTCCTGTTCGTCAAGGGCTGGCCAACTTATCCCAAGCGGCCGTACAACGAAATGGCGGGGTTGACGCTATCCATCTGGTATCCTGATGGGCCGATGTGCGAACTCGAGCCGATTGGGCCTCAGGAAATCCTCAAGCCCGGCGAAAAGGCGTCGTTTGTTGAAGACTGGTGGGTGGCGGAGCAAAAATTCCCCGGCGACGCCAAGTCGATCGACCTCGGCGAACTCGAGGCCAAGGTCAAAAAGCTGACCGGCCGCAAATAATCGTGATCAGTCGCCGGCCGACAACGGCCCATACACTTGCACGGCAAACGGGCTGAAACGATCCACGACCCATGAGCCGTCGGTCGTTGCGTTGCGGCCCTCCTCCAGCACCGGCACTTGGCCGCTGATCTTCCACGGCAACCGAAAACGGTACGTGTGCAGCAACGGCGTGGTGTTCACCGCGAGAATATAATGACCGGGTGGCAGCAACCCGTCGCCGTGCTTCACCCGCAGCAATACCGATTGCACACTAGCCTCGAGCGCGGCGTTGAAGCGCGTGTCCTGATTTTCAAAATGATGCGCCTTTGGCCACCACACATGCTCAGCGGCAAATAACGCCTCGCGCTGCCGAACTTCCTTCACCACCCGCTTTAACGCCTCCCAAAGCTCCGGATACTTACGCTCCTTCAATCGCATGTCGGCGTAGCTGAAGTAAAAAATCCCGTTCGCGCCACGAGCCAACGCGCTGTACGTCATGCTGCGCAGTTCCTGCTCCGTCGGCGGCCGCAGATTCTCCTCGCCCGGCAGCACACTCTGATGCCCCGTCCAGTCGAACGACTGAATCACAGCGATCAACGGCCGCTCCGCATTGGTCGCCAGACGCGTCTTGTGAATGTGCTGAGAAAAATTGGCCAACGGCAGCCACGGCACCGGATAACGGTCGACCATCGTGATGTCCGCAATGTTACCGTACCATTGAGCCTCATCGCCCTGATACAAAACCAGGCTTGTCGGCTTCGACGCCCCCGTTCGTTTCACTACTCGATGTGCTGCCTCCACCCTCTTAGGTGATACACGTTGCATGTCCGGTTCATCAATTAAATACCACGACCACAACGCCGGGTGCCGGTCGAACTTGGCCACAGTGGAGCGAACCTTGGCTGCATTGAAATGTTCCCCGGCACTCGAACCCGGCGAGGCCAGCACACCAATGCCATTGGCCTTGGCCGCATCGAGAAACCGGCTCTTGGCCGGGCCGGCGACGAGGCTGAAACCGGCATCAGCGATCTCGGTGAGATTAGTCTCGCTACCCACCGAGTATAGGCCAATGGGATAAGAGCCTGGCCGCGCAACACGGCAACCAGTGGACCCAAGCGCAAGCAGCACGGCGGCGAGCAGGCCTAGCGCTTGGCCTAGCTGAAGTCGGCAAACCATCGGGCGGGAATTCAAGGCCAAGCTGCCCCGTCAGGCAACCGGAAACGGTCAGCCTCAACACGAATGTTGGCCTCTTTCGTTTTGGCTCTTGACACGCCCTCTTCACCCCACTAGACGTCTGAGATTCTTCGGCCATCTGAAGAGCGATTGCTTGCATTCCCTATAACTAAAACCAACCCGTGTAATAGTACATACGTCATTATGAAATCATCCTTTGTTACACCACGGGTACGGCTCCTTGTCGGTGCCTGTTTCACGTTTTCATTGAACGGGTTCGCCCAAGTCCTGTTTGAAGACGATTTTAACACGGACACCTCAGCCAACTGGATCGTCCTCAGCGGCACAAACGCCGACGAGAATGACGACGCTTACGACGCTGCGCTTGGGGATTTTACCGTGGACTTCGCCTTCGACTACAGCACTCGCGGGATCCCGCCGGCACCGAACAGCGGGGACAAATCGACCCGGGGGGTCAGGATGTCGGTGAACAACAACGACGACACCACCGGGAGCGAAGCCATGGGCGTCAACCTGTTTCCCGCCAAACAGAATTTCAGCGGGAACTATGCCGTACGCGTGGACATGTGGATCAATTACAACGGCCCAGCCGGGGGCGGCACCGGGTCCACGGAGCACGCCATTTTCGGAATGAACCAATCGGGAGAACAAGTCGGATGGTCATCCCAGCCCACGGGTGACGGCGTCTGGTTTGGCGTGGATGGCGAAGGCGGCAGCTCGACGGACTACTACAGCTTCGAGGCTGATGATTCCGGAACCGTCAGCCCCCTGCCGCCGGATCTCGCCGGGATGGTCAGCAAAAATAACACACATCCGGTGTACCAATTTCTCTTTCCCTCGCCTGCTTTTGAGACCCAGGGCGCCCCGGGGAAAAACTGGGTGTCCGTGGAAGTACGCCAGGATGACGATGTTTTGTCCTGGGTGATGAATGGCATGGTGATCGCCTCACGACCTGCGTCTGACGAATTTTTTGGCGTGCGCACCGAGGGGACGGTCATGCTGGGATACATGGATCTGTTCAATTCCATCGCCAACCCGAAGGAGGATAATTTTGTCGTGTACGACAATATCCGGGTCGTGAATCTGGACAAAGACCCGGGCCTGCCGTTGCTGAGCGTGGAGGCGACCGATGATATCGGCGTCGAATCTGGCAACGATACGATTGAATTCACCGTTTATCGATCCGGGGACACGGCTGAAGCCAAAACCATCGACGTCGTCATCGGCGGAACCGCAACCGAGGGGGTTGACTACACCTTGGCAAGCAAGAGTGTCACCATTCCCGCCGGAGCCGAATCGGCCTCTTTTGTTGTTACGCCAGTCGACGACAAGTTGGGGGAACCAGACGAGACCATCACCGCCAGCCTGAAACTCGACAGGGAAGCCTACGAGATCAACCATGAATACACGGCAACCGCGATTTTGGCCGATGACGGCGATACAGCAACCGTCTCCATCACGGCAACCGATGCTCAGGCGTACGAGCGGCACGAAGGAGACTTGATCCTTTATACGATCACCCGGACCGGTGATGACAGTGAGGATTTGGCAATCACAATCAAGGTGGGCGGCAGTGCAACGGAAGATACCGACTACGAGAGTGATTTCACCAGCGTGGAAATCTTCGCTTTTGAAGCAGAAGCCATCGTCGAAGTGTTTGCCCTCGATGACGCGGAAATCGAAGAGGATGAGACCATCGAGGTGACCTTGGCAGCAGGCGCGGGGTACACCGTCGGCGAATCCGCCACCGCCACCGCCACCATCCGGGATGATGACTACGCCAAGGAGGAAACCCTCTTCGCCGATGATTTCAATGTCGATTCCAGCAAGGATTGGAATGTCCTTTTCAGTGCCATCAACGAAGTCGAGGACTACACCGCAACATTCGCCGTGGATTATTCCGATTGGTCCATACCGCCGGCACCTCACACTACCGATGAGAGCACGTTGGGATTATTCCTGCAGGTTAACAAAAAAGACGAAACCCCCAGCGGGGCAGCCGGGGTCAATGTCTTGCCCAAGACGGCCGCTTTCAGCGGGAATTACGCGGTTCGTTTCGACATGTTCCTGAGTGCAAGCTCGGGCGCTGGCACAACCGAACACGCCATTTTCGGAGTCAACCACTCCGGCGACATTGTCTCCCGCAACGCGGCCACCGGTGATGGGGTTTGGTTTGGCGTGGTAACCGACGGCAGCAACAACCGCTCCTACGCAAGCTATGTCGGCGCAGACCTGAAGAACTCCTTGCCCGCCTCGGACTTCGCCACGCTGATCCCCAGCCCGCCGTACATTTCGGGCCTGTCGTTCAGCGGCCCCGGTTCTCCCAGCAGCAATGGCGGCCAGCCAGATCCGGTCTGGGCCGACGTCGAGATCCGCCACGTTGATGGTTTGGTGACAATGAAAGTGAACCAAGTCCCGATATTCACCGTCACCGATCGCGGCGAATTCACCGAGGGTGTGTTCATGCTCGGCATGAATGATCAGTTTTCCTCCATCGGCTCACCGGACACGTTCGTCATTTACGACAACGTCCGCGTGGTTCCTTTGGAATCCGAAGGCGGCGTAACCGTCGTCAGCGTAAATGCCACCGACAGCGCTATGACCGAGGGGGACTCCAGCGACACCGGCACGATCGTTATCTCCCGCGAGGGTTCAATCGATGCGGAGTTGACGGTTCTTTTGGAACTCTCCGGCGACGCGCAACTGGGCACCGATTACAGTGGAGCCGCGAGCGAAATCGTGTTGCCGGCAGGTAGCGCCGAGGCCACCGTTCTTTTGACGTCCATCGATGATGACTTGGTGGAAGCGGCGGAAACCATTCGGATCGACGTCGCGAAGAGTGACGCTTACTTCATCGGTGCCGCAGCCTCAGCGGTCGTCGTGCTCAACGACAATGACAAGGACACCGGGCCAGCGGTAGAACCGGAATTAGTGATTTGGGGAGATAACTTGGATTCCAGGGACGACACGGGTTGGATAATCCATCGGTCATCCAATGACACTGCAGTGACCTTCTCTTATGACTACAGTGCTGACGGAATTCCCTCGGCGCCCCATTCGGACGGATCCACTCTTGGGATTAAATTCGAAGCAAATATAGCCGATCCCACCAGTGCCGAAGCAATTAGCATTTCACCAGTCGGTGCCAATTTCACCGGTGATTACCAGGTCAAGTTCGACATGTGGATCAACGCCAACGGCCCCTTCCCGGGCGGCGGCGGCGGATCCACCGAGTTTTTCACGGCCGGTGTCGGGACCACCGGCGACCACTTGCAATGGGCTGCTGACACCGCCGACGGCGCTTGGTTTGGAGTCACCGGCGAAGGTGGATCCGGCAACTCCGGCGATTTCCGTGCTCACATCGGCGGGACTCGCCAAGCCGCCGAGGGCGGCGCTTATGCGGCAGGCAACGCCGCTGACTCCCGCAACAACACCAACGCCCATTACGCCAACGCGTTCCCTGGACAAAGTCCTCCCGCCGCGCAGGCTGCAGCCTTCCCGGGCAAACAAACCGGTGCGGTTGCCAACGGCGCGGTTGGCTTCGCCTGGCGCCAAGTGACGATCACCAAGATCGGCGACAACGTGACTTGGGCGATCGACGGCGTGACCATTGCCACGCTGGAACAGGCGCTGGGCGCGTTCACGACCGAGGGCAACATTTTTGTTGGCTATTACGACGCCTTCTCCTCGGTGTCCGACAACGCGGCCACCTCATTCGGCTTGGTCGATAACCTTCGGGTGGTCGAGATTCAAACCCCGCTTTTCGGGGATGATTTCGATTCCAACAGTTCAGGCGATTGGGCGGTCCATCATTCAACCGACGATACCGCCGTGACGTTCGGTTACGACTACAGCACCGACGGCATCCCGGCGGCACCGAACTCCGACGGCTCCACAATCGGGGTGAAGTTCGAGGCCAACATCGCCGCCCCCACCGGTGCCGAGGCTGTCAGCATCTCACCAGTCGGTGCCAATTTCACCGGTGATTACCAGGTCAAGTTCGACATGTGGATCAACGCCAACGGCCCCTTCCCGGGCGGCGGCGGCGGATCCACCGAGTTTTTCACGGCCGGTGTCGGGACCACCGGCGACCACTTGCAATGGGCTGCTGACACCGCCGACGGCGCTTGGTTTGGAGTCACCGGCGAGGGTGGTTCCGGCAACTCCGGCGACTTCCGCGCCCACATCGGCGGGGCCCGCCAAGCCGCAGAGTCCGGTGCTTATGCAGCCGGCACCACGGCTGACTCTCGCAACAACACCAACGCTCATTAC
>Ga0315328_10000777_pt1 | contig 14250 bp, 13 predicted proteins | sample M120032315metaG_FD_203462 | JGI IMG/M metagenome (GOLD analysis project Ga0315328, IMG submission 203462) | Ammonia-oxidizing marine archaeal communities from Monterey Bay, California, United States - M1 200m 32315 | ecosystem: Environmental > Aquatic > Marine > Intertidal zone | place: USA... | reverse complement strand
TTAAGTTTTCAAATCCAAATGCTACAGGGGAATGTGGTTGTGGAGAAAGCTTCAGTATCTAATCAAAAAAGGATAGGTCAATGGAAAAAACATTATCAATTATTAAACCAGATGGCGTAGAAAAGAGTGTCATTGGAAAAATCTATTCTCGTTTCGAAAAGGCAGGTTTACGAATCGTTGATGCAAAAATGATGCATCTCAGCCGTGAACAAGCGGAAGGATTTTATTCCGTTCACAAGGAAAGACCTTTTTTTAATGACTTGGTGGATTTCATGATCTCTGGACCGGTGATGGTCCAGGTCCTTGAAGGTCCGGATGCAATCAATCTGAATCGCAAGCTTATGGGAGCAACAAATCCAGAAGAAGCCGATGAAGGCACCATTCGAAAAGATTTTGCTGAGAGCATTGATAGAAATGCTGTGCATGGATCAGACGGCCCTGATACAGCAGCCGTTGAGATTCAATATTTCTTCGGTTAATCCGCTCTAAGTTGACCATAAAACGCCAAAATATCCTCGGCATGCCTTTGGAGGATCTTATCAATTATTTTAATCAGATTGACGAGAAAGATTACAGAGCAAAACAATTGATGCAATGGATTTACTCAAAGCATATTTTTGATTTTGATCTCATGACGAACTTCAATTTAGAACTCAGGAATCACTTGAATCAAAATTGTAGCTTGAAATTTGATGATGCCGTGCGAAATGATCTTTCTGATGATGGAACTCAGAAATGGTTGATCGAGAAAAAAGACAATCAAATCATTGAAACTGTATTTATCCCGGAGGATAAGAGAGGAACTCTTTGTATTTCAAGCCAAGTTGGATGCCTGATTGATTGCCCATTTTGTGCAACCGGACGCCAAGGTTTTAATAGGAATCTCAGATCCAGTGAAATCATTGGTCAAGTTTTATTGGCAAGAAGAGAACTGGGCGAAGAAAGACTGACAAACATCGTTTTCATGGGCATGGGTGAGCCGCTTGCAAATTATCCAGAAGTGATAAAGGCAATCAAAATATTGAATGATCCACATGGATTTAATATTTCAAGACGCAGAATTACAGTGAGCACATCAGGTTTGGTGCCACAATTATATAAACTATCAGAAGAAGTTGGAGTTTCTCTTGCAGTGTCTCTGCATGCAGCCAATGATAAGCTGAGAGATGAGTTGGTGCCGATTAATCGAAAACATCCAATTAAAGAACTATTGGAAGCTTGTTGGCATTATGCAAATGTTCAAAATCTAAGATCCGTTACCTTTGAATACACCATGCTTAAAGGAGTCAACGATTCAGTCAAGGATGCTCAACAGCTCGCAGAGTTATTAAAAAATCAGCCCGCTAAGGTTAACTTGATACCTTTTAATCCTTTCCCAGGAGTAAAATTCAAACCCACGGATCGCAAACAGATCAATGATTTTAGGAATATCCTTTTGGAATCTGGGATAATGACAACGACCAGGAAGACAAGAGGAGATGACATTCAGGCTGCTTGTGGTCAATTATCGGGACAAGTGATGAATCTTGCCAAGAAAACACTAGGACAAAAATTAAAAAAAACATTACATTAATACCTTAAACGGAGAAAACATATGTCAAACGATGGAAAAACAGAGCATTTAGTCGCGCTTAAAGTTATTGGTCTTGTTTGCGTTGGACTTTTTTTGCTGACTTTGGTCGGTATGTATTTGTCGCATAATTAATCGATTTTGGCTGAGAAAATCAAATCCATCCGAGGAATGCCAACACTGCTTCCAGCAGAGTTAGAGCTTTGGCAGTCGGTTGAGTCAATCGTTAAGAATATCTTATCAGCCTATGCATTTAAGGAAATACGAACACCATTATTAGAAAGAACTGAATTGTTTCAGAGAACCATTGGTGAACAAACAGATGTTGTTTCAAAAGAGATGTATTCGTTCATGGATCGCAAAGATCAATCTCTCTCTTTAAGGCCAGAGGCTACTGCTGGTGTGGTCAGGGCAGGTATAGAGCATGGATTGTTTTATAATCAAACCCAAAAATTATGGTCCATGGGCCCCATGTACCGCTATGAAAGACCACAAAAAGGGCGCTATCGTCAATTTCATCAGGTGAATATGGAGGCTTTTGGCTTTGAAGGCCCTGGGATTGATGTCGAACTCATATTGTTGACCTCAAGGATTTGGAAAAGATTGGGTGTTGATTCCATTCAGTTGGAATTGAACTCATTGGGTACTGCCGAATCGAGAACAGTTTATCGCTCAATTCTGGTTGAATACTTTAAAGATCATGTGAACTCACTTGATGAAGATTCTCTATTGAGACTGGAAAAAAATCCAATGCGAATTTTGGATAGTAAAAATCCAGAAATGTCTGAACTCATACATGCAGCCCCAAAAATGAATGATCATTTGGATCAAGAATCAGAGGATCATTTCAATGATTTGCTTGAACGCTTAGGTAATCATGACATTGATTATGTCATTAACCCTCGCTTGGTAAGGGGATTGGATTACTACACAAAAACGGTCTTCGAATGGACAACAGAAAAGCTTGGCTCTCAAGCCACGGTTTGCGGAGGAGGTCGATACGATGGACTGGTTAAACAGTTGGGTGGTCACGATGTCTTTGCAATTGGCTGTGCGATAGGTTTTGAAAGACTGGTTGAACTGGTTGAACTCTCTAATAAAAAAGATCAGAATGGTCAGCCAAAAATTTATTTCGTAGCAGTCGGCGAAAAGGCAGAGGCAAAGTCCTCAGAATTGGCAGAACTGATTAGAGATCAATTTGAGGACTGTATCATTGAGATCAACCACGGAGGTGGCAGTTTCAAGCAACAGTTTAAGCGTGCTGATCGCGCAGAATCTGATATTGCTCTTATCTTAGGGGACGATGAGATTCAGAATGAGACGATTGGTATAAAAGTAATGAAAGAAGGTGGCGATCAAGAAACCATTTCAGTGGTGAACCTTTTAGAGGGTATCGCTGAAAGAATGGACACCAAGAATTAAGGCAATTGTTATGAATGATAATTTAACAGATGACCAACAGGCAGAAATTGTTAAGAAATGGCTCAAGGACAATGGTTTATTCATTGTAGCGTCATTTGGTATCGCTATTTCTTCAGTATTTGGATTGCAGTTCTATCAAAACAGCAACTTGAAACAAGCCGAGAATGCTTCAAGACTTTATGCAGAGATGGAATTTGCTGTCCGTCAACAAAGATTGTCTCAAGCTCAAACAATACTTCAGCAAATGGACAATGAGTTTTCTGGATCGGCCTATCAAGTACAGAGCCATCTCTCCATGGCAAAGCTCTTTATGGATTCTTTAGATTATGACAATGCAATCACGCAACTTGAATTTGTTCTTGAGCAAGCAGGGGATGAGACTTTTTCAATGGCCGCAAGACATAGAATTGCCAGAATATATATTGAGAAGGGTGCGTTTCAGGATGCACTTGATCTTCTCGGGCAAGTACAGGTCCCGGAAGCCTTTCAAGCACAAAACGAAATCATTAAGGGCGATGCATACCTAGGAATGGGGGAGCAGGAGAATGCGAGAACTTCCTATGAAATTGCTCTTGAATCTCTTTCTCCCGGTTCTTTTGCCTATGATTTTACTAGAATGAAGTTCGAGCAGATAAACCAAATCAGTGAGGCTGATGACAGCCAATCATAATAAAATGAGCGACAGCATAAAAACATCCTACTTTTCATCCAGACTTCTTAAAACGTTTTGTCTGGTTCTACTCATTCAAGGCTGCTCATTTTTTGGTGGCGATGAAGAGGAAGCTTTTGATCAACCTGCAGAGTTGGTCGATTTCACTCCTGCACTTGATGTCGATCGTGAATGGAAGACATCAATCGGAAAAGGACACGAAGGCTTGGATCTTATGCTGAGACCAGACACAGACGGAGAAACAATCTATGCTGCCAGTTTTGATGGAAATGTAATGGCCATCAGCATGCAATCCGGTAAAAAATTATGGAAAGAAAGTTTCGATGTGGCATTTACAGCTGGGCCAACCTATCGCAATGGGATCTTGGTTCTTGGAACCAATGATGGCGAGTTGCTTGCTTTGGACTCTATGACTGGAGACACAATTTGGATGAGCGAGGTTACCAGCGAAGTGCTTGCACCTGTTGCCATCAAAGATGAATCAATATTTGTCCGCTCAGTGGATGGAAATCTCATGTCTTATTCGGTAAATGATGGCAGTGTTAATTGGACCTCTTCCCATGATGTTCCGAGACTGAGTCTCAGGGGAACATCTGCACCGGTTGTCATATCAAATGCAGTTATATGCGGATTTGATGACGGTAAAGTTACCGCATACGATTTGACCGATGGCAGTCTTCTTTGGGAAACAATGTTGACTCCTCCTGGAGGAAGAACAGAAATTGAAAAAGTCAGTGACATTGATGCTCCCTTGGTAATTTATGGAAATGAAGTCTATGCCGGAAGTTATCAAGGTGCATTGGCTGCATTGGCAATCGAGAGCGGCAATATCATCTGGCTGACAGAAGCATCTTTGCATGCTGGAATGGATGTCGATGACGATGTTGTTTTTGCCTCAGAGGCCAATGGAACGATCAGAGCACTCTCAAGATTCACAGGACGAGAAGTCTGGAAGAAAGAAACACTTCTCCATCGCTATCCAACGGCGCCTGCAATCATTGGAGATGCAATTGTTGTCGGAGATCTTGAAGGTTATCTTCATTGGTTAAGCAAAGAAGACGGCGAGATGCTTCAAAGGGCCAGTATTGGTTCAGATAAAATTACTTCATCACCACTGGTAATCGGTGACTCAATCTATGTGCAAACAGATGGAGGCAACCTCTTTTCTGTAAAAGCCCCAAACGAATCTTCTCGATAAGATGAGGGCCATGTTATGTTGCCAATTGTTGCCATAGTTGGAAGACCCAATGTCGGAAAATCAACTCTATTCAATCAGCTGACTGGAACCACAGCAGCACTTGTTGCTGATTTTGAAGGCCTGACACGAGATCGCATATACGGACATATTCAATCTGAAAAGAATGAAATCATTCTCATTGATACGGGTGGATTGGACTTTGATCATGGTGAATTATCCCAAACCATTCAAGAACAGACCGAAACGGCCATTGAGGAGGCAGATTTAATTTGCTTTCTGGTGGATGGACGAGAAGGTCTTGCGAACAGTGACCGCGAGGTGGCCGCTGATCTTAGAAAAAAAGACAAAGATACGATATTAGTGATCAACAAAGTCGAAGGCATGTCAACGGAAGACTTGGAGGCAGATTTCTATACTTTAGGCTTTAAGGCAATGATCTCCATCTCTGCCAAACGAGGAGATCACTGTGAAGATCTCATTGATTTGATTGAGCAAAAGATTGATGAACCGGTTGAGGATTTATCTGCTCGTGAACTGGATGAAAACGAGATATCGATTGCATTGGTTGGAAGGCCCAATGTTGGTAAATCAACGTTTATAAACTCTTTCATTAGAGAAGATCGATTGCTGACACAAAATAGACCTGGAACAACAAGAGACAGCATATTCATTGATTTTAAGTACAAAGATACACCACTTGTTCTGATTGATACCGCAGGCATTAGAAAGAAAAAAAAGGTTGATCAAACCATTGAGAAATTCAGCGTTGTAAAAGCACTTCAAGCCATTGATCTTGCAGATTCAGTGGTTGTAATCATTGATGCTTCAGAGGGCATTACCGATCAGGACCTTTCCCTGATTGGCTTGGTGATTAATTCTGGTAGAGCATTCTGTATTGCTCTCAATAAATACGATCTTTTGAATGAGGAGCAAAAAGAACAATTGGAAAGGCAAATTAAGCGAAGACTGAAATTTGCCAGCTTCATTGAAACAGTAGAAATCTCAGCATTGAAATCAACGCAACTCAAAAAAGCGATCAACACAGCCATCGAGTCAGCAAAGAGCTCTATGCAGGATGTCACCACTTCTAAGATTTCTACTTTGATTGAGAAGCTTACAGAAACAAAACCACCTCCCTATGTTCAAGGCAGAAGGATAAAGCTCAAGTATGCAACACAGGTTAATCATCAACCGCCCACATTTATCATTTATGGAACTCAAACAAGTAAGCTCAGGGATAACTATAAGAGGTTTTTGGAATCACAGATTCGAAAAGCATTCAATTTCAAGGGAACTCCCATCCGATTAATCTTTAAAGATGGAGACAATCCTTTTGCAGGCAAGCGAAATAAGCTTACGCATCGTCAATGGAAGAAAAGAAGACGCATCATTCGCATGAGAAAGAAAAAGAAGTAGACCTAATCGGTTTCCACTTTCTCAACATTTGATACAAATGAGCCATCGGATAGTTTTGTTCTGACGGTTGTCCCTGCTTTAATGTCTTTTACGGTTTTTATGTTTTGATCGTCCTCATTGGTCACAACTGCATAACCTCTGCTTAATAGTTGCAGCGGAGATGCGCCCTCTAATTGTGTTGCGAGAATAGAAAATCGATTGCTTTTGCGCTCAATGGCCCCTGTCATGGCATTGAGCAATGCGGCATTTTTTATCTCAAGGTTTTGCTTCTCTGCTTCAATTTTGTTTCTGGGGTTGGAGGACAGAAGCTTTGAAAGAGACATCTTAAAGGTATTCCTTAGATTCATTAATTGCATCATTGGCAGCTGATGCAGCTTCTCATCAATGAGATCAAGCTTTTGTAAATTCAATTGTAATTTTGCATGCGGATGACTCACCTGCATTCGAAGAGATGCAGATTTCAATTGATGTTTAAAATCAATAATCTTTCTATCAGTAAGTTGGCTCATATCGAATATAAACCGATTCAAATGATCCATGATCTCGTTTAATGAAGGAAGTGCGATCTCAGCCGCTGCAGTCGGTGTGGGAGCTCTTAAATCTGAAACCAAGTCCGCTATGGTGAAGTCTGTTTCATGCCCAATGCCTGTAATGACTGGAATCTGAGATTTAAAGATTGAACGCGCAACCAGCTCCTCATTAAAGCACCACAGGTCTTCAAGTGACCCACCACCTCTGGCAACAATCAAAACATCGCATTCTCCTCTGGCATTTGCATTATCTATCGAGGAAGCAATTTCTTTTGTCGCATCTTTGCCTTGTACAAGGCACGGGTAAACAATGACATTGACCAATGGATATCGCCTTTTAATGGTTTTCAACATATCTTGAACTGCTGCACCTTTGGGCGATGTGATCAACCCAATAGATTCTGGTAATTCCGGGAGAGGCAATTTATGTTCTTGATCAAACAGCCCTTCTTTTAGGAGTGTTTGTTTCAATCGCTCAAACTTTTGCCTCAGCAATCCTTCACCGCTTTCCTCCGCATACTCCACAACCAACTGGAATTCACCCCTTTGTTTATAGAGCCCAACTTTTGCTCTTGCAAGTATTTGCATTCCGTCCTTTAGGGAGAAATCGAGAGATTGATTTTGCATTCTAAACATGGCGCATCGAACACTGGCTGATTTGTCTTTCAATGAGAAATAAACATGGCCTGCTGCAGACCTCATTAAATTTGAAATTTCTGCTTCAACCCAAATGACACCAAATGTTTGCGTCAACGTTGAGGCCACCTCATCGTTTAATTCCGAAATCGTGTATATGTGTTCTTGGTTTTCAAATGGATCCATAAGAAAAAATTATACAAAATTGAAGAGGCTTAAGTTTACAAATAGTCCAAGCAGTGTAAAATCCCATTGACAAATCCATCATATTTATGGAGCTGTCAATGACAATAGAGAAAACTGCTTTAACATTCGATGATGTACTTCTCAAGCCGAGCTACTCGGATGTCCTTCCACGCGAAACGGATCTTTCAACAAGACTGACAAGAAACATATCTATTCGTATCCCATTGTTATCTGCTGCCATGGATACTGTGACCGAATATCAACTCGCAATTGCAATTGCCCAAGAAGGCGGCATGGGGATTATTCATAAGAACTTCAGTATTGAAGATCAAGCTTCTGAGGTTAACCGAGTGAAAAAGTTTGCAAGTGGAATCATCTCTGATCCAGTAACCGTCCGATCCAATATCACCATCAGAGAAGTATTAGAAATCACAAAATTTAATAATATCTCTGGGGTACCTGTTGTGGATGATGGGGTTACCGTTGGTATTGTGACCAATCGTGATCTTCGTTTTGAGACAAATCTTGACGGACTGGTCAGTTCCGTCATGACGCCACAGGATAAACTTGTCACCGTCAAAGAAGGCGCTGATGAAGAAGAGGTCCTGAGATTGCTGCACCAGCATAGAATTGAAAAAGTACTCGTCGTTGACGATTCTTTTCAATTAAAAGGCATGGTTACTGCGAAAGATTTCCAGAAAGCAACAGACTTCCCGCTTGCATCCAAAGATCAAAATGGAGCACTCTTGGTGGGCGCAGCAGTCGGTGTTGGAGACGAAACAGAGCAAAGGGTTGAGGCATTAAAGGCAGCAGGTGTGGATGTTATTGTTGTTGATACGGCTCATGCTCATACAAAAGGTGTGATCAATCAGGTTAGAGCGATCAAGGCCATGTATTCCGATCTGGATATTATTGCAGGCAACATCGCAACGGGTGAAGCCGCCAAAGCGCTATCGGACGCGGGTGCAGACGCAGTCAAAGTTGGAATCGGTCCGGGTTCAATTTGCACCACTCGTGTGGTTGCAGGTGCAGGTATGCCGCAAATCACAGCAATTGCAGACGTTGCAAAAGAGCTTAATAATACTGATACATGCATCATTTCAGATGGTGGCATTCGTTACTCAGGGGACATTGCAAAAGCCATTGCAGCAGGTGCCGACAGCATCATGTTGGGAAGCTTATTTGCTGGAACTGAAGAATCTCCGGGTGAGATTGAGTTATATCAAGGAAGAAGTTTCAAGTCTTACCGTGGAATGGGTTCACTGGGTGCGATGGCTCAGAAGCACGGCTCTAAAGATCGTTATTTTCAAAGCGATGTGGATGAGGCAGAAAAACTGGTTCCTGAAGGCATCGAAGGAAGGGTTCCATACAAAGGCAAGTTAGCAAAAATCATAGAACAGCTTGTTGGTGGATTGCGTCAGTCGATGGGATACACAGGATGCAGGGACATTAATTCGCTCCAGAGCAATACAGAATTTGTAAGAATCACTGATTCCGGAAAAAGAGAAGGGCATGTTCACGACGTCAGCATCACCAAAGAAGCACCCAATTACTCTGTCGATTAGTTCTTAATGCAAGACAGAATACTCATACTCGACTTTGGTTCACAATACACCCAACTGATCGCGAGAAGAGTAAGAGAAGCAGGCGTATACAGCGAGATTTATACCGGTGACATTGATTTTGATTCAATTCAATCGTTTCAGCCATCAGGCTTGATACTCTCGGGTGGACCGGAATCTGCATTCATTATGGATGCGCCTAAACCACCGCAAGAAATTTATTCAATGGGTTTACCAATATTGGGAATCTGTTACGGGATGCAAGCAATGACTGAGCAACTCGGTGGACAGGTTTCTCCATCAAATAATAGAGAATTTGGACATGCTGATGCAAAGATAGAAGCAAACAGCCGCCTTCTTGAAGGCATTGATAAAACCAATGACCAGCAAGTATGGATGAGTCATGGAGACCGAGTGGAATCTTTGCCAGAGGGATTTCAAACCATATGTACCAGTGCAAATTCTCCCTCAGCTGCTATGGCAAACGAAGAAAAAGCATTCTATGGTCTACAGTTCCATCCCGAGGTAACCCATACAGAATGTGGACAAATGATCATCCAAAACTTTGTTCATGGAATTTGCGAGTGCAAGAGCGAATGGAACCCAGGAAACATCATTGAAAAAGACATCAGAGAGGTTCGTGAGTCAGTTGGCAATGATCAGGTTTTACTCGGGTTATCTGGTGGCGTTGATTCTTCTGTTGTGGCTGCTCTTTTGCACAAAGCAATAGGCGATCAATTGATCTGTATTTTTGTGGACAATGGGTTGCTGAGGTTGAATGAGGGCGATCAGGTGATGGAAGTGTTTTCAGAGCACATGGATCTCAATGTGATCAGAGTGAATGCTGAAGATACTTTTCTTGATAATCTTAAGGGGATCAGTGATCCAGAGGAAAAAAGGAAGATCATAGGCCGAACGTTTATTGAAGTCTTTGAGCATGAAGCCTCAAAGTTAGAAAATGTGAAGTGGCTGGCCCAAGGAACAATTTACCCTGATGTCATTGAATCAGCAGGCTCAAAGACTGGCAAAGCACATGTCATCAAGTCACATCATAACGTAGGTGGTTTACCCGATGACATGAAGCTAGAGTTGATTGAGCCATTGAGAGATTTATTTAAAGATGAGGTAAGAAAGATCGGTAAGGAGCTTGGGCTTTCTTCAAAGCTGGTTGATCGTCATCCATTTCCAGGCCCTGGTCTTGGTGTTCGTATCCTCGGTGAAGTTAAAAAAGAGTATGCCGACCTTTTGAGGCTTGCTGATGACATTTTTATAGAGGAATTGAATAAAGAAAATCTTTACGACAAGGTCAGCCAAGCTTTTGCTGTTTTTCTTCCTGTGAGATCAGTTGGGGTAATGGGCGATGGGCGAAAATATGAGTATGTCATTGCATTGAGAGCAGTAGAGACAACAGACTTTATGACAGCAACTTGGGCAAAGCTTCCATATGAATTTCTAGATCATGTTTCCACAAGAATCATTAACGAAATCTCAGGGATTTCTAGGGTTACTTTGGATATTTCTAGCAAACCCCCGGCAACTATAGAGTGGGAATAAATGAAAAGTAAAATTTGGATTATTTTTATAATACTTTTTATTTCAGTAATGAGTGTTAATCAAGCAAATGAATTTAATCAAAAAACTAAGCGTGTTCCAGCTGAATGGGAGCCACAAGAGGCGACTTGGATGCAATGGCCGGGTTATTGGGAAAAAGATAATGAAATAGCATTTGCAAAGATAGCTGACATTATTTCACGCTACCAAAAACTTCATATTCTATTCCATTCAGATCAAATTTATGTAGATGCACGTAAAGCATTAAATGATATTGGAGTAGACCCACAAGGTAAAAATATCCGTTGGCATGCAGTACCTTATGATAATTCTTGGATGAGAGACAATGGACCTGTTTATGTTTTGAATGACGATGAAATAAGGATTCAAAATTGGAATTTTAATGCATGGGGTGGTGCTTTTGGTCCAGATATACCCTTTAATTTAGATAATTCAGTCCCAGACAAAGTTGGCACAATACTTGATATACCTGTTGATCACATAGATATAGTTCATGAACGAGGTAACTTAGAGTTTAATGGATCAGATACAGTTATATTGAATTGGAGTACCATTGGGGATCCAAATCGAAACTTGAACTATAATAAAAAGCAGGCAGAACATGATTTGAAGGAGTACTTTGGTGTAAAACAAGTTATCTTTATCGAGGGAATCCCAGATGGAGATCTAACCAAAGGACACATTGACGGTATTGCCCGGTTTATTGGGTCAAGAACTGTTGTCGTTCTTCAATGTACATCTCGGTCACTATGTCGACCTGATAGCAAAGATGCTGAGATCTATAATAAGGCAGCAAAAAAAATAGAAAAGGCAGGGTTCAATGTAATAAGAGAACCCATCGAAGGTTTTGTCAATCATAAAGATCTAATGTTTGATACTAATTATATGAACTGGCTAGTTGGAAACGGATTTGTAATTGTTCCTGGCTTTGGAAACCCGAAAACAGATATCATGGCAAAATCTCGTATAGAGAGCTATTTTCCTGATCGTGATGTCTATCTGATAGAAATGTTGAGCTCTTGGTCTGAAGGAGGAGGAGTTCATTGTCATACAAATGATCAACCCGCCTTCTCTGTATCAAATTAGCCTCTATCATTTTATAAAAAAATAACTAAAAAATTGATACAAGCTAGATACAAGCTTTTTTGAAAACATTTAATATAAAAAGTTTCAGAGGAGTAAACCTATTGAATGGGAATGAAGAAATGAATCATATGAGTGAACGATTAATTGGGCTGGATGTGGCACGATATTTTGCTTTTGTAGGAATGGTTATTGTTAATTTTGATGTTGCCATGTCATATGGAGTTCAAAGCAATGGGGGATTCTTTAATGAACTTATAGGGCAATTACAGGGCCGTGCTTCTGCTACCTTTGTAGTTCTCGCAGGTATTGGGCTTGGACTATCTAGTTTTAAGAGAGAGAGTCAGACAGTAAGCATCATTATAAAGAGAGCAATATTTTTGCTGATTCTAGGTCTTTTAAATATGTCTATTTTCGAGGGAGATATTTTGCATTACTACGCCTTTTATTTTTTATTTGGTGTTTTTTTGCTTCCATTCAGTGATCGAATATTAATTTGGATTATAGGTCTTCTCAATGTAGTTTATTTTTGCATGATTCTATCCATTGACTACGAAGCAGGTTGGAATTTTGAAGAACTTACCTATTCTGGGTTTTGGACAATTGACGGATTCGCTCGAAATCTTTTTTTTAATGGATTTCATCCAATTTTACCTTGGTTAGGGTTTTTCTTGCTAGGTATTCTTTTGAGCCGGGCTTCATTAAGGGAAAGACAAGTTCAGATTAAAATGATTACATGGGGTTTGGCTACGATTATATTTTCAGAAATCATGAGTTTTATATTCTCAGGCTATTTAATCCCTACTGATTCTGAGCTACAGTTCCTGGTTATGACTGAGTCGATGCCACCAATGCCACTTTATTTTTTAGCAGCATCTGGTTCAGCTTTTCTTGTTATAGGTCTTTGCTTAGTTGTATCAGAGAGACTTAGAGATAGTATTGTTTATTCTTTAATTTCTCCTGCTGGGACACAAACCCTTACTCTATACATTCTTCATATAATTGTTGGTTTAGGATTTATTAATGCTCTTGGACTTACTGGCAGTCAGACTTCATCACAAGCATTCGTTGCTGCAATAATATTCTGTATTTTAGGAACTATATTTGCTTTTTCTTGGTCGAAATGGTTCGGGAGAGGTATATTTGAGTCATTAATGAGAAAGTTAACTGGTTAATGCATTTGGCTATCATTGACGTCTCTAGGAAGAAAAGCTTTTAAGAGTCAATTTAGACACTGGGAAAATGAATATGCCTGCAAAGAACAATAGCATGAAGACATTGAGTTGAAATGAAAAGAGCAACAGAAGTTTTTGGAGAATGGGCCGAAGAAGGCAAAGATGTTGACATGGAAAAGACTCATGCGATGCCTGTTAATGAAATGATAGATTTTGCTTTAGAGGAAAGAACAAATATAGGCAAAAACTTCAGTTTCTTAGATCTTGGTTGTGGAAATGGATGGGTGGTTAGAGATGTTGCTCAAAATAAATTATGTGATCGATCAGTAGGAATTGATGGCGCCGAGCAAATGATAACCAATGCAGAATCAAGAGGTGGTAAGACTGAATATATTCTTGCAGATATCAATTCTTTTGATTCAGATGTCAAATACGATTTGATCCACTCTATGGAGGTTTTGTACTATTTAGATGACCCTTCAGAGACTGTAAAGAAAATTTCAGATTCATGGCTCAGTAATAATGGGAGATTAATCGTTGGGATAGATCATTATTATGAAAATATTGACTCACACTCATGGCAAGAAAAAGTTGGTACTCGGATGCTGATGTTAAAAGAATTTGAGTGGGTTAATATTTTTGAAACGGCTGCATTCAATGAAGTTCAATGCTGGCGCTCAGGTAAAGATAAAGACTGGGCAGGTACTTTGGTCATAACTGGAAAAAAGTAAATAACATGACGTCATTAAATCAAAATGTAAGTTCTACATGGAGTGGAGATTTTGAGTCTTCAATTACACCTCCCAAGACTGCCGATGTTGTAATTATAGGGGGCGGGATTATTGGTGTATCTACAGCTTACTTTTTAGCAAAAGAAGGCATCAAAGTATGTTTATGCGAAAAAGGTTACATCTCAGGCGAACAATCCGGAAGAAATTGGGGGTTTGTCCGAGTACAAGGCAGAGATGAGAGGGAAATCCCAATGGTGCTCGAGAGCCAGAAAATATGGAGGCAATTCTCATCCGAGACAGATATAGATACTGGCTATGAGGAAGGCGGATGCCTATTTACCGCTAACGATGAAAAAGAATTAAAAAGTCTTCAGCCATGGCTTGAATTGGCAAAAAAGTATGATATTCAAACAGAGCTTCTGGATCAAAAGGCACTCAGAAATGAGGTTGGTTTAGCATCTAACAATTGGGTTGGAGGAATCCTTACCAGGACAGATGG
>Ga0315328_10000775_pt1 | contig 14266 bp, 16 predicted proteins | sample M120032315metaG_FD_203462 | JGI IMG/M metagenome (GOLD analysis project Ga0315328, IMG submission 203462) | Ammonia-oxidizing marine archaeal communities from Monterey Bay, California, United States - M1 200m 32315 | ecosystem: Environmental > Aquatic > Marine > Intertidal zone | place: USA... | reverse complement strand
TATCGTGATGATTCGGAGGGTGAAGAAGAGTCCAAGACCCTTGAAAGTAAATTACTATCTGCTCATGGGATGTGAGATAAAAACCTAGGTGCAATCGGACATGCATTGATTCGCCTAAAATCAAACAATTAAAAAATAGAACCAGTTAACCTTCTTGTTAATGAGGTGCAGCTAATGTCAATAAATCTTGAAATTACTAGGCGACAATTGTTGGCAGGTATCGGTGCCACTACATTTCTTCCATATACGCATTTGCTAGTGGCTGCAGAAAATAAAATGCGTGGTGCCTTAATGATATTGAGTACACCTTACACAGACCAAGACGAAGTGGACTACGAAGATTTAGCAAAGGAAGTAGCTTTTTGTGCACGGTGCGGTGTACAAGGTTTGGTTTGGCCGCAAAATTCCAGTGAGCAGCGTTACTTAAGCAAAGAAGAACGCATCAAGGGCTTTGAAATTTTGGCTGAAGCCAATCGCGAAACTGGAATGGCATTAGTATTTGGAGTCCAAGCGGAAGATACTGAAGGCATGCTTGAATATGCAAAGAAGGCTGAATCACTAAACCCTGATGGCATGATTGCGATTCCGCCAACTACTGCAAATTCTCTCGAAGATATTCGTAACTATTATCGAGCTCTTTGTGAAATCACGGACAAACCTATTTTTGTTCAAACCAGTGGCGGGCCTGACATTGAACTCACTATTAGTTTTCTAGTAGACCTCGCCCAAGAGTTGCCGCAATGCGGATATATAAAAGAAGAGTACGGGCGAGTTCATGAGCGCATGCGAGCATTGCAGCAATATCAGCCTGATCCGATTCGTAGCGTGTTTGGAGCAACGCTCGGGAGGGGCTGGCTCTATGAAATGCGCATTGGTACCGACGGTGTGATGACAGGCGGAGCGATGTATGGAGATGTTTATGCAAAACTTTGGGAGTTGCATCAAGCAGGTGAAGAAGACGCGCTAAGAGATTGTTATTCCCGATTACTACTTATTCAGAACTTAGACAATTTAATACCTGGTGTTCGTCTTTATGTAATGCAGATGCGTGGTGTATTTAAGACTACGAAGTCTCGCCGTGGAAACTATAGCTTCTCCCCGCAACAAATTTCAGAAATTAATTATCGTTTCGATGCGTTAAAATCTTATCTAGTGGCTTGATATCGCATAATAGGTTTAAATTTTAATTGGAGTTAATAATTTAATTATGTCTATGGCCACTATATTAATTGTCGATGATGAACCGGCTATACGGGACTTGGTTGACATTACTTTGGATCTAGCAGGGTATAAAAGCATTAGTGCTTCAAACGCGCATGAGGCGCTGGTTTCAGTGATTGATAAAAAACCAGATTTAGTTTTACTCGATTGGATGCTCCCTGGTGGCAGTGGCATTGACCTGGCTCGCCGTTTGCGTCGCGATGAAATTACTGCGGCAATCCCAATAATCATGCTTACCGCTAAAACAAGCGAAGACAATAAAGTGCAGGGGCTTAATGTGGGAGTAGATGACTATGTCACTAAACCTTTTTCACCCAGGGAACTTGTTGCTCGAATAAAAACAGTATTACGCCGAGTTAATGGCACAAAAAAAAATACGGTTCTTCAGGTGTTTGATCTGCAGCTGGATCCAACTAGTCATCGAATTTCTATAGAAGACAGCCCTATTGAAATGGGGCCCACAGAATTTAGGCTTCTTAAATTTTTCCTGCTCAATCAGGAGAAAGTATTTAATCGAGATCAGATACAAGATTCTGTTTGGGGAGCCAATGTTTACTTGGAAGAAAGAACAATTGACGTACATATTCGTCGATTAAGGAAGGCGCTATCTTCAGTCAAAGGAAGAGCAATTGATTATTCAAAACTAATCCAAACAGTTCGTGGGGCCGGTTATCGGTTTTCGATTAGGTCTTTCTAAAAAGTTCAATTATTTCCATAATCAGTTCTTTTAGCTTGTTTAAAAAATTCTAGACTACTGGCTCCTTAATGTTTTCCTTATGCATTTAATGTTTGAAAGCGAACCCTCCTAGTCAACTAAAGTGGTCCGCGATTCTATGAATTTATCGGCGAAAAACTGGTCAAAAACATCGAATTTAAGACTTCATCAAACCTTTCATAAGTCCAGTTTAGCTCATCAGAAGGATGCTATTGACCGAGATGCCCTATCGATGAGCCAGCAAGCAATTGAAATTATCTGAAATACATTAGGTCTCGAGCCAGATCAGCGTTGGCAACTGACCTGTTTAACTTCTTTGAATTGTTACTGATGACCTCTACCAAGGAAGCATTATTGGGCGCAAATTCACCATCTGGAAGGTGAAGATTATTTTCAAAACCTACGCGGCAATTCCCGCCAAGTTCTATTACTCTTTGCATGCACATAGATTCAGTCTTGCCGAATGCGCAGAGCCACCAATTACACTTTTCTGGAATTGCATTAAGCAAAGGGTCTAAATCATCGACATCTGACTGTTGGTTTTTAGTGTATCTACCTAATACCAATAAGATGGTGTGGTGGTCTCCGGGAATTAATCCGCGTTGGAGGAAGGCCTCGAATTGATGTAAGTCATTCAAATCATAAAGAATATACTGTGGCGCTATATTTTCCCTGTGCATCCATTGGAAAAACTTAGCAGCTTCCCTCTCATGAGATTCATCTGGGCAAAATTCTCGAAGGGCTATCGATACTGCCTCCGGTTTAACTAGCTTTACTACTTCGATCTGTTCGTCCGGTTGATACAGCCCAACAGCTTCGGTAGTTATCTGAATAATCAGGGAATCGCCGACACGAGAACGAATCGCATTAATCGCTTCTTTATATAGCAAAGGGTCCAAGCTGTGCCTCTGTTCCTTGTCTCGAACATGGAGATGGATCATGCAGGCGCCGGCTTGTAGACAGTTTTCAGCAGTGCTGGCCAGTTCTGCTGGTGTTATTGGAATGGCAGAATGCTCCGCCTTGGTTTTTCTAGCACCATTAGGTGCTACGGCGATCATTAGTGGACTCGGTGCTGACATTAGTAGCTCACTTTTCTTCAATTGTTTTCCTATGTTACTTTTAGATGCAGAAAATGCCTAGCTGCTAGCTGGGCGTCTGATTATTTTCTATGTAAAAAGTTTTAGAGGCGAAGTGCGTTCAAATTACATATTAGTCCGGGCTGTTTACTTACCCGTTAAGTTTACTAATATGCTGCTAGTAAAAACGCTTTTTGTTAGGATACCAGCGTGCAAAGTAGAAAATGATAGAGTCCAAAAATCGAGATGTTGAAGAGAGGTTTCTTGTAAACCTTGCCTGAGTAAAAATTTCTAGAGGATGTGTTTGATTTATGCCAAACGATCATGACCACGATCACACGGAACCACCTTCTGATATTGTTTTAAAGGTTAAAGCGCTAGAGAGTTTGTTGGTTGAAAAAGGATTGGTGAATGCTGCAGCACTCGACGAAATTATTGAGACTTACGAGCACAAGGTAGGTCCTCGCAATGGTGCTCATTTAGTTGCAAAAGCTTGGCACGATTCGGACTTTAAACAAGAACTCTTGGAGAATCCCACTGAAGCTGCAGCGGCACTCGGTTATGCTGGTAGGCAGGGGGAACATCTTCAGGTCGTGGAGAATACGCCTTCTCAGCATAATTTAGTTGTTTGTACTCTTTGTTCTTGTTACCCGTGGACAGTGTTGGGGTTACCACCAGCCTGGTATAAGTCTGCTCCCTACCGTTCGCGTGCGGTTAGTGAGCCTCGATCAGTGCTGCGTGAGTTTGGCACCGAATTAGAAAACGAAGTTGTGATTCGAGTTTGGGATTCCACTTCAGAAATGCGCTACTTAGTTTTACCGTTGCGACCAACAGGCACTGATGGATGGACCGAGGCGCAGCTGCAGCAACTAGTTACTCGAAATTCGATGATTGGCGTCGAACTCGCGAAATCGCCAGCCATAATAAATCAGAACAATCAAGGTATCGACTAATGCAGGGCGGGCATGATCTTGGCGGCAAACAAGGCCTGGGTCCAATAAACCCAGAATCTGAAGCGGAAGAACCTGTGTTTCATGCGGACTGGGAACGGAGGATATTTGCCTTAACTTTGGCGACAGGTATGCTGGGTAAGTGGAATATCGATCAGTCACGATTTGCCCGCGAACGTCAGCATCCTATCAACTATCTAGAGAACTCCTACTACGAGAATTGGTACGAGGGTGTTAGTAAACTACTGGTAGAGAACGGCCTTATTAGCGAAGCAGAGCTTTTCAGTGGGGCATCGCAACAAATGGTAAGTCGAGAGTTTCGTGTCCCGACTAGAGAAGATGTAAAAAAGATTCTAAGTTCCGGAGGGCCAACCGAAATGTGGCTAGATTTGGAGCCTGTGTTTAGTGTTGGTGATTATGTAAGAGTTGAGCGAAATTTCACGCATGGGCACAGTCGTGCTCCTACCTATGTGCAAGGTTGTGTCGGCGAAATTGAAATTCATCATGGCGGACATATTTTCCCAGACAAGAATGTTGAGGGGCAGTTTTCTGGGGAGCATTTATATGCAGTCCGATTTTCTGGAAAAGAGCTTTGGAGATCTGATATTGGCAACGACGAAGTGGTAATTGATTTGTGGGAACCCTATTTGAGGTCCTCAAATTGATGCAGAATTTTCCTTCCCAGCCTCAAGATGATAACGGCCCTATATTTAACGAACCATGGGAAGCACAAGCATTTGCAATTGTCTTAGCGCTGCATAAAGCTCGTAAATTTAGCTGGAGTGAATGGACAAATTACCTAAGTGAAGAAATTAAGTTAGCACAAAAAACTGGGGATCTAGAATTCGGAAACACATACTATCAGTATTGGTTAAGGGCACTTGAAAAAATCATCTTGGCAAAAGCTTTGACCACAAATACGGATATTATGCACAAGACAGAACAGTGGCGGCTAGCTTACTTGAATACTCCTCATGGCCATCCGATTGATTTGAATTAATTGTCCTGGGGCCGGTGTCGCGAAACAAAAAATATGAATAAAATCCCTAATTTGTTAAATTACCGATTGGTAATTTTCGCGCACATGATTATGATCGTTGTTGACAGAAAGCCCAGCTACTAAGCAGATACTAAAAAATAAGCTAAAGACAATAAAAAGATATGGTAGGAAAACCACGAAAAGCTGAGCCCGAAGCTGCGCTGGCAGCAGCCATGAATGCTTTCTGGGAAAAAGGTTATCAATCGACATCCATGTCAGACCTCACAGAGGCAACCGGCTTACACAAAGCCAGTCTTTATCAGACCTTTGGTGATAAACATCAGCTTTTCATTTCTGCGCTAAAGCTCTATTTTAAAAAATCCTCGAAAGCTCAAAAAGAAAGTCGCAATGGTGAAGAAAATCCTATCACTGCAATTAGAAATTCGGTTGATACAACAATAGATCAGTGTGCAGAGGGCAAGGGCTGCCTAGCTGTCAACTCATTAATAGAAGTCGCCCCTTTCGATGTTGAAATTGATCGAATACTAAAACAATTTCGACAACATTTAGATAAACACTTGGCCGGCTTGGTGGATGAGGCTAAATCTGTCAGGCTTGTTTCAGATTCAGTTGATACAAAAGAGGCGGTGCGCATGATTTCTATATTTTTACATGGTCTTTCCGCCAACATGGCAGCGGGCATGAGCGCCAACAAGGCCCGGACGTTATTACATGGCCAATTGGATCTAGTGCTGACTCCACGCAAAAAGTCGCTTCGGTCCTAGTTTGATTTCTTGGGTTTTTTACTGACAGAAATTCAACCCTGTAAAAAACTTTACTTAGTTACCTCTGAATGAATCAAGTTTATTCAAAAGTTATTTGCTTTTTTCTAAAGTAAACATTGCTTCTTGTTTTAAGCAAGATCGTCGTAAGTTAAGTATTTGGGGCGAAGCAGATTTTAACCACAAAAATGGGTAAATGCGTTAGGACAAAAGGCTTAGTGCTATTTTGTTCTAAGTTAGTTATCGAGGAGCAACAATTTAATCAGTTTACTTTGGATACCACTCGCCGCGACGAAACTCGATGCCGCTGCCAGATAGCTCACGTTCGAATTCATCTAGGGATTCTGCGACATTTAAACCCCCAGGAAGGGTTGAACCGGCAAAATCGGGATTCCCTAAGCGTCGAACCCAGTCCTGGTCGAAGTGGTAAGTATAGACAACTTCAGGGCTAAGAATTTTGGTGCAGTCAGCAGTTGCTTTTGGAGTCATGCGTGCGAGGGGAATGTTCATAGGCATGAAGGCGACATCAATGTCTTGTAAGGCTTTTATTTCGTCCACGCATTCGGTTACTCCAGCGAAGAAAAACTTCTTACCGCCCAAGGTGAGAACATATCCATTGGCATCACCTTTTGGATGCTCAGGAGCTCCTAGTATAATGTCGTAGGCCGCTACCGCTTCAACTGTGACACCTGCTACTTTCAATAGCTCTCCATTAATTGCTACAACTGCATCAGGAAGTTGGGTTAATCCATTCTCCGCAATCACAACGCTAGTTGAAGAGTCGCTTAGGTCCGCTATTGCGCCAGTGTCTAAATGATGCCCCGGGCTATCCGTGACCAGGATTAAATCAGCAGTTTTAGCGTGGGAGATATCTATAGGCGCCCATGGATCAACTTGAACAACAAATCCATCGTATTCCAGTTGTACGCTCGAATGAACCAATGGCGTAATTTCAATTGCCCCATTGCTGCCAGCGACAGAATCAGCTAGAGCTGAGTTGCCGAATAGAAGCGAAGAAAGGCATAGTAAAATCAGTCGATTGAGGCTTGAGATAGCTAGTTCATGCATAGTTTTATTCTTATTTTTGAGATTAGATGGAATGCTCTGGCAGGGAGTATATGCCGAAGGTTTTTAAGTTGGAATCTGTGAACACAAAATTAAGTGGATTTAGAGTCAAAATAGACGGTATTTAGTGGCCTTGAAAGTCGCTTTAAGTACTGGGCGAAATGCCTTGCAAGCCTCATCCCTTGACGGATATAGTCCATAGCTGACAGGAAATAATGATAATCACCAGCGAATGAGGAGCAGCCCCATGCGCAACAAAGATAAGCGGGATAATCGGTCTGATTTAGACCCTAATATAGATCCTGTGGTGAAGTATGTAGATCCAATCCAAGGTCTTAATCCAAAGCAGCAGTCCAGGCGCGACTTCCTAGAAGGGTCCGGAGCGGCAGTAGTTGCCGGTGCTGGCATCTCAGCACTCGGATTATCAGCGGCCCAAGCGCAATCTTCGAATTCTGCAGCCAGAACTGCTATTAGCGTTACGGTTAATGGTATTCAGCATAGTGTGGAAGTGGAGGACCGCTGGACTCTCGCTGAACTTCTAAGAGATGAGCTGGATTTGACCGGAACCAAGATTGGCTGCAATCGCAGTGAGTGTGGTGCGTGCACGGTATTAATGGACGGGCAACCAATCTACTCATGCAGCCAATTAGCTGTGTGGGCCAATGGAACTACCATTCAAACCGTGGAAGGCTTAGCACAAAATGGTGAATTAAGTCCTGTGCAAGAGGCTTTCGTGGTGAATAATGGACCTCAATGTGGTTTTTGCACTCCGGGTCAATTAATGACAGCGACTGCACTTTTAAACAACAACCCCTCACCGACTGCCGATGAAGTAAAAGACGCTATGGTAGGAAACCTTTGCCGCTGTTCGAATTACAATTCGATCGTCGAAGCTGTGGTTATGGCGGGCGAACAAGGAGGTGTGGCATGAGCGAATTAACCCGAACTGGATTAGAGCCACTTAACATTGTTGGCAATGAAACGGCACGTGTAGATGCTGTGGAGCGGGTGACAGGCCAGGCGAAATATACCCGAGATTGGAAATTACCAGGCATGCTCTATGCCAAAGTACTGCGGAGCCCTCATCCCCATGCCCGCATAGTAAGTGTTGATACAACTGAGGCTGCAGCGCTTCCAGGTGTGAGGGGTATTATTACTCATGAAGACGCACAAATTGTGTGGGGGGCAGGCTCTGTAAACGGAGGTCGTCAGTACAATGATCCAACCAAAGACGCGACTCAGCATCGCCGCTATATTTTTAATAATCCTGTTCGTTTTGTCGGTGATTCTGTAGCGGCAGTAGCCGCAACTGATCGCCATATCGCTGCACAAGCACTGACACTTATAAAGGTAGAGTATGAAAAATTACCGTTCGTTCTAGAACCTGAAGAAAGTTTGGCTGACGGTGCGCCGCAAATCTGGCCGGAAGGAAATCTCTGTCCCGATTTTCGTGGAGAGCTTACTCCGATGGTTTCCGATATAGGTGATGTAGAAGCGGGCTTCGAAGAAGCGGATCAAGTCTTCGAGGAACGTTATGAAACTGGCTTTATTCACAATGCTCAAATGGAACCTCGTTGTGCTCTAGCTCATTGGCAGAACGATAAGCTGGTGCTTTACACGCCATCGCAAGGAATTTCTAATTGCCGCCACGATACGGCTCGAGATCTCGGTTTGGAAGACCATCAGGTTCAGGTAATTACCAAGTATATGGGTGGAGGGTTTGGCAACAAGAACCAGAATCAGGACGCCGACTTGGTAGCAGCTACCCTTTCACGACGAGCGGGGGTGCCGGTGATGCTGGAGTATTCTCGCCGAGAAGATTGGCTTGGTGTTCACGGTCGCTGGCCAACGGTGCAAAACTATAAAATAGGCGTTAGAGATGATGGAACTGTAACTGCGATGGAACTTCGTGGCTACAGCGGAATGGGCCCTTATCGAAAAAACTCGGGTGGAATTGGCGGTATGGATGCTTATGGCTGTCCAAACCGTTATCGGGAAATTCATCCTGTTTATACTAATCGAACAACGTCTGGAAATTTTCGGGCACCGTCGGAGCCTCATGGTTTCTATGGTGTAGAAAATATGATGGATGAAGTCGCTTATCAGATTGGTATGGACCCAGTCGAGTTCACAAAAATTAACATGCGTCGCCCCACTGAAGAGCAACAGTTTACAAACTATTCGTTGGAAGATGTTATCGATGACGGTGTCGAGCGCTTTAATTGGCAGGCGCGACGCAAAGTTTTGCCTGGCTCCGATGATGGGCCAATTAAGCGCGGAGCTGGATTCTCTTTTATGATGTTTAGAGCTGGTGTTGGAACATCCAGCGCAATTGTTCGTGTGAATGCTCGCGAGGAATACACACTTTATGTTGGTGTTACCGATATTGGTCCAGGCGCCAAGACCACTATGGGAATGATTGCCGCAGAGGCTCTAAATGTGCCTTTGAATCAGGTGGAGGTGGTTTGGGGCGATACCGATCGCTGTCCTTATTCTGTAGGAGAATCAGGCAGCCGAACCACAATCATGACAGGTATCGCAGTAGTAGATGCTGTGCAGGATCTCCAACGCCAGATTGCTGATGGAGGTATGCCGACAGGCAGTGATGTATTAATCGCATCAGCTACTCCAACACCTACCACCGACGGGAAGACCAGACAATGTTTTGGTGCACACTTCGTGGAAGTCGAAGTAGATACCAGTATCGGTAGTACGCGAATTTTAAAATATACCGCTGTCCATGAATCTGGGCGAATAATTAACCCGACAACAGCGCGAGATCAAATTCGCGGAGCAACACTCCAGGGCATAGGTCAGGCACTCCATGAAAATTTGCTCTATGATCCTAAAAGTGGTCAGCCCTTAACGCCAGGTTATTACCGAGCACGTCATCTGACTCACAAAGATATTCCAGATATCGATGTGCACTTTATTGAAGTTGATGACGGATACGGACCTTTCGGCGCTAAAACAGCAGGTGAGTCAGGCATTATCCTAGCGCCCGCTGCAGTAGCCAACGCAGTAGCAAATGCGACTGGCAAGCGCATGACGTCTTTGCCAATAACGCGAGATAAGATTCTAGGAGCGATGGCATGAAATCACTGACGAATATCAATGCGACTAGTTTTAATCAAGCAGCAGCGGCAGCACAGGAAGCCAGCGAACAGGGGCAGTCAGTTGCTTTTTCAGGCGGTGGCACCGATCTTCTGCAACAGATCAAAGACGGCACCGATGCCGCCGACGTCATTATCAATCTGCGCAGCGTGCCCGATGGTCGCACTATCGAATCAAATGGAACGGGGGTCTCTGTTGGTGGCTTAGTCACCCTGACTGAGCTTTCAGAAGATCCTTTAGTTATTTCTGGTTTAGCAGCAATTGCTCAAGCGGCGGGTTCGGTTGGTACGCCTCAGATTCGAAATGTTGGCACTTTAGCTGGGAATGTTACTCAACGCCCATGGTGTTGGTACTACCGAAATGGCTTTAATTGTTTTAAAGCCGGTGGCGAAGAATGTTTTTCTGTTAATGGTGAGAATGGACAGCATGCTATTTTTGGTGGTGGTCCTTCTTATATAGTACATCCTTCAGATGTTGCGCCTGCGCTAGTCGCATTTGATGCGGTGTTCCAAGTAACAGGTCCCAATGGGGATCGTGAGGTGTCGGCTGAAGATTTTTTCCTGCTACCTATTACTAACCCAGTGCGGGAGAATTCCCTGGCAGAGGACGAAATACTAACTGGCGTACGCATTCCTAATGTTTCTGCTAACACAGTGAGCACTTATCACAAAATCATGGATCGAGAGGCCTGGACTCATGCTGAAGTTGGTGTGGCTACTGTAATTCAAAGAGACGGCAATGCGGTGCAAGATGCGAAAGTCATTCTCGCTGGTGTGGCGCCAATTCCCTGGCGTGTGCAATCTGTGGAAGATTTTCTTGCAGGCAAACAGATTAGCGCGGCGGTAGCACAAGAAGCGGGTGAGATTGGTATTCAAGATTCACAGCCTCTGTCCAATAATGCACACAAGTTGCCAATGGCAAGAGCTGCAATTGAGCGAGCGATATTGAGTTTGGCCGCTGGCTAAATTCATGCATCTTAAATGAAGCGACGTGATTTTTTACTACTACGAACTGAAGGCAGCGAACGCGTCGCTGACTTATCCTGTGAAAAATTGTTTATGCATTATCAGGAACTCAATGCTGGGTTTCAGCAAGGGAATAAGGAAGAAGGTATACCCGATGACGCTGATTGGTGGGCGGGAGAGCCATCTCTGCACATAAGCAAAAGCGATCCGGAAACTTTCTTTAGTGGTGTGTTGGATGATCTCAAAGCAGTAAATGCTATCCAGGTCCAAGATATGGAATGGCTGGCTCAGGGCGAATTCCGGGTTAGAGTAGAAACACTGCTTACTGCTTTCAAAGCCCGAGGTGGGGAAGTTAACTACATAACCAACAAGGAAGCAGAAGTTTCGGCTGTTGGATAAAGGCTGAAAATTATTGAAAAGCTCGCGTTGTTGTTAAGAATAGATATTGGCAACAAATCAGCTTACTAGCGATTAATAAAAAAGCGGAATTATCTTGAGGCAGAAATCGATCATGGAAACTATCAATAAAGTGACGCAATCTTTTCTGGTTATTCTGTCGTCATCAATTTTACTCACAGCATGTGATGGTAGCTCGCAAACAGCTGAAACAGCTCCCCTTGAGAGTGCTGCATTAGTAGCGAGCAATGTATCCGCAGCTGATGTTGCAGTTGACAATCGCATCCAGGCGCAAGTTGAATCAGCTTTAGCAAGTGCAGCTGACCTTCCTGGTGGATTCACCGTTGAAGTTAACGAAGGTATTGTGTTGATTAGCGGTTCCATGGCTTGTGAAGATTGTGGCGGCCTCCGAACCCCAGGTAATATTGGTACTGTCCAGCAAAGCCTGGGTGGTGTGGTACGCGCGGTTTCAGGTGTCATGAGAGTAGATTTCGACCTTTCCTATCCATCTGATTAATATTACAACCTATCCCTAGAGTGTCTAACTCATGAAGTTTGCTGAGATACGAGCGCGTGCGGAAAAGCGCAAGGGAGTTACAGCACTAAAAAATCTCTTACCCAAGAACTTAGCCCCTAAAGAGTTAGAATCCCTCGGCGATGATCGCTATTTGGCTATGATGACGAAGGTTGTAAATCAAGCTGGATTCAGTTGGAAAGTGATTGAAAATAAATGGCCAGAGTTTGAAGAAGCTTTTTTTAAATTCGACCCTATCAAACTGGGCCTATTATCACCGGAGCAATGGGAGGCCTACACGGCTGATCGTAGAGTTGTTCGGAATTGGCAAAAAATTAGAGCCCTTCGAGAAAATGTATTTTTTATACAAGAAACTGTTCGAGAGCTAGGTAGTTTCGGGAAATTTATGGTGAACTGGCCCGTTGCCAACCAGATCGGTTTGATGGAATATTTGAAAAAACACGGCTCCCGCCTAGGTGGAAATTCTGGGATGTACTTTTTGCGGAGGGTTGGCAAGGATGGTTTTATCTTATCTAAAGATGTAGTTGTCACATTGAAGAGTACCGGGCTTGATATCGCTGAGCGTCCCACCAGCCAGCGAGATTTAAAAAAAGTACAGGATCAATTCAACGAGTGGCACGAAGAAACAAAACTGCCTTTTAGTCACTTGAGTCGAATTGCAGCATGTTCAGTGGGCGAGAATTTTCTGTAAATGGGTCCTCGCTGAGGAATATAAATTAGTTATGTATGCTAGAGCTCTATCTCGGTTAAACAAAACGACTTCACTACAAAAACAAATCTTTTATCCAGTGCTAATTTCCTTAGTCGCCACTGGGTTTATTTTTGGTTTAACTTATCTCTTGGATCCTAATACGATTCTCAATATAAGTGATTCAGAAAGTATAGAAGCCGCACCTTGGGTTGTTGCGGTTTTTTTAGGTCCCCCTATTGAAACCTTTCTATTTCAAACGCTCTTATTATTGGCAGTAAAACGTATTACAGAATTTTGGGGGCAGGCAGATAATTGGTTCCCTGCATTTCTAGCGACCTCTATCGTTTTCGCAACCGCTCATGGAGTTATGGAAAGTTCACTATATATGGCATTTGTTAACACTTTGACGCGAGCACCTCTAGCGATCGCTTTGGCGCTACTCGCTATTTCTCAAAGAACCCAGAAAAGGGGTAGGCCTTTTCTGGCAGTAACCCTAGCTCATGGTTTTTATAATTTAATGGTCTTTGTCCTGGTGATTAGCATAAATTTGCTGTTGCTAGCGTAGATCAATATACAAAGTACAATAACCAACATAATGAACTACCCAAATTCTGAATTATGATTTCACGCCCTCTAATCATTTTACTATTTGCGTTTATAAGCAATCTGTTAACAGCTCAAGACGACCCATTTATCTACGTGCTAGGAGTTGTGCAAGATGCTGGTTATCCCCAAGCCGGATGTTACCGGCCACATTGTCTGCCAGGCTGGGAAAACGCCGAGTTGCGCCGAGGTGCTACCTCTTTAGCTGTGATTGACCCAGGGGCGAACAGCAAGTATCTATTTGAAGCGACGCCGCATCTCCCAGAGCAACTCTATAATTTGGAAAGGATCGCTCCCGATAGGCGTTATTCACTTGGGGGAATCTTCCTTACCCATGCCCATATAGGCCACTACACAGGCTTGATGTTTTTTGGTTTCGAGTCTATGAACGCTGATAGTTTGCCAGTTTATGCCATGCCTCGCATGACAGAGTACCTCGGTACTAATGGCCCTTGGAGCCAGTTAGTTACCATGAATAATATTGTCTTGCAGGAATTGAAAGACCAGCAGTCGGTTAAACTTAGTAATGTGACCGTCACCCCAATGCTCGTTCCTCACAGAGATGAGTTTTCAGAAACCGTGGGCTATCAAATAGGCGGACCTAATAAAACTGCGCTATTTATCCCTGACATCAATAAGTGGCAGATTTGGGATCGCAGCATTATTGAAGAGATACGCGCAGTGGACTATGCCTTGGTTGATGCGACGTTTTTCGATGGCAACGAACTACCGGGTAGAAACATCGCCGATATTCCGCACCCTTTTGTCGTCGAAAGCATGGAGCTGTTTGAAGAATTGGCAGCAGGGGATAAAGCGAAAGTTTGGTTTATTCATCTCAACCACAGTAACCCATTATTAAATCGAGAAAGTACTGCTTTTCAGCAAGTGACTGATCGAGGTTTTAATGTGGCGCGAGAGGGAGTTCGTCTCCCCCTCTAAGTTTTAACCTCTACGAGACTCTAATCAATAATAGCCTGCTGAATAGCGTTTTCGAAATCGTACTGAGTTCGCCCGTGTGGTTGCTGCAGTAAAAGAACACCGGTGAGCGCTTCCTCTGGGTCGGTCCATGTTCTGGTGCCGAATGCGCCCATCCAACCAAATGCACCAGCACTGCGACGTGCTCCAGCAGCAACAGGATCTTCTGTAACATAAACTGTATAGCCGAAACCCAGTC
>Ga0315328_10000774_pt1 | contig 14269 bp, 20 predicted proteins | sample M120032315metaG_FD_203462 | JGI IMG/M metagenome (GOLD analysis project Ga0315328, IMG submission 203462) | Ammonia-oxidizing marine archaeal communities from Monterey Bay, California, United States - M1 200m 32315 | ecosystem: Environmental > Aquatic > Marine > Intertidal zone | place: USA... | reverse complement strand
TAGTGAGACTGAAGATGGAGAGACTGGGAGTTCTGGGTCAGGTGTTGGGATCCGACACTATGATGGCAAGACAGTTATTTTAACAGCAGGACATATATGTGAATCGATTCATGATCCGCGGATATTGAGTTCAGAAATCTTAGTATATTCCGTTAGTGGAGATGCTTATTATTCTAAAATCTTGGCAATATCAGAAAATTTTGATCTTTGCCTTTTATCAATTGATGAAATTCTTCCTATAGCAAAACTAGCTAATGAAGAACCAAAATCTGGGGATAAAATTTATTATTCAGGGTATCCGGTAGGTTTTTATATGCCGGGGCTTCTTCATCATTTTGATGGATATATGGCCGGCCATGATATGGTTGGCGATCACATGTATAATATCCCAGCAACAGGAGGTTCATCCGGATCACCAGTATATAATAAAGACGGCGAAATCATCGGGGTCTTATCAGCAGTAATGCTAGAATTTGAATGGATGACTTTCGCAGTTGGTACTGATAATATAAAAGACTTTATGAAAAATTCTGGTTATTAACCAGATACACAAAACCGTCTTTGTCAATTCGGATGATATTTTCCTCTAAGAGAAGCTCAGCTACCAAGTATTTATGGGTTGGTGACAACCCAATATGCTTTATATGCAAAACACCTGAGTAGCTGAGCTCCTCGATCATCATTCGCTTAAGAGTTTCGACCATTTTTTAACATACTAGATAATTTATAAAGGTCTCTTTTGGGCATTTTAGACAACATATCAATTTCAAACGGTAATTGATGTTGCCTCCCCCAGGTATAACCAATTTTTATTACCTCATTAACAGCTTCGAAGAAATCTTCTCTAGCAGCTTTTTTCATATTATTAGTTGGGCAATTCTCTATATAACTTTTTATCCTTGCCATGGCGTCAAAAACCGACATTGTATTTCTCCTTTAGGCCGGGTCTTTCATTTGTATTAGGAAATCCCTGTTTGATTTTTTAAACTGCAGCGATCCAGTTGGTACAATAACCCAACCACGCTTCAATCTATTTGCACCACCAGGGTTTGGTGCAAAACCATCTGTAAGAACAAGATATCCATCAAACCGACTAGCATTCTTATTTGCATGGTCTTGGACACATCGAAAATCTGTACCGCCGCACCGAGTTCGTTCAAGACGAACAGGTCGACCTTTCTTCAAAACCCTTTCAGACTTTTCGTCAACCGAAGTGTCGAAGTTGAAGAGGGTAAACTGAACCCGCTTAGCAAGTCCGGTAAGTTCACCAGCAAGTAAAGCAAGGTCACTATCAGAGACAGAACCAGACTGGTCAAGATAAACAGCGATGTTTGCCTTGTAGTCTCTGTAAGTACCAGGATGAATGCCGGCATATTTACGATTAAGTCGACGGATTGAAGAAGCCCGGTCTGCTCTACGAGACATCCCACAGAACTGTTTGAGTACAGACTGCCAAGGGATTTCTTTGCTAATCATCTCACGAAGCTTGCCTCTCATCTCAGCGCCAATAGAGCCCCAAGAATTTTTAGAGTCACAATCTTTAACAGCACTTTCCAGCGCTTGCTTAATTTTACCATTAACAAGTTCGCGCTGTTCGTCTGTTAACTGATCCCATCCATCATGATCATCAGCGGTACCAGGGACAACCGTAACAGGGTTGCCATCTTTATCAACAAGGTTACCGTCTTCGTCAATTTCAACATCTCCATCTGCTAGAGCTTGACTTAAAGATTTTCCACCCATTTTATCACCAGACTCAATAGCCTTCTTAACCTCTGGGTCTTTCATTAACTCAGAAAAATACCATTCAGAATGCTTATTTTTTGGAAAGGATGCAATCTTACAACTAACTTTATTATAACGCTCAGCGGCTTTCTCACCCATCTGCTCAACTTGCTCGGCTGAGAGAGCTTTGAAAGCTTTTCCCGGAATTAGTCCACCATCAGGCAACTCATTTTCATCAATCAAAGAATTGATTGCCAAGTCGGTAGCATAATTCCAAACTATGTGCGGCTCGTGGCGACGAGTAGTTGTGTGCTCAAAGACCAAGTGGTAGCATTCGTGTTTAAGCAAACCCTTGACTTCATTAGGGGTCAAGCCGGCAAGAAAAGCAGGGTTCCACCAAAAACGGACATCTCCATTGGCAGCTGAAACACCGGCCGTTGGGATTTGAGTTGTTTTAATCTTTTCAATACCACGTAGAACGTTCGCAAAGAAAGGTTCATCCCAGAGAAGACGAATAAGGTGTGGTGACAAATCGAAAGCATCGATTTCTTCTTGCGAAACTTCTTTAACGACAAGAGCATCGTTAATATTACCTTTTGTTTTTGGCATAATATATCCTTGGTTTTTTCTTACATATATAATGTAACTTATAAATTGGAAATCTATAGAAAAATTGGAAAATAGGGGGGAAATAAATCCCCCCTACTCGATTACTTATCGAGGTTTCTAGAAGCTTGAACAGCCTTAACAACTTCTTGTCCAAGCAGCTTATGCATTTTTTGGATATTGCTGATGTTACCGCTAGCGGAAATCTTATTCCAGAGGATAACCATCATCTCACCAGAGATTACTCGAGCGAAAGTATCAATATTCTTACACTGCTTTTGAGTCCACTCATTGTCTTTTGCATGATCACCAATCTTTTCGATGACATTATTTAGCATTGAGTTTTCAACTTTCTTGATATCCGCTTTCTTAAGCTTACCATCAAGAACATCTTCTGCAGAGATTTGAATTTCATAATCTTTTACAAAGGCACAGAAGGCAATAGCAGCTTCAGTTCCTACAAGACCAAGGGCAAGAGCATACATTCCCTCAGGGCTAGGCTTTCCAGCCATCTCACTTGGAAGCATACTCATATGACCGAGACATTCATTAACACGATGCCAACTAGCTGGGTTTGGACAAACAGTTCCAGGCTCAACAGTAGAAGGATCGACTCGAAGATGCGCCGGATTTTGACGAATGAAGTCAACCAAGATAGGATCGATATCATTTTCTTTTGCCCAAGCAATCCAGTCTGCAGAAGTTGGGATAATGTCAGCAACCCAAAATCGACGAAGAAGAGCTGGGTCCATTTCGTTAACATCATATTCAGAACCGTGGTTCACAGCCGCGATGACGCGAGTTTCTGGGTGGAGTCTATAAGGTATACCGTTCTTGTCATTACCTAGCTCACGATCGAGAACAAGCTGAAAGAAGGACTGCTGGACACCAGGCAGAGAACGATTAAGTTCATCAAGCATCAAGACACAAGGTTCATTGCAAGCTCTGGTAAACCAGCTTGGCATACAAAAAGTCATAATACCAGACTCTTTCATACCTTCGATATCAGGATATCCACCAACATCTCCTTCACTCATAGTAGATCCTCGGACATCGATAAAAGGAAGATTGTGATTTTCGGCCACTTGGCGAGCAAGATGAGACTTACCAACACCAGTTGGGCCTCGCATAAGAACTGCGATATGGGAAGGAAGGTTAGGGGCGACGAGTTTGAAAGTTGCGATATCCATGAAATCTCCTATGGATGGTTGGTTTTGAAAAACAAGATTTGTTTTTTTCTTACATATATAATTTAACTTACTGAAAGATTATTTAAAGATATTTTGGAAATTATTTTAAACTTTTTTGAGATGAGCGGCCTTTATAGTGATAATACCAAGTGGTCCGGTAATCTCAAGATAAGAGTTTGTTTCTTCTCGGTTGCGCCATGATTGATCATGTGCTCCGATAACCAAATAACAAGAGTCATCGGCATTATAATAAGCTCGATTACGTCTTTTAATTTGGACAAGCTCACCAGGTGCAAAGTTCCAACCGACTTTTGTAACCGGTCTTTCATGATTATTTTCACGCTCAGCAGTTTGACGTTCGACTTGACGTTTCTTTCGACGAGAAAGAACATCCCGTGCATTCTCAGCAATCGCCGCATCTTCAGATTTAGCCTGGGTTTTTAATTGACGTTTGGCTTTTCTGAGTAAAGCTTTATTAATTCTAGCCATGGTCACTCCTTGGTTGTTGGTTACATATATAATGTAACTTACCTAACCAAAATCTTAATTTTTTTTGGAAATTAAATCCATGTAAAATCCGGTTCTTCTGACGAAGAGTCACTATCACTAGGCTCAGAATCAGAATCATCTGAATTTTTGGGTGGTTTTTTACCTGTCTTTTTCCTTCTTGGAGGAATAGGTGGAGTTACATTACTGGTGAAGGGTTCCTTTATTGGTGTACAAGTTATAAATGCTTTGAACTGTTCATTTAAGTCTCGACAAGCATCATCCGCACTTTCGCCAGGGTCTCCCATCCAATCAAGACAACGGTTCCAAGTTTCGTTATGCCAAACTTCAAGCGTACAACTAACTGCCGGACCAAACTGTTCTAGCATCATGTTGGCGCCATCCATATCGTCTTCTGAAAACCCAAGAGCTCGAGCATCATCAGTTCTCTGATATCGTATTCGATATTTTTGCTTTATAGTACCTGAGTCAGATGTAAGCTTATAAACCCAGACCTCATCGTAAAGGATGTTATCAGGTCCGATTGTTGATATATTTGAGAAGAGTCGAATTCTTTTAAACTGTGGCATTAGTCCTCCTATTTTATTATAGGTGGCATTTATCGTGGTTTACAAATTATCTTCAATATAAATCTAGCTTTGTGGAACACCACATTAGTAACATTGCTTGTTGAATATTTTTATCCAAGAGTCGATGTGGGATTACCCACTTTAATGGCAATTCTTCTTTTGGTTTATTCGTAGTTACAGTTGACATGGGGCTATTAGGTACTGAGGCCTGAGCAGGCGTACAAGAACTAGTGCCGCAATTTCGCTGAGTACTTTGGTTCATTTGTTGACTATAAATAGTTTGTTGCTGTTGTATTTCTTGCTGTTTAATCCATTTAATAATTTTACCATTTCTAGATGTACCTATAGCAACAACTTGTGCATCTTGGTCAAACAACATTGCCCTAATAATTAATTCATTATCATCAACATGAACCGTAGTTTCTAAATAGTAATGGGAATTTTCAATTGAGCATTTTAAAGGCTTAAGTTTATAGTTACAGTCTTCCCAAGCATAAACAATTGTATCTTCATTATATACCTTTATTTTATCGTGATTTAATTCTATAGGCTCGTATGAACCTCGGCCGGTACTAACCTGCGCATTATGGGAATACATTGAAGAATAAGCAAACGCTGTATTCGAATCGATTTCTGCTTCAATATTTTCTATATCCGTACTAATAATAACTTCTATTGGTGCTACATACACCTCTATATCCCTAGAAGCTTCGACAACAATCGCAGCTCCGACATCGTTGCCTTCTGGTTCATTCGCAAAAAGCAAGTTACAAAACAATAACCACATATTCACCTCACATACATGTTGTAATTATGCGTATAAATAAAAAAAGAGGCGGACATTTGTCCGCCTCCCCAGCCACACCTAATCTAAAACCACGTTTTATTGCACGGTAATAGACTTACGACCTTGGATTGGTGCCTCAACAGGAACATCAATATAAAGGATCCCAGCATCATAACGTGCTTCAATACCTTCAGTGTTTGTTTGTTCTGGAATCACCCAACTTCGAGTAAAGTTTTGAAATTTATACTCTCTTGCCATCACACTTCTTTCGTATTCGGCAGTGTCTTCGGTGTGGACTGTAACGGTCAGAGTATTATTATCGACAATAAGTTCGAACTCGTCCCGTGAAAACCCAGGGGCAGCTAATTCAATGCTGTAACCATTCTCGTTTCTGATTACATTTGCGCGAGGGACAGTCATATGGTTAGACTGCTTAGCCTGAGTAGAATTTAGAAAATTATCAAATAATGTATCAAATGTAGAATTGCTATAAATAGACTTAAAAGGCGTCTGTACAATATTAAATTTCATGTTTTTTATTTCTCCATTAGTAGTTACATCAGCAAGCTGATACACTAATCATAAACACACGCTATCAAGTGTACAATATTATTTTAATAAAATTACGTAATAAATTTTCAACAATTTCTTGTTTACCACTTGGTAAAATACAGATTGCTTTATAAATGATATTTTTTTCTAGTGCTTCATTATAAACTTCAACTATATCTTTTAACATAGTTATATTTTTACGACAGTCTTCATAAACAAAGACCGTGTCGTAATTGTTCATCTCTAGTTGTCTTGTTAGCCATGTAGCTTTACCAGCTGATCCAGCAGTTGCAACGACTTCAGGGACTTCGATATTTAAGGAACTCAGGAATTCAGAAACCGGTTGTCCTATCGATCTAGCTGTAACGATATAAACATTTTTAATACCGTGTGATTTAATTGCCATCTCCATTTCAGCTACAGTGTCTTGAATTAAAGTACCAGACGCTCTCATAAATTCAGAAAAATCAAGTTCATCCCCAGGGGAATGTCGATATTTTGCAAACTGCCGGCTATCTAGCCGATCGATCGATCCATCTGAACGGATTACTCTAACATGGCTATCAGTCATTGCTAACGTATCATCAAAATCAAATATATATAAAGGGTTCATAGCATAGACCTATTGAAAAACTTAATTATAAGTATTTAATAAACTAAAAAATATTCTAATTCTGCTTATAATATGTATGCCATGAAGGCCAGTTCCATTTTTCATCAACAATTGTAAATCCCTCAGCCAGGTCATCATCAAATATACCATCTTCATCAAGAAGCGTAACCCACCATGCATCTGCGTGTTCATTAGGACTATACATAATATCAATTATTAAAGCTACAGTATTGCCGCCATGCCAAAAAATTAAATTTCCAGGCGCTAAATTAATCCCAGCCATGAAATGTTCTCCACTGATCTTTCCAATCATAGCGACCATCAACAAAAAACAATATATCTCTTAAGTAAATACGACCGTCGATATCTTGATGGTTCTTTTTTCCAAAATCAACTACTAGTCGGGCCCGGTAACCATTTGGTTTGGCACCGATGTGGACGACTAAGTCACCGACTTTCACTGATCACCTCTAAATTATCTCTATGAATCCATCGACAGCGAACTCCTTTTTCGTCTGAAAGATCGACTAAAACTCCAGGGTTTCTTTTCATAAATTGTAAGATAGTGCCTTCCCAGTTTTTCACTTTATGTCTCACTCGATCTCCCACTTTCATTAATCACCTTTGTCATTTTTATACACCAGTGCTCAAACATACCCTCGGTAAGTACAACGATTGTTTTTTGTCCCGTTTGAGACACGCAGAAACCAAACACAATTCCAGTCCAGTTTTGGTCATGACCATAGCCTTTAATCTTTTGTACTAAATCTCCTACTCTAGTCACCCCAATATCTCCCATTCTTTTCCTCCAAACGGTAAAAAATGTTCTGCGCCGAAGTATTTTCCTTCTAAAATCATAACGTTTATTCCAGTTGGCAAGATTTCAGTAACATGTAAAAGATACCCCGGTTTTTCTAAAACACCTGGGATATGCTTTATTCTAATGAGGTTACCTACTTGCATGGCCGACTTTTACAAGTTGGACATCGGAGCAATGTCTTTTATGTAATTCACCAGTTATATTATCTAGAATAATACAAAGTCTTTGTATGGTATTAAATTCAATTAATAACCCAATTCTTATGGTGTGATTCTGTTCCTCACATAATCGTTCAAAACCAGAGCGTAATTTATATCTAACGAGATCTCCTTCTTTCATAAAATACCCTAATTGTAAATGATTATAATTAGCAATAATTAGAATTTATAAATTTATTTCTTTTAAAAATGGTGGAGGCGGCGGGAGTCGAACCCGCGTCCGCAATAGTCTAAGTTTGAGTCATTCACAAGCTTGTCTGGTTATTTCTCTCCCAGCGAGATATCCAATGTGTTTTAGCCTCCATAGTCCATGGCGGAAGGAGGTCTATCTTAGTTTTATTTCTTGGCTGTTTTCCAATAGATCAATCAGCTAAAGCTCCTCTTGGTTAGATGGTTCGGAACGACCACCCGACTAAGCCGCTAAGCGTGCGTTGTCGTAAAAGTAATTGTTATTTGCAATTATTATTTTTGAACTGTTACGGCCGTATCTTACCTACTTGCACTCTCCCCCGGATTCTACCCCGTCGAAGCCGTTACGCCCCCCATTAAATGTTAGTGATCAATATTCTATACCATATATTATAGAACTGTATACAATATTGTACATTATGGAATATATATTCTATTTTGATAAATCAGCTTCTATTATCCCAGCTATATCTTCCAAGCTTTCCAATATAATAATAGTTACAGGGTTTCTAGCTTGTACATCCTTCATTTTATGAATTGCTGCAGCTGTCCAATATCCCTTTACTTCTATATAGACATCCTGATCAGGTAAATAGAAGTCGGGTATGTAGTTCCTCTTTCGTCGGCCCCTTGTGACATAGCCCAGTTTCATCTTTGGATCTCTTATCCATTTGACACCTAGTTCATCTAAACGACTCGCACAAGCGACCTCCCAGGTGCTATCCATGGATACTATAGAACCATCCAGACATGTGTAGTCTGATTTTTTGCTCCACAGCTTCCTTTTCTTATATCTTCTACGGCGTTTTCTTTTCTTTACGGGCATGCAATTAAATATATGCTAACAACCGTTATGATATACACCAAACCAAAACAACGCTTAACGCAAGGCCAACCATCATTTTTAAAAAATCAGAAACTAGCATTGGGAAAACTATTTTAATTTCTTCTTCTGATTTAAAATATCTATATATAGCTAGCTCTCTTCCACACAACAAACCAACAAAAACCCATGTTGTCGACATTGGAATATCATTATATTGTTTGAAATACCATAAAATCAAAGCATACACGAAATCAATAATTGTAGCCGACCTCATAAAACGAGTACCAGATTTTGACATTACTATTTCTTGTATTTTCCCCCCGCGGTTATAGAATAAGTGAGCTAACCCAATAACGAGAATACCCATAAAGCTAACAAATATCCACAAGGGAAGCTCTTCCCCCCGCGGAAGAAAAACTGCCACATTCGCAATATCATGAGCTAGCCATTGATGCCATAAAAAACATGTAGCAGTCCATTGAGCTATTCGCCACTTAGATCTATTTTCGCTAGCGACTTCTTCCCGCTCATTCATAAACCTTGATAATATATTCCATAAAACATAAGCAGATACTGCTGCAAGGGCATATCCAAGGGCTGATTTGATTAGAATTTTTTCTAAAACAAACGAACTAGAGAAAACGCTGAGTGTTAAAATAGTGGTGCTTACAGGCACGCCCCATCTAGTAAGCACCAATAAAAGCGTAGTTGCTGCGAGATGATACCATTTAAATTCCTCAGGAAGTGGAATTGAATTAAGTCTGCCATGAGCAATATCACCTGACATATAACCATATGTAAGTGTTGCAACCATAATAACTGACATCGTTAGCCACTGCCACTGCCATTTTGTCTCTTTGTTAGAAGCAATAAAAGTACCTAGCGTTTGCGCACTATCATTAGCTATAACTGCATAAGCTGCAAGTAAAAAGCCAACTCCACCATATATTATCGATAATTCCATACTACGTCCGATTAATAAGTAAAATCAATTCTAAGAGCGGGACCAGGAGAAAATACCCAGCTATCTTTGCGTTTATTATCTACGAATAAGTGCGGATCGATTCTAATATAGTTGTTCATTTTATATCTAAACCCAATCCTAAATTTATTAGCATCGAATATTGTACTATTTCCATCACTGATTAATTTAATTTCGTTAGCAATATATGGTTTGATCTGATGGCCAAAGTCATATGTGATTCTTGTATTATTTGCAATAATAATTTCACCAGCTACGGCAAGTAATGAAAATAATATTAAAAACACTTTAGCTCTCTTTAATTTTGAAGTGTCACTTTCTAATATATATTTTTAAGAATACTTTAATATTGTAACATTTTCGTGAGAGCGATTTAATTTATTAACATTTTCTGAAAAATCATGATTTTTTCATGAAACCATACACAGACCAATTGGTCATCTTTTAAATCAATTTGTAATGGTAAATATTTTGCAGGTACTTGAAAAGCAAAATATGGATCTTGGTTCTTCCATGAAGCCAAATGTTTTACGATAATATCGGCATTAACAATAATCGGTTCATTTATATCTGGATACCAATAACCGTAAGCACCAGCCATACTTAAAAAGCCTTTTGCTCCTTTTTTAAATTCAAATTTTTCGAAATTTTTCATCTATCTGTTCCAAAAAACCCTTCCCAATCTCGGGGCCTATACATGTCTGCACCACCAACTTCGATTGCATGGTCCTTCCGTCCACCAAATTTCTCTGTATAATAAGCATCTTTTTTTGTAATATGGTCGACTGCTGGGCATACTTCTACATGTGTTGCATAAGGAAACATTCTCATAATCTCTTCATAGGGAGACCCATCTGAAGAAAGCTGTAGTGAAGAAACGAGAATTGTATGACCTCTCTTAAATAACCAAGCCAGAGCCTCACCAGATCCCGGGATCATAAAAGCTTCATCAATAGCAATAACACTAGGGTTTGATCCAACTAATCTTACTACCGTTCTACAAATTGCTTGGCCGGAAGAAACCAAGATGGCTTCCGACTTAACGCCGTTATGTGTTACAACAGACCTGCTATCATAACGCTCATCGATTACCGGTTTAAAAAGATATGTGTCTTCATCTTGATACCGATATCTTTCTAATTGGGACAACATTCTCGTAGTCTTGCCTCCAAACATAGGCCCGACGTACATTCTAAATTCATTTTTCACATTTACTCCTAATAAGAATAATTATAATCAACATGTTTAAATTTTATAAGGATTAATTTATGAGTCATAGCGGTGGTACTAAGCATAGAAATGCAGGCGGTCCTTTTTTAACCTTCGATCCAGGGATAGGAGTAACGGGCTCACTTTCTGTTAATGGACAGATTGCCGGTACTAATGTCGGCCTACAAGTTGGATCAGATACACATCTTTCAGGAAACCTGAAAATAATGAATTCTGGTGATGTCACAAAACACTGGTCTCTCGGAGTAAATTCTCTTGGGGACTTAAACATAACTGGTATTGATACCCGGAAGGTATATATAGATGATGCAGGATCGGATGGCAAACATGAATTTGAAGGCAATGGATCATATATCCAAAGAAGATTTGGTACTAGACCTTACCATGCTCTCTATAGGGGTAACGGTAATGAATCCAGCATAGCAGCCACTGAAGATGCTGATGAGTTGGGGCTTATAAGTTTTGGCGGATATAAGACCTCCTCGGCTGTGGGTGCGCCTGCAAGAATATTGGCTACCGCAACGGAAGACTGGGGCGCATCCGCAATGGGGGCGAAATTAACATTTCATACAACTGATAATACAACAGATACCAGGGATGAACGACTGGTTATCGACCACGATGGACAGATTGGTATCGGTATTACTAATCCTCTGGCAACACTGCATATAAAACCGGGTACCCTAAGATTGCAAGGTTCGTCAGGCGCTGGCGCAACCTTAGATATGTATGCAGACGACGGGGAGGATAACGCCGACTATTGGAAAATTTATGCCGGCGATGGAGGAGAACTCACATTTAAAAATTTTATTGGAGGCTCCTGGCAACAGTATTTTACAATAACACCTCATGCTACACCAGCTTCATCAACAATCGCGATCCCAGGAAGTATTACTTGTAACAGTTTTACCGGGGATGTAACAGGAAATGTAACTGGGAACTGTAGTGGTACTGCAGCTACAGTAACCGGTGCCGCACAAACAAATATCACTTCTGTAGGTGAGTTAACTTCTCTAGACGTCGCCGGGAGGATTTCGTTAGATGATTCCGGTACAGATGGAAAGACCAATGTCCGAGGAGATGGTGAGATAATTTTATATAAATTTGATGACGACGACTGGCCGTTGTTGAAATTGACACGAGCTACCGGTGATTCGACCTCGATAGCTAGTATTGGGGATGAAGATGAGTTAGGAGGTATCGATTTTCGTGGATACTATACTTCCACTGCTACAGGCCTAGGCGCAGAAATTAGAGCACGCGCTGCAGAAACCTGGGATATCGATAATTTAGGGACCGAGATATTCTTTAGGACCTGTAGTACTGGAACTAATACTCCAGGGACAAGACTTTATATCTCCCCCGCGGGATACATTGGAATAGGTGATACATCCCCGTCCCATACGCTCGATGTCACCGGAGATATTAATCTAACCGGCGGACTTAGTTTTGATGATGGAACCGCGGTGACTTCGATCGACAATAGTACCAGTCTTGGTACTAGCGATTCAAAACTAGCTACACAAAAAGCAATTAAGGCTTATGTTGATAGTAAAGATCATTCCGATGCTATTACATCAACATCAAATGGTACCTCGAATGAGATTGTAGTATATAATAGTTCTACAACTGTAAAAGGGATTTCCGGATTCACTTATGACGGCAACTATATGAGGATCAATGGTGCAGATGCTTCATATTCAACCGTTGCAATAAAAAATAACGATGACGCAACAACATCAGGGGCTCTTGCTCTAGAGTGTGCCGCAAGTACAAATTATTGGAGCATTTCCCCAAAGTCGTCCGATTCCAGACTTTATATTACTTACAATGGCACTAACAGCCTTGGCGCTTATCTCTCAACAGCCGGCGCGTGGCAGACTAATGCTAATCTACCATTTACCGGTATGCATAGATCTGTACCTGACGCAATGTCGGTAGACGAAATGATGGAACACGTCGGGAAAATTATTTGCGCTACCGGTTTTTATAAAAATCTAGAGGACGATGGTAATAAACCTACACTTTTTTCTTCACACCCAAAAATAGCCCTTTCAACAAAAAGAAAACAAAAGTCCGTATATGGTGTTATCTCAACAAGAGAAGGAGATAGCAGGATATTTGGTGATGGCTATGGGTGGGCTTCACTTCAAAAAATGGAAACTGAAGAAAGGGTAATGGTTAACTCGCTCGGTGAGGGCGGCATCTGGGTCTGCAACATAAACGGCAATATTGAAAATGGTGACTATATAACAACCTGCGAAGTGCCAGGCTTAGGAATGAAACAGGATACTGAAATGCTCTGTAATTATACGGTAGCTAAGATTACGCAAGATTGTAATTTCAGAATTAATGCAGCAAACTATGATGTTGAAGAATTTGAATTTGAAGGCAAGACCTATAGGAAAGCTTTTGTAGGCTGTACATATCATTGTGGATAGGAGAATAAACAATGGCTAAAATTAAAAATATGGGTACTGGGACTGCAAGGTTCAAAGAAGGTATCATAATTTCAGGATCCGCACATCAGCCAAATGGAACTGATTCTGGCTATACTTTGATTAATTCTGGATCTGCCAAGTTTGAGGGTGGACTAATAGCTACCGGGTCGAAGTCTAATAAATACATGGCAGAAGTGCTCAATGGTGAAAATAATTCCGGCCACGGTATAAAAATAGAAAGCTTTGGAAATGGATCAGGAACTTTTTTACTTGATATCGATTCACGAGGAAATAGCCTAGTGCGGGTTAGAGCAGACGGAAGAGTTGGTATCGGAGTTGCAACCCCAGGCCAAACACTAGCCGTGAGTGATGATATTGGTATCGGTGAAAATATCATCCACCGCGCTGATGGGGATACATATTTTGGTTTTCCTGCAAATGATCAAATAAAATTCATAGCCGGGAATATGGAAATGCTCCGGATGGTCGAAAACGGTGGTAGCTCTGAGATTACTTTTAACGATGCAGCTAGCCCAGACCTAGATCTTGTAATCAAAGGAGACAGCAACAACCCTCTATTCAAATGTGATGCTGCAAACAATAGAGTTGGAATTGGTGGCGTCGGTTCTCCTACTCAAGCCCTTGAAGTTGGCGGGGATGTTGGCATTAATGAAAAGTTGGTGCACAACGGTGATACAAATACATACTTGGCTTTTTCCGGCCAAAACGAGATTAACCTAGTTGCAAACGGGCATTCCTTTTTGAAGTATAACGGAGACATTTTAATAAACAACGCAAATCGAGATCGTGATACAAAGATCATGGCTGATGACGGTGGTGTAATATTGCATGCAGATGCTGGAACAAACCGAGTAGGCATTGGCACAACATCACCTACAGAACTACTAGAAGTTAATGGCACCGGAAAGTTTTCAAAAATAATAGCTACAGAGATAACCGGTAGTGTAATTACATATACGGATGGTGATGATGCAATAACGATTGATGATGGCG
>Ga0315328_10000769_pt1 | contig 14322 bp, 10 predicted proteins | sample M120032315metaG_FD_203462 | JGI IMG/M metagenome (GOLD analysis project Ga0315328, IMG submission 203462) | Ammonia-oxidizing marine archaeal communities from Monterey Bay, California, United States - M1 200m 32315 | ecosystem: Environmental > Aquatic > Marine > Intertidal zone | place: USA... | reverse complement strand
CAGCGAGTTCCTACAAAAGATGAAAGACATCAAGGAAGAGGGCGGCCATTTGCTCGACCACACTGCCATTCTGTTCGGATCCAACCTCGGCAACGCCTCCTCTCATAGTTGGCGGAACCTGCCCATCCTCCTCGCCGGCGGCGGTTACAAACACGGCCACCACGTTGCCCATGATCCGAACAATAATACTCCCTTTGCCAATCTCTTCGTCCCCCTCGCCCAACGCATGGGCTTGGAGATCGAAAAATTTGGCAGCAGCACCCAGTCCACCATTCGCGGGCTGGAGAGCTGAGAAAAGCCATTAGGGGGACGTCCAAAAGAAGATCTTCGATGAATAAATCTTACCTAACCTTGTTCCTGTTGATTTCCTTTGCCTTTGCCGTGGGCCTTCGTGCGGATGAACTGCCTAAAGATAATGGATTTGTGGCTCTATTTAATGGTGTTGATTTAAAGGGGTGGGTGGGTAACACCGATGGCTATAAGGCGACCGATGGAGTGTTGGTTTGTCAGACCGGTAAAAGCAAGGGAGGGAAAATTTATACGGCCAAGGAATATGCTGATTTTATCTTTCAATTCGACTTTAAGCTCACGCCCGGGGCTAATAATGGCGTGGGGATTCGGGCTCCCTTGACGGGTAATCCATCCAAGAACGCTTTTGAGATTCAAATCCTCGATAACAGCGCAAAGAAATACGCCAAGATCAAGCCCACCCAATTCCATGGATCGATTTATAAACGTGCAGCGGCCAAGCGTGGTCATCTCAAGCCGGTGGGCCAATGGAATAAACAGGAAATTCGTGCTGAGAAAAATTTAATCACAGTCATCCTTAATGGCGTGAAAATTGTGGATCGAGCAGATGTCGCGCGCTATAAAAAGCCTTCCAAGGGTCATATTTGTTTTCTGGGGCATGGTTCCCAAGTAGAGTTTCGTAACATACGGATAAAGGATTTGAGCCCTCCTGATAAATAGAAATGCTAGGCATAAAAATGAAACACGCTCAAAAAAGAACCCGTCGCGACTTTATAGCTGCTGCTTCCCTAACTATTGGTGCTCCCTTTATCAGTCGTCTCTCGTGGGCGGCAGGATCTCCATTACAGAAACTTCAGTATGCGGCCATTGGGGTTGGCGGTCGGGGTGCGGCTGATATCAATTCGATTTCTGGACACAAGAAGGTTCAAATGGTTGCAGCGGCCGATGTGGATTCTGGTGAATGCAAAAAACTGACGGCAAGGAAAGCGGGAGTGAAAACCTTTTCAGATTGGCGGGAGATGTTCCAGACCATGGGTAAGGGTATCGATATCGTCAGTGTATCCACCCCTGACCACATGCATGGAATCATGGCGATGAGTGCCATGAATCTGGGCAAGCATGTGTACGTCCAGAAACCTTTGGCGCAAACCGTTGGCGAATGCCGGGCCATGCGGGAAGCAGCCCATCAAAACAAGGTGATTGCCCAGATGGGCACACAAGGGGCTTCAAGTTTCAATGACCGCACGGCCGTTGATTGGGTTCAACGTAAATTGATTGGCAAGATATCTGAGGCCTGGGTTTTCTGTGGGAAAAGTTGGGGCGATAAGAACCCGCTCCCGAACCGCGAGGACCCCGTCCCCGATGGACTCGACTGGGATGGATGGCTTGGGGTAGGAGAAAAACGCTCCTATATAGAAAAATATTATCACCCAAAGAACTGGCGCCGAAGACAGGGTTTTGGAACGGGAACTCTGGGCGATATGGGCTGTCATATTTTCAATGCCATGTACCGCGGACTGGCTCTCACCGCCCCCAAAAGAGTGCGTTCCAAAACAGGCGTTCCCAATCAACATAACTGGACCAATAACGAGCGTGTCGAATACGATTTTCCGGCAACTCCCTATACTGGTGGAGACTTGAAGGTTTTTTGGGTTGGCGGCAGCCAACGCGCCCCGAAGGAACTGACAGACCTTATTCCCAAAGGGATTAAATATAGGTTTGGATGCCTACTGAAAGGAGAGAAGGGTGTGCTTCTCTTAAGGCACGGTAATACTCCTGTTCTATTGCCGGCAGAAAAATTCACAGGCGTGAAGTCCAAAAAACTTGAAAACATCGGCCATCATGATGCGTTTATCGACGCAGTCCTTAATGGAGATCAAAGCCGATTGTTATCGCCTATCGATTATGCAGCTCCGATGACGGAATTTATTTTGCTCGGGAATATTGCCATGCAGCACTCATCTAATTGGCTTGAGTGGGACGCAAAGCAGGCAGTGATTACCAATCATAAGGATGCCAACAGGCACATCCACCGCACTTACCGGTCCGGTTGGGGAATCATGAGAGCCTAGACTTATGGCCTTACGATTTCTTGCTATCCTTATACTCTCGTCTACCTACTCGCTGAGCGCTAGGGATAAACCCAACGTCCTCTTCATCATCTCGGATGACCTCACTGCGACTGCTCTTGGTTGTTACGGGAACAAGCTCTGCAAGACACCAAACATCGATCGGTTGGCTACCCAAGGAACGCTTTTCACCCGCGCTTATTGTCAGGCCACATTCTGCGGGCCTTCACGGGCGTCCCTCATGTTCGGGTATTATCCCTATGCCAGCAAAGCAACGGGTTATACGAGCGGTCGTAAAGAAGTCGGTGAAGACAAAGATAGCTGGGCGCAGCACTTCAAAAAAAATGGCTATCACAGTGCTCGTATTTCGAAAATCTTTCACATGGGCGTTCCTCCCGACATCACAAAGGGCAGTGACGGGGCCGACGATCCGGAATCATGGAATGAGGCCTACAACAGCAAAGGCCCGGAAACGAAGGTACCCGGACTAGCCGAACAGTTGTCGAATAATCCAGGTGGCTTGAAGAAAGGCACTGGTAGCAGCCAAAGCTTCAATGTCGTCGAGGCCGAGGGCGATGATCTGGTTCACTCGGACGGCAAAACGGCACAGAAAGCCGTCGAGCTCCTCCACAAATACAAGGATATGGAAAAGCCCTTCTTTTTGGCAGTGGGATTCGTACGGCCACACGTTCCTTTGGTCGCTCCGAAAAAATATTTTGCTCCTTACCCGCTCGGCAAAATTGTTTTGCCGCCCAAAATTCCGGGTGATCAGGACGATATTCCCCAGAATTCGGCTAATAAGCGAACGACCGCCAATTACAAAATGGACTTGAACCAACAGAAAGGCACGCTCCGCGCCTACTACGCATCGGTCAGCTTCGTTGATGCGTTGGTCGGCAAGATTCTCACCGCGCTGGAGGCAACTGGCCAGCGCGACAACACCATCATCATCTTCACCAGCGACCACGGTTACCACCTCGGTGAACACGACATGTGGCAAAAGGTCAGCATACACGAAGAGTCCGCCAAAGTGCCTCTGATCATCAGCGTTCCAGGCAAAAAGCCAGCCGTTTGTCACTCCCTGGCGGAATTGATCGACCTCTATCCAACGGTCTCCCAGTTGTGCGGCTTGAAAATACCCGGCAACATTCAGGGCAAGGACATATCGGGCATGCTCGACGATCCTGCCGTCAAGGTCCGCGATGCTGCCCTGTCCAGTGGCAAAGGTAGGCTGCTCCGCACGGAAAAATGGGCCTTGCTCGATTACGGAAAAACCGGGGAACTCTATGACATGGAGAAAGACCCCAAACAATACAACAACCTCATCGATGATTCCAAATACGTCGAGGTGCTCTCAGGCATGAAAGAGAAGCTGAAGGCGAAGCTCGCTGAAATCCAGAAGAACGACTTGGGTGAAAAGTAATAACGTGAAAAACGTACTAACCTTTAAAAAAAATACCTACATCCATGAGAAAAAACAAAGAAATCCAATTCTTCAAGACGTTGCTCTCTCTTAGTGTGATTGCAATCAGCTTGAATGCACCGCAACTTTTTGCTCAAGCCTCAAAGCCGAGGGTGAACAACGAGAAACCCACGGAACGCAAGCAAGTCAAGCGGATGCATCCGCATGCCCTCAAGCTCATTCTTCAGGGCAATAAAAAGGAGGCCATCGCCTACTTAGAGGCGACCTCTGAGAATGCGGTCAACCCTGAGCACACCAAGATGCTATTAGACCTTGCTCACGGCAAACCGAACGCCTGGAAGTTCGACGCCGAGACTTGGCCATGGAAACGCACTCTTCCAGATACTTCCCTGAAGAAGAATGCCCCGACCGACAAGTTCACCATCGCCTTCGGTGGAGGAGCGGGCTATGTCCCCGCGAACGAACGCATTTGGGATACCATCGGGGCGATCGATCCGCGCGCACTACTTCTGCTGGGCGACAATGTTTACATCGATGACCCGAAGACCCCCGAGATGCAGCTTTTTCATTACTACCGCCGGCAAAGCCAGCCCCAGTGGGCGAAGCTTGCCAGGGAAATACCGATCTATGGAATCTGGGATGACCACGACTTTACCACCAACGACGGGTGGGGTGGCCCCGCTATTGAAGAACCCAAGTGGAAGCGCGAGGTGTGGAAAGTCTTTAAGGACAACTGGGATAACCCTTATTATGGAGGTGGCAAAGAGCAGCCCGGTTGCTGGTTCGATTTCAAGCTTGGTGAGGTTCACTTCGTGTTGATTGACGGGCGTTACTACCGCGAGTCGCCCAAGGGAAAGGATCCTTCAATGCTCGGTTCCGCCCAGATGGAATGGCTCAAGAAAACCCTCAAGAAGCCCGCCGTCTTTACTGTGATCTGTTCCAACGTGCCCCTTGCCCCCAAGGTGAAGCCGGGATCGAAGGACACTTGGGACGGGTACGATGGGGAGCGCCAGCGGATCTATCAGTTTATCGCGAAGCAGAAAATTCCCGGTATCATTATTCTTTCGGCTGACCGTCACCGTTCGGACGCCTACAAGATCGACTCGGGAATCCAAGGAATGTACCCGCTCTACGAATTCAGCTCATCGAGACTGACCAACCAGCACGTGCATGGCCTGATCAAGACCTCGCTCTTCGGGTACAACGAGAAGCAATCCTTTGGCCGGGTTGACTTTGATCTCAAGGCGGACGATCCGACGGTAAAGTACACCGTGGTGAATATTGACGGCAAAGCCATTCACTCCCTCAAGGTCAAAAGAAGCGAACTCCAATTCAAGTAGACCGCCCGAATCATGAATACACCAAAATCACTCCTCTGCACTCTGTCCTTAACGGTTATCGCAATAGCTCTTGCCTCGCAGGCCACTGCTCAGGATGCAGAGATGCTCCGTTTTTCCAGGATCATCAGTGACAACATGGTATTGCAGCAGCAGAAACCTATCACCCTGTGGGGATGGGCTAAGCCGAATGCTGAAGTGAAGGTTACCATGACCCAGGATACCACCATTGGAAAGTCGGCAGCAGAAAAGCTTGGTGAGCCTTTCGGTGCCGGGAAAGACAACGATGCCTACACGGTAACGATGCGTTATGTAGAAAAGAATCCACCAAATCTGGAGACCCGAACGCTCAAGGCCCAGGCCGGCAGGGATGGCCTCTGGAGTGTGCAATTCCCCTCTGCAAAGGCCAGCTTTAAGCCCACCTGGCTCATTGCCGAGTCCGGCCAGAAAATGATTGTGGTGCAGAATGTGCTCATCGGGGAAATCTGGCTCTGCGCCGGGCAAAGCAACATGGGTTGGGGAAATTTCAACCGCAAGGACCGTGAAGCGGCTTCAGCTGATTTTCCCGGCTTGCGCTACATTGCATGGGAGGATTCCTGGTATAAGCCGCTTCCGGATGTGCGCAAAAAAATCCAGTGGCAGGAGTGCTCGCCTCAAACCGCGCAGCGCTTCTCTGCAGTTCCCTACCTTTACGGCACGTTCCTGCATCGGTATCTGAAGGTGCCCGTCGGCATCATCAATGTCGCCCGTGGAGGCACGTTGGGCCAAACATGGTGCATGCGCGAGGAACTGGATACCATTGGGGGCGATCTTATGAAAACGGTATTGGCCGAGCACGATTCCCAAACAGCCGTCTGGGATGACCCCAAGCAGGTGGACGGGTTGATGACTCAATGGGAAAAGGCCTGTGATACCGCGCGCGCAGAACATGTGACCAAGGTTGCCAGGGCCAAGGCCGAGGGCAAAAAGGAGCCGCGTTTACGGTTGCCAAAAAAACCCGGCGATGCCCGTGCCGGATGGAGTCCGCCTGCCGGGTTGTTTAATGCGACCGTGATGCCTATCCGTCAACTGGGTCTGCGCGGTGTCCTTTACTATCAGGGCGAGAACAACAATTTCATGCGATGGACGCGCTATGAATCCACGTTCCCCAAGGTGTCGGTTTCCTTCCGTAAAGCCTTCGGTGATGAATCGCTTCCCTTTGGTTGCATTAGTCAGCCCGGCTGGGGAACGTTCGGGATTGAACCTGAACTGGCTGCTGTTGCTGAAGGTTATGCCATTATTCGCGACATCCAGCGCCGTGCGCTTAAAGACGATCCGAATGCGGATATGATTGCCACTTATCCCACTGGCAATTCCTACATACATCCTGCTGAAAAACTGCCCGTGGCTGAATACGCTTCACTCTGGGCCCTGGCCAAGGTGTATGGGAAAAAGATTGTGCACCGCGGCAATCAGTTCACGGAAATGAAAAAGAAGGATGGTAAACTCTTTCTCTTCTTTGATCAGGACCCTGTTGTACATGATCGCTGGAAGCACATTGAGAACAATGCCGCGTGGCAGGTGTTGCCGATGCCGCGTGAAGGCAAGGCGCCAGTTCAGGGATTTATCATTGCTGGTGCGGATCGTCGTTGGTATCCGGCCAAGGCACGCGAAGCCAAGCTGGATAATCAATGGTGTATTGAATTAAGCAGTGATTTGGTGAAGGAACCGGTGGCTGCGCGCTATGGCTGGGCAAACTGGCCCACCGGAAATCTTGTCGGTCGCGAACGAATCCCTGTGCCGACTTTTCGCACTGATAATTGGCCCATTCCCGCGGGCATGAATTATTCGCCGGAAGCCAAACAGGCCAGTGAGGAAAAGATTAAGGTCTTGCGTGAAACTGCCAAGCGACAGGCAATCGAGCGCAAGATCCGCCAAATGCAGATAGATCTACCTGCCTTGGAGCGTGACCTGAATAAGGGAGATGCAAAGGGCCAGATCGAAAGCAAGATTAGCCGATTGGAGGCCATTCTAAATGGATTTGAAACCGACCCGTGGCTTTCCCGTCAGCTTAATGATTATGACCCAAAGTTTGCAGGGAAACTGGAGAGACTCCGCAAAACCGTCAGCGACTTAAAGAAGCAGTAGCCCCTTCCCGCGCACCGATGAGCATGATTCTAATAACTTAACCCTCTTAACAATATCCATAAACTATGAAACTGAAATTCTCATTTTTACCTATTTTCCTTGGATGTGCCGTTGGTACGACCTGGATGAATGCAGCCAGCACCGTCGACCGCATGTTCAGCGATGGCATGGTGCTTCAGCGCGGTCAGTCTGTTCCCGTCTGGGGGGCGGCCGATACGGGTGAATCGGTCACGGTGTCTTTCCGTGATCAATCCAAGAAGGCGACTGCCGGCAAGGATGGTAAATGGTTGGTCAAGTTGGATGCCTTGAAGGTAGGCAAGGCGGGTAAACTGACTGTTTCGGGTAAGACCAACAAAGTTGAGTTCAAGGACGTTCTGGTGGGCGAAGTCTGGATCGGTTCGGGGCAGTCGAACATGGCCGGAGGGGCAGGAGGCTATGCCAAGAGAGATGCGGACTTGGCCAAGATTATTGCCGAGGGACCTTATCCTCAAATACGCCTCTACTCCGGTTCCGCATGGAAGGTTGCCGACAAAGCATCCATGCCGAGGTTTTCGGCCATTCACTTGTCCTTTGGCTATGCCTTGCAACAAGAATTGAAGGTGCCCGTCGGATTGATGGTCGGTGCGGTGGGTGGTACGCCGTCCGGACGTTGGTTGTCCGAGGAAATGGCTGCCGCCGATACCGAGCTGGCAAAGCAATTCAAGGCTGCGAACAGTTACTCCCTGTCCGATTTTATCAACGACCGCGAAGCCTTCATGAAGGAATGGCAGGCCAAGGTTGCGAAAGCCAAGGCCGAGGGAAAGCGCCCCCCGCGTGGGCCGGCCAGAATCGGTGATCTGTATGCCCGGCACATTGAATACATGGTGCCCTACGGGATACGGGGCGTTCTTTGGGATCAGGGAGAATCCAAGACACAGATACCCGGCGTACCCAACCAGTACGTGGTGATGAACGCCTTGATCACGGGTTGGCGAAAAGTTTGGGGGCAAGGTGATTTCCACTTTCTGCATGTTCAGAAGCCGAGTGGCGGGGTTTGTCCGTGGAACCCCGAGAACCCTGTTAACCGGGGAGCGAACACTTTCAGTCCCGATTTGCCTGACAAGCATTTTGATAAGCCCAACTCCTTGGCCTACCACTTGGATCACGTTCGGATGGGAACGCTCAAGAATGCTCCCTTGGTTACCGCCCTTGACTTGGGAACGGGCGTCCATCCGTCCAACAAGTCGGGCTATGGCAAGCGGGCCTGTCGAGTGGCCCTCGGCTCGGTGTATGGGCGCGAAATAGCTACTTCGGGTCCCGTCTACAAGTCGCACAAGGTGGAGGGAAAGAGGATACGTGTATTCTTCGATCACGTCGGCAAAGGACTCGCTTTTCGCCACGCCAAGATTTTACAAGGATTCGAGATTGCGGGAGCAGACGGCAAGTGGCAGTGGGCCGAGGCAGTCATTGATGGCGACTCAGTCGTTCTCAGTCATTCTGAGGTGTCCAAGCCGTTGAATGTTCAGTATGCCTTCAGCAAAAAACCTAGTTACGCGAACTTCTTTAACAAGGACGGCCTCCCCGGGCTGACTTTCACCACGGTCAAGTGGGAACGATGAATTCGGACTGCCTCCACTTTATACTTCGAAATAATTCTATCATGAAGAACCTCATATTAGTTCGCGACAGGAATAATTACATGTTTCAGACCACACACATCCTTGTCGTCGCGCTGTTGAGCACCTTAACAGTCATGTCGTCCTGGGCCGCTGAACCCGCTCCTTTTCCAATCTGGAAGTCGGGCGTAATGTTGGCGAAAGCTGAAATACTACCTGAGATCAGTAACGTCGATTTCCATGTCATAAAAAAGTGGGATAAGAAGTCTGACGGCTACACGTTCCTCCACGGTGTCGGACTCGCACAACACAAGGGAAAGCTCTACGCATCCTTCGGGCACAACAAGGGCGCCGAGAACACGGTTAGTGAAGAGGCTCAATATCGTGTCAGCGAGGATGGGGGCCGGACATGGGGTGCCCTCAAAGTGATAGATGCCGGAGATGAACCGAACCTCGCTGTTAGCCACGGCGTATTTCATGTCCACCAAGGCGCTCTTTGGGCGTTCCATGGCGCCTATTATGGGAAGATGAAGCGCGTCCACACACGGGCTTATCGCCTCGATGAAAAGACAAGCACGTGGGAGAAACACGGTATCGTCGCGGAGGACGGATTCTGGCCGATGAACCAGCCCGTGAGAATGGCTGACGGGAACTGGATCATGCCCGGATTTGCTGCGGGGCCCTACTCGAGCAAGGGCGTCTTCCCCGCCGCAGTCGCGATCAGCCACGGGGACAACTTCGGGAAGTGGGACCTCGTGAAGATCCCTGTGGCCAAGGGGCTCAAGAATATGTGGGGGGAGTCGGCGATATTCGTGGATGGCAAGACGATCTTCAATATCTCCCGTTACGGCACCGCTGCAGTGGCACTCGTCGCAAAGAGTGAGGATTCTGGTCGCAACTGGTCGCCGTCATCCGCAAGCAACCTGCCGATGACAACCTCGAAACCCGCCGCAGGAATCCTCAGCACGGGCCAGCGTTACCTCGTCTGCACCACCGCGAAAGGCATCGGCGGCAAGCGGACACCGCTGACGATCGCGCTCTCGGAGCCGAATGAAAACCGTTTCAGCAAGATCTTCGTCATTCGTCGTTCGCGGCATGATGGCGAACCAGGCGAATCGGCCGATAGACTGAGCCTCTCATACCCATACGCGATGGAGCACGATGGCAACCTTTATGTAGGCTATTCGAACAACGGCGGTCGACGCGGCAACCTGAACAGTGCTGAGCTTGCCGTGATCCCAATCAAGTCCCTAATAGTCCTCGAATAGACTCAAAGCGAACAAAGCGCTTCAGGCAACGCCGCTCCGCTTCGTGCCTGACCACTGACGTTTGCAATTAACAGTTCCGCATGAAGCAACTTTCTTTGATTATCATTTTATTACTGACGTTAGCCTCTCTTGATGCCGAGCAGGTCAACAGCGCGGACGCGCCCGAGGGTAAAGTGCACGTCTACAAGCAGGTGGGTGATACCGCTCGCGAGATGGAGATCTTTTTCCCGAAGAATCATGACCCGGCAACGAAGGCTGTTCCGGGCATCATTATGTTTCATGGGGGCGGCTGGGGCGGAGGACATCGGAAACAGTTCCGTTATCTTTGCCATTACTTTTCCACAAGAGGACTCGTCGCCGCCACTGTAACCTACAAGCTCGCCCCAAAGGCCCGCACCAAAAAAGCTAAAAGCACAGAATCTCGGAAGCGCGTCTGTGTGACCGACGCGAAGAGTGCCATTCGTTGGTACAAGCAGAATGCTGATGAGCTGGGCATTGATCCCAAACGTATTATCGCGGGTGGCGGTTCGGCCGGCGGGCATATCAGTTTGCTGGCGACAACAACCTTGGGTTTGAATGACCCAAACGACCCGAAAGGGTACGACACCTCTGTTGCGGCCTACCTTTTGTTCAATCCGGCGCTTAGCGCGAGTGACGCCAAGGATCCCGAAGTGGATTTTTTGCAGCAACTCAAAGCCGACTTCCCGCCGTCCATCGCATTCTTTGGAAGTGAGGACAATTGGATGAAAAAGGGATGGGACCCCGCGTACGACAAAATGAAGTCGCTCGGTGTCAAGTCGGCGAACCTCAGGATTGCCGAAGGGATGGGGCATGGTTTTTTCAACCGCCAGCCCTGGGCGGATGTCACCCTTATCGCGGCGGACAAGTTTCTGAAAGAAATTGGCTTTATCGCCGGTGTACCGACGTTAGCCGCACCCAAGACAGGGGAGAAGCTGGCCAAGAGGCCCTAATCGGATACGAACAAGCCGGTGGACTCAACGCGCTGACGCGCGTGAGTCACCTCAAATGTTATCCAAGTCTTTTGACGGCAGCATTGGAACGTTGACTGAGGTTTAAGGCTAACCATTTTCTGGCAAAAATCTTCGATGATGGGTACAATCCCTATTCCTGATGAATAAATACTCTGTGATCCTCTTTGCGTTACTGCTTCCTCTTGCAGTTTTGGCTGATGTTAAAAAACCGAATATTCTCTTTATTATTGCTGATGACCAGTCGCCCTTTGACTTTAAGGCTTACAATCCGTCCTCGCCTTTGGGTGCGCCCGCCATTGGGAAGCTGGCCGCAGAAGGCATGACCTTTGATCAGGCTTATCATATGGGTTCGATGTCAGGAGCGGTGTGTTCGCCCTCCAGGAGAATGATCATGACGGGCCGGACGGTTTGGCATTTACAGGGAACCGGTGGAAGAAGGAACACGAAAAAGGAGGCCAAGTCGGGCATCACGAATCCGATCGAGAATTGTCTGCCCGCCATCTTCAATGCGGCCGGATACGACACCATGCGTACCTGCAAGAATGGCAATAGTCATAATGGGGCCAACGCCCAGTTCACGGTGCGTAATGACGCCACCCGGCGTGGCGGCACAAAGGAATCGGGCAGTCACTGGCACGGGCAGCAGGTGATTAACTATCTAAACGATCGGGAAAAATCGAAGGATGCCGATCCTTTCTTTATCTATTTTGGATTTTCTCATCCACACGATATCCGGGATGGCACGCCTGAACTGCTCAAGAAATACGGGGCAGTAAACCATCGTGACCGCAAGGCTCTACCTTCGGTCAACCCTAAGGCTCCGAAACTGCCTTTGAACTGGTTGCCCAAGCATCCTTTTCATCATGGCCATCCCGGTTTGCGTGATGAGGTATCAGTCAGTGGAGTTTGGGAACGTCGCGATGAGGTGACCATTCGCAATGAGATCGGTCGGCAATTGGCTTGTAGCGAGAATATTGACCATCAGGTCGCCCGTGTGCTCAAGAAGCTTGAGGCCATGGGTGAACTCGAAAACACCTATATTTTTTATACTGCCGACCACGGGATGGCTATTGGTCGCCATGGCCTGCAAGGTAAACAGAACCTTTATGAACATACTTGGAGAGTTCCGCTGTTCGTGAAGGGCCCCGATATTAAGCCCGGCAGCCGTAGCCTGGGAAATGTTTATCTACTCGATGTTATGGCCACTTTCTGTGACTTGGCCGGGTTCAAGCCGCCGGTCACCTGTGAGGGGGTTAGTTTCAAGCCCGTTCTGATGGGCAAGAAGGAAACGACCCGCGAGGTGCTTTATGGCGTCTACTGTGGGGGAACCAAGCCGGGTATGCGCTCTGTGCGCAAGGGTGACTGGAAGTTGATCAAGTATGACGTTATGGATGGCAAGGTGCGGCAGACCCAGCTTTTTAACCTGAAGGAAAACCCCAACGAGTATCTTACTCAAAATCATGTACCCCAAGTGCTGGCGCAATCGGGGGCCAAACCGAAGCCCAACCAGCGCAATCTGGCAACCGATCCAAAGCACGGTGGTAAGCTCAAGGAAATGGAGGCGCTTCTGCTTTCGGAGATGAAACGGCTGGGGGACCCCTATCGTTTGTGGGATCAGCCAAAGGATTGATATTCTCTGAATCAGGATGGTGGGGGATGTTCATTACCGAATCTCACCACTGGAGTAATTTTACTTTTAGTACAGACTGCTGCCTTGCGTGAGAGCATTGGCCGAGGTTAGGGTCTGGGCATGCTCAGGTTCATCCTGCCATTGCTGTTAATTGCCTTCTCCGGATTTTCGGAGGGAGCGCAATTCAGAAAAAAATTCGGAGAGGTGCGTGGTAATCTCCGGCTCGAAGTCATTGTCTTTCCGGAGAAAATCGCGAAAAATTTTGTGCGGCTGAATCCGCAGGCGATTTTCTATCGTCCGGTGAAGGCTGATAAAACGAGAAATCCGCTGGTGATCTTCCTGCACGGATCAGGAGGATCTAGGCGAAGTATCGAACGTTCAAAGTGGACGTCGGATGTCAAACGGTTCATCGCCCCCAAGGAAGGTAAGTGGAGTGTCAATATTCTCGTGCCTCAAAGCAAGGGACAATGGGATCCCAAATCCTTAAATGTGATGCTTGACCATGTGCTTGAGAAGAATCCGGCCATTGATACCAGTCGTATCTATTGTGTCGGATACAGCATGGGGGGAAAGGGCACTTGGGAATGGGCTATGACTTCGCCAAAGCGCTTTGCTGCTATCATTCCCAAAGCTTTCATCCCTGATCTTTCAGGCATCAAAGGTATGGTTAAGTTGCCGATTTGGGCGATGGTTGGAACAAAGGATTCAAGACCCCGGGTTCAGGGAATCCAAGCTATGGATAAAGCGCTTAAGCAACTGGGTTCGACCATGGTGAAAGCAACTTTTTTTAATGGCGCCAATCACGGGTCCACTCCCGATGAGATTAGAAAGTTGGAGGGTGTCTATGCATGGCTTTTTTCACATGCCCGATCCCCTCAACTCCACCAATAATTCATTGATTTCCTTCAAAGCCCAAGGTCCGGAGTCCGGTAGTAGATCTCACATATCTCGATACAGATTACACAGCTATTTCCACGATTAATTGACCGAATTTCTTCGGGTCGGGTTAATGAATTTCTGGTGCAAGCCTGAGGAGATGGTTATTGTTCCTCTTCCCGATGAATAAATCCTATGTGATCTTTTTTGCGTTACTGCTTTCTCTTGCAGTTCGGGCTGAGGAAGAAAAACCCAATATTGTACTATTCCTGGTGGACGATATGGGTTGGCAGGACACCTCCGTACCTTTTTATACCGAACGCACACCTTTTAACGACCACTTCCGGACACCGAATATGGAGAGGCTAGCCAGGCGGGGAGTGAAATTCACCCAGGCATATGCTGCAGCCGTATGCTCCCCGACGCGCACCTCTATTATGACCGGCCAGAACCCGATCCGTCACCACGTGACCAACTGGACGCTCAATAAGGACGGAGAAACTTCTGGTAAAACCGCGCGACTCCAGGCACCGATCAACTGGAAACGTAACGGTCTGCAACCTGGTGCCATCACATTACCCAAACTGCTCCAAGGAGCTGGCTACTACACGATCCACGCGGGCAAAGCTCATTGGGGAGCACACGACACCCCCGGCTCCAACCCAAGGAACCTTGGGTTTGACGCCAACATCGCAGGCCACGCCGCCGGTGGACCTGGCGGATGGTACGGAAAAACCAACTTCGGCAATAATCCCG
>Ga0315328_10000767_pt1 | contig 14329 bp, 4 predicted proteins | sample M120032315metaG_FD_203462 | JGI IMG/M metagenome (GOLD analysis project Ga0315328, IMG submission 203462) | Ammonia-oxidizing marine archaeal communities from Monterey Bay, California, United States - M1 200m 32315 | ecosystem: Environmental > Aquatic > Marine > Intertidal zone | place: USA... | reverse complement strand
CTTGTAACTCGAACATGCGTCCAGGTATTTATGGGGACTACATTTATCGACGTTAACTCAACTTCCCAGCTGGCTCCACCGTTTCCTGCTTGATATCCGACTTTCCCGTCATCTCTTACGAAGAAATGAAAGCCCGAATAAGCTGAAACATAGTTTGATAGAATATATGCATATGCTCCGACGCTTGTCCTTCTAATCCACGCTTCAATTGTGAACTCTCCGTCGAACTGGAAAGAAGCTTCCTCGGTTTTGAGGTATTCACCCCCCTCAAAAAGAATGCTGCTAGAAAGTTTACTGGAGTGTGATTGGCTTGTTGAGTGAGACGCTCCCGAAGCATCTATGGTAAGCCCGCTATATGGGTCGCTAAAGTCCGTGCTTCCGTCAGTCGTGTTGGAGATGATTGAAAAATAAGGGGCTCCGCAGATTGTTCCTGATGTGGTAATTGTTGGAGTTGCACCCATTGTCGAAGATACTGTTGGCACGGGGGCGCAATGTTTATGCAGTTCTTCGGGTGGCACGAAATTGGATGTATATATTTCTTTTTTAGTTATACGTATGTTGTCCATGTATCCCACGAAACCGTTCATGGATGAGCCATAGTTTTCGTTCCACCAAAATCCCGAACCTATGTCAAATCCTGAATTTAGATGTAAATTATGTCCGCTGTAGTCGTAGAGTCCGTGGGGCGGATCGTTTTGGGATAAGTTTGAGGCGTATCCTCCGAAATTAAGTTCTCTTACTCCGTTTATATATATAGAATTATTGAGAGAATATCCTCCGTCGAAATCTTGATGGATGTGGTCGGTCGAGCTTCGAATGAACGCAAGATGGGTCCACTTATTCTTTTCAAGAGTTTTTGTTGTTTTATGTACGTTAATGCCTGGGCAGTTACCGTCGATTTGGTAACATCCGCGGAAATTCCATGAAATCGTGTTGTCTGGCTCGATGGAGATGTACCAATATTGGCCGCTTCCTGCTGTAGTCACTTCTCCCGCGTAGTGGGAGGAAAATAGGTGCATTTGTGCTCCGTCTGCCGTTGGGTAAACCCATAGTTCTATTGTGAACGGATTTTCTCCGAACAGCCATGGGTCCATTGGAGTTCTTAATGCGGAGTATCCGTCGAAATGTATAGAGGAACCCCCCTGAACGGGGACTATTGCGGTGCTATGCTGTACTCCGCTTCCTTTGGTCGTTATATCGTGGCGAAATGCAGAACAGTCTATAATGTTCTCGCTTTCATTATTATCATCGGATTGTATTTGCAGCGCAAGGCCGTCGCAGTCATACCCTGAGCAAGACTTATAAAGTTCTCGGGGCGGCGTGAAGTAGAGTTTGCCCTCGGGTGGGTGTACGTTTTGTTTTGTTATACGGATGTCTTGCATTGCGCCTTCAAATGGCCACATAGGCCCTTGCCTTCCGATATGTAGCGGCTCTGTGATATTTTCTGCAGAAACATCATTGTTTGGGTTGCCGTATGGGGTTCCATCTGTATATAGTTGTCCAACTCCATCGTCTACTACGAGTGCGATATGGTGCCAATTATTAGTTGAAATTACTCCAGCGTCTGAATCTACTGCATTACTATCTGAGAAGGTGTAAAACTGTACCGAGCCGTTATCCCTAACGCTGAGGTACCACCCAGTCATGGCATTACTGCTGTTGGTTTGAGATATAATCGTGTTATAAAGCGCTAGATTCGTAGGATATATCCATGCTTCTATCGTAAATGAAGTGCCTAGATCCCAGTCACTGGTATCGGTACTTGTTAAATAATCGCCTTGTCCGTCGAACTCAATGTTTGTTGCTCCATATGATGTTCTGGATTGTGCGGCGCTATGGGCTGCGTTCCCGTGCGCTTCTATTTCTATATTATCTCCCGAGAGATCACTGAAGGATGTTGATCCGTGTATTGTGTCTGATTGTAAATGGAGAAGCGTATCTGAGCAAGACTGCGGGCAGGCGGGCGAGGTAAAAACGTCAGTGTAGAGCGCAACGCCCTGCAATACTCGAATATTGTTTAAATAGCCTTTAAAGTACTGAGTGTGATAATATCCAGCGCCTATCTGAAGTGGCATGCGGCCGTAGCCGAGTGAAACATCGAGCCACTCCGAGTTTTCATACGAACCGTCAATATAAAGAGTGAAGGTTCCTTGCCATCTTGTTAGTGCAAGGTGGTGCCAATTATTATCGTGTATGGTGCTCGTCGATGATACGGTTATCCCCGTGCCGCCTCCGTCGCCGATTTGGAATCGAATTTTTCCATTGCTCATCTGGTGGAGTGACCAATCTATCGAGGTCCAGGCGGGAGTTTCGCTTGAGGCGCGGCCAATGATTTGCGCATAGAGGGAAGATGGCTTGGTGTCCGTTTTTATCCAACACTCGACCGTGAAGTCTTCTGTTCCTAAATCCCAGTCGTAGTAATCCTTGATTTGCGCAGGCACAAAGTCTTCAGTGTAAAGCGCGTGGCCTTTGGTGATGCGGATATCTTCTAGATAGCCTTCGAATTCATCTAAACTACGCCCTTTGCCGATGAATAAGTCTAGGCCGTTTGTTAGGGATTTTGATAGCGTACCTCCGCTCCCGTTTTGGGTTCCGTCTACATAGATTTTACTCTGGTTGGCGCCCGTGCCTTCTCTTACTATTGCGACATGATGCCAAACGCCATTGGTTAGCGGCGCCGCGGAAGAGGCGACGTCTTCTTGGTTACTATGTCCATCTAAAGATATGAATCTTATTTTGTGTGAATCACCGCTGTCGACTAAAATGCCCCAATTTCCGTTTGTTCCGTTTTCATACCTTCCCTTGTCAATAATATTCATTCGGGCCGATTGTGCTGATGGATTTATCCAGAATTCAATAGTAAAGGGTTCTGTTCCGAGGTCAAAGGCTGCATTATTTGGAACTGACAGGTGGTCTCCGCTCCCACCAAAGCGAAGCGAGCTGGCGCCAAACCTCTTTTCGTCTGTCTCGTGATAGACGTTGCCTATTGCGGTAATTGAATGCGCGTAATCCGAAGAATCAATGATGGCATCGAACTCATTGGTCGTATCTGACCGAATTAAAAGTTCGGGATTCGATAATGTCAGGCTGTCACCCGCCTCGCCAGGGAAATAGATCGCTCGCTCCGTTTGAGACTTATTGTCCTCGCAACGGCCCTCTCCTGCTTCGAGGCGAACTCCACCGTTGTTGATAATTGTATGCGCGTAAGGCGAGGAGTCTGTAATCCCGACGAGGTTGGGACCCGAGGAACGCATCCGCGACAACGACGGTGCCTCTGTGTCGGAGTAGATTGAGAGTACCTCTGGGTCTGGCATCGGGGTAGGTGTCGGGGTTGCCGACGCGCTTGGGGTCGGGCTAGCTGACGGAGTTGGCGTCGGAGTTGGTGACGGTGTAGGCGTCGGTGTAGGCGTCGGTGTAGGCGTTGGACGACTCGAAGGTGTTGAGGTCGAAGATGCCGTAGTTGTCGGGGTGGGGGTGCCTGTTTTGGATGTTGTTGCCGTTCCTGTTGGTACAATTGTGTGCGTGCCTGTTGGCACAATTGTGTGCGTGCCTGTTGGCACAGGGTTGCAATCTTGCAAGGTTACGTACGTTTTGCCGTAGTGGGCCTTGCCTCCGCCGAGATTGCCTGGAATCCAATCTCTTTCTCGAAGGAGCATTTGCGATATGGAGAAGAGGTACGCTGGACTCCACATTCGCGAGAACCAGTGCTGGCTAGGGGGATAATATCTCCAGGGCAGCCTGTTCGAGTAATAATAAGGGCTGGGGTTGAGGTGAGATACCCGCACTTCTTCAGTTCCGCCAAATACCAGATCCATGTAATAACCTGGCCTAGTTGGATGTGGAGTGTTTAAAATGTCTCTCCACGCGTATCCCTGTGCGTGACTCGTCATTCCGTGGATCATGCCGCCGCCAGATGTAAAAATCGTTCCACCACAACCATGTGGTTCCCAGCGCATGCTGCCCGTGTGGGTATAGGTACCGCAAATATACGCCCCTTTAAATTCATCACAATCGATTTCCCTGTTGCATACCGTCTGCCAGGTGTCACTTCCCATTTTGCCCGTTGAAGGCATAGCACTATGTCCGACTTGCCCGAGCATCGATGAATAGCACATGGAGGTGAACGTTGCTGTTGGCACAGGAGTCGGCGTGACGGGATGAACGCAGTCTAGTATGGTAGTGCACTCGTTCCAATATCGCGAGTTAGAACCGTCTTGCTTTCTTACCCTCGTTATATTTTTTCTATCCCTCGGTGTCGAGAGGTTGAGGTACGTTGGTGGAGCGGTGCCATAGTCGGGTTCTGCATAAAATACTAGGGTCGCGGTGTCGTCGGACAATACAAACGAGTTTTTCCAATCCGCGGGATGGTCGGACGAGAAATCCCACGCGGCAATAGAAAAGGATAGGTTTGCTGGGTCTGATATTATTCCATCGTTAAATATCTTCCATCTCACGATGTCGGTCAAGGGACCGCTTGGTGATTTATGGGCCCAATAAAAAGTGTAATCTGCGTCTGGTAATTTGCCAGAGGTTGTTTGCGTCGAAAAACTATTGGTGCCTTTCGTTGCCATATCTAGGATCCGCCCGTCGATGTTACCATGACCCCAATGAGTCCAGTACGACGAGTTGCCCGTTCCCGTCCTGGTGAAGCTTTTTATGTCTGCATTGAATCGGGTTGGGTGACTTTTTGTCCAGTCGTACCATGCTCCCTTTCCGTTCCCAGCCGTGGGGATAATTTCAAAGGGCGGACAGGAAAGTTCTTTGTAGGAGGCTGTATCTCCTTGAAAAACTTTCACGGGCATAGCGTGGTTGGGGTTGCAGCCCTTGTCGAAGATCGTCTGTCTTAATGGCAGCGACGATAAGTTGCAGGTGGAATTGGCACATTCTTTCCCCTCCGAATCGAACCAGTAGTCTTCAAGCCCGAGATGGTGGTTTTTGTATTTTCTATATCCCTCCCCACTTCCCATCTCCCATAAGTGCGTGGGGTCTAGAGTCATCGTGTCAAACCCTCTCTGCTTGCAATTGCATAGCATGGCTACTGGGGTCGATCCTAGTTCATACCCGAATAACGCAAGTTCGCCAAAGAACCCCGCGTATTTTCTGCCGCCGCCCACGTCTGTCGGATCGCTTCCTCCTAGGTAGAAGTAATTGGTCCACTGATCATATGCGCTTTTTGCGGGGAGATAGTCTGCATAAATACTTTTTCTGGTTAAGTCGCACTTTTCTCCGTTTATGTATAGTATGGAGCGGGAGTTCTCGCGGGAAGCTTCTCTGTGGACTGTCCAGCATATATGAGTCCACTCGTCTAGGGGGATTTGAGCTGGCGCAGTCTCTGCTCCGTACCAAGTGCCAGTCGCCCCTCCTGGGTTTCCGCTTTGCGCCTGGTCGGCCAAGGATACTAAGAGTGAGAGATCGGTCTGTAACCTAATCGTCATAAATCCTTTGTTGTTTGTGAATTTATTGGCTATCAGCGGAAGGTATCTTTGCTCTCCTCCGTAAAGATAGTTAGAGTTTGCTGTAGCCTTGAACCACATTGAAACTGAAAATGAATTCGAAAAGTTTATTGGTTTCGCATATGGTATCTCGACGTACGATCTGTCGTCTAGCAATAAAGCTGTTTGGCATCCTCCTACTGTCGGAGAGAGGCTTGCGCTGGTGGTCGAAGTTGGTGACGGCGGGGCGGGCGACGAAGAAGAAGTGGCTGATTCTGTGGGAGTGCAGGGGGGGCTAAGGGTTGCGGTTTTTGTTGCACAAGGCCATTCGGCGAAGTTCACAAGAACTCCGTACGCCTCGTTGGTAATTCCCCAACCTGCAAAATGCCAGGCGTAGACCCTTCCTTCTAGACAGCTCGAAAGTAAAGCAGGAGAGTCGCCCACGATGTCTTTAAGGGATTTTTGGAAGTTTGAGATGAAGTTTGCTGATGGGTCGGTTCCCACGGCAATGAATGTTGCGCGGAAGTTATTGTCTGCAGGGCCTCCCTTTGAGGGGGGTAATTGCCATACTAGTTTCTGTGATAATTCGCCTCCATATCCATAGCCTCTGGAGGTGTGCCCGTTTAAGCTCTCGTTAGGAATCCCTGTCTTGGGTTGGGGGTCCACTATGACTCCCCAGGAAGTCCTTAAATCTAGCGCTTTAATTCCGTCTGGATGAATGTTTTTGTCTACTCCGTGAGCTTCGTTGATAATAGGGATGTCTACTCCGTCGATGCTGAATGACGTATCGACTGTCGTATGAAGGAAGTAGGTGTATCCTTTTTCCAAATCTAGCCAAACATCCCCCTGCTGTCCCTGCGGTAAATTGAAGTTAAAGGGGGCGCCGTTAAATTTTGGGTCCTCCAGTAAGAGGACGGGCTGTTCGTTGTTCCCCCATATTATTTTATGCCCCATAGTTCCGTCCGTGAGCACAGATACCCCTTCGTCGTCGAAGCAGGTTATCTCTCTTGATCGGTAGATGGCCATGCGCACGTGGGAAGCGGCAACAAGATAACCTGAGGGAGTTTGGGGGTTAGAAATTGCAAACTCCGAGAGGTCATTTATTGGGGCACTCCAATCATTAGAGGCCAAAAGGGGAAAGTGGGTGTCGTTGATTTTGTTTACAATATCAAATGTCTGCTCAGGGGGGCTTAGATAGAACATTTTTAGCTCTGCGAAGGCTAAATAATCTGGATCTCCATTGTTTTCTGTTATTTTTATTCTATAGTCTCTGAAGGTGCGCGTGTTAGGGAAGGCATATTCATTCCATTCCCCCTGTTCAAAAGATTGATTGCTTTGGGCGTCCAGAGTTTCCCAGTTAAGCCCATCTAGAGAGCCCTGAAACATCCAGCTTTTGGGGTCGAAGGAGCGAGGAAAGCCGCTTGGCGCCGCCGCAGCATCTATCGGGAATATTGCGTATTTGGATATTGTTACCCATGCGCCTTCGTGTATACTGCCAGAACCCTTTGCAAGGAATGCTTGCTTCTCTGCAGGGGCAAGCCCATTTATGAAGGAATTTGGAACTTCCCAGCTCCTGCCTAACCATCCCGTATTCTTGTATGATCCAGTAGCTTTTGTTCCAACATAGCAAAACCAGCTTCCTGTTTGCCCCGTTAGCCCCGTCAGGTTTCCGTCGAATGCAGCCCCTGGCCAATCGGGGTATTCGTCCCCAATTGAGGTAAGGTCATAGTTCCATAATGGCTGAGGGTTCTCGCTATGAAGGAGCCCCACAGTGTCGAGATAGGGGGTGTTCGCCTCTATATATTCTGGCTCTCCAAGCGTTATCGAGGGGAGGGGGGTCTCGCCCGAGTCCCCATTAATTGTGAATTCGTATATTGTCATCCCCATGCAAGCGGCGGTCGTGTAATAATATCCTAAATTATGAGATGTGTTTCCTGGGTGCTGCAGTTGTACCTTAACCTCATGAATACCTCCAGTGTAATTAAAGCTTTTTGACACCTTCCCTAAGGCGAACCTACCAGAAACCATGGATGTTAAGTCGTGTCGAAGCGTCCAAGGTGATGTGCTCGAGCTCCTCGAATATATTTTGGTCCAACGTTGCCCCCAGTCTGGAGTGCCTATTGCGGGATTAATGACAATGTTAACAGTTCCGCTGGATGGGGCCCCCTCAATAAGGAAAGTTTCCCAAACTTTGGAATGGTTGCCCGCCCAGTAACTTGCTCCTGTATTTGGGTCGCCATCGAATATATTTCGCTTGGCAGCTCCTGAAGGATGAAGAAATCCCGAATGTGTGCTGTACCCTGTATAGGTAGGACCTGAAACTGAAGTACCGCCATTAGATGGGGAGTCCCATACGCTGGTATTACGCCAGACGGATCCAGGGGGGCGTCCGCTGAGCGCGTCAAATTTCATTGGGGAGGTGTCCGATAGCCTGTCTTTCATTAAGGCCATTTTTATGCAAATATCTTGACAAGGCTGAGCAAAGGAGAAGATAGGCAAGGTTATGCTTGATGTGGCGGTAGCCGTTCTGCAAACGTCAAATTCATCTCCAGGGGGCCGAGTTAAGCTCCAGGTACTCGTTGGAACCGTTGACGAACTTGTAGTTATACTTCCTGTGGTCGTGGGTGTGCTGCACAAGTTAAATATGTCTCCCCTTATTCCTGTCGCCGTTGGGCTATCTGAGCTAGTTGTTGATAGTGACGCCGTAGCAGACGGCGTTGGGCAGGCTTCGTCCGCCGCAAGGGACATCTTCCAGGAGTTCCAGTTTTCGTCCCACGGTATTGGTTTGGATGAGGCAACGTAGGCAAGCAACACTAAGGAGTTTGAATCCTTGTGTAACATGTACCATCCACTCTTGTAGCTACTGTTCCAGCTCGGGGTGGGGTTTGATGGTGCGGCTATATATGTAAAGCTTACTCCCGATGGTGTATCTGCACCGCCGTGGCTTACGTGACCCCATGTTTTGTATTTGAATTCCCCTTCGGTCACGAGCGAGAGAACTGAGCTGGAGGTGTTTGAGGCGCCTGATACGAGGTCCTGCGTGGATATCAATGCTTCTTTTCCGTATTGGCCTTTTATGTGCTTTCTTTGAGGCGCGGACCATAGTGGTCCCTGTGTGACTTGCAGGCAAAATGAATTGATCCATGGGTGGTCTCCGTGCTCCGTAAATGAGGCAGTCGACGTTGGAACCGCAGCTCTCGAGAGCGAGGCGCTTGATGTTGCGGATGGAGTGGGCTGGATGCAGTTCTCAAACAGGTCTCCCGAGGGTTGGGCTTGTGGGGCAACTTGCCTGGGCGACCTTATCGCTGAGATATCAAAATCTATAAATCCAACTTTTAGGTCTTTTGATATTTTTCTATTAGACTTGTCTGATAACTTGCTTGACCCAACTGACTTAATGAACGCCTTTTCATTGCAGGTCTCGCAAAACTCTCTGTATTTGTACGGCCTGGATATCGGCTTTACTCCGAAATATTCTCCGTATGGAAATCTTTCATACGGAACTATGGGGAAGTTCTCGAAGGTCGTATCCCTGAAGAGCGAAAGCGCGAAGTCTAGCTCGTAGTTTGTGTTGGCTACAATAACTACGCTGATTGTGGAAATCGTTTCGTCCAGACCCCCGAACGCAAATGGTTCGTTTCTGCTTCTTGACGTGGTGACAAATCCAGCTGGTATAGTGTAGGATTTATCTCCCAGCCTGTTTTTGCTTTCTAGGTAGGTTTGTAAGGATGCGTTCTGTAGGAGGAAGTCGCTGTTTATTAATACGGCTTCTTCGTCTTCTGATGTAAAATAGGAATTGAATGTTTTTACGTTAAAGTTGCCAGATACTTGTGCGTTCTGCCCAAAGGTATCCTTGTCTAGTAATACTCTTCCGTTGTTGTAGTCTATTATAATTTGCTCCTCCCCCTTGAGCGCGTCTGGATACTCAAAGTGTCTTTTTCCGTTGATATTTATCCCCTTCCTAAATCTTGACGGAATTGGAGGGCTTCCGTATTCAGAGTCTGGAATCACGTCCTCTAGTGCTAGGAATTGCCTGTATGGGGAGTGGTATGCGACCATGCCTGCTGGAATGTTAGACGAGAAGGTTAGGTCGTTAGTTGTGGTGTTGGGTCCTTCTGGCCCCCCTAGAAAGTTTATGTCCAGGGTTTTATACGCTTCGCCCACAACGCCAAGTTGGTATTCAAACCAGAGATAGAAACTGGATTGTAGGATGTGGTCAAATTGGGTTTTCATTATAACGAAGTCTGTTATAATACATACACTCTTTATGAACTATCTCTTGTTTTTTTTTGAAAATTGTGTATTATGTGTGTATGGAACGTAGGAGCGCGGGAATTGTAGTGGTGAGCAGCGGGGAAGTCTTGCTGGCAAAGAGGAATTGTGGCGAGAATGTTACCCTACCAGGGCATTGGTCTGCTTTTGCTGGGGGAATTGAGGAGGGAGAAAGTCCTCGGGACGCGGCAATAAGGGAGCTTTTTGAGGAATCTAAAATAAAGGTCAATGGGGAAATTGAGTTTATTGGCAAAACAAAACGTGACTGGGGAGGTTGCTTCTATTTGTACGCATATAACGTGAAGAGCATTCCTTTTCCCGAATTGGATTTCGAGCATACTGAATGGGGGATCTTCAAGATCGAACATATACTCTTCTCCCCTTCTCCGATCGACCCTTGGCTTGCTAAAAAAATTAGCGAGCTTTCTTTTAAATAAAAAAACCCCCCAGAGAAATCTGGGGGGTTTTGTCCAATATTTGTTTGGCTACTTCTTTCTAGCGGGGCACTCTTCCCCTTTAATCTGCAGGAGAGAAACTACCAAAATCAGGGTAATTACCCCTGCTAGACTAGCCTCTGGGCCAACGAATCCGTTGACAATTCCCTGGAGGTTGCCGATAATATCAATTCCAGCCGCCGCTCCGAAGACAACTTGGGAGAGGACCAATAGCCCGATAACGGACATAAGAATCGCGCTAATGCCACAAATGGCACACTTTAGTTTGCTTACTACTTCACTCATACTTTTATTTTTTTTGGGGTTTATTAGAATTTTACACTTAATCCAACACCCCAAAGGGCCTCGTTGTCTCTAGTGTCATTATCAGACAATGCTACATCTGCATAGATGTCTACGTTGTCCTTAATAGTTTTTGTGGCGGTAAGTTTAGCCCCAAGATAGGTGCTATCTGCCGCAGAGGAGACGTCGGTATTACCAAGGATTCCCGCCAGTTCCAAATTTACTATCTCTAGATCGACTCCATAACTAACTTGCCCTTCAAATGTATAAAGGCTGTCGTCCATATCGCGATAAACGCTGACAGTGGGAGATAGCGGGAGGTTAAGGCCTAAGGAGGCGAAAGCCTCAAGATTGTCTCCCGACTCGCTATTGTCGGTATTATAAACTCCAACGTAAGCGCTAAGCTTATCTTCTAGGAATGAACTTCCGAGCCCCACAGTCAATTCATCGTTATCCGCTCCATCAGAAGACGTGCTTTGATTGGTAAAGAAGTCTCCGAAGACATCTACCCCTCCCAGCCCAACATTAAATCCAACTTGTGCTTGAATTGCTTCTTGAGAAACGAGTTGCCCTCGGCGGTGGTAGTCCGATGAGAACTTCGTTCCAACGTTACCGTTTACTTCGGGGGCCTCGGCAGAAGCAGCGTTAATAGAAAGCCCTAGAAGGGCGAGTAATGTAATCAATTTAGTTTTCATAATGTTATTATACCGACTGTAGGTGCGGAAAGGGGTATTATATCCCTACTCCAAAAAAAATCAATTTTTTTTCTAAAAATCGTCTTCCAACGATCCCGCCTGCTGGTATTCCCGCACTCTCCTCTCGAAGAAGTTTCCCATAGCCTGGACGTCTACGACTTCCCCCAGCCAGGGGAAGGGGTTTGTGTCGCTGGGAAATCTAAAGTCTAAACCTATTCCCTCAAGCCTCCTGTTGCCTATGTAGTGCATGTAGTCGACGAACATATCTGCGCTCAAGCCTAATATTCCAGTAGGCAGTACATCATGTGCATAAGCTATCTCTAGGTCTACTGCCTTTTTGATATGCTCAACAAACTCAGCTTGTATTGATTTTGTCCAGATTGTTGGGTTTTGCTCTATGATTGTGTTGATTAAGTATGTTCCGAATGCTATATGGCTGCTTTCGTCCCTAAGTGTGTACTTGATTTGGTCTGAGACCCCCTGGAGTTTATTTTGTCTTCCTAATGCTAGAAGCATCGCGAAGCCGCTGAAGAAGAATGTTCCCTCACATACTATATAATACGTCAGCAGGTTCCTTAATATTTCTTGCTTTCCCGCCTTTGACGAGGGATTAAAGTCCTGCCTACTGATATCTGTCGTGATCTCTATGAGGAAGTCGTCTTTGGCTTTAATGCTAGGTATAGTCTCATACGCATTAAAAACCTCTTCGATGTCCAAGTCCAGACTATCGCATATATAAACAACAGTAAGGTTGTGAAGACTCTCCTCAAATGCTTGGCGCAAAATGTACTGGCGACACTCAGCATCCGTAATGAATCTAAAAGCAGAAATGAGCAAGTTATTACCAACCAGAGACTCGCTTCCTGCAAAAAAGCCGAGGCACCTCTTGACGAGCAGTTTTTCGTCTGCCGTGATATCATCGTTCTTCCATTGATTTATGTCGTTCTGCATTGAGATCTCTGTCGGCATCCAATTGTTTGCGCAACTCTTTATGAATAAATCCCATGCGTATTTGTGTTTATGTGGAAGTATTCTGTTTACTCCCGCTGTATCATTTGTTAATAATTCTCCGCTTTTACTACTCATTTTAATATGTTTTTGTTTTTTTTCAATTATTGGCAGCTTTCGCACTCTTCCCCGCTTCTCATAGCCTCTATGCTGCAGGCCGACTGCTCTTTAGTTTCGCCATCATCTTCTATGGATTTTTCGATTTTTGTTGCCGCCCTATTCCTTAGATAATATGTGGTCTTTAGCCCTGCCTCCCAGCAGGACATGTATATATCGTTCAGGTATTTGAGCGATGTGGACTTGTTGTATAAATTGAAGCTGATTGACTGGTCTATCCATTTTTGCCTTCTCGCGTTGCACTCTATGAGCTTAAACATGTCTCTGTCAAATGCGGTTTTGTACTTTTCTTTTATCCATTGTGGAATTTCTCCATTGAGCAAAGACAGGTCTCCGTCTGCGCTTTTTACTAGTGCAGCCATTTCGTGGTCCCACAGTTCTTCCTTCTTCATGTCTTTGATGAAGTGCTCGTTTGTGATATAGAAATTTCCGCTTTTGCATTCGTATACAAATAGTACGGAAAAGTTCGGCTCGATGCTTTGCTCAATTCCATTGATGTATCCTATTGTTGCTGTTGGCGCAATTGCCATAACATTTGAATTTCGCATCCCAAACTTATTTACCTGCTCTCTTGTTTCTTTCCAGTTTAGCGATTCTCTCGAGCCTTTAGGCGTTTTTTTCTTGCCTCTATACCCCATTAGATTGTCGTGCGAATCTACTGGAAATATTCCTTGGGACCAAAGCGACATCTCGTAGGTTGGATACTTCCCTCTTTCTTTTGCCAGTAGGGAACTTGCGGATATTGCTTGTTGGGAGTAGAACTCAAAGAGATTATCGTTGAATTCCGCGGCATCGTCAGTGTCAATCCCTATATCGAGCGTATGTAAAACATCGTGAAGCCCCATCATCCCTAGTCCTATCGGCCTATTTTTGATGTTGGAATTGTTGGCTTCTTTCGTTGGGTAGAAGTTTAGATCTATCACGTTGTCTAGCATTCTTACCGCCGTACGAATCGTTTCCTCTAGCTTCTTGTAGTTTAGGGAGTCTCCTTTTTCGTTTAAATGATTAGGTAAGTTGATAGAGCCTAAATTGCACACTGCCGTTTCTCCTATTTCTGTTTTCTCTCCGCTTTCGTATTCGGAGGCTTTCGTATGTAGCGTAATCTCTGTGCATAGGTTTGAGCTATTCACTGTTCCTTCGTGCTGATTGGTATACCTTATGTTGCAGGGGTCCTTGAAGGTATTCCACGGATGGCTCGTCTCAAAGAGGACTCTTAGCATCTTCTTCCAAAGCTCTTTAGCGGGCATTTTTCTCCAGTTCTCTACGTGCCCATTTTCTGCGAGATCGATCAAATTGTTATACCTCTCGTCGAACTCTTTGCCAAAGCAATTATGGAGTTGCGCTTCTGCTGGATTAAATAGGTACCAATCCTCTTCATTCCGAACCCTCCTCATGAATTCATCTGGGATCCAAGAGGCGGTATTCATGTCGTGGCACCTCAGCCTGTCGTCTCCAGTATTTTTTCTTAAGTTTAGGAATTCTTCATAATCTAAGTGCCAGGGTTCCAGGTATGCACAGCCCGCGCCTGGCCTCTTCCCTCCTTGGTTGACGGCAATGAGTAGATCGTTGAAGATCTTTAGCCAGGGGACTAGCCCGCTGGAGACTCCGTTTGTCCCTTTGATGTGCGCCCCGCTAGACCTGAAGTTAGTTACGTCTAGCCCTAGCCCTCCCGCAAATTTGGATTTACGAGCCTCTTGCCACGCTCCATCGAATATTCCGTCTATCGAATCATCAAAAGTGTTTAGGTAGCAAGAACTTAGTTGGGAGTGTTTTGTCCCGCTATTGAATAGGGTGGGGGTTGATGGCGTGTACCTGAAGGAGCTCAATAGGTTATAAAATTCTATAGCCCTCTCCTCTTTGTTTTCCTCATTAATCGCTAGTCCCATCGCGACCCTCATCCAGAACGCTTGGGGGGTTTCCATTATCTTGTCTTCGTGCCTCACGAAGTATCGATCTCTTAATATTTGTATTCCTAGGTATTTGAACAGCTCGTCTCTCTTGAGGTCTAGCGCCTCAGATAGGGTCTTTAGGTTGAAGTTTAATAATTCTTTGTTTATTCTATCTTCCT
>Ga0315328_10000759_pt1 | contig 14380 bp, 10 predicted proteins | sample M120032315metaG_FD_203462 | JGI IMG/M metagenome (GOLD analysis project Ga0315328, IMG submission 203462) | Ammonia-oxidizing marine archaeal communities from Monterey Bay, California, United States - M1 200m 32315 | ecosystem: Environmental > Aquatic > Marine > Intertidal zone | place: USA... | reverse complement strand
TGGAACTCCCCAAGAAAGAAAATCATCAGCTTTAGGTTCAGGATTTATTATAAATGAAAAAGGAATAGTAGTAACAAACAATCATGTAATTCAAGATGCAAAGGACATAATTATAAGAGTTAATGGTGATAAAGAATTTAAAGCTAAAGTGATAGGTAAAGATCCATTGTCAGATATTGCAGTACTGCAATTAGAGACAAAAGAAAAATTTATTCCAGTAAAATTCGGAGATTCAGATAAAGCAAGAATTGGTGATTGGGTTATTGCAATTGGAAATCCTTTTGGATTAGGTGGAACTGTAACTTCTGGAATTATATCAGCAAGAAATAGATCAATAGGATTATCTAGATATGAAGATTATATTCAAACAGATGCTTCAATCAACCAAGGTAATTCTGGTGGACCATTGTTTGATATGAATGGAAATGTAATTGGAATTAATACGGCTATCCTTGGAAGAAATGGTTCAATAGGAATTGGTTTTTCAATACCATCGAATAGTGCAAAAATAGTAATTGATCAACTAATTGAATTTGGAGAAACGAAAAGAGGATGGTTAGGGGTTCGAATTCAAGATGTTACAAAAGAAATTGCAGACGTAGAAAAATTAGACAAACCAAGAGGTGCTTTGGTTGCAAGTGTTGCTGACAATAGTCCTTCAGATAAAGCAGGAGTTAAAGCAGGAGATATAATTTTAGAATTTAATGGTGAAAAAATTGAAGAGATGAAACAACTTCCGATAATAGTTGCGAGAACCGAAGTTGGAAAAAAAGTAAAAGTTAAAATCTGGAGAAATAAAAAAGAAATTATTAAAACCATTACTCTTGGTAGACTGGAAACTTCTCAAGATTTTAAAGTTGCAGAAAAGGGTACAAGTTCAAAAGAATTAGAAATTAAAGATTTAAAAATAACGATAAGAAAATTAACAAAAGAGGATATTAAATTAAGAAATTTACCAAACCAAACCTCTGGGTTGATTATTACAAAAATTGAAAATGATAGTCCTTTAATAAATTCTTTAGAAATTAATAGTATAATTTTAGAAGCTCAAAAGAAAAAAATAAGAAATGCTAATGATTTAAATCAAGTAGTAAATCAGGTGTTAAATAGTAATCAAAAAACTATATTGTTAGTCATTTACAATAGCCAAAATCAAAGAAGATATATTGGTGTCAAATTAGATTAATCTATGGATTTAAAATCCAAAATTGTTCTAATTTATGGACCTACAGCATCTGGCAAATCTAACTTTGCAATTAAACTTGCCAAAAAAATTAATGGCGAGATAATTAATGCAGACAGTATGCAAGTTTATAAAGAATTAAAGGTTTTATCAGCGAGACCCTTTAAAAAAAATTTTCAAAAAATAAAACATCATTTGTATGGATTTCAAAGTGTCAAAAAAAATTTTTCAACAGGTGATTGGTTAAAATTGGTTAATCAAAAAATTTTAGAAATTAAAAAAAGAAAAAAAGTTCCAATTCTTGTTGGTGGTACAGGCTTATATTTTAAAAGTTTAATTGAAGGACTGGTTAATATTCCAAACATTCCTATTAAATTCAGAGAAAAAATAAGATCTTTACACAAAAAAATTGGATCTAAAAATTTTTTTTTAAAATTAGTTAAAATAGATCCTTTAGTAAAAAAACATATTAATCTTTCAGACACTCAAAGAGTCATAAGAGCTTACGAAGTAAAAAAATTTACAAAAAAATCTTTATATGATTGGTTCCAAAACACTAAATCAAATTATGAACAAAAAGACTTTTATAAAATTTACATTGATTTTCCAAGAGATGAGCTAATTAAAAAAATTACTAGTAGAGCTGTCGAAATGATTAAAAAAGGGGCAATCTTAGAAGTAAAAAAATTTATTAAGCTTAAGGTTGCTAAAAATAAAAGTGCAAACAAAGCCATCGGTGTTACTGAGATTAAAGAATATATTGATAAAAAAATTGAAATTAATGAAGTAATTGAAAAAATATCAATAAAGACAAGGCAATATGCCAAAAGACAGACTACTTGGAGTAGAGGAAATATGTTGGATTGGAAGAAGATGAAGCCAAACAGCTTAAATAAATTTTTAAAAAAAATTTAGATAATACGTACTTAGCCTTGACCAATTAGCACAACTTCAGCTAGATTGCATGAATGTCTAAATTATGTTCAGGAGCTGAAATTGTATTCAAATGTCTTGAAGATCAAGATGTTGAATTTATTTTTGGATATCCAGGTGGTGCAGTATTACCTATTTATGATGAATTAAAAAACCATCCATCAATAAAACATATTTTAGTAAGACATGAACAAGGAGCAGGACATGCTGCTGAAGGATATGCGAGATCTTCAGGTAAACCTGGTGTTGTTTTAGTTACATCAGGTCCAGGTGCAACAAATGTAGTTACAGCTTTAACCGATGCTTACATGGATTCGGTACCTTTGGTTTGTATTTCTGGGCAAGTACCTACGCATTTAATTGGAACTGATGCTTTTCAAGAATGTGACACAACAGGAATTACTAGACCATGTACAAAGCATAATTGGCTAGTTAAAGATATAAAAGACTTATCAAAAATTTTACATGAAGCCTTCAGAGTTGCAACAACAGGAAGACCAGGACCAGTATTAGTTGATATTCCTAAAGATATTCAATTTGCTAAAACAAATTATTCAAAACCAAAAAAAGAAAAAAAAATTAATAATAAGTTGCATAATAAATTTACTCAAAAAGAAATTGATGAATTAATTAATTTAATTTCTAAAGCAAAAAAACCAGTAATTTATTCTGGAGGAGGAGTTATTAATTCTGGACCCAAAGCAAGTGAAACATTGAGAGAATTTGTAAGATTAATTGGTTTTCCAATTACATCAACATTACAAGGTCTTGGTGCATTTCCAGGTGAAGATAATCAATTTATTGGAATGTTAGGAATGCATGGAACTTATGAGGCGAACAATGCCATGCATGATTGTGACTTATTAATTAATATTGGAGCAAGGTTTGATGACAGGATTACAGGTAAGATAGATGAGTTTTCGCCTAAATCAAAAAAGGTTCATATTGATATTGATCCGTCTTCAATTAATAAAATTATAAAAGTAGATCTAGCAATAGTTGGAGATGTAAATGAAGTAATTAAGTCAGCTATAAAAAAAATAAATAAAAAACAAAATGGTTTAAAAAATTCAAATAAACAAAAAATATCAAAGTGGTGGGAACAGATTCAAAAATGGAGAACAAAAGATTCTTTAAATTTTATTAATAGCGATACAACAATAAAACCACAATATGCTGTTCAAAGATTATATGAATTAACAAAAAATCAAGATACTTTTATTACTACTGAAGTTGGTCAACATCAAATGTGGGCTGCGCAACATTATAAATTTAATAAACCTAATAGATGGATGACTTCAGGTGGTCTTGGGACTATGGGATATGGTCTTCCAGCGGCAGTTGGTGTCCAAATTGCTCATCCAGACAAATTGGTTATTGATATCGCTGGTGAAGCTTCAGTTTTAATGACCATGCAAGAAATGTCTACAGCAGTTCAATATAATTTGCCTATTAAAATTTTTATTTTAAATAATCAGTATATGGGAATGGTAAGACAATGGCAGGAATTGCTTCATGAAAAAAATTATTCAGAGAGTTATTCTGAAGCATTACCAGATTTTGTTAAATTAGCCGAAGCTTATGGATGCAAAGGAATTAAAGCTGATAATCCAAATGAGCTAGATCATAAAATAAAAGAAATGCTTGAATATGACGGTCCAGTAATATTTGATTGTAATGTTGATCCAAGTGAAAATTGCTTCCCAATGATTCCATCAGGAAAACCTCATAATCAAATGATTTTAGGACCTAGTGATAAAAAAGAGAAAAAAATTACCGGCAAAGGAAAAATATTAGTTTAATGACAAAACCTAAATCAGCATACAGCATACCAACTAAAAAAGGTAAATTAGGTACACATATATTTGTTGTATGGGTGGACAATGAAGCTGGTGTGTTAGCAAGAGTAGTGGGTTTATTTTCTGGTAGAGGTTACAACATAGAGTCTTTAGCTGTAGCTGAAGTTGATGCAACAAAAAATATTTCAAGAATTACTATAGTTACAACAGGAACACCACAAGTAATTGATCAAATAAAATTACAATTGAAAAAATTAGTTCCAGTTCATAAAGTGGCTGATTTTAAAAGAGAAGATAAAAAAGTAATATTTAAAGAAATGGCTTTACTTAAGGTTGCAGGAAATAAAAAAAAGATAGAAAAATGTCTTAAAGCCTGTAAAAGATTTAATCCAGTAATATTGGATAAAACAAAACAATCTGTTGTTATTCAGATAACTGCTCTTAGAAGAGAAATTGACAAAATGAGTAAAAAATTAAAAACTCTAGGTTTAATAAGCACTTCAAGAACTGGAGCTATAGCAATGACCAGAGGTGCCGAAGTTTTTAAATAAATAAATTAGGAGAAAAAAAATGAAAATGTTTTATGAAAAAGATACTGATGCAAATCTTATAAAAGATAAAAAAATTGCAATCTTTGGTTATGGTAGTCAAGGACATGCACATGCTTTAAATTTAAAAGATAGTGGTGTAAAAGAAGTTGTGGTGGCTTTAAGAGAAGGTTCATCAAGCATTGCTAAAGCAGAGTCAAAAGGTCTTAAGGTTATGAATTTATCTGATGCAGCAGAGTGGGCAGATGTTGTTATGATTTTAACACCAGATGAATTACAAGCATCAATTTATAAAAATAATATAGAACAGAGAGTTAGAGAAGGAACTTCAATTGCCTTTGCTCATGGTTTAAATGTTCATTATGATTTAATTAAAGCTAGAAAAGATTTAGATGTATTTATGGTTGCTCCAAAAGGACCTGGTCATTTAGTTAGAAGTGAATATGAAAAAGGAGGTGGAGTTCCCTGTTTATTTGCCGTTCATCAAAATGGTTCAGGTAAAGCTAGAGATTTAGCTATGTCTTATGCTTCGGCTATCGGTGGTGGAAGATCTGGAATAATTGAAACAACTTTTAAAGATGAAGTTGAAACTGATTTATTTGGTGAACAAACTGTTCTTTGTGGGGGACTAGTTGAATTAATAAAAAATGGTTATGAAACTTTAGTAGAAGCAGGTTATGAACCTGAGATGGCATATTTTGAAACAGTTCATGAAGTTAAATTAATTGTTGATCTAATTTATGAAGGTGGAATAGCTAATATGAATTATTCAATATCAAATACTGCAGAATATGGTGAGTATCAATCCGGTCCAAGAATAATTAATAGAGAAGAAACAAAAAAAAGAATGAAAGAAGTTTTAGCAGATATTCAATCAGGAAAGTTCACTAAAGAATGGATGAATGAGTGTAAAAATGGTCAGAAAAACTTTCTTGCTACACGAGCAAAACTAGCTGAGCATCCAGTTGAAAAAGTTGGTGCAAATTTAAGAGCAATGATGCCTTGGATTAGTAAGAAAAAATTAGTAGATAGTGATAAAAGCTAATTTTACTTAAATAAATAGACTATAAAATTGAAAATAATTCACCTATACTTTCTTTATAATAATTAGGAGGGGAAAATGAAATTTAAAAATTTTATTAAAATTTTATTGGCTTTTTTGATTATTTTTGCTCCAAGTAATGGAATTGCAAAAACGATTAAATGGTCAATGCAAGGTGATAGTTTAACACTAGATCCGCATGGACAAAATGAAGGTCCAACTACCCAAGTGTCTAGGCAAATTTATGAAGCTTTAGTTACTAGAGGTTTAGACATGTCAATAGGTCCACAACTTGCAACTAAATGGAAAGCAGTTGATCCAAACACTTGGTACTTTTTTTTAAGAGATGACGTTAAGTTTTCTAATGGACAAAAAATGACATCTGAAGATGTTGTTTTTAGTATATTAAGAGCAAAACAACCTACATCAGATTTTAAAGAATATATTAGTACTATCTCAGGAGTTAAAGCTATTGATGATTACACAGTTCAAATTAAAACAAGTAAACCAAATCCAATTCTTTTGAACCAGTTATCAAATATATTTATAATGTCTAAGCAATGGTCAACTGATAATTTTGTAGTAGCTCCACAAAATTGGGATGCAGGACAAGAAACATATTCTGCAACTAATGCAATGGGAACTGGTCCTTTTAAAATTACTTTAAGAGAACCTAATACAAAAACTGTTTTCAAAAAAAATAATAAATGGTGGGGTAATGTTGAACATAATATAACTGAGATACAGTTACTTCCAATTAAAAATGCCGCAACAAGAGTTGCTGCTTTATTATCTGGAGAAATAGATTTGGTAACTGATGCTCCTGTTCAAGACTTAGATCGTATTTCATCTTCTGGAGAACATAAAGTAGAAAGTACTCCTCAGATGCGTACAATTTTTCTTGGAATGGACCAAGCTGCTGATCAACTAAGAACAGGTAATACTGGAGACAATCCGTTTAAGAAAAAAGAGGTAAGACAAGCTCTTTACCAAGCGATTGACATAGAAGCTATCAAGAAAAAAGTTATGAGAGGTTTAAGTGAACCAGCAGGAATTATAACTTTCCCAGGTGTTACAGGTTACACAAAGGCACTTGATAAAAGATTACCTTATGATGTTGGTGCAGCAAAAAAACTATTAGCTGACGCAGGCTATCCTGATGGTTTTGAAGTTGAACTAAGATGTCCAAATGACAGATATGTAAATGATGAAGCAATTTGTACAGCTGTTGTAGGAATGTTAGGAAAAATAGGTGTTAAAGTAAATCTATTTGCTCAAACTAAAAGCAAACACTTTAAGGAACTTAAAGATAACCAAGGCGACTTTTATATGTTAGGATGGGGAGTACCTACCTTAGACAGTCACTATGTTTTTCATTATTTATATGACACAGGAGCAAGCTGGAATAAAGTTAACTTTAGTAACAAAGAAGTTGATGAAGCTATTAGAGTCATGGAAGGTGAGGTCGATCTAGATAAAAGAAATGCTGCAATAGCAAAAGCTTGGAAAATTGTAAAAGATGATATTGCTTATCTTCCTTTACATCACCAAGTAATTTCTTGGGCATCAAAATCAAATGTTGATGTTCCTATAAGACCGAATAATGAACCGTTATTCCGTTTTTCTAAAGTAAACTAAATTAATTATTACAAGCCCTTTTATACAAAGGGCTTGTAAACAAAACTTTCATACATTGATAAAATATTTTTTGAAACGTTTATTTCAATCAGCAATGGTTATGCTGGTTGTTGCTTTTGTTTCGTTCTCTTTATTCAATTTTGTAGGCGATCCAATTAATAATATGGTTGGTGAGGAAACTTCAGATGAAGAAAGAGCAGAGCTTAGAGATATTTTAGGATTGACAGATCCGATTCATATTCAATTTTCTAGATTTGTAGTAAATGCATCAAAGGGAGAATTTGGAATTTCTTATCAATTAAGAAGACCTGTTTCAGAATTAATAGTAGAGAGATTACCGGCAACTATTGAACTTGTAGTAGTTTCAGCATTATTTGCTCTTATTTCTGGAACATTATTAGGTGTTTATACAGGTATAAATAGAAAAGGTTTTTTAAGTGATATTATTTTGGCTGTCTCATTATTGGGAGTATCGCTCCCCACATTTGTAATTGGTATATTGTTTATTTATCTCTTTGCTGTCATTTTAGGAATATTACCATCTTTTGGGAGAGGTGATGTAGTTGACTTAGGTTTTTGGGTTACAGGATTTTTAACAATCTCTGGATTAAAAGCAATTATACTTCCTTCAGTTACTCTCAGTCTTTTTCAAATGACATATATAATTAGACTTGTTCGTGCTGAAATGATGGAGATTTTACAAACTGATTATATAAAATTTGCACGAGCAAGAGGAATAAGTGAAAAAAGCATAAAATATAAACACGCTTTAAAAAATGGTCTAATCCCTGTAATAACTATTGCTGGAATTAATATTGGAACACTTGTTGCATTTTCAATAATTACAGAAACAGTTTTTCAATGGCCTGGTATGGGATTTTTATTTATTCAAGCTGTTCAATTTGTGGATGTTCCTATTATGTCTGCTTATTTAGTTTTTATAGCTTTTGTTTTTGTAATGATTAATTTTATAGTAGATATTTTATATTATTTTATAGATCCAAGAATTAGAGTTAAAGGAGATGTTGCAAGTGGATAACAGTACTCTCAGTACTTGGGGTAGAATTAAAGATAGTGATATTTATTATAGTTTCATTAAATCTCCAACTGCAATTATATCATCAATAATTTTATTTATAATATTCTTTTGTTCATTTTTTGTAGAGTTAGTTACACCCTACAATCCTTTTGATCCATCTTCATTATCTTTAATGGATGCTTTTACTCCACCATCATGGACCGATGAAGGACTAGCTAAATTTATTTTAGGAACAGATGGCCAAGGCAGGGATTTGTTGTCCACAATTCTTTACGGTTCAAGAATTTCATTAATTGTTGGTTTTTCAGCAATCATATTTAGTTTGATATTAGGTGTAGGTCTAGGATTAACAGCTGGATACTTTGGCGGAAAATATGAAATGATTGTAATGAGACTAACAGATGTTCAGTTAACAGTCCCAAGTATTTTAATGGCTCTTTTAGTTGATGGAATAGCTAGAGGACTTATTTCAAGAGAGATGCATGATGAAATGGCAATTTATGTTTTGATATTTGCAATTGGAATTTCAGAATGGCCACAATTTGCAAGAGTATCTAGAGCTGCAACTTTAGTAGAAAAGAATAAAGACTATATTTCAGCATCAACAATAATTGGTGTTTCAAATATAATTATTATGTTTAAACATATTTTACCAAATATTTTGAGACCAGTTTTGGTAATTGGAACTATAGGACTTGCATTAGCAATAATTGCTGAATCAACTTTAAGTTTTTTAGGAGTTGGTGTACCACCAACAACTCCATCTTTAGGAACTTTGATTAGATTAGGTAATGATTTTTTATTCTCAGGTGAATGGTGGATTACTTTTTTTCCAGCAATTTTTTTAGTGGTTTTAGCATTTTCAATTAATTTACTTGGAGATTGGATGAGAGATACTTTAAATCCAAAATTAAAAAAATGAGTTTCTTAAAAATAAATAATTTAAGTGTTGATTATCAAATGAGAAAAGAAACTGTTTATGCAGCTAAAAATGTAAATATTGAGGTAAATAAAGGTGAAATATTAGGACTGGTAGGTGAGTCTGGATCTGGAAAAAGCACAGTAGGAAATGCAATAATCAATTTGATAGATGAACCTGGTAAAGTTTCAAGTGGATCAGTGATTTTAGGTGAAATAAATATTTATGAAGATCCAAAAAATATTATCAAGTATAGAGGAAAAAAGATTGGTCTTATATTTCAAGATCCACAAACATCTCTCAATCCAATACTTACTATTGGTGAGCAGTTAATAGAGACAATTCAAACTCACCTTAAGTTAAGTAAAAAGGAAGCAAAAAATAAATCAATTAGTTTATTAAAGGAGGTAGGGATAAAGGATGCTGAAAACAGATTTAATAATTACCCTCACCAATTTTCAGGAGGAATGAGACAAAGAGTAGTAATTTCACTTGCCTTATGTTGTGAACCTGAACTTTTAATTGCTGATGAACCTACTACAGCTTTAGATGTTTCGATACAATCTCAAATTCTAGATTTAATAAAAAGATTAACGAAGGAAAGAAATCTTGCTGTTATTTTAATTACTCACGATATGGGAGTAATAGCGGAAACAACAGATAGAGTTGCTGTAATGAAAAGTGGAAATTTAGTTGAAATTGGTATTACTAAAGAAATATTAACTAACCCAAAACAGAATTATACTAAAAGTTTAGTCAGTTCTGTGCCCCCAACAAATAAAAAAATATCAAGATTTGTAATTATTGGAAAAGAAAACAAAAAAAACAAACAAAATAATATTAAAATATTAAACAGATGGACTAAAAAAGAAATTATAGAACAAGATTTAGTTCAGATTGAAAATCTTAGCAAAAGTTTTGAGGATAATTTTTTTACGGAAAATTCTAAAAATTCGATAATGGCAGTTAATAATGTTTCTTTTGATATAAAGGAAGGAGAGTCATTTGGATTAGTAGGTGAAAGTGGAAGCGGAAAATCTACAATAGCAAAAATGATTGTAAATTTGTTTAAACCTTCTTCTGGAGATATTTTTTTTGATAACATTTGTATAACTCAGATAAAAAAAAATTCAGAAATGATGAAATTTAGAAAACAAATACAAATGATATTTCAAGACCCTTATTCATCTTTGAATGGTAGATTGAAAGTAAAAGATATAATTTCAGAACCTATTAAATTACATAACCCGTCTATAACAAAAATTGATTTAGATAACTATATTTTTGATCTTTTAGAGTCAGTAGAATTAACACAAAATTCAGCAGATCGATATCCACATGAGTTTTCGGGCGGACAAAGACAAAGAATATCTATTGCTAGAGCTTTAGCTACACAACCAAGACTTCTTGTTTGTGATGAACCAACTTCTGCTTTGGATGTAAGTATTCAAGCTCAAATATTAAATTTGTTAAAAGATCTTCAGGAGCAACTTAACTTAACAATATTATTTATAAGTCATGATTTGCCTGTTGTAAGACAGATGTGTGATAGAATTGGAGTATTAAAAGACGGTAAATTATGTGAAATTTCTAATACAGAAGAGTTATTTTTAAAACCTCAACATGATTATACAAAAGAACTTTTGCGCTTAATGCCAAAAATTGAGTCTATTTATAATTAATATTTGCATAGCCCAAATGGTTAAATAATAAAAGAAATTTAACTAATTATTTTGCAATCTCACTTATAGATTGTATTATAGAATTTGAAAAAATTTAAATTATGAGTGACAAAGATAAAGTTTTTATATTTGATACAACAATGCGTGATGGTGAGCAATCACCTGGAGCATCAATGAGTCTTGAGGAGAAAATTCAAATTTCAAGAATTTTTGATGAGTTAGGAATTGACATTATTGAAGCAGGTTTTCCGATAGCTTCACCTGGAGATTTTGAAGCAGTTAAAGCTATAAGTAAAATTTTAAAAAATTCAATACCCGCTGGTTTGTCTAGAGCAAATAAAAAAGATATTGATGCATGTCATGAGGCATTAAAATCTGCTCCTAGATTTAGAATTCATACTTTTATTTCAACGAGCCCGCTTCATATGAAACACAAATTAAACAAAACTCCAGAACAAGTTGTAGATGCAATAAAAGAAAGTGTTACATATGCAAGAAAATTTACTGATGATGTTGAATGGTCTTGTGAAGATGGAACGAGAACAGATATGGATTTTATGTGTAAAATAGTAGAACTTGCAATTAAAAGTGGTGCTAAAACTGTTAATATTCCTGATACTGTTGGTTACACAACTCCGTCAGAATTTACAAAAATAATTACAACTTTAAAAAATAAAGTTCCAAATATTGATAAAGCAATCTTATCAGTTCATTGTCATAATGATTTAGGGTTAGCAGTAGCAAACTCATTAGCAGGTGTTTCTGCTGGAGCAAGACAGGTAGAATGCACAATTAATGGAATTGGTGAAAGAGCAGGAAATGCAGCTTTAGAAGAAATAGTAATGGCAATTAGAACTAGAAATGATTTGATGCCTTATACAACTGGAATTAAAACAGAGTTATTAAGCAAAGCTTCAAAAGTTGTATCAAACGCAACATTTCCTGTGCAGTTTAACAAAGCTATTGTTGGAAAAAATGCTTTTGCACATGAAGCGGGAATTCATCAAGATGGGATGCTTAAAAATAGAGAAACTTATGAAATTATGACACCCGAGAGTGTTGGAGTTAAAAAAACATCTTTGGTAATGGGCAAACATTCAGGAAGACATGCATTTAAAGAAAAATTATCAGATCTGGGCTATGTTGGTGTTACTGATGATGTAATACAAACAGCATTTGGAAAATTTAAGATATTAGCTGATAAGAAAAAACATGTTTATGATGATGATATAGCAGCATTAGTCGATGATAGTATGATCTTGGAAAAAAATGTTATTAATTTAAAATCTTTAAAAGTTTTTGCAGGAACAGGTGAACCACAAAAAGCTGAAATGACTCTTGATGTTTACGGAGAAGTTAAAAAAACTTCAGAGACTGGAGATGGACCTGTAGATGCAATATTTAAATGCATAAAAGTTTTATTTCCTCACGATGTTAAACTTTTATTGTACCAAGTTCATGCTGTGACTGAAGGAACAGATGCTCAAGCAACAGTAAGTGTTCGTATTGAGGAAAATGGCAAAACAACTGTTGGTCAGGCAGCAGATACAGATACATTAGTTGCTTCAGCAAATGCTTATATTGCTGCTTTAAATAAAATGATTATTAAAAGAGAAAAAACAGCTCCGATGATGGAGCTAGAAAACGAAAAAGTAAGAGGTATTTAGATGGGTATATTTGAAAAAATTAAAAAAGTTTGGAGCCAAGATATGGCTATTGATTTGGGAACAGCAAATACATTGGTTGTTGTTAAAGGACAAGGTGTTGTTTTAAATGAACCTTCTGTAGTTGCAATTGTAGATCAGGGAGGAAAAAAACAAGTTTTAGCCGTAGGGGATGAGGCAAAGACTATGTTGGGAAGAACACCAGGAAATATTCAAGCAATAAGACCTTTAAGAGATGGTGTGATTGCAGACTTTATAGTGACCGAAGAAATGATTAAACATTTTATTAAAAAAGTTCATAAAGGAAGTACTTTTGCAAATCCAAGAATTCTAATTTGTGTTCCAACTGGTTCAACACCGGTTGAAAGAAAAGCTATTCAAGATAGCGCTTTAGCAGCCGGAGCTAGAAGAGTTCAATTAATTGAAGAACCAATTGCTGCTGCTATTGGTGCTAATCTTCCAATATCTGAAGCCACAGGTTCGATGGTAGTTGATATAGGTGGTGGTACAAGTGAAATTGCAGTTATGTCTTTAGGAGGATTAGTTTATTCAAAATCATTAAGAGTTGCTGGTGATTCAATGGATGCAGCATTGGTGAATTATATGAGAAAAGAATATAATTTAATGATTGGAGATAGTACTGCAGAAAAAATTAAAAAAGAAATTGGAACAGCAATTCCAACTAACAATAATACCTATGCAGTTAAAGGAAGAGATTTAAGATCTGGAACACCTAAAGAAGTAAATATTACAGAGGAAGATACTGCTGAAGCATTAAATGACATTTTAAAAGAAATGGTTAATGGGATAAAAGATGCATTGGAAAGCACTCCTCCAGAGTTATCAGCTGATTTAGTTGATATGGGTTTAACTTTAACCGGTGGTGGAGCTTTATTAAAAAATATAGACAGAAGATTTTCAAAAGAAACTGGTTTACCAGTTCATATAGCAGATGAACCTTTATCTTGTGTGGCAGTTGGAACTGGTAAAGCTTTAGATCAAGAGCAAACATTCTCGACTATGTTGACTGAATATTAAGAGAAATGGCATCAGGCAGAGATGATTTTATAATAGCAATTAGATCTGCTTTTTTAAAAAAAAGTACACAGCAAAAATTTTCATTACTAACATTAGTATTTGTATCTATTTTTATAATTGTATTATCTAATTTAGATTTTAAGGCTGTTAGATATTTAAAAGTTGCTATTAATGAAATGGTTTATAGATCATCATTTATTGTATCAATTCCTGAAAATTTTATAAAAAATACTTTTATAGAAGTAAAAGATTATACGACTTTTTTTAATGACTATAAAAAAGATAAAGAAGAATTAAATACACTTAAATCAAATTATGTTTCGAGTGAAATTACTCAATATGAAAATAAAGAATTGAAAGAATTGATTAATAATTATGTATCTAGTTCAAATAAAATATTAGCAAAAATTATTGTAGATCATAATAGTCCATTTTTAAAAAGTATAATTATCAATAAAGGCAGTAAAGATAGTATTAAAATTGGAACTAATATATATGACCAATCTTATTTGGTAGGAAAAGTAATTGAGGTTAATTATAAAACATCAAGAGTATTATTATTATCTGATTTAAATTCTAACGTTCCAGTTACAATTGCTCCTCAAAATATTCAAGCAATTATCACAGGTACAGGAAGTAATTATGGACAAATTAAATATATCAAAGATGGTTTTTTAGAAGAATTTACAGATCAGAGTATAATTTACACTTCTGGAACTGGTGCAATTTTCAAAAGTGGTATTCCTATTGGAAAATTGAGAGATATTGAAGATAATTCTTATAATAAATTTAAAGTAGAATTTTTCAGTGATTTTTCTCAACTTAAATATGTTTTTGCAGAAATAACAACTAATACTGAAATTGAAAAAATAGGATTAGATACTACTGAAAATGA
>Ga0315328_10000758_pt1 | contig 14393 bp, 16 predicted proteins | sample M120032315metaG_FD_203462 | JGI IMG/M metagenome (GOLD analysis project Ga0315328, IMG submission 203462) | Ammonia-oxidizing marine archaeal communities from Monterey Bay, California, United States - M1 200m 32315 | ecosystem: Environmental > Aquatic > Marine > Intertidal zone | place: USA... | reverse complement strand
TACCGCCGAGAGAATCGTTGCAGTTAAACATGGTGAAGAGCAATTGATGGAGCGGATTAAGGTTGATGTTTCTGATGAAGCTCTCCCGATTCTTCCTGGTGTATTGAGTGCAACTGTTTTTCAATATAGAGAAGGGCAAATTGCCCTCGTGGGGCCGGAAGGATGGGTAGCTGATTCATGCACAATGGTGTCTGTAACGACAAGTAATTTAAGGCCCTTGGATGTGCTGCATTATGTTGGTTCCGACACTGATTGTCCTTCACAGATTCAAGGAACTGAAGCTAACCCAACGTGTTTAGGTAGTTCTGTTCTTATTCTCCCAATAGCTATACCACAGAGAAGTAATCCACAAAAACTTCCTGAAGGTGGTGTGGGTTGGGCTGAAAAGGTCAGATTTGCTATCGAAAGTCCCACAGCGGAACTGGACGGATGGGAGGTGCTTTCAGTGCGGGGGACAATTGAAGTTCCAGAAGGTGTCGAAAATGTAGTCATACCGAAATTTGGTGGTGCTCCAGGAGATCAACTTGAAATAGATTTGGGTATGGGTTCTGAAGGTCCAATAGTAGGGTCGTGCATAATTGAATAGGAAAAAGTTCCTTTTTGACGAAGATGGCGCATTTGGCGTGAAGAGTTTCGAACGCACTAGTGAACAAGTTACGAGTACTATGGCCGGCCTTCGTAGAAGGGCGGACATAACGCTTTTGCGGTTGCAAGCACATTTTGATTCCCCAATAGCTGATCGTGTCATTCCTTGGTTTGGGGCTTTTCTGCTCAGCTTGTCACTCGCTCTTCTTTCTTTATCAAGATTCAGAGATCTTAGCGTGGGGGAGCAAATTGGCTACTACATACAGGCTTCTCATCTCATGGAGATGGGAGAATCACCCGAGATCACGCAACTTGGGTTAAACATTTTCGCTCTTCAGGCTGCATGGTTATTTTGGCCAATATCGTTAGTTGCACGATTGTTCCCAACGGGAGAGTTTCTGTTAACCATCCAGGCTCTCATATTGGGACTTGCTGTTGTGCCTATATGGCGAATCGCAAGAGGTCCTGCGAATTTAAGAACTGGAGGGGCAGCTGTTCTTGCTTTTGCTTACTCTCTTCATCCATCTATACATAATCTAAATCTCGCTGGTTTTCATCCCGAGGCTGTAGCTGTTCCTGCTTTACTGGCGGCCTATTTGGCGGGGCACTATGAAAAGTGGTGGACTAGCTCGGGTTTATTGTTCCTCGTCTTACTTTCACGAGCAGATTTAGGACTGGCAGTAGTAGCGATTGGGGTAATTTTTTTCTTAGAAAATAGAAAAGTTGCTGGCAGGATAGTTTCCTTTTCTGGCTTACTTTGGTTCCTGGTAATGGCTTTCTGGGTGCAACCTTCAATTGGCTCAGGTTATTATCCCCATATTGCCGCTTTTCGACATTTCGGAGAGAGTTCTTTCGATGTAATTTTCGGAATGTTGTCTGATCCTTTCGGCCTGCTTAAGGATTTATTAGTGCGGAGTAACTTTGAGCAAATAATTCTCATTATTGCTCCAGTCCTATTTTTACCACTTATACATTTGCGTTATGTTTTGCCAGCGGTTCCTCTACTTATCTTTTATTTGATAGCTGATGTTCCAGTCGGAGTGTTAGGCAATCCCCAGCAAGATGTAGCTGTACTAGCCGTCGTTTTTATTGCTGCAACCTATGCACTGATGAAAATGGGATCCACGGGTGTTAGCCGAATTCTTGTTGGACGAAGAATATTGACCGTTCTGTTATTAACAGCGACTGTTTTTTTCATTCGCGATTCAGCTTCTTCTCCCTTCGAAAAACCTTGGGAATGGGGTAGAAGAGATGAGACAGATATTGCTCGAGTTACATCAGTTTTTTGGCTAGGGCCAGATGCGAGTGTTGCGGCGCCGGCAAACTTGTATCCAGAAATTGCAGAACGTAAAAATGCTTTCGTTTTAAAGACTGACGCTCCTTTTCTACCGAATCGCGAACAACTTGAGAATTTAGATGCAGTAATTTTTGATAAAAATATTGCTACTTGGTCTAATGCGGAGTTGATTAAATTTGAAGGGAAAATGACGGAACTGGGATTTAACAGACGTTATGACTCGAAAGGTATTCAGACCTGGATTCGTAAACCCGGATCAGATTAATTTTCAATCGTTTCAATTGGTTTTTGTAAGACAGCTTTTAAGGTGGTTTAGATCTGCTTTTAGCTCATCGTTTGAGATATCTGCATCGGCATTGGCAAAATCTAGGTGACTCATATTGTTTATTGGTATTACATGTAGATGAACGTGTGGTACTTCGAACCCTGCGATCATTAGTCCGATACGTTTTGGTTTGAATGCCTCCATTTGAGCCTCTCCGATCATTTTTGCGACTTTCATGCAATGCGAAGCTGTCTCTTCGGGCAAGTCGGTCCACATGTCAATTTCTTGAATAGGTACAACCAGAGTGTGGCCACGATTTATCGGTCTTATATCGAGAAATGCGAAACACGTTGAGTCTTCCCAAAGTATGTGTCCAGGTATTTCTCCTGCGTGTATTTTGGTGAAAATAGTTGACATTAGGCCTAGCTTTCCAAGTATTACCACGTTGGTCAAACGCGGCCATATGAAGATATGGATACTCTGTATTCGGAGATGGGTAGATTGAAATTATGAATGACAGAATTTTGACTGTTCCCAATTTGATAAGCCTTCTACGTCTTCTTTGTATTCCTCTTTTCGTATGGATTCTTTTCGGAGCTGAAAACAGATCAGCGGCAGCGATTCTTTTAGCGGTACTCGGAGCTACGGATTGGGTTGACGGATGGATAGCTAGGAGATTTAATCAAATTTCAGAACTGGGAAAAATCCTTGACCCTACTGCTGACAGATTGTTACTTATAGTTTCAATTCCTTCACTTATAATTGATGGATCAATTCCGCTTTGGTTTGCACTGCTCGCTCTTATCAGAGAATTGCTTGTTGGTGGAGCAACTGTTGCACTAGCTCTTATTGGAGCGAGAAGAATTGATGTTTTATGGTGGGGTAAAACAGGAACTTTTGCAATGTTATTCGCTGTGCCTTCTTTCCTAGCGGGTGAATCGACAATTTCTATAAGTGATTTTTTCGCCGCACTAGCCTACATTTCTGGAATTCCAGGATTATTTATTTCTTGGTTGGCTGCGTTCATGTACGTACCTCTCGCATCTGAAGCTCTGAAGGAAATTCGTGATAAAAAGTAGTCCAGTCCATTAATTTCTTGCTTTCACTATAAAAATGATGCTTTTGGCGCTAGTTTCAAATTTATGAACATCCCAGACGACCTTATGTATTCTGAGGACCATCAATGGGTCCGAATGGAAGAGAACGGCCTGATTCGTGTGGGAATAACCGATTATGCACAAGATGCTCTAGGGGAAGTTGTTTTTGTTGATCTTCCAGAAGTTGATCTATTAGTAGAAAAGGGAGGAGTTTTAGGCGAAGTGGAATCGAGTAAGTCGGTTTCAGAAATATCTGCTCCTTTACCTGGAAGAGTTTCCGAGGTAAATGATGACTTAGAGTTGCATCCCATGAAGGTAAATGAGGATCCATACGGAGAGGGATGGATTTGTTTAATGAGTGGAGAAGAGTCAGATCCGGTAAGTGAACTTCTAGATTCTGATTCTTACCGTTCATTTTTAGAGGGCTAATTAGAGGAACGGAGGGTTTGAAATTATTAATGATGATGAAATAACCGATGCGATTGAGATTGAACCGGAAATTCCACACCGTTTGGATCGAGAAATTTTTGAAATAGACACAGGGATACTTGTTATTGAGTCGGGACCCAGGTCAGGTTCTCGTTACGCACTGGATTCCGAATCGATTTCAATTGGACGAGAAAAGGACGCTGACATTTTTCTCGACGATGTAACAGTCTCAAGGCAACATGCAGTGATTGAAAGAAACAAAAGCATCTACAGAGTGTCTGATGCAGGTTCATTAAATGGCACTTACCTAAATGCGAAACTCGTTCGCTCTGAAGAACTAACAGATGGTGATGTCCTTCAAATCGGACGATTTAAACTCGTCTTTTTCTATGGAATTGCTCAAAACTGATGGAATGTTGATTTGTCAGAACAGGAACTATTTAACATAAGTCAACTCTGCGAAAGTCTTATTGGAGAGTTTCCTGAACTTACTGTTTCGAAGATTCGTTATCTGGAATCCCAAGGACTGGTCAACCCACTTAGAACTGAATCAGGCTATCGAAAGTTTTCTACTGATGATCTGGAACAACTGGTTTGGATTCTGAGACAGCAAAGAGATTATTTTGTGCCTCTCAGAACCCTGAAAGAACGACTAGAACGTAATGCTGTTGATTTCAAGTCGACCGCTGAGGATTCAAAAGCAGTAGATGACAAAGACCCTGTGGTTACAGGAATTAGCTTAGATATTGATGGCTTGTCCAGAGCTTCAGGTGTTTCAACTGAGAAAATACAAGAATTGATCGAATTAGGAGTGCTTAAGGGTAGGCAAGTGGGGAGTAAAGAAATTTTTGAAGGCGATTCTTTGTTGACAATAAGGTCCGCAAAACGTCTTTTTGAACTAGGAATGGAAACTAGACATTTACGCATGTATCTAGTTGCCGCTCAAAGAGAAGCAGGAGTAATAGAACAGTTATTTTCAGCTAAAACTAAAAGCGGAGATGTTAAATCCAGAACTGAAGCTAAGCGAGAATTGGATGAAGTCCTTGTTTTGGGCAGAGAAATTCACAAGTGTCTACTAAAACTCTCTCTAGATGGACTAGAAACTTGGTGAGATGGATTTTCCGAAATTATTACAAAACCGACAAGAAATTGATGTCAGAGTGACGGAACTGGCTGCTGAGATTGACGACTACATGGGTGAAGGGGATGTGGTTGTGGGGGTACTAAAGGGATGTCTGCCTTTTCTTGCCGATTTAGTTAGGAAACTCAATTATGAAATAGAAACAGACTTCCTAGCTTTAACTTCTTTTCAGGAGAATACGGGAAGGGTTCGACTTACAAGAGATTTAGGAATTGATGTATCAGGTCGCAATGTCTTACTGGTTGAAGATGTAGTTGACACAGGTTTTAGACTAGATTTTCTTAGACGACATCTGGAGACTCATGAACCATCAGAAGTTAGGGTCTGCACACTTTTTGATCGTTCGGATCGCAGAATACTTCCTGTCAAAGTTGAGTATTCCGGTTTTGTTCTTCAGGAGGGCTTTATTGTTGGATACGGAATTGATCACCTAGGCATGTTTAGAAATCTCCCTTCAGTTGTCGCAGCGAATCAGACTCTTCTCGATGAAGAGTTTGCAAGAGGGGAATCTAAATTGGCGGATGAGATAGTAAAAGTCGCGCGAGGTAAAGAAACAGTTGAATGCTAGTTAACAGTTTTGGAGGTAGTAATGAATGAAATGGTAGTAGTTGGAGTTCAGCAGGTCTTACCTTCTAATACACCTGTGATACTTCTTCGTGAAAAAGAAGGCGAGAGAATCCTGCCGATATTTATAGGTTTGCCAGAAGCAACTGCTATTGGTTTAACTCTTGCCGGACAAGAACCACCTAGGCCTATGACACACGATCTTTTTGTCACGGTGATGGAGACTTTTTCCGCGACTCTTGAAAGGGTAGTTATAACACAATTGCGTGATCGGACTTTTTATTCCGACATATACCTCAGGGGACCCGCAGGTGTTGATGCACTTTCTGCAAGACCTTCTGACGCTATAGCATTGGCGGTTCGTATGGGGGCCGATGTTTTCGTGGAGGAGGAAGTGTTAGAAGAGGCTGGGTATATTGCGCCTCCTGATCAGGAAGAACCAATTACTGATGTGCAGGTAGAAGAATTTCGTGAGTTTCTTGACAATGTCAATCCTGATGATTTCGCTGGTTAAGGAATTTGGTTTAAAAAGATAACTTTATGACACTGGGTTGTTGACCGCGGGTTTATTACGATCTAACCTGTAGAATAACATCAATGTAGTTCTCTGAGCGAAATATAAGGCTACGACCTGTTTTTCGCGCGAGAGAGGGAAGAACATGGTTCAAGGACAAGGTTATAGCGGTGACGAAGCCAGAAAAATTGTCGGTATCACATACAGACAATTGGATTACTGGGCTAGGACGGAACTTATAAGACCGTCCCTTGCTGACGCCAGTGGTAGTGGAACAAGACGGAGATATACCTACCGGGATTTACTTAAATTAAAAGCTATTAAGGCCCTAATAGATGCAGGAATACGTCTTGCTTTAATCAGAAAAGTGTTTGAGTTCCTTGAAGAAAAACTTGATGAAGATGTAGTGCAAGTTAATTTAGTTATTCAAGGAGCTTCTGTCATGGTGGAACGGGGAGAAGATGAGATAATTGATCTCCTCCACAACGGACAAGGTGTATTAAATATTTTGCCATTGGCAGGTGTTAAAGAAGACCTTGATGCAAAAATTGTCGAACTTTTCCCAGGAGACGAAAGATCCAGTATAGAAATCGGTCATAAGGCGATTGGTCAATAGTGGCTTCAAAAGGGAGGGAAAGTTGCTCTGATGAGTGAACTTCGAAAACTCTCTGATCATAATACTTCAACTTCATTTGCTCATGAATCTGAGGAGCGAATCGCTGGATTGTTAGATTTCTATGGCATCGAATGGGAGTACGAACCAACAACTTTTGTTTTGGAGAGAGATTCTCAAGGTCAACCAAGGTCAGCATTTACACCAGATTTTTTTCTACCTGAACACAATCTCTACCTAGAAATTACGACTCTTAAACAGTCGCTGGTAACAAGAAAGAATCGTAAGGTTAGAAGGTTGCAGGCTCAAAGACCAGATTTGAGTGTACGAATTCTTTATAGAAGTGATATTGAAAGACTTTTTCTTTCAGACGCTGCTTGATCTTATCTATTCGAGTAGATCGGGTTCATCAGCTAATATTTTGTCAAATAAAGGTTGAGCGCTGAACCAACCTGAAAAGGCATTGCCCACTTGTTTGTGAGTTAGTGCTGCTGTTTCATCGTCTATAGGGATGGTAGTTCCAGCAGCTTCTGCGAGTAACTGAGCTTGGCAAGTTCTTTCCATTGTCACAAAAAGCCAAAGCGACTCCTCAACAGTCTCGCCTAATGTTAGAAGACCGTGATTTTTTAGTATTGCTGCCTTGCAGTGGCCCAGAGCGGCTGCAATTCTTTTGCCTTCGAGAGGATCAAGCACTACGCCTGTGTAGTCGTCAAATAAAACATGATTATTGTAAAATATGCAGCTGTCCTGAGTTAGAGGGTCGAGAGTTTTTCCAAGTGAAGAGAATGCCTTTCCGAAAATAGAATGAGAATGTGCGGCTGCTTGGATTTCAGGCCTTTCCATATGAATACCGGAATGAATGGCGAATGCTGCCTGGTTAACAGCGTAATCTCCTTCAATTACATCACCATTATGATTGACTAAGAGAAGGTCAGAAACTGATATGTGGCTGAAATTCATTCCGAAGGGATTAACCCAAAAGCACTCTGTTTCTTCTGGATCTCTCACAGTTATATGTCCAGCCACTCCCTCGCTGAAGCCGTAGCGTCCGAAAATTCTAAAAGCTGCAGCCAGTCGTTCTTTTCTGTGCTGTCTCTCTTCTTCATGATTTTCAAAAGTGGGTACTTGATGCCACAGAGGTAGATCTGTTTGGAATCGCTGCGAAGCTTCTAGATCTTTATCATTGTTCATTTCTACCCCCTATAGTAGTTTAATCGACCTGAAGAAATAATTCATTTACTCGGAATCCGAGCAGACTTATTTCTGAGCCAGTGGTCGGCGAGCACAAGAAGAGTCATAGCTTCGACCATGGGGACAGCCCGCGGTAGAACACAGGGGTCATGCCTGCCCTTAGCTTCGAGAGTTACAGGATTGTTGCTGTTATCGACTGTTTCTTGAGGGGTTGAAATTGTTGCCGTAGGTTTGAACGCTACGCGAAATAGAATTTCAGAACCATTCGTAATTCCACCCTGAACACCGCCTGAATGGTTAGAGGTGGTGACTGGCATGGAGTCGCCAGCTTTAAATTCATCGTTATGTTCACTGCCTGTCATTTCTACTGAGGAGAATCCACTTCCTATATCAAAACCCTTTGAAGCAGGTAATGAGAGCATTGCCTTAGCGAGATCTGCTTCGATCCGGTCGAAAACAGGAGTTCCAAGACCCACAGGAGCACCCCTTACTAGACAAGTAACAATACCTCCGAGAGAGTCACCATTTTTTCTTGCTTCTGTGATTGCAGAAGTCATTTCCTCTGATGCATCACGATCAGGGCAGCGGGTGATTTCTGACTCAATCTCATCGAAATTGACATTCTCGGCCCGCACATCTGCTTTTATATTATGAATTTGTGAAACCCAAGCAAGTACTTCGATGTCAGTGGATTCGCTTAAAAGCACTCTAGCCACAGCACCAGCGGCTACTCTTCCTATTGTTTCGCGAGCGCTGGAACGTCCCCCACCTTGCCAGTTTCGTATGCCATATTTGGCGTCATAAGTGAAATCAGCATGTGATGGCCTGTAAACATCTTTCAAATGATTGTATGCGTCAGGTTTTGCATCTTCATTTCTGACCAGAATTGCGATAGGAGTTCCAAGAGTTTTCCCTTCGAACACACCAGAAAGTATTTCTGCAGTATCTGATTCATCACGTTGAGTTGTAATTTTGCTCTGCCCTGGGCGTCTCCGGTCCAGATCGCGTTGAATATCATCTTCATTTAAAGAAAGCAAAGAAGGGCAGCCATCAATAACTACGCCAACACCTCCTCCATGGCTTTCACCCCACGTGGATATTTTAAACAAAGAACCGAAAGTGTTTCCCATTACATAGATCATAGAGGGCTTTAGGGTCACGCTAGGTCTCATTAAACTAGTGCGATAACCTCAAAGCGTGTCTGCAACCTATGTAAATTTAAATATTGCTACCGCATGGGAAGCAATAAGTGACCAAATAGGGGATCTAACGGCGATCTCTACGAGTGAAAACTCAGAATCTTGGGAAGAATTTGAAAAACGTTCAGCATCTTTAGCAAAAACTTTTTCCGAAAAAGGCTTAAAACGTGATTCAAAAGTCGCTTTTTACTGCTACAACGGGCCGGAATATCTTGAAGGTCAATTCGCCGCTTTTAAAATTAGGGGAATCCCAGCAAACGTCAATTATCGCTATTTGGAGGAAGAGTTGGCTTACATTTTAAATAATGCCGACGCTGAAGCGATCCTATTTGATTCAAGTTTGACTGAACGAGTTGATTCTGTTCGTTCAATATGTCCTAAATTGAAACTTTTTGTTCGAATTGGCGAAGGTTCTTCTGAGGATTGGATAACTAACTACGAAGAAGCTGTAAATAACGACCCTCTTCCCCGTATTCAAAGATCTGGGGATGATCTATGGTTTCTTTACACCGGAGGTACAACCGGTAGCCCTAAAGCTGTTATGTGGTCGCATGCTGGACTTCTTGGAGGAATGACAGAAACTTTTCGTTCGTTTGGAGAGAAAATTCCAGAAAATTCTGAAGAAGCAGGCAGTATTGCAAAAAGAATTACGAGTGAAGGAAAAGAGATAAGACAACTTTGTGCTGCACCGTTAATGCATGGAACATCAAGCCTGACTGCTCTGAGCACCCATACACACGGAGGTTTAGTATCTACCCTTTCTTCAAGAACATTTGATCCTAGAGAACTTTGGGAAATGGTAGAAAAGTGCAAAATAACAATGCTTACAATTGTTGGCGACGCATTTGCTCGACCCATGATTGATGAACTTGAAAGTTCAATAGCAAACGACACTGCTTGGGATATTTCCTCCCTGCGCTTAGTGATGTCCTCAGGTGTAATGTTTAGTGCTCCTTTGAAGGAACGTCTTCTTGATCTTCATAGTTGCACTATTTTGGATGCGTTGGGATCTAGTGAGGGAACAGGAATGGGCAAGCAGGTCACCTCGCGAAGAAAAAAAGATACTGGAACCGCCAGATTTTTTCTTGGGGAACACACAAGAGTTCTTACAGAAAATGGAGAGGAAATTGAACCTGGGTCAAATATGACTGGAAAACTTGCGCTCGGTTACCCTCTACCAGTTGGGTATTACAAAGACCCGGAAAAAACAGAAGCAACCTTCCCAACCATTAATGGTCGAAGATGGTCTATACCGGGTGATTGGGCATCAGTTGAGAGGGACGGCTCTATCACACTTCTAGGTAGAGGCTCAGAGTGCATAAACACAGGTGGTGAAAAAGTTTTCCCTGAGGAAGTCGAAGAAGCGTTGAAAATCAACCCATTAGTTGTTGATTGCAATGTAGTGGGTATCCCTGATGAACGCTGGGGACAAGCGGTGACAGCAGTCGTAGAAATAAAGACGGGTGCAACACTTAAAGAAGCGGAGTTATTAAATGATGTAAAAGAACGTTTAGCTGGCTATAAGGTCCCCAAAAGTGTGATTTTGGTCAAAAAACTAAAGCGCGGACCCAATGGAAAGTCTGATTACAGGTGGGCCCGTGACATAGCCCAGTCTCCATAGGCTAGATATCTATCAGAGGCGATGCGGGCAATGGTAATTCATCGCCATTTACTATTGAAGAATGCCTGGATTTAACAGCATCCATGTGTTGGTCATCTGTGAAAATCCAAAACCTGTTATCTGAAATTGCCTGGTATACGAGATCGGCCACTTCGGATGGTTGTTTAGCATTAGTGCTTATCCACTCCATGAAAGCTTCTCTTTGAAGAAGTTCTTCATCAGTTAAGTCATCTTCTGCTACCCCCATGTATTCAGGCCTTCCACGAGAAAAATTGTTAATTAGATTTTCTGGACGATTTCTTTCCGAATTCCAAATATTTGTTGAAACAAATCCCGGGCAAAGACAACTGACACCTACCGCAGAATTTTCAGTTAACAACTCTTGACGTAGTGTCTCCGCCATAGACACAACTGCAAATTTTGTTGCGCTGTAAGGGCCAAGGTTTGGAACAGAGACATGGCCAGCAATAGAGGCGGTTACAACTATGTGACCCTCGTTCATTTCTTTTATGGCTGGAAGAAAGGTATTTAACCCATTTATAACTCCCCATAAATTTACTCCTAGAACCCATTGCCAGTCGCTTATCGTTGCTTCTGACAATGAAGAACCAAATCCAACTCCGGCATTAAGACAAACCACTTTAGGGCTGCCGAAGACTTCTACAATCTGATTTTTCATATCCGTTACAGAATTCAAATCACTTACATCACAGTGAATGCCCATTGCTTGATAACCAAGCCCTTTCAGTTCAGTCACTGCTTCTTCCAGAACCGGAACTTCAATATCAGCTAGAACTACTTTCATTCCCGCTTCAGCTAGACGTTTTCCTATCGATAAACCTATTCCGGAAGCACCACCAGTTATAAGTGCGGTTTCTTCATTTAGCTCTTTCATACCTTTTCCTTCTCCTTTTCATCTTCAAACCCTAGTAGTGCCTGTTCAATAACTTCAGTTAGGGCTGGATGTACATAGAGTTGGTTGTGTGCCAATTCGTCAACTGTCATAGAGATACTCATAGCAGTGACTAATTGTTGAATAAGAGTAGAGGCCTGATAGCCAATGATATGAGCGCCGAGTAGAAGTCGAGTGGCGGGATCAATTAACAGTTTCACAAAACCCTGTTCATCTTCCATAGCCCAGCCGAATGCGGTATCGGAATAATCTCTAATGGATTTCAAATAGGGGACTTCATCGTTCAAAAGGTCATCTTCAGTAAAACCTACAGTAGCGATTTGTGGGTTTCCGAAGACTGCTTTAGGAGTCACAGAGCGATCAATTTTGACCAAATTTTCCGGATTTAACAAGTTGTGGGAAATTATCCTCGCTTCGGCATTAGCAGTGTGCTTTAGTTGAAGAGGATTTGTGACATCACCTAAAGCCCAAACCCCAGGAGCGGAAGTGCGTAGGTATTCATCGGTTATGACATAACCGGCTTCGTCACAGTCAATTCGACCTTTTTCAGGTTCTAAAAAAACGGTGTTAGGGTAGCGGCCAGTTGCTATTAAAAGTTCATCAGCCTCAATTTCAGTTCCTTTTTTCAAATCAATGAGAAACTTTCCTGTGTGCGAAATTTGCTCTATTTCCTCAGAAAAGTAAATGGTGAACCTATTTTTGTAGATTTTTGTGATTCGTTCACGTATAGAAGGGTCAGCTTCACGTAGAAGTTCCTCACCTCGTAGAATCATTGTCACTTCAGAGCCAAAAGATCCAAAAATGTGCGCCATTTCGATTGCGATAAAACCGCCACCTACAATGACAATATGATCAGGTAATGAAGAGATTCTCATTATGGAGTCAGAAGTATGAAAGGGTGTTTCGTCTAATCCTGATAATTGTGGGATAACAGGATTGGCACCCGCCGCTATGACAATCTGATCAGCTGAAACTACTTCTTTGCCAACAGTGACAGTATTTTCGGATATGAATGCAGCTTTATCTCTATAAACGGTCACATTTTCAAGACTTTCACGATAATTTAGACCTGCTTCGGCGATCGGATCTATCCTTCCAAAAATTCGCCTTTGAATTCCCTCCCAGTCAACACCGGAGAATGAAGAGTTGACACCTAGTTTATTTGCGGTTTGAGCGTTAAGTGAAAGATCTGCAGCGTAAACGAGCATTTTTGACGGGATGCATCCACGATTCATGCATGTTCCACCAAATTCAGCTGGCTCTGCTATTGCTATATCAAGGTGGTCGTGTTCAGGTTCGATAATAGTATTGCCTGATCCTGCTCCAATTATTAACAGATCGTGATGAGGCATATTTTAATTTGAAGCCAAAAGGGAACCTAGGGAACGTAAAGTTTGAGTTCCTGCTCCCAACGACGTTGTGATGTGCTTATTCCAGAGTGTGTAACGGTAGAGAGGGTAATCTTTTGAAACTCCCATTCCACCATGGCAATGCTGTGTAGCGTGTGCGATTTCTGTGGCGCGCTCTGAAGCCCACCATTTTGCGATTAAAACGTCCTCGAGGGCATCGAGGTCTACACTAAGGCGCCATGCGGCCGAAAATGTCGTCAGCCTTATGCCGCCGACATTTATGAATTGGTCTGCCAAACGTTGAGTTACGGCTTGAAAAGTTGCAAGTGGTCGTCCGAATTGTTCTCTTTCGCTTGTATAGGAGGCGGTCATTTTCAGTGCTGTTTCAGTTACTCCTAACTGCAGAGCACAAAGACTTACGAGCAAAATCTGGAAGAGCCAAGTAACACCTTCCTTGTCACTGAGTTTTTCAGCCGGTGTCTCATTGAACGACAATTCCCAGAGTGGTTCTCCTCGAGTTGAGTCGCTTGACTGCATAGTGATATTCGGATCTTTAAGATCCACGATGCAAATCGCAGGTTCGTTACCAGCCATTACAGTTACTAGAGCTGAGTCTGCAAGATCTGCATATTCGACCACAATCTTCTTGCCGTTTATAACTCCGTTTTCATAAGAGGTGCATGGTTCCATAAATTGGTCATTTAATAACTCTTGTGCTGCAAAAGTTAATAGTTTTGATCCGTTCACAACTTCAGGTAGTAAAGAACTTCTCTGATCGTCGGTGCCGAATTTGTCCACTGTCATTGCAGAAACCAAAGTTGGAAGCAGGGGAATAGGGGCTACATGTTGTCCTTGTGTACGAAGTAGACACATAAGTGCAATGATGTCCAAGCCAGCACCTCCGACGTCTTCTTTAAGTGTTGCTCCTGTTAATCCAGATGAAACAAATTTTTTCCAGAGCTCTCTATCAAACCACTCTTGAGATTCTTCGATTTTTTTTAAAACTTCTATATCTAGATGGTCGTCAAGAATACGCGTAGCCAATTCTGTGATTTCATTATGTTCTTCAGTGAGATCAAAGTTCATTGTTCAAATCTCATCTCCGTCTTTTTTCTCTTGGTAAACCCATTCCGGCCATTCCAATTATGTCTCTTTGTATTTCGTTAGTTCCGCCACCAAAAGTTAGAACCCAAACAGAGCGGTATCCGTTTTCTATTTGTGACGCGAGATCTGATCCGGAGTCACCTTCTATCAAGTGACCGGTAGCTCCAATAACTTCAGTTAGTTGTGTGTAAATACGGTGCATGGATTCCGAGCCGTGAACTTTTATCACTGATGCATCTGCAGGGCCCATTTTCCCGTTGGTATTTGCATAGGCAACCTCCCAGTTGAGAAGATCGAGGTATCGTACGAGAGAACGGCATTCAGCGAGTTTCATCTGAACCCATTCCTGCTCAATAACTCTTCTTCCGTCTGGTAGTAAATTTTCACTAGCCCAGTCGATTGCGTCTCTTACAAGTCGTACCATTCGACCGGCTGCAAAAAGCGAGACTCTTTCATGGTTTAGTTGACTGGTGATCAAATTCCAGCCTCCGTTGATTTCCCCGATTCGCAT
>Ga0315328_10000754_pt1 | contig 14433 bp, 8 predicted proteins | sample M120032315metaG_FD_203462 | JGI IMG/M metagenome (GOLD analysis project Ga0315328, IMG submission 203462) | Ammonia-oxidizing marine archaeal communities from Monterey Bay, California, United States - M1 200m 32315 | ecosystem: Environmental > Aquatic > Marine > Intertidal zone | place: USA... | reverse complement strand
TCTCTTGTTTCTACAGGAGAAGTGTGACTATTCTATCCTGAGGACACTGTTGCATCCTGAGCATTCAATCCTTAGCGGCCTAATGTCAGATTCCACTGGATTCCTTTTCCCGCAAGAAGGGCACTTGACCCTTCCACCCCTTTTCGAATTTCTCTGACTATCGCTATCCTCAATCACTGGTGAGACAATAGCAGCAGGGAAAACCAGTAACACACTTGAACCGACCACTCCAAGAACAATTGGCATAGGTAGTCCAAACCAATATATAGCGAGAGAAAGAACCCCCAACACTCCAATCATGATCATACTCGGAACCCTGGTTCTCCTTTTCGTCAGTGCCATCCCTATTCCCAAGGCCAAGCAAAGGGCGAAAACAGAAATCATTGCTGAAATTAGAGGGCTGAATAGGAGTGCATTTTTCGCTTCAAAATCAAGTCTAAAATCAGTATCAGATTCTATGCCGGACTCATCCATAGTGAGGATCTCCATTACAATCCATCTTCTATGCGTATAATCGACGTCTCCATTGTCTAGATTAACCCCATCGAAACCCGAAAGCATCCCAGTCCGAATCTCGAATGAAAGATCAACCTCTTCCCAGAAATCATATCCATCGGGTCTGATAAAATCCTCAATCAGCGTCTGCCTCGAGTCCCTTTCTACACTGTAACTCGACTCAACATATATGGTAATCTCATCTGAGTTGAACGCCCTTGATGGACCTAGATCTATACTCACCACCAGAGGTCCAAATTCAGTAACAGGATCCACTCCGAAGATAGATTCAGAGTCGATCCTTAGTCCTTCGGAGAGAAATGACTTCAAATCAGACTTTGAACCCTTGAGGTGACTCACCAGTGCCGCCAGCTCTGTGTTGTCTACTCTGGCATTTGACTTCTCTGATTGGCTAACAGTATTTTTCAAACCATTCAGATTCTTCCACCAACTTTTCGAACCAAGACTCTCATTTCCAATGTTGTCAAGGCCCCACCTCATCCACTGTGACATGGCACCATCAAGGGTAATCGTAGTCTTCCTCTCTATGGAATTGCCGTCATATTTGCAATTTACTTCTACCATTAGGTCGGAACCGCCAGTCCGGGGGGGCTCCTCCTCGGGATACCAGCTGTTGTCCCCAGTGTCCTGGCCAAGCGTGATCTCGTGAATCTTATCTACCGTGATGACAAGTGAATCCTGCAGTGAAATCTGGAAGTCAGTTCTCACTGTCACCTCGCTGGAACTGCTTGGCTCCCAGACAAATGTCACGTCCACCCAGTCTTCATTCGAATTAACTATCGGACTTTCAGAAATATCGACATTCTGGACCATTAAACCACCTGTGGAACCAGTCCAAATCTTGTCACCGAATCCCGAAGTCAGCCTTACTGGAAAGAATACTAGGTTTCCCTTGACACTAGCTTCCCTAATCACCACGTTAACTAGTGGGAATGAAATTGATATTGCAGCATCAACATCCTCTTCACCCCAGTGGAACACTATTCCAGACTCACTTCCAGGATTGGAAAAAATCAAACTCCTTACAGAAAAAATCACCTCTATCTTCTCGTTTTTCGAAACTTCACCGTCTTGCACTTCTATATCCACTTGCAGCTCTCCAGATTCAGTAAGATAGACCGCTGGCAGTTGAGAGGAACTTTCGTAGGTATTGCCACCCACCTTGACGACCACGGTCGCATTGGCTGATACTCCAGCAGAGTCAGAAACTTCGTACGGAATTGAGAAGGACCAGGTCCCGGACGAGTAACTTCCCGCCTCCCCCCATTCAATCATCCATGAGCCAATTTCTACCTCTCCGAGGAAGGACGAGGTTACTTCGACGGACTTCCTTTCCCCTAATTCAGACTCGAAAGGAGTCAGTTGTCCGCTGTCCGGGTCCCCGATTAGGAATAGATCGAACTCATCAGGCGACTCGCAGCAGTTATTGCTCTCTGTAGCTTGGGCATTAATTGGTGAGAAAACTACCATTACTAGCATTGATGAAAATACTGCTACTTGCCTTGCTCGGGAACGGTCCACGCCACTCTGATTCATATCGTACCCTTCAATGCGACGCAATTAATGAGCGATAATTACGTTCTTGCCGACAATAATCAAAATCACGACTAACCATGTAGCCAGACCAATTCTACTACTCCGTTGTTAATCCTATCAAGTCTGGCGAACCCGACTCTCTCAAACTGGTAGACTTCTCCGAGCCTCAATTCAAAATCTTCAACCACGCCCACCAATTCCCTAATCCCACCTCCTTCTGGGACAAACATCTTTGCTTCTCTGGAAATCTTCTCAGGAAGCCAGTGGATGATCGGCCGACCATCACTCCTTTCTTCCCCTTCAATCTCTGCATTAGAACCAGTAATTTCAATATCGGCGAAGTCTTTCAGACGCAACTTTCCTTGTTTGCAATCTTCCTGCTGAATGAAGATAATATTCTCAACACCCCATGTCCTCATACCCGGGATTGCTCCGTCAGGATGCCTAGCAATATTCGCTTCGGGGGGGAAATCTTCACTTTGAATTTCAATTCGAACGGGGTCACAAACGAAAAACCTCCTTTCACAATGGCCGTCAATATTCTTCGAATTGAATGCCTCTAAGGTTTGCATTGAAATAGAGATGTCCTTCTGAGTTAGACCAATTTCATTCCAAAGAGAAATTAGAGATTGAGGCTCAAAACCCCTTCGCCGTAGAGCCCTTAGAGTAGGTAGACGTGCATCATCCCATCCATCATATTCTCCTGTTTTGATAGCTGATGACATTCCTGATGTGGAGAATCCACCAAACTCGTGAACCTTCACTCTCCCCCAGTAAAGAGTCTCGGGATATTTCCATCCGAAGTGCTCGTACAACAATGTCTGCTTCCTCGTACTGTCCATCAGATCCTTGCCCCTAATTATGTGCGTAACTCCTTGTTCGTGGTCTTCCACCGCACTCTGGAAATCCAATAGGGGCCAAACCTTGTATTTGTCCCCAACTACTGGGTGTGGTGAGTGCTGAATCCTAAGTGCTGGCCAGTCTCTAAGTGCTGGATTTGGCAGACCCATGCTAGTCTTTACACGTACCACTGCTCCCCCTTCCATAATTCCGCCAGAATTCATAGAATCCCATTCCTCTAGACTCTCCGAAACCCCTCTCTCTCTGCACGGGCAGTCAGTTTTTGCTTCTCGAAATCCACGAAACTCTTCAGCTCCACACCGGCAAACATATCCATGACCCCCAGCAATCATTTTCTTTGCATGTTTGAGATAAATTGGCATTCGTTCACTAGCCTTGATGACAACATCAGCAGCTCTTCCCGACAACCACTCGAAGTCTTCCTCAATCCATCTGTATGCTTCTGTCAAAGGAGGTTTGACTTTGGTATCTGTGTCATCGAATCTGAGTACTATTTTACCATCGTATTTTTCTGCATAACTGGAATTAATCACGACCCCTCTTGAATGTCCAATAGACAAGGGGCCATTTGGGTTCGGTGCAAATCTAAGTACAACCTTTGATGTATCGCCGGTAAGTTCACGCAACCCCTCTTTCTTCTTGTGCTTCTCTCTCTTCAATGCCTCTGGGTCAATACCCTCAAGCTCTGTTCGAACCACTTCTAATCCCTCCTGATTTGCCAATGAATTAGCCTGTTCTACTTCGAAATCAATCAGATTCATCAGCTTCTTTGCGTGAGGGCGAAGATCGGACCTTTCTGCCAGAACTCTTCCTAGGACACTTCCCGCCTTGCCCTTTCCACCATATTCTATAGCGTTCTGTAATGCATATTTCCTGATGGTTTGTATGTCCTCAGGACCAAAACCGTCGGCATCTCCCATGTTTCTCGAACAAACCAGCCAATGGTTGCATTTCACCGTTCTTGCTAATTCCATTCGTCAAGAGCAGATTGAACCCCACTATGAGTCCCAATCGCCCTTGATGGAATTGGCCTTTGATGGTGTGCTACCCATGCTCTCTCGACATTTTTCCATTTTCTCCTAAGGCATTCATTGGGGGAATCTTCCCTGCAAAGTTCCTCAACTGCAATCTTTGACTTTGGATCTGATGGATATCCCGAGCCTAGATCAATCCCCAATTCTTCGGACAACTTCTCCATCGCCAAATCCCTGTTCACTTTGGCGATTATGCTGGCCGCGCCTGTCACCACGTCCTCAGAATCCATCCTATGCTTGGAAAAGATTCTGCAACCGCCCCCCAACTCTCCCAATACTGAAGATACATTCCTTCCAAAACGTTCCGCATCTACGTCACAAGCATCTAGAAAAAGGCTGAACTCTAATGAACTCGTAGTTACCTTTGAAATTGCATCTGCAAAGGACTTTACCTCCAGAGAATTAAGAGTTCCCGATTCCATCCACAAATCAATGCTCACTGCATCGCAGTGTATCAAACCGATCTCCCAACCTCTAGATTCAGAAATGGCAATGATTTCAGAGTGTATTGACTCTCTCTTCGTCTTGGTTAGATTCTTTGAATCATCCACTCCTAAATCTTTCAGAACAACTCTGTCCTCTATTGGGATAGAAAGTGCACATACAACCAAGGGTCCAATGGAAGGGCCCCTACCTGCCTCGTCAACGCCTATATGATGGACTCCCATATTACTGCCCACCGACCCCAATAGTCATGAAAACTACTGCTTTTTGACTTGAAATGGGGAAAGTATCATTCGTACATCCGTCGCTCAGAGGACATGGCACCGATATGGCCATTCAAGAAGAAGAAAAAGGCAAAACCGGCTATTTCACGCACAAATTACATGAAGAATGTAGTTGAGTATGAGAAAAAATCCGGAAAGAAAGAAAGTAAGAAGGAAGAAAAAGACCATCTTGAGTCTAAAAAGTTCTTGGATGCAATGAAGCTTTTGTCAAAGGACAAGGATGACTAGGAAATAGGGTCGGGAATCAGGGACCCCACTTCTTCCAGGTCAATTTCTCCCGCCTGAATTGGGGATTTTATTCCGAATCCACCGCTCACTTCGGGGGCAATTTCTCCGAATTCCCCTATTCTCTTTCCTTTGATCAGAATATGGCTGCCTCTACCAGTTATCCACGGCCCGTGCCCAGGTTCGGTAGGGGCGAACTCTACATCCTCATACCCAGCTCCTAGATCTCGCAGAAGTGCCTGCGCAATGCCCTTAGAGGCAGTGAAGCCACTGCCAACCTCAGCACAAGTCCAAGCACCCTTTTTGCAATTTCTGAAACCCTTCACTACGGTCCCCAATTCATACACTCTTTGGGGCAATTCGTGATGCCTATTAGCAGCAAGTAATCTTAGCAGAGAAGGCAGAATGTATTGCCTTAGAACAGTGTGTTCCGATGTAATTGGATTAGAAATCAGTGCCATCCCCTGTTCTTGTGGCCACCTCACGATTTCGAATTGGTCCCTCTCATTTGAGAGAGTCAGACTTTGCACTTCCTGAAGTCCGCATGCCCTCATACTTTCTCCAAACCTTCTATCTAGATTCGAAGACACAAGCGGAATCGAATCTAGATGTGTCTTCGACAATATTTCTGGTAGGTTTTCGAAACCAAATCCTATCGCGATGTCCTCTACAACATCAACCGGATGCATAATGTCACTCCTCCAACGAGGCATCGAAATAATGTGTTCAATCTCTCCCACAACACAGTCCGCCCACCTTCCACGCTCATTGGGCCCGTCAGTCACAGTCTGACTCCTTTCCAGTTTTCCACCCATCTTAGAGATTGCACGCGATAACTCGCCTGAATCCAACTCTAAGCCGAGAATTTTCCTAATCAGACTCTCTGGAACTCTATGCTTTCGAGCATCCCCATTGGGCACTCGGACAGCTTCGCCGTTCGAACCAGATAATTCGATGTTCTCAACGATGCCCCCTCTTTCTGACATTGATAGGCACACAAGTAGTAGGCAGGATTCACAGGCCCTAATGTCCCATCCAGTTACATCGATGAAGAAATCTTCAGTACTCGAATTAACAGTTGTATGGCTTCCATTGATAATCGGTGGAAACGAGAGGACCCTATCTTCAGAATCCAGAATAACCGGAAAACGATCCATCCCTTCCATTAGATGCGAATACTCAGAACCTTTCGGATGTTCTTCCAGAATCCGTTCAATGGTCATCTCTTCCGAGCAGGCGAGTGGAATGAAAGAAAAATTTGACGGGACTGTAGTCACATTGAATGGGGGTTTCAGAGAGCTTAGGTCGTGGACGCCAATAGATGCGAATTTTCTTCTTCTCCCTAATGTCATGTGTAACTTTTCTTGATGATCCATCAGAGATTGAATAAAATCTTCCCTTTCTTCCGGATTAGATCCGGTGTCAACCCCCCTAACCACTGCACCCAATACTATCGGCCTGACATCTTCCAATTCGGGGGCGACTGAAAGTTTGATTTCACCTTGAGATACTGGCAAGCCAACTCCTACTTCTGATGCTGACAAGAATGTACGGGAAGCTCTTGCAATAGTCTCATGGCTGAGAAGATCCGGGCGATCCGGAAAAACCTCGACCTCTATTGACTCCTCGCTATTGTTATCTACTGGGCAACCCATTTCCGGCAACCATTCTGACCACTCCTCGGCTACATGCCTAGCACCGTGAATTTCCTGTATGTAACTGAGGATGGAGTGTTTGAAATCGAGAGTAGGAATTTTCTCACCTCAGATCTAGCCACATCTTCAGGGGGCGATCATATCCAACCAACCTCAGGCCGGAGATTGCAGCGGTATCAAAATCGTTGGCTCGAAGATTCCTCCTCCCTATCCTCTCTATCCTATCCACGCCTATTTCTCGCATCCAACCTCGTATTCCCATGGACAACTCGTCAATCTTCGAACTCAAGTCACTTTCAGGGCACGGGGAGACCAATGCAGCACATCCCGATGCCACGGCAATTATCAAGTCCTTAGCATCAGGCTCGTGCAAAACCTCAATCATCACAAATTTCCCCATTTCCCCTATCCCAATGGCCTTCGCAGACAAACCGATTTTTGGAAGTGAAGAGGCTAGGCGAGAACCACTTTTCGTTGCACAGTTTACTACCGCCCCATCCACCTCCAAGTCCATGACAAGTCTGAAAAGCCGTTCTACTCTGTCAATTCTTCCCCTTAGTAATATTATCGAATTTTCGGACATCCTACTTCGAAGTGATATCAACATCCCTTCTATTTCGGCGTCATTCAGTCCCGGGAAGTCTGTGATATCGAAAATAATGCCCGAACAATTCCGGGTATAATCAATCGCCTCGCCGAACTCATCCTTTCCAACTAATAGCAAATCGTTACTTCTTGGTTTTGTCCTGACAATAGCCGGCGCACCTACGTCCTTCCATTTTTCAGAATCGATTGTCGTCTCACAAGTCATAATCCAGGGGATTTTCAATAGTGCACCTCCAGAATCGACTCCATCTTGAACTAGAAGTGTGTAATGATCCAGAGGCGCATTATTCGATAACGAGTCATTGTTTGGATATAGTGAAATATTTTCAAAACCTTCAGAAATGGAGAATTCTGATGCCTCAATACTTGCCGAAGCCCCTGCTCCGGGTTCTAGAACCAAAGCATCGTCATTCAGAGACAAACCCATGGGTTCTAGCAATTTAGAGAATTCAGTAATCTCAGACTTCTTTATCGATCTCATTTCCACTCCATCTGGCGGCGGCGGGCAACTGCCAGAAATAATGACCCTGCCTCCAGTCATCCCTATCCCGGGCTCCGAACCAACCGACCCCATTACCAAGATGGACCCACCCGCCATCCCAGATCCTATGCGATCACCTGAATGCCCTCTAACTAGCAGAATACCACCAGCCATAGAGGAACCGGATTCATCCTCTGCCGATCCTTGAATAGAAATCTCCCCTCCTGTCATTCCAAATCCTGCCTTGTTGCCAACGTCTTTCTCTACAACTGTTTTTCCGGAAAGGTGAAACGCTCCAAGCATAGATCCAGCACTTCCCCTTAGAGTCAAAGTTCCACCCCGATTTGCCGCTCCAACACAATCCCCGAGGGATCCAAGACAGAGTACTCTTGCGCCCGCAGGCAAGTGAGTCATTACTCCAAACTCTCCATCCTTTGGCCTTTCATCACCGGCCCGACCCCAACCAATCTTTACTGGACGATCCTGTTCTAATGCTTGCTCGACATACCTGTCCAGGTCATTGTTGAGTTTCAAACTCTTACTGACAATATCCCTCAAACCATTGCCCCCTGCATTACCCTAGTATCCAGAAAGAGGCGACTCATTATTGACTCTTGCCGAATTCGCTATGTTCATAGGCATCCTTCAGACGTCATTGACCAAAGGCAAAGACATGGGGATTTGAAAATGGAAACCATAAAGGTGGCAATAAACGGTTTTGGCACTATAGGGAAGCGCGTTGCAGACGCGATTGACGCCCAAGAAGATATGGAAGTTACAGGAGTCACAAAAACAGGTCCAAGTTTTGGATGCGAGCTCGCAATCAAGAAAGGATTCCCCCTCTATTGCACATCTGATGATGGGGGTCGGATTGAACAGTTCTCGAAGAAGGGTTATGCTTGCTCAGGGGGCATTTCTGACTTGCTAGCAATCTCCGATGTCGTCGTAGATTGCGCTCCGGGAAAATTAGGCGCACAAAATCTTGAGAAATATCAATCTGCAGGAATTAAGTACATTTTCCAAGGGGGAGAAAAGCACGAATTAACCGGCTTGTCCTACACTTCATCCGCTAATCACTTGGAGAATATGAATGCAATTGGGTCAAGAGTGGTTTCTTGTAATACCACAGGCCTGTCTCGCACCCTAGTCCCTCTTTTCGAGCACTGTGGCTCACTGAAGGTCGAATGTACAATGATTAGGAGGGCAGCAGATCCGGGAGACTCAGGAAAGGGGCCTATCAATGCAATCAAACCCGTTCTGAAAGTGCCAAGCCACCATGGCCCAGATGTGATGACCGTAAAACCTGAGATTGAGATAAACAGTCTCGCTGTAGCCGTTCCAACAACGTTAATGCACGTCCATAGCATAATCGCCGATCTCCCGAATGGACATGGGTTAACCACTGATTCGATAATTCAAATGTGGACCGAAACCCCCCGGGTAATCATCATGAATGGTTCGGAGGACCGAATTCCAACTACTGCAGAAGTGATGGAGATGGCTAGAGACATAGGCAGGAAATGGGGCGATTTGCACGAAATTTTCGTTTGGGAAGATGGGGTAAAACTTGTCGGAGACCGACTCTACTATTTCCAAGCAATCCATCAGGAGAGTGATGTAATTCCAGAGAATGTTGATTGTATCAGGGCATTGATGGGGGTCGAGGGGGACTGGCGCAAGTCCGTTGCTAAGACGGATGAATCAATCAGCCGATATTATTCCACATAGTATCTATATTCAATCGCATAGTGTCAATAGTCAAAAGAGAATCTAGTCTCGGATTGACGAATGACTACCACAAAATCAGTCTGTTCGGTCATTGCCCTCTTTTTACTCTCGACTTTCGCCCATTCGTTTTCATTAGAACCAGAATTCGACGAAAAGTCATTTTCTCAGTCCTCAGATGTTTCCAACGAGAAAAACTGGGTGATGTTTGAAAATCCAATTTCCAGCGATTATCAATTATCGGAATCATCTGGTAAGATTCATTCCCCTTTCGGGATTTCCGATCCTCTGGTTGGAGACCTGCCCTTGGGCCCATGGCAGATTATCGGCCTTCAAAGGCCATATGATGGCCGATTGCATATTGTTCAATCAATTAACTCAGACTTGTTTGAATTGGAGAATGATCTCGCATCCATTGGAATAGAGATAATTGACCATATACCTGATGATTCTGTAGTTATCAGCCTCTCGGAAGAGAACACAGATGCAGGAATTTCACGAGTTCAGAATCTTTCTCAGGTTCGCTGGGCCGGCCCCATGCCATCAATATGGAAGATTTCTAACTCCTTACTCACATTAATGCAGTTCGAAGACCCTCTAATTGACATAGATGTCACTCCCTCTCCAACGAATTCGCCTGAGGACCTCGCCGGTCTAAATGAGTTAATCAACTCCTTCGAAGGAATCCAGTACGAATCTTACCAATGCGACTCACACCTTTGCCAGATAAAATCTGCAAAACCTTTGTTGATAATTTCGTTAGCATCAGACCATAGAGTCTCTAGAGTCGATCCAGGACCAGTCCTTTCTATCCAGAACTCTAATGCCACCATTATTTCAGGTGCCGATTTTGCGAGGACAATGTCTGGAGTAAACCTCACTGGATCAGGGGAAGTAATCGGGATATCCGATACCGGCCTCGATACAGACCACGGAGACTTCGATGGGAGGCTTAGGAGTCCTGTATTCAATTTGTTCGGGCCAGACAATTCTGGTGCCGATTCAAACAGCGGCCACGGTACGCACGTAACCTCGACACTATTGGGAGACGGTTCCGGAGACTCAAATTCTACTGGCATCGTCCCCCAAGCGACTTTCAATTTTTACCAATTAGAGGTTGACAGCTCCGGAATATTAGCAAGATGGGGTTCACTGTACGAAATGTTCGAGCATTCGCTGATGAACGATGCGAACATTCACACAAACAGTTGGGGGAGTGAAAACCTAGTTGGAGACTATACCTCGGACTCTCGCTCCATTGACTGGTTTACAAATGACTATCCTGAGTTCCTGGTGATTTTTTCTGCCGGCGATATGGGTGTTTCAGGAGTGACCTCTCCAAGCACTGCAAAAAACGCCTTGTCAGTGGGTGCCTCGACCACGGGAGCCTTCGGCTCTGAGCCCATAGGGCAGGTCTTCAACGAATCATCTTCGGGCCCGACTTCAGATGGCCGAATTAAGCCAGATTTGGTTGCACCCGGGGTTATGATATGTTCTGCACGAGCACAGGAAGCAGACCTTGCCACTGGTGGTGACTGCTCTAATTCGATGCATTCCGACGGTTCCACTCCTATGTACATGACACTGAATGGAAGTTCGATGGCAACCTCGGTTGTGGCCGGGGCCTCTGCAATGGCAAGAGAATTCTTGAGGACGGAAGTTGGAATCGAGAATCCCGGATCCGATCTTATCAGGGCATTGTTAGTTAACGGGGCAGAGGATATTGGCGAGCAGGACGTGCCCAACTCCCGTGAAGGATGGGGGCAACTCAATATCTCCAACAGCCTCTTCCCGAAAAGTAACGGAGAAAATCTATCAGTATTCTACGATCAAGAAAGGGAGCTAATGCCAGGTCATAGTTTCATCTACACATTCGAGGTTTCTGGCGATAGCGGGATTGATGTTTCTCTGGCATGGAACGATATGGAGGGTTCTGCCTCTGCGGATCAGAACGCAAGCCGACTTGTCAACAACCTTGATCTTGTGGTAATTTCACCAACTGGAGAAGAGTACAGGGGGAACCACTTTGCAAACGGAATTAGTCAAACACCAGGTCCTAGTGACCAACTGAATAACCTCGAGAGAGTCAGACTCCCATCTTCTCAATCAGGAATCTGGTCTATCCAGATCGGACATGCGGGTGGTTTCGCTCAAGACTTCTCATTGGTCTTATCCGCGGATGCAGAAGAACGTCAAGAGGCAGATCTAACAATTGTCCCCAATTCTATCTTCACCTCTGAAACCAGCCCGCTTAAGGGAGATACAATCTCCATGCAACTTTCTTGGATTAATCAAGCAGCGGCATCAACCGGAGAATACTCAATATCGATACAGGACATTACTGACGGGACTGAGATTGGGACCTATTCGATGCCATCACTCGTGGGAGGGGGGATTGAGACATTTTCGATATACCATTCTTTCTCAACCACAGGAACTCACATTGTAAGGCTCACTCTTGATCACTTTTCTGAGGTAGTTGAACTAAATGATGAGAACTCGGGAACAAATAACAATGTGTTTGAATTGGAATTGAATGTTACCGAAATAGGCGTCCGAGTCACTCCACTAATGGCCGATGGATCCCATCCCTCCGACTTCCAGGAATTAGAATCTGCCAAGTCTCAGGATATCAATCCAAGCTTGGTAAGTTGGGCTGAATTCCAACTAGAACTATTGAATGAGGGGACCTCCGAGGTCACAGTCGAACTCTCAACGACCGCCGTACAAATAATCGATGAGTCTGGCATCATGAACACCCCGCAGGACGAGTGGTCTCGTACCCTCAGTGAAGAAGGACCTTGGGTGCTCTCTCCTTCCGGAGAAGAGGGAGACAGAGTGGTAATCTCACTGAATCTAAGTGATGACGATGCAGATATAGAAAGCAGATTCGCACTTCCTGGACTTTTCGTTTCCGAAATCACCCTAAGGGACAAGATGTCCCCAACAATATTTCATTCAATTCGACTATCCGTTGACATCGATCGCGTAGAGGGCCTATTTACTGTCCCTGCGGGGACCGAGAGCCTGGGTTCCGAACCAAACACATTCGCCCTGTTCACTCTATCAGTCAGGAATATTGGAAACGGCCCAACCGAATACAGCATTTCTTGTGAGACATCCGACCGTTGGATCATTCATGTTGGAAGTAGCCAAACTTCTGAAATTACGATCGGCCCCCTCAGTCGGCTCCAATTCGTCCCAGTTCCAATTAGGGTCAAAGTTCCACCCACCTCTTCTGGTTTGTCTTCGGGCGATACGAACCAAGTCACATGCGTGACTACCTCTGTGAACGATCCTAATCTATTCACAACCGAAACAGCCGTAGTTGAAGTTCTAGAAAGCACAGAGTTCACTACTCAAATCTCAGACTCTGCTGGCATCGATTTTGGCCCAGTAGCTATATCCGAATCGAGAGCGGTACTGAATGGAGAAACCGTAACCACGGTCTTATCGATTTCGAATAGGGGTAACATCCCTCTAGATTTTCAGGTTCGTGCACTGTCCTCAAGCAACACATGGCCGATTCAAGTATACCCTTTCGACGAAGAACCCCCATCTGGAGAGGAAACAGACGCCGAATTAGAAGTAGAACCCGGCGATGAATCGAGGTTGATTATTCGCACCATAGTGCCCCTTGCAGCGGAGAAGGGCGATAGAAACACAATCACGATCAAGACTACATTGGGAGACACAATCATAACAAATGCCACGGTGCTGGAAGTTAGAGAAATTACCACTCTAGATGTTCAGAGCGAAGAAGGATTCTCTATCGCCCTGGGCCGAGATGGCAACTCTGACATTTTCCTACATAATTCAGGAAATGTCCCCCTGTTAATTGATCTTACAATGGGTACCCTTCCAGAAGGATGGTCTGGTGGATTCTTGACTGGAAAAACATTCACAATGGACATGAATAGGGACTCTATCATCACCATCGGACTTCAACTCCCCAGTGGAACCCCAGTGGGGGCTCTGACGGATAAGGTCCCCATCATTATCGAGTCAACATCTCCAAGCATGTCCAAGGAAACAATCACACTAGAGATGGATGTATCAGTTCTGCCATCCGTGTGGATAGACGTCCAGTTTGACTCTGAAAACTTGCAGGGGGTTTCCGTGGGCGAAGAGTCAACGTTCACTTTGGAAGTTCATAATCTGGGAAATTCTCCTTCCGGTGTGTGGTTAGATTTCGACGACTTGGACGGGTGGACAATTTCATTCGAACCCTCTGTGATACAGGAACTGAGTTCTGGAGAGCACGCGGAAATCACGGTAACCGTCAAACCACGAAAATCTGCCGAAGACGGCCTCAATCAACTGCTAATCTTTGCAAACTCAACATCCGAGGAGGGACAAGTCACGGTCACCCAGTCTTCATTGACTATCGATATCAGCAAGGAAAAGTCATCCAGCAGCGGTGGAATCTCCGGTATTTTCGAAGCATTGGGCCTTCCCGCATGGACAATTGCGATTGTCTTCTTCGCTGTTCTTGTAGGCTTGATATCCTTTGGCATTAGGGCACGACAAGAGTTCCAGCCTGTTGGTTCCGAGGAGGAATTGATTCCACGGGGCTCGGCTCTCCAAGCAGGATCAAAGGAAGAGAGGAGAGCAGCAGCACTGGACACATCAACCACCGGTGACGTGGTAACCGGAGAGGTCTCAAACACGGAAATCCAAGACGCCTTACAGTCCACAGTACCGACACTGCCCACGCATCAGGTTCCCGAGGGTTCGCTGCCCCTACCAATTACGGGACTTCCAGATGGGTGGACAATGGATCAATGGGTGGCATATGGGCATCTTTGGTGGGAGCAGAACGGCCCCTAGAGCGGTTCATTTTTCCGTACCATCCCACGCCCCCCCCTCATGACGGGTTCAATTGTGTTATTCGGACCACCGGGGGCTGGCAAGGGCACTCAGGCAGAAATAATCGTCGAGATGACAGGAAAACCTCAGGTTTCGACTGGCGACATGCTACGTTCTGCGGTTTCCCAAGGGTCAGAACTGGGCTTGGAAGCAAAGGGGTATATGGAAGCGGGGCAACTTGTTCCCGACCAGGTAAT
>Ga0315328_10000748_pt1 | contig 14477 bp, 7 predicted proteins | sample M120032315metaG_FD_203462 | JGI IMG/M metagenome (GOLD analysis project Ga0315328, IMG submission 203462) | Ammonia-oxidizing marine archaeal communities from Monterey Bay, California, United States - M1 200m 32315 | ecosystem: Environmental > Aquatic > Marine > Intertidal zone | place: USA... | reverse complement strand
CGTCTGTCAGCGATATCTGGTTGTCGTACCCGTTGCCACTGAAACCCATATCGTTCAAACGGTCGAAATTGCTGCCGGACCCGGTAATTTCCCCCATGGTTTTCTGTCGAAGATCCGTTGCTATGTCGCGGACTAGTCGGTCATTGGAGAGCATTCCGGCGGACACTTTCCCGTCAGAATCGGTTGTCACCGAGGTATGCATTCCAATCAGCGACTGAGTTTTGCTGATTTGTCCGACAAAATCCTTGAGTGCTTGTTTGACCTTGGCGATATCGGCAGACACGGTCACCGACAGAGATGGGGGGGCCGCCCCAAGAATGTACTGATCCCCTATCCCGGCCCCGGTGATATTCACCGCATTGGTTCCCGCCGTTGCATCAGCTGAAGAGGAGTGAAGGGAAATTCGCGAACCAGACAATGCGCGGACGTAATAGTCCGTCTTGGAGGACACCCCGCCCATCAGGGTTGAAGGCGTGTACAATCGCACGGTATCACCTGTGCCCAAGCCGTGGGAATCCACCGTGGTGATGACATTATTGGAGGTATCGATGGTATCCACCCGAGCCCCTGAACCGGTGATATCCCCCGTGACGGACAAGCCGGTAACACCGGAACTATCCTCCGTGATGGTGTTGGAATGACTCGTCAGGACACCCCCTCCATTGAGAGAATAGAGAATGTCATTTCCCCGACTCAGATTACCTTGGTCACCTTCTTCTGTATCTGTAATGGCACTATCCCAATATCCGGTCAGGGATGTACTCGCAGCCACGGCATCGGCCGTCAAAGTCAACTTGCCTCCATTAGCAAAGTGAAAAACCTGCCCTGAAAGAAACGGCTCGGTCCGGCTTACGGTTGCCTCACCATTGGCAAGATCGTAGGATAATGAACCGGTCAACGTTGTCGCGTTAGAGGCTGAATTTGCAGTAAGAGTAAGAATCCCACCATTGGCAAAACGAATTCTGTCCCCTTTGTCAAAATCGTAGGAATTTGAACCGACGGTAACACCTTGGACAAGGTATCCAACTTCGTCATCGGCCACTGCCCCACCCGACAGGGTCCCTGTCAACGTCGTGGCGCCCTCCGCTGCGTTGGCCGACAATGTGAATATTGTTCCGTTGCCAAAGCGGATCACATCCCCGCTGCTCAAAGCTGCGCCCAACGAATCCACCGTAACTTCGGTTGCCCCATTAGAATAACCAGATGAATAGTTGATTTCCGCCGACTTGGCCGTTGCCGAGGCAGCTGCAGTCAAGCTTACGGTCGAAGAGAGGCTAAAGGCACCTGACTCATATCCCGTTTCATCATTCGTTAATGTTGAATTGGCAAGAGTACCTAAAAGTGTTGTGACACCTGAATTAGCATTGGCGCTAACTGTGAAAACACCACCGTTCTCAAAGTAAATCTTGTCGTTGGAACTAAATGCGGCACTTGTCGCATCCACTGTAATGCCACTGGAAGTATAATCCCCAGCGGCATACCCGGCCGAATTGTTAATACTGATAGAGTTGCTGGTAGTTTTAGCGCCATTGGCTGTTATTGGCTCCGAAACTAACTTGATGGCCTGTAGAAAATTACCATGAACATCCTCGAGACTGATTCCAATATCGCCGGTCGTGGTGTTGCTTAGGAGAAAACGATCATTCACCCCATCGTAACTGGCCACTACTCCAGCGCCCGCTTGGGTGATACCAGCCAAGATAGCACCCACAGAATCACCGCTGGACCAATTGATTGTCTCACCGTTTACACGAAAACTTCCAGAACTACCGATGAGGGTAGCATTGAAGTTGGCACCGGAAAGTACCGATGCCTGACTGATCCCACCAAGTTTGTAGACACTGGTGACTGAGCTAGTCCCATTATTGTTCAACCGGGCTGCAACCAGAAAGTTGCTTGAATCATTGGAACTACCCAATATTAGGGTTTTTTCGGAACTTGAGCTGAGTGTCATTTTATCAGTTGTGGCACTGTATGAAACAGACAGGTCAGAATCCGCATCAGTGATTTTTTTGAAGATGCTCGCCAGTGAGTCAGTGGACTCAACCGTGATGATGGCGTCGTTGATAGTGAAGTTCCCCGTGGTAACACCTACACCGAACCCATTGCTAGCCACATAGGTTGATCCGTTCTCATCATTGGCCACATTCCCGCTAAGAGTGCCGTTCAAGGTTGTCGCTCCTACGGCGGTATCAGCACCGAGTGTGAATTTGGCGCCATTCTTGAAAACAATGATATCGCCACTACTCAAAGAGGAGGCAAGTGCATCAACCGTGAGACTAGCAGCCCCATTCGAGGCCGATCCATTTGCCGTTAACCAGTCCACCTGCCGACCTGCATCCACGCCTCCTTGATGAGCTGCGGTGGTGGCTTTTTGAAAAAACTCAAAATTGTAACTTCCCAACGCCGCCCCAGCAGATACCGAGGAGGAACCAATCGTGCTGTCCGACACAGACGACTTTCGGGATTGATAAAGATCGCTGTCCTTGAGCGTCTTGGATTTATTTTGGAGAGTGGTCAGCTCATCCTTGATCAGGCCCAAAATTCGGTTTTTCTCTGAGACGTTGTATTGTTCACGCTGGGCACGCCGCTGTGGAGCACGCTCCACCTCGACGAGTTGATCTACGACTGATTTCCAGTCGAATCCCGATGCCAATCCTGATAGGCCCAAATCCATGATTACCTTTTAAAAACTACAAAAAACCGGTATTTCATCAGCAACTTATGTGCCGAACATCGCTCATTCGACCCAAATTGACCCATTATGCAGGGTCTCATTGGCTTGGCCAACGCGCTGGTATCTGTAAAGTCTCGGCGGATTCGTAATGGAGACAACCCAAAAGACAACCAAACCAAAGCCAACACGCTGGTGGCCAGCCGTCATTATCGTAGGCGGATTCGCCCTTACTTTGGCTTTGATTTGGTCTACCGGTTCCGAGGATCAGGCAAATCGGGTACTCACAATCCTCAGTGCCACCACGCTTACCTCAATACTGCTGGTGACATGGATGCTCTTTTTCTCCCGCTTAGCCAAGCGCACCCGGTTGCTCAATTTCGGCGGCTTGGTTGGCGTGATTGTCCTGTTTTGCGCCTGCTTCCGGTTCAGCCAGTTCAGCGGGAACATGATGCCGCTGTTCGAGTGGCGATGGGCCAAGCACACCTTGCCGACCACTGCTGGCCAAGTTGCCAATCTAAGCGGCAACTCCTTAACCATGCTATCGTTTCCGCAGTTCCTCGGGCCAAGCCGCGACTGCAAAGTGCCCGGCCCCGACCTGGCAACCGATTGGAACACGCAGTCACCCGAGAAACTTTGGCGGCAGCCGATCGGTCCAGCTTGGTCCGGTTTCGCGATCACAGGAGACCGAGCCGTTACCCAGGAACAGCGTGCTAAAAACGAGACTGTTATTTGCTACGACCTGCAGACCGGTTCTGTGCTTTGGCAGCACACCGATGACGCACACTACAACACCGCCATCGCCGGGGAAGGCCCGCGTGCCACACCAACGATCCATGATGGCAGGGTTTACACACTCGGCGCATCCGGTATGTTGAACTGTCTTGAACTGGCAACTGGCAAGCCGATTTGGCAGCGCAGCATCGTCACCGATGCCGGACTGAATCTTAATGAACCAATTGATCAAATCGGGATATCAGCTAATCGCAATAAAGCCAAAGAGTGGGGCTACAGCAGTTCACCCTTGATCGCGGACAACCTAGTCATCGTCAGTGCCGGCGGTGACAATGGAAAGTCCCTTGTATCGTACGACAGGATAACCGGCAAACCGGCTTGGTCCGGTGGCAATAGTCGTGCCGGATACAGTTCCCCCCGCCTAGTGAAACTACACGGGCATCAGCAAGTTCTCATCTTCAACCAGGACGGCCTTGCCGCCCATTCACCAATAGATGGTTCGATAGTTTGGGGATTCGACTGGGGCGTCCCTTATCCGCACGTCTCCTTGCCCGTCACTTTACCGAGCAATAAAATTCTACTTAGTCTAGGCTACGGTAAAGGAAGCAAAATGCTTCAAGTTAATTTTAACGACGGCAAATTTTCAGCAGTTGAACTTTGGAAGTCTAACCGAATGAAGGCCAAGTTCACGAATTTGATTTTTCACAACGATCACATCTTCGGACTCGATGACGGCATGTTTGCCTGCATCGACATCGAGAGCGGCAGTCGCAAATGGAAGGATGGCCGATACGGCCACGGACAGATCCTGCTTCGCGGTAACCACATCCTTGTCATGGCGGAAAACGGCGACATCGTTTTACTCGAAGCCAACCCTGAAGAGCAGGTTGAGTTGACCAGGTTCGCCGCACTAGATGGTAAAACATGGAATCCTCCCGCTCTAGCTGGCGAGTATTTGCTCGTGCGCAATCACCGCGAGGCGGCCTGCTACAAACTGCCCTTGGCCAAGCCGGCCGAAGTCGCCGCGCAATGAAGGAAGACTACGTGCGACGAAAGGAACGCTGGGCACAAAAAATGTCCAGCAAAGACAGGCCGAACCGGCCGAACGGCGGGCGACTCCCCGCCGGGCAACACGAGGTGAACAACTTTCCCGTGCTCGACTTGGGTGTGCACCCTAAAATCCCGCTTGATGAGTGGTCGCTGAAAATACACGGCGAAGTTGAGAACCCTGTGACCCTTGACTGGGAGCAATTCATGGCACTGCCACAGTTTCGCGATGTGAGTGACTTTCACTGCGTCACGACTTGGAGTCAGTTTGACATGGAATTCGAAGGGGTCGCTTTCTTCACTTTGGCCGATTTGGCCAGACCAAAAACAAGCGCGACTCATCTCTTTTTTATCGGCTACGACGACTACACCACCAACAACACCCTCGACGTCTGCATGGATGACGACGTGATGATTGCTCACTCATGGAACGGCAAGCCATTGACATTGGAGCACGGTGGCCCGGCTCGCACGATCATCCCCAAGCTCTACGCGTGGAAGGGAGCAAAGTTCGTCAAGGAAATCATCTTCCGCGACCACGACGAACTTGGTTTCTGGGAGCAACGCGGCTACTCCAACACCGCTGACCCCTTCAAGGAAGGCCGTTTTGCCTGAGCTTGGCCAGGCGGATCAGGTGGGTTCAAGGACGAGCGGTGCAGGAAGAACTATGGCATCGATTTCGGCAGCCAAGGTGTCCAACTGACTCAGAAAGCTCTCCCGGCCCTTGGCAACCAAATTATCGGCTTGTTCCCTGTAGTACTCGATGCCATTCAACAGGTTGAGTTTGTAACCCTCAAAGTACTCATGTGTCTGGTTCGACAATTTTAAGCGCACGCGCTCGACTTCCTCGGTCATGTATTCCATGTAAAGTCTGAGCTCGTTAACAAACATGTTGGGCCTGTTTTTGCCCTTGAGCAGATCGATGCGTCCGTAAATGTGATCCACCATTTCGCACAAGCTTGATACTTTGTCAAAAAAACGGGCGTTGGGCCCCACGCATACGTTCAGTTTTGAGGTGGTGGGCAGGTTCATAACCTTCAGCGCCGGCGCAGACAGATCAAAACAGATGCAAGCCCGGTCGGTGGTCTCCTGAACATGTGCTGACTTCTGTTCTTCGCTCAAATCGTCCCTCCCATTAATCTCCTTTATTTTCAAAGTCTGATAGGCGGTTGACGATCGGCAAATTGGCTTCTTGGTGAACTCAGTATTGAACTTAAGATACCTGTGAGGGCAGATGCTCCCCGCCTTGCCCTCGGCAATGCGCTCACGGCGATAGGCTTCGCTTTCCGAGGTCAGCAGATTCCAGAACGGTATCCCAAGAGGCGACGAACGGGTAAGCTTGATTTCTTTTTCACCCGCTACACGAACCTTCTCAAGGTGTTCATCATCGATGCGCACCACCTCAGGAACCAGTAAAAAGGGTGAACCCCAACCTGTGGCGTCGGCTTCGTAGTATCTGAGAATAGTGTCATGCTCCGCATGGGTTCCCACGCCGCCCTGCACGGTAAACCTATGTGACGGTGGTGCGCCAATCTCGCGGCCTGTCTTTGCAAGGGCGGCCTCATATAACGGGAAAAGAGTCTCGACCAATTCCAAGCGACGTTCTTTGAACTCTTTTAGGATCGGCCCCATTAGCATGCCTTGGGTGGCAAAGGCATGGCCACCACAGTTTAACCCGGATTCAAAACGCCATTCCGACACCCAAATTCCCTTTTTGGCAAGGAAGCGACCCTGAATTGCGGCACTGCGATAGTCGCTTACTTTTAGGACGATCTGTTTTTTTATTTCTCCTGACGAGTCCGGGAAAAAGTCAGGATATCTGGCGATCGCACCATAAAGGCGGGGGTTCATTCCCGCAGAGAAAATGATACTGCTTCGGAGGTCGCTTTCGCCGAATCCTTTCAAGCCGTTCAGCGCGTCTGTCTTGTCAGGGTCAAGCATGCGATTATCAACACGGTCGAGAGTACAATCGACCTTGGTCATTACGTTGACGTTGATGCGACCAGGTTTCATAAGGCGGCGCAACTCATCTTGACGATATTTTTTATGCGCCAGTTCGGTTTCAGCCATCATGGCATTGTACTCACACTTGAGATCTCCCTCGGGCAACAGACTGAAGTAACGAGTGATGCATTCACCTGTCTCGAATGGTTGCTGACGAAGAGCCTCAAACTGGTCGTTTACAAGCAAATTTAACTGGTTGAGGTAGGCGGTGATCCTTCTGGCGCGGTGGTCTCCACTGCCACCCGCGATTTCCTCGTAGTGGATACCATACTCTTTGCAGTGATACTCACGCACGCGTTCAATCATTTCATCATCACCTAGGCTGAGCACACTGTGGATGCCCAAACGCGCCACCTTCAGGCATGTATCAATGGTGAAGCCTGTGCCCATCACCGGTATGTGAAAGCGATGGAGATCTGTGTTAATAATCGGAAAGCTCAACTAATCTCGTGTTTTAAAGAATTTGGGTTGATCCAAGATCAAACCGGACACAAGATTGCCCGCCGATCCCGTCCAGTCAAGTTCTGCAATGGCCCTGCTCCCCTGGCATCCACTAGGCCAGAATACCTTTGATGATTTTCGAGGTGTCCTCGGGGCCGATGAGCCGCTGATCCAACCCCTGATAGCGGTAGCTAGAGTTGAATGGATCAAGCCCGAGCAGATGCAGAATCGTCGCCTGCAAATCGTGCACATGCACTGGATCCTTGGCCACGGTATAGCCCAGTTCATCGGTTTCGCCGTAGGTAATTCCGTGGTTCAATCCACCCCCGGCCATCCAGACGGTAAAGCAGTCCGGATGATGATCGCGACCGAGGAACTTTGAACCGTTACGCTCCTCGTTCATTGAGGTGCGGCCAAATTCCCCGCCCCAAACCACAAGTGTCTCGTCAAGCAACCCACGCTGCTTCAGATCCTGAAGCAACGCCGTGACCGACTTGTCGTTCGAGGCGCATTTCCGCGGAAGCTCCTTGACAAGATCATTGCTGGAGCCAGTGCCGTGGAAGTCCCAGCCCCAGTCGAACAATTGCACGTAGCGAACACCTTGCTCAACCAAACGGCGGGCGAGCAGGCAGTTATTGGCAAAAGAAGCCTTTCCGGGTTGCGCACCATATAACTCAAGCGTGGACTGCGATTCGCGGCCGATGTTCATCACCTCCGGCACGCTGATCTGCATGCGATACGCCAACTCGTACTGGTTGATGCGTGACAACGTCTCGGGATCCCCGATCTCGCGGTATTCCTGCTCGTTGAGTTTCCTGAGCGCATCAAGACTACGGCGGCGCACGTCGCGGCTCATGCCTTTCGGGTTGGAGACGTACAAAATCGGATCACCGGTGCTGCGGCATTGCACGCCCTGGAATACCGAAGGTAGATAACCGCTGCCCCAGAGGCTCTTGCCGCCAGATGGATCGGTGCCGCCGGAAATCAGCACCACGAATCCCGGCAGGTTCGCGTTCTCCGAGCCAAGCCCATAAGTAATCCACGACCCCATCGATGCCGAGCCGTTGCGGGGTGAACCGGTGTAGAGCAGCATCTGCGCTGGGGCGTGGTTAAACTGGTCGGTATACATCGATTTCACGAACGTGAGATCGTCCGCCATTCCAGGCAACATGGGATACATGTTGCTGATCCACTGCCCGTTCTGTCCGTGCTGTTTGAAAGTGTGCGGCGAGCCCAGCAGCTTGGGATGCCCCTTGATGAACGGCAGCCGCCGGCCCTCGATGAATTCCTTCGGACACGGCTTGTTGTCCAGCTTGTTCAACATTGGCTTATAGTCGAACAGATCCAGTTGCGGCGGCGATCCAGCCATGTGCAGGTAGATCACGTTCTTAACCTTGCCAGCCACCTGCGGGATGCGCATGGCGAGCGGATTCGCCGCACCCGCCCTGTTCATTAACGAGCCAAGTGCCAACGAGCCAAGCCCCATCTGGCATCGCCTCAAAAAGTGCCGCCGGGTGATAAATTGAGCCTGTGCGTTGTACTGATTCATTTCGGAAAAGCTAAGCGATCATCAGCCCTTCATCAAGATGGAATCCAAATTCAACAACACGTTGGCCACTACAGTTAACGCCGCCATCTCCCGCAGACTCGCCCCCGGCGGAAGCGGAACTGTTTTTCCAAAAAGCTCCTTAGCAGCATCTGGCCGCTCCTGATAATAGGCCAACTCGCCGTTAAACAACTCGGTCAGAGCGGCCAGGCGCCTAGCTTCAACCGGCTTGGCCAATGTGAGTCGTAATGCAAACTTTAGCCGATCCACTGTCAAGTTTCCACCCTCCGTATAAATCCGGCGTGCTAGCGCCTGGGCAAACTCGACATAAGCTTCATCATTGAGCGTCACGAACGACTGCAATGGCGTGTTGGTTCGTATACGCCGAACGGTGCAAATTTCCCGGCTCGGCGCGTCGAACGTGGCCATCGATGGATAAGGAACCGTTCGTCGAAGGAAGGTGTAAAAACCGCGCCGATACCGATCTTCACCCTTGCTGGTGACCCAGCTGCGCTGGCCATTGAATGCCGCCTGCCACAGATTCGGCGGCTGCGGCGGATAGACTGACGGCCCGTGCATTTTAACGCTTTGCAAGCCGCTCAATGAAAGCGCCTGGTCTCGCACCATCTCGGCTTCGAGGCGGAACCTCGGCCCGCGGCCAAGGCTGATGTTGCGCGGATCGCGTTCGGCCAAGGCGCCCTGAACCTTGGCCGACTGCCGGTATGTCGCCGACATCACCATTGTTTTGATCAACTTCTTGACATCCCATTCACCATCCCGGAATTCAATCGCCAGCCAGTCGAGCAACTCCGGATGGTCTGGGATGTTCCCCTGCGTCCCGAAATCCTCCTCCGTGTCTAGCAAGCCGCGGCCGAAAAGCTGTGCCCAAAACCGGTTCACTGCCACGCGCGCCGTCAGCGGATTGTCCGGCTGCAACAACCACCGGGCCACGCCCATGCGGTTTCGCGGCGTGCCCTTGGCTGGCGGATGAAACGAAGCCGGAAACCCGGCATTGACCACGCTGCCTCGACTCAGGAAGTTTCCCTTCACCATCAGGTATGTGTCACGTCGCTTGACCTTGGCTAGTTCGCGCATATACGGCGTGGTGACGATCGAGTCGTCGGCCTTCTTGTATTGTTTGCGTTTGACCTCGATAGATTTTCGGACCGGCTCCAACTCCCCAGCAAATGTCCTGTAATGTGCGGCGATCTTCTCCACCTGCGGCGTTGCGCGGTTTGTTTCGTCAATTAGCAGCACCGGCAAAATATCCTCCGGAAAATCGACGCCACGAACGGCAAAATAAAAGCTGCTCCTCTCGTCGTTGTTAACGATCTTTAGCAGCAGTTCGCTTTCGCCCTTCGGCAAATACACATTGAATTTTTCTTGACCGGCCTTGGCTTCGCGCCTGGTTTTGTTCGACAACACTTCGCGGCCATTAACCCATGCCTTGATGGCATCCCCGCTGCCGAGCGAAAGTTGCTGCGTCCCAGCAATGACCGCGTTCACTTTGCGGCGCAGGTACACCACCGAATTGTCCTCGGACTCGAGCGCATGCACCTTGCCATCGTTCCACTCCGGCCTGGTTACCCACTTGACCTCGGCCGCCTCTCCGGCCCCGGATCGCGTGAACACCTGCACCTCGGCCAGTGATAGGATCGGATCCTTGCGACCGTCCAGCGGCAACAACTCAATCCGCACAAACGATACTCTCCCCTCGCCTTCGATCGGCACGGCAAACCCCTCGTCCGGCTTCGGACTGCCCTTGCCATTTACAAACAAGTTCTTCTCGAACAATAGTTTCCGTTCGGCATCCATCGCCAACACTCGAAACGCTGACAGTCGTTCAGGCGCTTCCGCGCGGTTCCAAACCACCACTTGCGTCACATCGGTTGGCTTTGGCAATTGCACCTCCCACCAAGGCGACTTGTCATCCGGGTTCTTGGTGTGCGTCACCGTCTTGTCCTCGAATTTGCCAGAAGAGTTACCATCGATCGCTAGCTTGGCCGAGCCACCGTAGGCTGTCGATGACTGCCTAGCCTTTCCGCGTGGCGCGACGTTTTCGCCGATGGCCAGGCGCTCCGGTACAAACGCCCTGTCAAACACGCTTTCAAAGTCGTCACCTACAAACGGGCCGCTCGTTTCCCACTCACCCATCTCCGGCTTCGGTTTGGCCAGATTGCGCAGGGCCTTGAGTTCCCAGTCGCGCTGCCCCTTGGCGAGGGCGGGGGTATGTACGTTTAGCTTTGCCTCCAACGCTTTAATCTCATCATCGATTTTAGCCAAGCGCTTGGTTTCTTCCTCTGTCGGATAAGGCAGGCGTGGCGAATCGTCCCCCCGGTCCGCGTCCTCCGTCTGGTTGAACATCGCGTAAAACTGATAGTACTCGGCTTGCGTGATCGGATCGTACTTGTGCGAGTGGCACTTGGCGCAACCCATCGTCAGCCCCATCCACACCTGCATAGTCGTATCCACACGATCTCGCACCGCCTCTACACGAAACTCCTCGTCGTCAGTGCCGCCCTCGGTGTTGGTCTTTGTGTTCCGATGAAATGCCGTTGCCAACAACTGGTCACGAGACGGCTCCGGCAACAGGTCGCCGGCCAACTGATCGATGGTGAACCGATCATACGGCATGTTTTGGTTAAATGCATCGATCACCCAATCGCGGTATTTCCAAATCACGCGCAACGGATCAGAACCGTAACCGGCCGAGTCAGCGTAGCGTGCCAGGTCGAGCCAGACGCGCGCCCAGCGTTCGCCATAGGCCGGACGCGACAACAGATCGCCCACAAGCAACTCGTAGGCATTAGGCCGCTTGTCATTGATAAATGCCTCCACTTCCGCCGGTGCCGGCGGCAATCCGTTCAAGTCGAGCGACAGGCGCCGAATAAGAGTGTGGCGATCGGCCGTTTCACTGGGGCGGCCCCCTGTCGCCGCAAGTCCGGAGAGAATAAAATAATCGATGCCATTCCTCGCCCAGGTCCGCTCTTTGACCTTGGGAAGATGAGGGCGACTCGGTGGTGTAAATGCCCAGTGTCGATCATAAGGCGCACCATCATCGATCCACTCACCAATCGTGTTAATTTCCCCCAAAGTCAACTCGTGCCCGGACTCCTCCGGCGGCATCCGGTCACCGGAATCGACGGTGGTGATGCGGGCAAACAACTCGCTCTTGCCCCGATCGCCGGGAAGAACCGCAGGAACACCCTTGCGCTCGGCGAGGGCACCTTCACGGACGTCAAGCCGCAGATCAGCCTTGCGAGCTTTCTTGTCCGGGCCATGGCAGGCGAAACAGTTCCTCGACAGCACCGGTCGGATATCGCGATTAAAATCCACCGTCGTGCCCACAGCCAACTGGGCAAAGCCAATTGATCCCGCAAAAACTATTATCAGCCTAAATAAACCGTTTCTCATCTGTGAGCAAATACTCGCGCAATTGCTAGCGTAAGAATACTCGTCCCGCCAATTCTTTTTCCATTAAAATGCAACCGATAAGCCCCCAAACAGTACTAAATGACTTTCAAAACTGCAGATCCGACGTTATTTATCCCCCAGCCCTCGTGGCTAGGGCCAGTTTAGCTCAGTTGGTAGAGCACTCGATTTGTAATCGAACGGTCGTCGGTTCGAGTCCGACAACTGGCTCCATTTCCACCGATCTCCCACGTTCACTCCGACGTTTGGCAAGGCGCTTAGCCAAAACATCAGCTAGGTCAACCCATATTGCGACAGGTGCCGCTTGCCTTGCCGCACAAACGCATTTGTGTTGTAATGCTCGCATGAGCAGTCATCTCGACTCGTTGCGGGAATTCACGACAATTGTCGCCGATACCGGCGATTTTGAGTCTATCCGCGAATACACTCCCCAGGACGCCACTACCAATCCCAGCCTCATTCTCAAGGCTGCGCAGATGCCCGAGTACGAAAAACTTGTGGATAAGGTTCTCACCGAGGCAAGAGAGGAGACCGCAGATGGCGACCTTATGCCCGTGGCGCTGGACAAACTCGCGGTGTTCTTCGGGCTTGAAATTTTAAAAATTGTCCCCGGGCGCGTGAGCACTGAGGCCGATGCGAGGTTGAGCTTCGACACCCAGGCCACCCTCGACAAGGCCCGAGCCTTCGTCGCGCGTTACGAGAAGAACGGCATCGACCGCAAACGCATCCTCATCAAAATTGCCTCCACGTGGGAGGGTATCAGCGCCGCCAAAGAGTTGGAAAAAGAAGGCATCCACTGCAACCTCACGTTGCTATTTTCCTTCCAACAAGCCATCGCCTGCGCTGAGGCGGGCGTCACACTCATTTCGCCCTTCGTCGGCCGTATTATGGACTGGCACAAGGCGAAGACCGGCAACGAGTTTGCCCCCGCCGCCGATCCCGGAGTGCAGTCCGTCTCCCGCATTTACAACTACTACAAAAAATTCGACTACCCCACCGAGGTCATGGGCGCCAGCTTCCGCAACACCGGCGAAATCACCGAACTGGCCGGCTGCGATCTCTTAACCATCAGCCCCAAGCTGCTGGAGAAACTGCTGGAAACCGAAGGCGACCTCCCACGCAAGCTCGCCGTGGAAACCGCCAAGCAATGCGACTGCGAAAAAATCAGCCTCGATGAAAAAACCTTTCGGTGGGAAATGAACGAGGACGCCTGCGCCACCGAGAAACTCGCCGATGGCATCCGCCGCTTCGCTGCGGACACGGTGAAGCTGGAAGAGCACCTCACTGGCAAACTACAGCAGCAGCCCACGTAGTAGCTAATTGTCTTTGTTCAGCAAAGGCACCTGCCGGCTGCCCCGCAAATAGTCGATCAAGTCACGCAATTCGCCCCTCTTGAACACCAGCAACAATCCCTCGGGCATCATGGAAAAATCCTGCTGCTCGATCGACGCCACATCGCTCTTCGCTATCGTCACCACCTCGTCCGGCGTAGCCAAAGTTACTGATTGGCCTTCGCTACGCCGCACCACGCCCACCAGTACGCGATTGTCTTTCGTACGTAGAATGGTCGTGCGGTAGTCGTTTGGTATCTCCGCATTCGGATCGAGCATGTTGGTGAGTAGATAATCGAGGTTATTGCGATTGGACCCCGTGATATCCGGCCCAATCTCGCCGCCTTCGCCGTAGAGCTTGTGGCACTGCGCACAGGTCCGTTGAAACAACGCCCGGCCCTTCGAAAGATTGACCGGCCGACTGGATTTGGCTTCCAGCAGTTTTTTGTATTTCGCAATCTCCCTTAGCTTCACCTCTGGCGTGGAGCGAATCACGCCCCATAATTTATCTAGCTTGGCGTTGATGTCTTTCTGCCCATGCACCCGCAATTGTCGCACTATGTCCGCCGGCAATTCATTAGCTTTTACCACGCTCTTTTCAATCGCCCCCATCAGTGCCTTCGCAAAACTTACGCGCGAGGCCAGCGTCGTCAACGCGTCGCGTTTGCCAGCCGTGTCCAGCTTTGCAAAAATCTTCAAAATTGCCGGCGGTGTTTTGGCATCCTCAAATGCCCCTAACCCTCGCAAAGCCTCGCGACGCAAAGCAGGCTCATGCAACAATTCTAGTAACACCACCTGCAGCTTCGCATCCCGCGCCGCTACCAACGCCGCCATCGCCTTTTGCCGGTCCGTCAGCTCCGCCTTCCTGTCCACCAGTATTTTGCGCAGCGCCGCCATCGCAACCTTGCTGCCGAAGATGAGCGAAAGCGACTGCGACAGTTGCCGCACTTCCGCATCCGGGCTCTTGGCCAAGCGCGGCGCCACCGCCTCCCAACCCTTCGGTGGCTTGAGGTTCCGCTGCCCTTGCAACGCCGCGGCTATACCCTTCAGAATATCCAGTTGAAACCCGGGATCATCCGAGCCTTTCAACACCCCCACCAACACCCCAAGCGCCTCAGTATCCTGCGCGCAAGTCGGCAGAGACATCCACATTACAGACGCGAGCAATAACAGAAGGAACCGTTTCATGCGCCACGCATTATTCTTTTTTAACTGCGTCGGGGCCAGTCGCCATTCTCCGCGTGATGAATTGCCGCACCTTTGGGAT
>Ga0315328_10000745_pt1 | contig 14494 bp, 10 predicted proteins | sample M120032315metaG_FD_203462 | JGI IMG/M metagenome (GOLD analysis project Ga0315328, IMG submission 203462) | Ammonia-oxidizing marine archaeal communities from Monterey Bay, California, United States - M1 200m 32315 | ecosystem: Environmental > Aquatic > Marine > Intertidal zone | place: USA... | reverse complement strand
TATTTTAAGTAGAATGAAAAATGTGAGAAAATAATAAATAGTAAGTGATAGCAACTAAAAAGAAATTTTCTGAGCAATTCAAGTTAAATTCATCCGATGAGTTTAATAACACAAATTCTAGACAACGTTTTTTTGAACCACGCTCTATTATCAAACGACAAGGGGATCAGACTGATTCAGTTTTTTTTCTTGAGTCAGGTTTTTTAGCTTTATCTAAAACTGGAGCTAATGGAAGGAGGCAGATCATAAACTTTGTTTTTCCAGGTGAATACTGCGGAATGACAAAAAGAGATTATTTTGCGTGTGATATCGAGTGTTTATCTTTTACGTCATTACGGATTATAAGCAAAGATAATTTTGAAAATACCCTTAACAATAATTCAGCCCTAATGAGAGAGATTCATGACCAGCAGGTTTATTGGAATGATGGCTTGGAAGAGTTAATTTACTTATTAGGCGCCAGATCAACTGAAGAAAAAATAGCATCTTTTTTAATATTTCTTAATATTAGACAATACAGGTATCTTCAAGATCCTTTATATAAAGAAATACCTTTGAGCAGAGCTGACATTGGTGATTTTCTTGGCATGAGAGTGGAAACAGTTTCTAGAACGCTTTCGAAATTTAGAAAATTAAAGGCTATTAAATCTTTTGAAAACAATCGAATCAAGATTCTTGATTTCAATGTACTCACCAAAATTGCAGAGTTAGAAGATTCCTGGGAATACTGGGATCAAAGACGCACACATCATTCCTAATATTGTATTTCTTTGGAATATTAATTAAATAAGACCTCCTAATTTCTGATTGATATACATCAATACTTCATTGACTAGCGTCAATGATTCTTTGCAGTTAATGATTAACCTATCACCAAGGTAGAAACAATTTATTAGGTGAACTGTGTACATTAATTTTTGGTATCCGATAATTCTCTCTAAAGATCTTAAACCAGGTAAACCAGAGAAAATAAAAGTCTTGGGTGTGAATTTAGTTGCTTTCAGAGGTGAAGATGGTCAACCCCATGTATTAAGCGATACATGTTGTCATCGAGGTGGGTCATTAGGAGGTAATTGGACTGGAGTTGATACTCCAAGAATCATTAATGATGCTATAGTTTGTCCCTACCATGGGTGGGAGTTTGGCGGAAACGGCAAGTGTGTCAATATCCCATCCATCGGTTATGGCTCAAAAGTTCCATCAAGAGCTAGAATTGATGCTTACCCTGTGCAAGAGAAATACCAGATAATTTTTGCCTTTTTAGGCGATTTGGAAGAAGAAGACCGTCCCCCTTTACTGGAAATTGAAGAATATGATCAAGAAGGTTGGAGAACCAATGAAATCCTTTCTTTTGATGTTGACTATTATTTTGAACGCTCTGTAGAAAATGGACTTGATCCTGCTCACAATGAGTTTGTTCATCCCACACACGGTTTCGGAGGAGTGAATCGGGATACCTATAAGGTTAATCCTATTGAAGTAGGGGACCACAATCAAGGATGGGGTTTTTGGTTTATGCATAAATTTGATGCACCACCATTACCAGAGGGTGATCACCCAACGTCAAAAGGAACAACGCCTTGGGGTAGTGTGAAAACCAAGAGAAGTCAGGTTAAAGCTGGGGGCGGAACATTCGGTCCAAATGCATTAATAACGTATATCACAATTGCACCCGATAAAGGCTTCAGGCAGTATTTCTTCGAGCAACCCATAGATGAGAATAAAACAAGAATATTTTTTGTTAATAATCGAAATTTCCTTTTGGATCCTGCAATGGATGCAGCCATTCATGAACGTAATTTCGTTGTTGCCCAACAAGATATAGATATTCTCCTTGACGTTAATCCTGTGCAAACTCCTTTAAAAAATAAGGAGGAGGTATTGGTGCCAGCGGATATCCCAATTGTTACTTACAGAGAATGGTTAAAGAGATTTGAAAACGAAGGATGGAAAATAGATGTAGAGAAACTCAGATCCAGTAATTGTAATAATAAAGTTTTTTCTATACCTGGCCCTGGAAGACAGAAATCTAAAAATTATCCAATTGAATCTGTGCCTTTAATCAAGGAGTTTCGAGCAGATAAACCAGTTTTGAGAATAACGAAAAACTAGTATTTGGACAATTAATTGAAAATAGATGAATTAGACATGGAGAACTTTGTTACGTTAACTCTTGGAGCTATGTACTTATTTTTACTTTTCTGTTTCGGATTCTCTAAGCAAATATTACTTGCTAACAGTACAGATGATAATAAAGGTAAAGACTTACTAGCCGGTAAGGTTATCTCTCAATCCTTAGGTTGTATGGCCTGTCACAGCCTCGATGGATCAGAAGGGGTGGGCCCTTCTTGGAAAGGAATTGCTGGCACTACAAGAGAGCTTGATAGTGGAGAAAAGATAGTAGCTGACCATTTTTACCTTGAAGAATCAATAATACAACCTAATAGTAAGGTTTTATTGAATTATCCAGCTATTATGCCAAGTTATGATTTGATGCATCGAGAGTTGGATGAAATTGTTGAATTTATTGAGAGTTTAAATTGATACCTTTGATTTCTGAGGAGTAAATCATGGAGTATACGAGTTTTGATCAATCGTTGTATGAGGGTTAACAAATCAAACATCCAAAATCATGGATAACTAAGCACCTCTTTTCACAAGAGCATAAGACGATGGAAATTACATACATTATTGGCAGTTTATTTGGATAAATTGTAATTGATTTAGGTCAATCAACCATTGTTATGAATCATAGACCAAATCTAACTTTTGGTTAGAATCCATAACATAACTGTTTATACCCTTGTGAAACAATAATGTGAATTATTAGAAGAGGCTAATCAGACTTGTGAGAGTAAGGACAAAAAAAATATTGCTAGGCTATTCTTGGGTTTTTTTATTATCTATTTTCCTTTATAACCCCCTTTGCTGGACTCAAACAACCGGTGAAGATTACTTCAATATGTATTGTTCTGCTTGCCACACAATTGGTGGAGGCAGAAGAGTTGGCCCTGATCTAATTGATGTTAATACACGACGCAATGAGGAATGGTTAATAGGATTTATTCAGTCATCACAATCACTGATTAAAAGAGGTAATCCTGAAGCAGTAAAAGTATTTAATGAGTTCAATGGTTTAGTCATGCCGGATACAAATCTTCCTGATAGCACAATTAAGATGATTGTAGATTTTATTGCTACGAATAACCCGGTAGTTTCTCAGAACAAGGAGCCAGTGATAGAGGTTGATAATAATAAAAATTCAACTCCAACACCTAAAGATATAAATCTGGGTAAAGAATTGTTTCAAGGAACGGTTAGATTTTCAGAAGACGGGGCAGCATGTAATTCTTGTCATGATGTAAAGAATGATGCTGTTATTGGTGGTGGTATTCTTGCTCAAGAATTGACAACGGTATTTTCCAGGATGGGGAAGGAAGGGGTCGAGGCTATACTTGGACAAGCTCCCTTCCCGGTCATGCAGGCTGCTTATAATAACCATCCAATAACCCAACAAGAGATTTCTGCACTTGTTGCGTTTCTTCAAGATGCAGACAGTAAAAAAGATTTTCAACAGCCCAGAGATTATGGTGTCGGTCTTTTAGTCAGTGGAATAGTGGGCGGTTCGATTGTTTTTTTCCTCTGTGGCTTGTTGTTTCGACGACGTATCAAAGGATCAGTAAATCAAGCTATTTATGACAGACAGATAAAAACCAAGTGAAAACATTAATAAAAAATTATAAGGATTAAGACATGACCTGGATCAAAGATATTGTTGCTCCAAAAACTCGAAAGTGGGAAGAGTTTTATCGAAATCGTTTTCAACACGATCGAATTGTAAGAAGCACTCATGGTGTCAATTGCACTGGTGGATGTTCTTGGCAAATTCATGTCAAAGATGGGGTTGTAGTTTGGGAAACCCAACAATTGGATTACCCATTACTTGAAGATCAACTCCCTCCCTATGAACCAAGAGGCTGCCAGCGTGGGATATCTTTTTCTTGGTACTTATACAGCCCTGTTAGGATCAAATACCCTTTAATCAGGAGTGCTTTAATCGATGCCTATCGTGAGGAAAAAGCCAAAACAGACAACCCATTGGAAGCCTGGGCTGCATTGCAAGCTAATCCAGAAAAACGGAGAGCATACCAAAATGCTAGAGGTAAAGGCGGTTTCAGGCGAGTGCATTGGGACGAGGCATTGGAGATTATGGCTGCGGCCAATATCTACACTGCTAAAGAACATGGCCCTGATCGTGTCATAGGGTTTTCCCCAATTCCTGCCATGTCAATGTTGAGCTATGCAGCTGGTAGTCGTTTTCTCCAACTCTTTGGTGGTGTTTGTCTTAGTTTTTATGATTGGTACTGCGACTTACCGACGGCGTTTCCAGAAATCTGGGGAGAACAGACAGATGTTTGTGAAAGCGCTGACTGGTATAACGCTAAAATGATTGCAGACATGGGAGCATGTTTGAACATGACTCGGACCCCAGATTGCCACTTTTTTGCTGAATCAAGACACAATGGCACAAAAGCTGTGGTCTTTTCTCCTGATTTTTCACAAGTTTGTAAATACGCTGATCAATGGGTGCCATTACATGCTGGTAGTGACGGTGCTTTTTGGATGGCTGTATCGCATGTCATTTTAAAGGAGTTTCATCATGAGCAGAAAACACCTTATTTTATTGACTATGTGAAACGTTATACAGATAGCCCAATGTTAGTGAAATTAGATCGTGAAGGTGAACATTACCGCCCAGGTCGTCTACTTAGGGCAAATGAATTGCCTGGCAATAAGGATATTCCTAATGGGGAATGGAAGTTTGTAAACATTGATGAAGATAGTGGCGATTATGTCATACCAAAAGGTGCCATGGGTCATCGCTGGGATGAGAAGCAAGGTCATTGGAACATGAAGTATGAGAATTCATTAAATGATGAGCCTTACGATCCAACGCTCTCATTTCTGACCGCCCATGATGAAGTACTCCAGACTGAATTTGTCGAATGGGGTCTTGATACAAAAAGTCTTAGAGGTGTTCCGGTTAAATACATTGCAACCACCTCCGGTAGAATTCCTGTAAGCACTGTTTATGATCTAACCATGGCACAATATGGGGTAGGTCGAGGCTTAGATGGAGATTATCCAGAGGACTACGCAAACAAGAGCGCTGCCTACACACCCGCTTGGCAAGAAATCTTCACCGGTGTTGATGCCAAAACAGTTTTACAATTTGCGAGAGAATGGGCAAGCACAGCCAACACCACTGAAGGCAAATGCATGATCATCATTGGAGCGGGCATCAATCATTGGTATCACGCCAATCTAATGTATCGGGCAGGTGCCATGGCACTGATGCTTAGCGGTTGCGTTGGACGTAACGGTGGTGGATTAAATCACTACGTTGGACAAGAGAAATTGGCACCCATGGATTCATGGAGTAATCTTGCCTTTGCCAAGGATTGGGAAATGCCCCCGCGACTCCAACAAGCGCCAATTTGGCACTACATTAATACTTGTCAGTATCGATATGATGGCCAGTATTCAAGATACAATACTGTCCCTGATAATGAATTAACTAGAAGTCATACAGCAGATACAATCTTTAAGTCAGTACGTAACGGCTGGATGCCTTTTTACCCACAATTTAAACAAAACACTCTAGACTTATGTGATCAAGCAGTTAATGAGGGGGCATCATCTAACAGCGAAATTTCCAATGCTGTGCTCGAAAAAATAAAATCACGAGAAATTACTTATTCTGTGAGTGACCCTGAAGCACCCGAGAATCATCCTAGAGTTTGGTACATTTGGCGTGGTAACGCTATCGTTGGCAGTATGAAGGGGCATGAGTATGCTCTTAAGCATTACCTTGGAACCCATTCTAACGGCATTGCTCAAGATTCAGAAGAGCATACTAAAGAGGTCAAATGGCACGATGTAGCTCCGGTTGGAAAAATGGATTTGGTGGTGGATTTAAATTTTCGTATGGATTCTTCAGCTCTGTATTCAGACATTGTTCTTCCTGCAGCCTCATGGTATGAAAAAGCAGATCTTAACAGCACTGATTTACATTCTTTTATCCATCCGCTTTCACAAGCGATTGCTCCAGTTTGGGAGTCAAAAACTGATTGGGAGATTTTTAAAAGCCTTGCCAAGGCAACCAGTGAGCTTGCACAAGAGCATTTTAGTGAAGTGCGCAAAGACATTGTAACACTCCCACTGTCACATGACACAGCAGATGAAATATCACAACCAGAAATTAAAGATTGGTATGACGGTGAGTGTGAAGCGATACCTGGGAAAACTATGCACAAGCTGGCGGTTGTTGATCGTGATTACACACAACTCTATGAAAAATTCATTACTCTAGGTGATGGTATTAAGAAGAGTGGTTTAGGTGCACACGGCAATCACTACCAGTGTGAAGAAGAATACGAGCAGATGGTTGAGTCCAACCACTTCCCAGTAAGAGAATTAGATGGCAAAACACTTCCTTCGATTGAAGAAGATGAATGGGCTGCCAATGTAGTATTGCATCTCTCTTCATTGACCAACGGTGAACTCACTGTTCGAGCCTATGAATATATGGAGAAAAAGACAGGACTTGAACTGGTTGATTTAGGAGAAGGTAGCAAAGATGTTCGTATGACCTATGCAGACCTTCAAGCCCAACCTAGACGCTACAACACATCTCCTCTGTGGTCGGGTCTGATGAATGATGGGCGCGCTTATGCACCCTATACTTATAACACAGAAAAACTGGTTCCTTGGAGAACTTTAACCGGACGACAACATTTTTACTTGGATCATGAAATGTACATTGCCTACGGTGAGAATCTACCAACTTATAAACCCTCACCTAAACCACAAATGTACGGAGATCTTGAGCAAACTTTAAAAGATGGCGATGCTTTAGTGCTCAATTATTTAACCCCTCACGGCAAATGGCATATCCATTCTACTTATATGGAAAATCTTCGGATGCTGACGCTTTCCCGTGGATGTGAACCTTGTTGGCTCAGTGAAACAGATGCAGAAAAACTCAACATTAAAGACAATGATTGGGTGGAAGTTTATAACGACCACGGCGTATATTGCACTCGAGCAGTTGTGAGCGCTAGGATCCCTCGCGGTGTGTGTATCGTTTATCACGTTCCAGAAAGAACCACGGGTATACCCAAATCACAAATCCGAGGTAATAGGCGTGCTGGAGGCCACAACAGTGTTACCCGAATTCATTTAAAGCCCAATTTTCTGTCAGGCGGTTATGGGCAGTTCAGTTATCACTTTAATTACTGGGGACCGATTGCTCCAAATAGAGACACACATGTGACGGTTAAAAAAATGGAAAAGGTTATATTTTAAGGAGGCAATAAAAGCATGGATATACGCTCACAAATTTCAATGGTCTTTCATCTGGATAAATGTATTGGCTGTCACACATGTTCTGTTGCCTGTAAGAATATATGGACCGATCGCAAAGGGGCCGAATACATGTGGTGGAATAATGTCGAAACCAAACCTGGAACTGGTTACCCAGGAAAATGGGAAGATCAAGATATCTATAAAGGCGGTTGGCAAAAAGAAGGGGAGAATATAACACTGAAAGGTGCAGGAAAATACAAAGGCCTTAAAAATATCTTTCATAATCCTAACTTGCCCGTCATTGATGATTATTACGAACCGTTTACTTACAAATACCTCGATCTGATTGAATCCCCTGCTGATGATGATCAACCAACTGCGCGACCTGTTTCCCTAATTACCGGCAAGCCAATGGACATCAAAATGGGGCCAAATTGGGATGATGATCTTAGCGGTACCCCCGATTACGCAAGAAATGACCCCAATTTAGAGAACTTATCACCCGAAGAGCAACAAGCAATGTTTCAACTCGAACGCATGGCTTTTTTCTACTTACCAAGAATTTGTAACCATTGTTTGAACCCTGCTTGTGTGGCTTCGTGTCCCTCAGGGGCTATTTATAAACGCGGCGAAGATGGAGTGGTATTGATCAATCAGAGCGTTTGCAGAGGATGGCGTATGTGTGTAACCGGTTGCCCTTATAAAAAAACCTATTACAACTGGCAAACAGGTAAATCAGAAAAATGTATCTTATGTTACCCACGAATTGAAGCTGGCCATGCTCCTGCTTGTATGCATAGTTGTGTCGGGCGTATTCGTTATCTTGGAGTTCTTCTCTACGATGCCGATCGATTACCGGAGGTGGCAACAGTTGATGAATCTGATCTGGTTGAACAGCAAATGGAGATGCTCATGGATCCTTTCGATCCTGAGGTGATTCAACAGGCAAAACAAAATGGGGTCGCTGATTCGACCATCAAGGCTGCTCAGAAATCACCTATTTATAAATTCGTTAAAGAGTGGGGAATGGCCCTACCTTTACACCCTGAGTTTCGAACATTACCAATGCTGTTCTATGTTCCGCCGCTCTTACCAGTCATGGCTTCACTTGGTAAACAACGCAATGATCAAGAACTAAATGATGTTGCTAAACGTTGGGATGATGAATGGTTATATGACACAAGCACCGAAGAACTGTGGGGAACAATTGAAGATTGTCGATTTCCTATGCAATATCTTGCCAATCTATTCAGTGCTGGCGATACAGAGAAAGTTAAAACCAGAGTCAAGAAACTTATGGCAGTTAGGATTTATCGTCGTTGGAAAACTGTTGGTGATATATCAAAAGAAAAAGCCATTAATGCATTGAATGATGTAAACCTCACCACGGAGATGGCGGATGCGATCTACTATCTAACTTCACTTGCAAAATTCAATGACAGATTTGTGATTCCTCCCGCACACCGAGAAGAGGCAATTGAGTTAACGGAAAATACAGGTGACCGTAAAGGTAGTACTGGATTTGGTTTTAAGGAAGGCACTACAGAGAGGGGAGCATAGATGTCAACAAAAACACATTATGAGACGCTGGCTGATCTCTTTATGTATCCACAAGCTGAATACCCAGAACGGGTGAAAGAAGTGTCCTCTAAATTGGAAAATTCCTACCCAGAAGCTTGTGAATTGCTGAGTCATTTCATCAAACTTTTGCCAGAGCATGATTTGCGAATGCTGCAAGAGATCTATACCCGTTCTTTTGATGTGCAAGCGATAACAACCTTGGATATCGGTTATGTGCTTTTTGGAGATGATTATAAGAGAGGGCAACTGCTCTCACATCTTAACCGTGAACATCTTCAACATCATGTGGATTGTGGGCAAGAGTTGGCTGACCATTTGCCGAATATACTAAAGCTAATAGCAAAATTAGAAAAGGGAGATCTTCTTGTGGATATGATAGATGAAATACTAGCACCAGCATTGCATCAAATGATAATGGAATTTAATGACAATCGTGTTAATCAAAAACATCAAGCCTATGAGAAACATTACAAGACGTTAATCGAGACTCCGTCAGACATGTCTGCCATTAATACCCTTTACCAATATCCCTTAAAGGCATTATTTACAGTGCTAAAAAAAGACTTTTCTATTGCTGAAACCTTTGAACAGACAAGCGATTTTCTAATAAATATCACCAAAGAAAATGAACTAGATGGCGGTAAGAAAGTCTTTAATAAAGGAATAACAAATGGAGAGCTAATACAATGATAACCCTAGACTCTGTTCTATTTATTGCCTTTCCTTATGTGTCAGTCGTGGTGCTCTTGGTGGGCTCTATTTATCGCTATAGAAAACATGGTTACAGCATTTCAAGCTTGTCGGTACAATTTCTAGAAAACAAAGTTGGATTCTGGGGCACCATGCCTTTCCATATTGGAATAATTATCTTAGCCTTGGGTCATCTAGCAATTTTCCTTTTTCCTGAAGCTGTTTTGCTTTGGAATAGCGACCCCACTCGCCTTATTCTACACGAAGGTCTTGCCTTCACTTTTGGAGTAGTGGTACTTGTAGCGATGACAGTGCTTCTGATCCGTCGTTGGACAAACCCTAGATTAAGGGTAGTGACTACCCTCATGGATAATGTGATTGAAATTCTAATATATACGCAAATTGTATTGGGTTGTTGGATTGCTCTAGGTTACCGATGGGGTTCTTCATGGTTCGCTGCTGATTTGACACCTTATTTACGTTCAATCCTAACATTGGATCCTGAAATTGCAGCCATCAGTGCTATGCCTTGGGTCATTAAATTTCATGTTATCGGTGCGTTTATTATTATATTACTCATCCCTTTTTCTCGTTTGGCGCATTTCCTTGTTGCCCCTATTCACTATATATGGCGACCGTATCAAATTGTTATGTGGCATTGGGATAGAAAGAAAATTAGAAGTGCAGATACTGAATGGCAATCCACTCGACCTAGAAATAACTAAGTTCAATTAGTTGGAGTGAACTTATGATTGAAGAAATTATGGGAGCCGAGGAGAGAAACCAACAAAGAAAGGCACTAACCTTTAGTACCCTAGCATTTGCCTTCTGTTTTGCAGTCTGGACTATTTTCTCAATTATTGGGATTCAGATAAAAGAGGAGCTAGGGCTAAATGATACGCAATTAGGGTTGTTACTGGGTACACCGATCTTAACGGGTTCACTAAGCCGCATTATTCTTGGTGTCTGGGCTGATCAATACGGGGGCCGAGTCGTTTTTACAGGCGTTATGTTGGCGGCTGCTTTGACAACATTTTTGTTGACGTTCTCAAATACTTACCTTATGACATTGGTGGCAGCCCTTGGTGTAGGTTTGGCTGGAGGTTCTTTTGCTGTTGGTGTTTCCTATGTTTCCACATGGTATCCCAAACAGAAACAAGGGTCTGCTTTAGGTATTTTTGGGATTGGTAATGTGGGTGCAGCAGTGACGGCATTCTTTGCTCCTTTAGTTTTAGTGGCTGTTGGATGGGAAGCAGTTGCAAAGATTTGGGCAAGCGCTTTAGCAATAATGGCAATCGTGTTCTTTGTCTTTACAGAGGATGACCCTAATCTAACAAAACGTAGATTGAGAGGCGAAAAGCCAAAGAGTTTTGTTGAACAACTTAAACCTTTAAAACAGATTCAGGTCTGGCGTTTTTCCCTCTACTACTTCTTTGTGTTTGGAGCTTTTGTTGCCCTGACACTATGGTTACCAAGATACCTGATGGGTGTCTATGGTCTTGATATCAAAACAGCTGGAATTCTTGCAGCTGTATTCTCAATCGCTTCTATGTTCCGTGCCTATGGCGGTCACTTATCGGATAAATACGGTGCTAGAGTTATTATGTATCTGACCTTTGGGGTAGCAGTTATCTGCACTTTTATGCTGTCTTATCCTGAAACTGACTATATTATCCATGGGATTGAAGGCCCAATCACATTTTCCACCAGCACAGGTTTGATTCCTTTCGTTATTCTAATTTTTTTACTCAGTTTTTTCATGTCATTCGGCTGTGCAGCTGTCTATAAACATATCCCTGTCTATTATCCGGATGATGTCGGCGCTGTGGGTGGTCTTGTCGGCATGGTTGGGGGTTTAGGAGGGTTCTTTTTTCCAATTGCATTCGGTGTGATGATTGATATTACTGGTATCTGGACGAGTTGTTTCATGCTTTTGTTTGTCGTCGTTTCTCTTGCATTGATTTGGATGCATTTGGCTATTCGTCAAATGGAACAAAGAGTGCTCCCGGAAAATATGCCCGAACTGCCTGAGATGGAAGAAATTCACATTTCTGAAAGACACGACAAATACGTCAGTCATACTCTGGAGATTTGGCACCCAAATGATCCCATTTTTTGGAAAACAACCGGCCAAAAAATTGCCAGACGAAATCTTTGGATCTCAGTTCCATGCTTATTGCTGGCTTTTTCCATATGGTTAGTCTGGAGTGTGGTTGTCGCGAAACTTCCTTCGGTGGGATTTATATACACCACCAATCAACTTTTTTGGCTAGCTGCAGTACCTGGTTTATCAGGGGCAACACTCAGAATCTTTTATGCTTTTATAATTCCGATCATGGGTGGAAGGCTTTGGACAACACTTACTACTGCATCACTACTGATCCCCGCATTTGGTATAGGGTATGCGGTACAGAATCCTAATACTCCCTACTTGTTGTTCTTGATTCTTGCGTTATTGTGTGGACTCGGAGGTGGTAATTTTGCAAGCTCAATGGCAAACATTAGTTTCTTTTTCCCTAAAAATGAACAAGGAAATGCTTTGGGACTGAATGCTGGTCTTGGGAATGTAGGGGTCAGTGTTATGCAGTTTGCTGTTCCCTTAACTATTACGTTCTCAGTGTTTGGTTTCATAGGCGGTGAGCCACAAATTGATAATAATGGCAGTGAAACTTGGTTACAGAATGCAGGTTTTATTTGGGTCCCTTTTTTAATTATCGCCACTATTGCAGCTTGGGTTGGCATGAATGATATTGCTAGTGCACGATCATCATTTCAGGAACAGTCAATTATATTCAGTCGCAAACACAATTGGGTGATGTGTTTACTTTACACAGGAACTTTTGGATCGTTCATCGGTTACTCAGCAGGGTTCCCGCTCCTTGCTCAACTTCAATTCCCAGAAGTTGATATATTCAAATATGTTTTCTTGGGTCCATTAATCGGAGCTCTATCACGCGCTGGCACGGGTTGGATATCGGATAAATATGGTGGTGGCAAGGTTACTTTCTGGACTTTCTTATCGATGATTGTTGCTGTGCTTGGAGTCATTTATTTCTTGATCAATAAGGATCAACCTTATGCATTCTGGGGATTCTTTTCTATGTTTATATTGTTATTTTTTGCTACTGGTGTTGGGAATGCATCTACATTTCAAATGATACCAACCATTATGAGTAATCAGATACCCAAATTAATGCCCAAATTAAATACGCTCGAACAACAGCATCAAGCAGAAAAAGAATCAGCAGCAATAATCGGTTTTACTTCAGCGGTAGCTGCTTATGGCGCCTTTTTTATTCCAAAATCTTTTGGTACATCGATTAGTGTCACAGGTAGTCCAATGGCGGCACTCTGGGGATTCTTGATCTTTTATCTAATCTGTGTCTTTTGTACATGGTATTTTTACACCAGAAGAAAAGGTCTTCTATATGATCTTGAACGAAATGCTTTACCTGAATCAGAGTTCCAAAATACTGTCAATTAATTCATCAGTCCTATTTAGCAGTTTTATAAACCACCTGCAAGTTGGAATAAATGAGTGCTGGAGTACTAGCATGCTAAATATAAAAATAATCAAGAAATAATTAAATTGATTTACCTCAATTATCATTTGAGTTGCATCAATGTTATCTGCATAAAAAATGAAAATAATTAAAACATAATTATTAATCCTATAAGAGCTAAAGATCAGCAGATGAAGAAGAATAGTTCACCTCGAATTTTTACTGTGTCTGCTAGAGGTAAGAATCCTCAGAAACCCATTTTTTCTTATTTAAGAGAACACTATGGCAATCTAGCTTTAAACCAAATAGAAAGTGTTTTTGGTTTTGGAGAAAGATCGACACTCTACGGCGGACGATTTTTTCAGAAAGCTGAGCTCACCGATCGTGATGTACGTCAACTTAATAATGCAGGAATAGGATTTAGAATACCGTTTACTAATCATTTTGCTGATTGGGAGGAATACCAAGAAAATAGAGTTTTGATAGCAAAATACCATCATGAACTTAATTCAGTCATTTGCACTAATGATGATTTAGCTGAGTGGATAAGAACTGATTTTCCGAAATTCAAGAGCATAGAAGCCAGTGTTATAAAGAATATTAATAACCCACACAAAATAAAGAAAGCTTTGAAAATTTATACTTGTGTTGTTTTGCCCATGACATGCAATGATGATCTTAGTTTTTTAAATTCTATTATAAATAAAACTCAGATTAGGTTATTTGCTAATGGTGGTTGCGCCTATACTTGTCCATCAAAGATTTGTTATCGATCCCAATCTAAGCTTAATAAATTCAAAGGAGGTGAATTTCAGTGTTCACAGCCCCTTAAAAAACGAGAACTCATAGGCATGGTTAATTTTGATCTAGAGCCTTTATTAGATATGGGGTTTACTAAATTTAAATTATTAAGATCTAGACCTGGAGACATGACTGGTTATTAATATAAGATATACATAATTTAGCTAGTTATTATTCTTCAATTGGAAAGCAGTAACTAGTTAACTTTTTTATTGTTATTTTTTTGTAGAAAGAAATAGACTTTTTTTTAGGGTATTATTTCTTTTTAAGAGAATTTGATTTGAATAAGAATAGTATATTTTCAATGATCGGGGCGTTACTTTTATTTTTATTGCCTCATCATCACAATCAAGAGTTTTTTCAATCTCATTTAATTGCTGATGGCTTTGGTTTGATCCTTGCAGTGGCTATTCTTTCTATAGTGTTTTCATTAATAATCAAAGCTCTAAGAAAGTTAATAGCTTTTCTAGCAGGCATTACCTTAGGTGCTTCCAAGCTTCAGTACTTAACTATTTTTGCCTGGCTGTCTTGCATAAGCTCAGTTTTTCTTC
>Ga0315328_10000740_pt1 | contig 14536 bp, 15 predicted proteins | sample M120032315metaG_FD_203462 | JGI IMG/M metagenome (GOLD analysis project Ga0315328, IMG submission 203462) | Ammonia-oxidizing marine archaeal communities from Monterey Bay, California, United States - M1 200m 32315 | ecosystem: Environmental > Aquatic > Marine > Intertidal zone | place: USA... | reverse complement strand
CCGATAATGGCAAATTTTAGACCCTCAAAAGATATCGAATGCCAGTGCTTTGCTGCATTAGCCAAGGACAAGGTAAATGCCGAAATTGTTATTGGTGCCGGCACATAAAGCGGATCAATAAAGAATAAAACCGGTGCCGCAATTATTGCCAAGCCAAAACCGATTGAACTCTGAACATAAGATCCTACAAAAATGACAGCGACCGCTATTACTATTTCCATAAGAATAACTAGTGTTACTAGGGAGTTAGTGAAATTAGCGCGGGATAATACTCTCTACCGGCAGATAGCTCCAGCAGAAGCAGTTCCTAAAAAAAACAGTGGTTTGTTGCCGCACTCCTCTGCGGTCTTTTACAATAGGGCTCTTTAGTTCAAAACAAGGGACAGTAGCATGAAATCACGAGCCGCAGTTGCCTTTGCCGCCGGAAAACCGCTGGAAATCGTAGAAGTAGAACTCGAGGGCCCCAAGTCTGGCGAAGTCTTAGTTGAAATTATGGCTACAGGTATTTGCCACACAGATGCTTTCACACTATCCGGAGATGATCCCGAAGGGGCTTTCCCAGCTATACTTGGTCATGAGGGGGCTGGAATTATTCGCGAGGTTGGTCCCGATGTGCGCTCAGTAAAAATCGGAGATACGGTGATTCCTTTGTATACGCCTGAATGTAGGCATTGTGATTTTTGCTTACACCCAAAGACGAATTTGTGCCAATCCATTAGATCTACCCAGGGTCAAGGAGTAATGCCAGATGGCAGCAGCCGATTTTCATTGGATGGGGAGTCAATTTTGCATTATATGGGCTGCTCAACCTTCTCGAACTTCACCGTATTACCAGAAATTGCTGTCGCCAAAATTAGAGAGGATGCACCATTCGATAAGGTCTGTTACATCGGCTGCGGTGTGACTACCGGTGTCGGAGCTGTTGCCTTTGACGCAAAAGTAGAACCAGGTAGCACAGTGGCCGTTTTCGGTTTGGGTGGTATTGGCCTTAATGTGATTCAGGGTGCGAAAATGGTTGGAGCAGACCGAATCATTGGTGTCGATATCAACCCCGCAAGAGAAGAATTAGGTAGAAAATTTGGATTGACTGACTTTGTTAACCCCAAAGATATCGATAATGTAACTGCGGAGATAATTGAAATTACTGGCGGGGGCGTGGATTATAGTTTTGAGTGCATTGGAAATATAGACACAATGCGCCAAGCATTAGAGTGTTGCCATAAAGGCTGGGGTGAATCGTTCATTATTGGTGTCGCAGGTGCTGGCCAAGAAATTTCCACACGCCCTTTTCAATTGGTTACCGGGCGCTCTTGGAAAGGGACTGCTTTTGGTGGAGCCCGTGGCAGAACTGATGTTCCTCGCATTGTTGAATGGTATATGGATGGGAAAATCCAAATTGACCCATTGATAACGCATACAATGCCTTTAGAAGAAATTAACAACGCTTTCAACTTAATGCATGAAGGCGCAAGTATTCGGTCAGTTGTAGTTTATTAAGAGTTATACCTGACATCACCAACTTAGATTTTTAGGATCATTTATGAAGTACTTACACACCATGGTAAGAGTAGCCAATATTGAAGACTCTCTCGATTTTTATTGCAACAAACTCGGTCTGACTGAGATTAATAGATACGAGAGTGAAGAAGGGAGATTCACTCTGGTTTTTCTCGCCGCACCAAGTGATGAAGAAGCCCAAGTTGAACTCACCTATAACTGGGACCCAGAAAACTATGAAGAAGGGCGAAATTTTGGTCACCTTGCCTACTCGGTTGATAATATTTATGAAACTTGCCAGCACCTACTTGACAGCGGTGTCACTATAAATCGTCCACCTCGAGATGGACGTATGGCCTTTGTCCGCTCTCCAGACAATATTTCTATCGAATTGTTGCAGCACGGAGACTCACTGCCACAAAAAGAACCTTGGGCCAGCATGGAGAATACCGGTAATTGGTAGCCCGCTCTTGAGCTACCTCAGATGCTCGTTTATGATACCGCTCCTTCGATTTTGCCTCACATAGCAGTCGAAAGCGTTCAAGCTCTAAGTTTAAAAAAATGAACAATATTGGATGAACCAAGATGCAATTACTTGACGGTAAGTCATGTTCTGAAAAAATTCGCCAAGAAATCGCTGAGAAAGTTGCTGAAATCAAAAGCAAGGGTGATCGCGCCCCACATTTAGCTGCCGTGCTGGTTGGCAACGATGGCGCTAGCCAAAATTATGTCGCTTTCAAAGTAAAGGACTGCGATGAAGTAGGCTTTAATTCGACTGTTATACGCATGGAAGAAACAGCGACTGAGCAAAGGTTATTGGAAAAAATTGCTGAGCTAAATTCAGACGATGAAATCGATGGTTTTATTGTGCAATTGCCTCTACCTTCGCATATTGATGAAGATAAAGTAACCTTGGCCATAGACCCCAAAAAGGATGTAGATGGTTTTTGTCCCGAGAATGTTGGCAACATGAGCCTAGGCCTGCCTACTTTCCTCTCAGCAACCCCTAACGGGATAATGGAATTGTTTCGTCGCTACAGTATTGAAACTGAAGGAAAACATTGCGTGGTCTTAGGCAGAAGTAATATCGTCGGCACACCAATGTCCATATTAATGTCAAGGAACACCAACCCTGGCAATGCCACAGTGACAATTGCGCATAGTCGCACCAAGGACCTGCAAGCACTTTGCCTAAGTGCTGACATTCTCATTGTCGCCATAGGCAAGACCGAATTTGTTACCGCAGATATGGTCAAGGAAGGTGCCGTAGTCATTGACGTAGGCCAGACTCGTGTCCCCGATAGCACGAAGAAAAATGGATTTCGTAACGTTGGCGATGTCGATTTCGATAACGTCAAAGACAAATGCTCTTACATTACTTATGTAACTGGTGGCGTCGGCCCCATGACTCGAGCGTCCCTTTTGCAAAACACCCTAAAAGCACATCAAAGAAGATAGAGAAATCATCATGTTTCAATCACTTCAACCACTACCACCCGACCCTATCCTAGGACTTTCTGCTACATTTAAAGCTGATTCAAATCCTGAAAAGGTTGATCTTGGGATAGGTGTTTATAAAGATGAACATGGCAATACGCCAATTATGAAAGCGGTAAAATTAGCGGAAGAATTCCTATTAAGGTCTCAAGCAACCAAGTCTTATGTTGGTCCAACCGGCGCACTAGATTACAACGAGACAATCGCACGAATGGTACTCGGAGATACACTCTTGAGCAATCTCGGCAAGAGGCGTTTAACTATACAAACTCCTGGAGGATGCGGTGGGCTGCGCCTTGCTGCTGATTTCATTGCAAAAGCCAATCCTGACACAACAATCTGGGTCAGCAATCCAACCTGGGCAAATCATAAACCATTACTAGGGTCAGCAGGTTTAAAGTTTAACCAATATCCATACTATGATTATCTAACTCACAGTTTAGATTTCGAAGGAATGTTAGATTGCTTAAAACAGGTACCTGAAGGTGATTTAGTCCTCTTACATGGGTGTTGTCACAATCCAAGTGGAGCAGACCTAAGCCCAGAACAATGGCTACAAGTACGTGATGCTGCCATTGGACAAAATTTTACCGTATTCATTGACCTGGCTTATCAGGGAATGGGTACCGGGCTGGAAGAAGATGTTTACGGAGTACGTTTGCTGGCAGAAACTTTACCTGAATTAATTGTGGTCAGCTCTTGCTCCAAAAACTTCGGTTTGTACAGAGAACGTACCGGCGCTGTGACTCTGATTTGCGAAAGCGCTAAGTCCTGCGAGACCTCCAGCACTTTGTTAGCAGCAGCAGCAAGAGCGAACTATTCTATGCCTCCAGATCATGGCGCAGCAATAGTTCAACTTATTATGAATACGCCCGATCTACGAGAAATTTGGAACGATGAATTAAATGAAGTCCGCAATCGAATTAACCGCTTAAGATCGCTTTTCGTCCAACGACTCAGTGCTGCGAGCATTGAGCAAGACTTCAGCTTTATAGAAAACGAAAAAGGAATGTTCTCCTTTCTTGGTGTTACTGAAAATCAAATCAAAGTGCTAATCGAGAAATACAGCATCTATTTAGTGAATTCGAGCAGGATCAACGTTGCTAGTATTAATGGCAGTAACATCGATTATTTAATTAGCAGCCTGAAAGAAGTACTCGCTAGTTAGGCGCCAGTATAAGCGCTTGAATCTTGTAGCTCCTATTAATTCATCAAAGAAAACACTACTAGTTTTTAAATGAACTTATGCAGATCTATTCTTTAGCGCAGGGCTAATTTCTTTCGCGAATTCACGTAAAATTAATTCGGTGGCTTTCCAGCTGATACACGCATCTGTAATCGAAACACCTGGACGAATTTCATCGAGATCATCAGGAATTGGTTGATTTCCTTCTTCAAGATTACTCTCAATCATTACACCGATTATAGATTTATTCCCTTTCTTCAATTGGCTTGCAATTTCTTTTAGTACATCCAATTGCTTCGCGGGGTCTTTCTGGGAGTTCCCATGACTACAATCAATCATAATATTCTCTTCATGACCAGCCTTTCGCAGCTCTTCTTCACAAGCTTGAACGCTTTCACTATCATAATTAGGAGACTTGCCCCCTCTAAGAATTATATGGCAATGAGGATTACCTTCGGTGCGAAACGCAGCCACTTTCCCTTCTTCTGTAACTGAAATAAAGCTGTTATTTGCAGAGGCAGACCGAATCGCATTAATAGCAACCATTAGCTCACCATCTACATTATTCTTAAATCCAATTGCAGATGAGATTCCGCTTGCCAATTTTCGATGAGTTGGAGACTCCGTAGTTCGTGCCCCAATGGCAGTCCAGCTTACCAAATCTTGTAAATATTGAGGGGAAATTAAATCCAGAGCCTCTATGGCAATAGGCAGCCCAATCTCCGCAATATCTAACATGAGCTTCCGCCCAATTCGAATTCCATGAGCGATGCGATGAGAACCATCTAGATGAGGGTCATAGATGAGCCCTTCCCAACCAACTGATGTCCGCGGTTTTTCAAAATAAACCCGCATCAAAATAAGCAAATCATCAGCCAATTCATCAGCTAAAGGTTTTAGTAGCTTCGCGTACTCAATGGCCTCTTCTGGATTGTGAATTGAACAGGGCCCTACCACCACAATTAAGCGCGAGTCATCTCGACTAAGCACAGATTTGACCTGTCTATGACCATATTTTACGGTTTTTAATACGTCACCACTAAGTGCGAATTCATCTTTCAAAGTGCCAGGCGCAGGCAACTCTTCGTAGCCAGTAATATGAAGATTATCAATTTCTTTGATTCGTTTTGCCATGAAAGCACCGTCTTATTTTTCAGGACCGAGAATTATGATGTATTTAGTCCGTTAACTCAAAGTCCAAAGTAATAGAGTCTCCGATTTAATCATTGCATTAGCCTAACTCAACCATTGCCAGCAACAGTGCCTTAAGTTACATTCCGGCAATTAGAACGTAGCCGTTTCGACTCAATTTGGGAGAAGTGAATGCCAAAAGCAAGTGATCTAAAAAGGGGCATGATTATCGATATGGATGGGGTCCCCCATATCATCAAACAACTGGAAGCAAAATCTCCTTCTTCCAGAGGAGCCACCACACTTTATAAAGTTCGATTCAACAATCTGCAAACACATCAAAAACTCGATGCTTCTTTCAAAGGTGACGACCTGCTCAAGGAAGCCGATTGCATCCGCGCTCCAGTGCAATATTCCTACTTAGATGGAGATATATATTACTTTATGAATATGGAGGACTTCAGCCAATACGGATTAAATCGAGAACAAATTGAAGACCAAGTGCCTTACCTCGTCGAACAACTAGAAGGAATCATTGCGCTAATTATGGACGACAAGCTTGTCGGTATTGAGTTACCACAATCAGTGAGCTTAGTCATAGAAGAAACACCTCCAGCGATCACTGGCTCTTCCGCTACAAACAGAAGCAAAACTGCAACCTTATCGACTGGCTTGGAAATTCAAGTACCTGAATACCTGGCACCTGGGGAAATAGTCAAAGTTAATACGGCAACAGGAAAATTTATGTCTCGAGCTTGAGAGTTTCTTGTGAAGGTTTACTTCTACCAAACCTATACTAAATTCATGAGCAGAGACTACTTGGAATGAAGAGGTAACAATAACTTGCCCAGTCTCTTCAGAAATTCAATCAGTAAGCAGGAATAAATTGACCTGTTTTAAGAAAATGGATTGTATTATCAATTACTTCGTTATTTCGCATCATAAAAGTATGGGTCACCGGTAATACGATGTGTGTATTCATACCCTCGACCTCAGTACTCTCAACTCGAACAATACTGTCGTTAGGCCCTTTAAAAAATAAAAACCCTAACGGATTGATATTGGTCGAGCCAGCTATAACACCTAATTCAAAATTTACAGGACCTAAACCGGATAATGCATTACCTTCTTGAGTGCCCAAAGCTTGTCCGCTAGGCCCTAAGAAACCAAACCCTGGCACCGGTAATAGTCTATCAACAATCTCACTGCCCTGATTGGGCGGCCCCAACATGACGACTCGCCCCAGCTGCTCTAACTCATTTTCTTGAAAATAATAGCGAACTAAAATTCCACCTAAAGAATGACTCACAAAATGAATTTGGTGTGGGTTGTGTGCCGAACATTGACGTATTCCCCTCCCCACTGCGTCAGACGCCAGCACCTCAATCTCGTATTTAACTGAAGGATAACTAATATTAGCCACATCGAAACCAGCCTTGGTTAGTTTCCTTTCTAATTCCGACATGGAATTAGAAATCCTGGCAAGACCATGCAGCAGAACAACACAATCAGTAGTAGCGAGAGATACTGTACTCGCCTGAACCAATAACAACGCTAAAAATAACCTAATCATGATTTATATCTAAAGAAGTCAGACAATTCCAACAAATATTAAAACTTGGTGCGTTATCCTCATTGCACTTTCCACATACCCAATCTTTTCCTTCAGTATTATTTGGGAGCGTATGTTCTCTAATTATTTCTTCTGCTCGTTTGGTATAAAAAGGCTTCACCCAAACTTCTGGCAGACTTTCAGTAATAGGAGTTTCACCAGCAATAGAGTAGATTTTTTCGTTCTTCACTTCTGCATAAATATCGTGCTGTTCGAGAATATTACGAATGTGCCAAGCCATTGCCACATTGTCTGCTGTATAGATTCTTTTCATGATGCTCAATAGTATATGGACCAAGCTAATTGAGATTAGCGATAAATATCGCGCCAACGCAAGCCGAGAATGAATAGCACCAAACCGTAAATACTTAACCCGCCTAAAACCAATAGAGCTAGACGCTGCACTTGCTGAAATGTGGTCCAAAGCAACCAATCCTCCCAAGCGCCTGAAAAATTAATAAGAAAAAATGCCATAACAAAGTTTGCTAGAGCAATCCGAACCAAAAACGCTAACCATCCAGTTTGGAAGAAAAATACTTTTTCCGCCCGCAATCCCCGCAATAGTAATCCAGCATTAAGAAATGCAGCCAAGCTTGTAGCCAATGCTAGTCCCACATGCGCCAAACCACTCAAATAAAAAATTATGTTCATAGTCATATTGGCTGCCATGGCGATAATACCTATTCGCACAGGTGTAGACGTATTTTGTCGGGCATAAAACCCCGGAGAAAAAACCTTAATCGCCATAAACGCTATAAGCCCAAACGCATACGCTCGGAGGGATCCTGCTGAGCCCACCACATCAGATACGGGGAAATTCTCATTTTGAAAAAGTGTAACAAGTAAGGGCTCGGCGATTAATGCAAGAGCAATTGACGCTGGAATGGCAATAAGACAGACAAGGCGAAATGCCCAGTCCAAAGTTTCAGCGAAATCTTGCGTCGATGCCTCAGCATGTTTCCGTGACAAACTAGGCAGCACGACAATGGCAATCGCAATACCAAAAGTACCTAATGGCAACTCCATTAGCCGGTCCGAATAATATAACCAAGAAATACTGCCGGTGGCCAAAAGTGAAGCAATAAATACATCTAACATCAAATTGATCTGAGTAACAGACACACCGAATAAGGCGGGCAGCATAAGTTTCTTAATGCGCGCCACACCTTCATGAGACTTGTTACGTTTGGGGCTTGATAAAAGATTTATCCGACGCAAAAAAGGCAACTGAAAAAATAATTGTGCAAAGCCTGCAATAAGTACACCCCAGGCGAGTGCCAACTCAGGCTCTCGCATATAGGGCACGAGCAGGAATGAACATGAAATCAGTGAGATATTGAGTAAAGCGGGCGTAATTGCGGGAACCGCAAACTTTCCATAGGAGTTTAGAATCGCGCTGCACAGAGCGGTCATAGAAATTAATAATAAATAAGGAAAAGTAATTCGCAACATTTCAACAAACAGACCAAACTTTTCTGGATCATCTGTAAATCCATAGGCAATCGGTACCGCTAATAAAGGTGCTACAACAATTACTAATACCGTGACTAATAGCAGAAAGCCACCTAGGCTAGCAGTCACCGCACTAATTAAGTTCCGAACATCGTAATGTGATTTATTCGTACGATACTCAGATAAAACAGGCACGAAGGCTTGATTAAACGCACCTTCCGCAAATAGACGGCGCATAAAATTTGGAATTTTGTTTGCCAGAAAAAATGTATCGGTCGCGTCAGAGGCTCCGAATACACGAGCAATCACGATGTCTCGTATGAGACCTAACACACGCGAAGCCATGGTCATTGATCCAGTAATGCCACTGGCTTTTAGCAGACCCCCGCCATCGCCAGACTTACTGGACCGACTTGTATCGACTCGTTCCGAGCCTTGTTGAATTTCAGTCATACCAAATTTTTACTACTATTCCTGTTGGACCATCTCAGTTCTTTGGAAATTTCCCACTTTCGCCAGAATACACCAATTTGGGTTAATAAAAGTTATCGTATAAATGTCTGAATTAGTTAAGTATTCTCATATGTTTTCTCTCTTAAAAGTGCGCAGCATCCTATTGACATAACTTAGTGAAAACGGCATAGTGTCGCTCCTTTGAAGTAGCGGCACTCTCGGTAATCTCAGCATTATCAATCAATCCTAAGATTGAGCTTCCAAAAGAGCTGCCCTGAAAACGTTATACACAGAATTCAAAGACAGAACATTAAAGATCGAATAATAAAGAAAGAATATAAAGGAGTTAGAATTGGCCAATTCTCCACAAGCTAAAAAACGCGCAAGGCAAGGCGAATCTCGCCGTCGTCACAATGCTTCATTCAGGTCTATGGTGCGAACTTACATAAAAAAAGTGGACGCAGCTATTGAAGGTGGCGACCATACAGCAGCCACTGAAGCGTATAAAAATGCCGTGCCTGTTATCGATCGTATGGCCGATAAAGGAATTATTCACAAGAATAAGGCAGCTCGGCATAAGAGCAGACTAAATTCAGCCGTTAAAGCCCTGAAGTAAGACACTAAGTAAATTTGGAAAAGGGTAATAATCGTTTTTGAGTTAACGAAAGGCCAGATCGGTGTCGCCATTAAGAAAGGATTAGGTTATCTCTGTGAATGATTTCTTCTTCCCCGGCATAGCCAAGAAGTTCTGAAATCTTCTCGCTACTTTGCCCCATTAAAGCCTGTACTTCGTCTTTATCGTAATTTACCAAGCCCCGCGCTATTTCTTTTCCGGCTTTATTCGTACAGACCACCACATCTCCACGAGAAAATCTACCATCGACTTGTTTAATACCCACCGCTAACAAACTTTTACCCGATTCCTTCAAGACTCTTACTGCCCCATCATCTAGCACCATTGAACCCTTTAAGGTTAGTTGACCCGCTAGCCACTGCTTTCGAGCAGTAACAGGCTCATTATCTGCCTCAAGTAGCGTTCCAATTTTTACACCACTAGCAATCTGCAATAAGACTTTTTCCATTTTGCCATTAGCGATAATTGTGTTTGTTCCAGATCGGGCAGCTAATTTGGCAGCAGAAATTTTAGTAAACATACCACCGCGACCTAGACTTGAGCCTTTCCCAGCATAATCCATAAGCGAGTCATCGTCTGCGGAGGCAACACTAATAAATTCCGCATCTGCATCCAATCTTGGGTCGGCGCTATAGATACCATCTTGATCCGTAAGAACCACCATAACATCCGCATTTACTAAATTTGCGACGAGCGCCGCAAGCGTATCGTTATCACCAAAACACAGCTCGGCGGTTGCCACAGTATCATTTTCATTAACAACTGGAACCACTTTCATTTCCAAAAGTGTTGATAGCGTGCTTCGCGCATTTAAATAACGAGTCCGATCAGACAAATCTTCGTGGCTCAATAGAATCTGAGCAGCATGGACACCGTGGCGCATGAAACAACTTTCATAGGCCTGCACTAAGCCCATCTGACCCACTGCCGCGGCCGCTTGCTGTAAATGCACCTTTTTAGGACGAGCGCTTAATTCTAACCGAGCAACGCCTTCAGCAACTGCACCGGAAGAAACCAGTACAACTTGAATCCCCTGCTGCTGCAAGCTAACTAGTTGTTCTGCCCAGTGGGAAATCGCCTTTTTATCCAGACCAAGACCATTATTGGTTACTAGCGAACTACCAACCTTTACTACCCAGCGCTTCGCATTGTTAATCTTATCTTCGCGCATGCTACGACCTAGTCATCCCAATTTTCTTCCCAACTATCATCGTCACTTGCTCTATTATTTTTAGAGCTCTCTATAGTGCGCCGAATCTCGAATGCCATAGCTTTTTCTTGCTGAGACTGTTCCTTTCGATAGTCTTCATCGTCAATTATTTTTTGACGATGAGATTCAATCGATTCCATAAGTTGTTGGCACAAGTCACCACATCCATATTGGTTGATAGCGGAAATCTTGTATATAGGTTTCTGCCAACCCAATTCAACCTTTAATGCAGTTTCCAATATATCAACATCCTTGGGGTCTATCAGATCCACTTTGTTTAGTACGATCCAACGTTCTTTCGCCGCTAAACTTGGGCTGAATTTTTTTAATTCACTTGCAATTTGTTTTGCACTTTCTATAGGGTCAGTGCTGTCAGCAGGAAGTACATCCACCAAATGAAGAAGCAAACGTGTTCGGGACAAATGTTTTAGGAAACGAAAACCTAAACCTGCACCTTCGGAAGCTCCTTCAATCAATCCAGGCACATCTGCCATGACGAAAGATCGTTCCATGCCTAGGCTAACCACTCCTAAATTTGGCACTAAGGTTGTAAAAGGATAGTCGGCAACCTTCGGTTTCGCTGCGGATACTGCTCGAATTAAGGTCGACTTACCGGCATTAGGAAAACCCAGCAATCCCACATCAGCGACTAGGCGAAGCTGCAACTGAAGCGTCCTAGCTTCACCTTCCGTCCCTTTAGTGATCTTTCGCGGTGCGCGATTTGTACTCGATTTAAAACGCGTATTACCCAAACCATGTTTGCCGCCTCGAGCTACCATGACTGGTACTTCTGGGTTATTAAGATCGGCAATTAATTCCTCAGTGTTAACGTCAATAATACTCGTACCTACGGGCACTTTTATCAGCAAATCCTCGCCGCCACGACCAGTGCAGTTTTTGCCTTGCCCTGGCTGACCAGCCTCCGCTCGGTAACGAGGTTGGAAACGGAAATCTACTAAGGTATTCAGAGCCGCATCTGCCTGCATATAAACACTGCCGCCGTCGCCACCATCTCCTCCGTCGGGACCTCCTTTCTCAATGTATTTCTCACGACGAAAACTGAGGCAACCACTACCACCATTGCCCGCATCTACAGTGACCTCTGCTTCGTCGACAAACTTCATGATTTAATCCTGAGCGATACTAGTTGCAGAAACAAAAAAGCCCCGTCGAATGACGAGGCTTTTAGCGAAATTCTTGATTAACTAGGCCGATTCGATGCTGACGAATTTTCTATTATTTGGTCCTTTTACTGCAAACTTAATCACACCGTCAGATTTTGCAAAAAGCGTGTGATCTTTGCCACAACCAACATTTTCGCCAGGATGGAACTTAGTCCCGCGCTGCCGCACAATAATATTGCCAGCTTTAGCTTCTTGGCCGCCAAATAACTTTACACCAAGGCGTTTTGATACCGAATCACGACCGTTATTAGTACTACCACCTGCTTTTTTATGCGCCATAGCGAGCTCCCTACTTTAAGCCTTGATGCCAGTGATTTTTACTTCAGTGAATAACTGACGATGGCCCTGCGTCTTCTTGTAATGCTTACGACGGTTAAACTTAATGATTTTGATCTTATCGCCACGGCCTTGCTTTAAAACTTCTGCTTCGACCTGACTACCCTCGACATAAGGCGTTCCAATCTTTACTGATTCGCCTTCACCAACGAGCAGAATCTTATCGAATTTCACCTTGTCACCAGTGGCGGCTTCAAATTTTTCGAGCTGAAGGACTTCGCCCTCCTCTACTCTATGCTGCTTGCCACCACTTTCAATTACCGCGTACATATCTGTCTCCAAAAACCTCAGGAATAATAATGACCCATTCCCTCGAGGAGCCGAATTCTACGGGATCAAAGGATTTGAAGCAAGATAAATTGGCGTTAGTATCAGCAGCTTCCTAAAATTAAAGAATGGCCTGAATGTACCTGATTTCGCGGGTTTTCCCGACTTGACAGTCTTTATTCCGCTCCCTAGCATGCACACACACAAATCAGGCAAAGTAACTAAAAAGTTACCTTAAATTTCTACTTTTTCGGTTTACCTTTAGAATGTATCAAGATATTCGCAGTGTCGTCGAAACTGAATTCCTAGCCGTTAATGATTTCATCGTCGAACAGCTGCACTCGGAAGTTACTCTTGTTGAAAGCATTGGTCACTATATTGTCGATGCTGGCGGCAAGCGGTTACGCCCAATGCTGACTCTTTTGGCTTCGAAGGCCTGTGGTATCGATAGTCAGCAACATATTCCTATGGCCGCAGTCATTGAGTTTATCCATACGGCCACCCTATTGCACGATGATGTCGTCGACATGTCGACCCTTAGGCGCGGACGTCCCACCGCAAATGCTAAATGGAATAATCCTTCAAGCGTGCTGGTAGGCGACTTTATCTATTCTCGTGCCTTTCAGGTCCTGGTCAAGATTGGTGATATGCGTATTATGAAGATCATCGCAGATACCACAAACAAAATTGCCGAAGGCGAAGTACTCCAACTTATTACAAAAAATAATCCCAGCGCTTCTGAAGCAAATTATATGCAGGTAATAGAAAGCAAAACCGCCATTCTTTTCCAAGCTGCAGCCCAATGCGGCGCACTGTTGGCAAATGCTGATAAGGCTTCTGAAAAAGGACTTCGGAATTTTGGCAAAAGTATCGGCATGGCGTTTCAATTAATAGACGATGTCTTGGATTATGCTGGAGATGCCACAGATCTTGGCAAAAACATTGGAGACGATTTAGCAGAAGGCAAGCCGACACTACCCCTAATCTACGCCATAGAAAAAAGCGACAAACAACAACAGAAGCTAATTCAACAAGCACTAAAAACTGAGCAGCTTAATCCAGAAATGCTGAAAGATGTCATTGAGATTGTGCGCCACAGCGGAGGCCTCGAATACACTCAAGGCTTAGCAAAAGAGCAATCAAAGGCAGCGTTGAATTGTTTGCAAACTTTACCTGACTCTGAGTATCGCCAAGCGATGGAAGCCATGGTGAATTTTTCTTTAAGTAGGAAGAGTTAATAAATCCTATATTGAAGGCTCTATTAATAACAGCGAATTAAGTCTATTTGTATTCTAAATATCCAAGTTCGCGCAAAAAACCAATCCACCGCTGAGGAAAGCGATAGCTGAAGTAAGATAGTTGCAAACACCTGTCTACATACCCGGATAATTGGGACCACCTCCACCTTCAGGCACTACCCAATGGATATTCTGCGCCGGATCCTTAATATCACAAGTCTTACAATGGACACAGTTTTGGGAATTTATCTGGAATTTTTTCTCTCCGCCGGCATCTTCTATAATTTCATAAACACCGGCGGGACAGTAGCGTTGCGCAGGCTCATCAAACATCGGCAGATTAACTTCTATAGGAATAGAGACATCCTTAAGTTGCAGATGGCAGGGCTGATCCTCAGCGTGATTAGTATTGGATAAGAAAACTGAAGATAACTTATCGAAACTAATCTCACCGTCTGGTTTAGGGTAATCAATCCTAGGGCATTCAGCTGCAGGTCTTAATTGACAATGGTCTTTAGATTTATCGTGGAAGGTAAGAGGAAATTTCCCGAAAAATAGATTTTGTTCGATAAATGCCAAAGTACTGCCCAACCAAAATCCAAATTTGTGAAACCCAGCGGAAAAATTGCGAGTCGTATGTAATTCCTTATACAGATCAGACTTGCTAAAGCGTTCTGTATAGTCGCTGAGTTCTGATGCGCCGATATTTTCTTTACTTAGCGCTTCGAACAAGGACTCTGCTGCTAGCATGCCAGAACGCATTGCTGTATGGCTTCCCTTAATTTTTGCCGAGTTTAACGTTCCAGCGTCGCACCCTATCAGGAGCCCCCCCGGAAAAA
>Ga0315328_10000738_pt1 | contig 14540 bp, 11 predicted proteins | sample M120032315metaG_FD_203462 | JGI IMG/M metagenome (GOLD analysis project Ga0315328, IMG submission 203462) | Ammonia-oxidizing marine archaeal communities from Monterey Bay, California, United States - M1 200m 32315 | ecosystem: Environmental > Aquatic > Marine > Intertidal zone | place: USA... | reverse complement strand
AGAGCCAGCATGGCTCTGGCAGAACCTCTTCCTGCAGGTGAAGCACCTGAAGTCGAAGGCAGTCACGGCAGTCGAGCACCCCGCTTCTCCACACGCATCCTCAGAACCCACCTCTATCGTCGAGGGAGTGGGTGAGGGCTCCATCTCAACGACCGTCTTGGGACTAGCGTCACTTACTCCCTCATCGTCAGAATATCCCTTCTCCCACCAATCGTCCCCCACTGTCTCGGGCTCCTTGCTAAGCTCCTCCTTATCGAGTCCAAGTGTCTTGATTACGTAGGGACTGTCGAAGAATCGCCCTACATCCGATTCAGGGACTCCCCAAATTTCTGAGAGCCTCTGTCTTCCATCTTCTCGAGATTTTATTGCACCTCCACTAAACTGAATATATTCAATCAACCTGTCATAAGCCCTAATGTAACCGGGTGCAAGTGTTCGGTTGAGATCCAGTGGCTTCTGAGACTTTCGAGGAGAGTAGCGATGGCTGGGTCGTCCGACTGTACTCTGTTTGCCCTGCTCGAGTCCTACTTTCACTAGCATCACGATAATCGGCCCTAGGGCGAATAAACAAGCTAAGAATGCAAACCCTTCCCCTATTCCTGAGAATAGGAATAATGTCAACACCGCGGCTGGAACAAAGAATACCAGTTTGTTGTCAGTTTGATTATCTACTAACTTAATCGCACCCCAGATTCCACTGAAGAAAATAACCACCAAGAAAAGGGCCAATTCACATCCAGCATCAGTCACAGGTTACACATCCTATGGGGCCCCGGCGCTGTCCCGGCGCCGGGGTCGGTGAGGTACTGAACACTGAATGCGCAGCATTCTGCAGTCATTGCCCTCGCGGGCTCCTTCCTCGGGACAATACGCGGTTAGAGCCCCGGACAATAAACTCAGCGCCGGACAGCGACTCTGATTGATGGCTCGTAACCGCCCGCAACATCCCCTCCGCCCTGTCTGATGGGTAACCCGAGGCGCTTGCACAATTCGAGGTGCGGTGCCGACCACGGGTGCGAACAGCGCTCGCTGGTCTCATAGCCGAGCACGGTGATGGGCTCAAGTTCACCCTCCCAGCCATCATCCATCTTCCCAGTGATTCTGACCCATGAGTGGTCGAACCGTCTAATCTCGTGGGATAGTTGGTGCAGTCCCGCGCGGGGCAGGCGGGCCATCAGAAAATCTCGCGGGATTGCCCGCGGCACGATGGCAAGCCCCCTTTCCCCGTCGTGCAGGTAGGCCACCGGTCCAATGTCCATCGCATCGAATGCCACCTGGGCTTTCTCGATGGACTCTGCCACGTCTCCCCACTTACTGGGAAGCCAAGCCACCACTGCTGAACGATCCTTGGTACCTGCCACGTGACTGCTCACCTCCAAACTCGCGTATTCCGGGCCAGGGTCAGCTTGTTTTCTGGGTCGTTTTTTCCTTCTTCCGGGCAGACTGAGTCTCGGCAGCGAGATTGGTGGTCGAGCGGGCAGCCTGACCGCCATCGGATGACGGGGGATTGAATTGACCCACTCTGCTACAGGGCACTCAAGCCAGCCCTCCTCGAGTATCGTACATTCCCAGCCCGTTGAACCGTGCACAGTCCCGGGCAGCCTGATGATGCGGCGGGTATCGGCGGTGACTACCGGGTCGACAGGATGACCAGCCTCAATCACGCTATCGAGCAGGGACTTGCGTTGTTCGCGAACGGCATCCTCGCGTTTAGCAGGATCAGGTTCTGCGAACAAACTCCTATCTGGGTCGTGAGCCACTAGGTGGAATCCCTTGCTCCCCGAGAACGAAACATGCTGAATCTCAAGTTCAGTGTTTTCCAGCAACCAATTCCTCAGGCGCAACGCGGCTTTGCGTGCCCTTTCGAGTCTGCTTATACAGAACGGGCGCATGTCGATGTCGAAGACCACCATATGGTCGAGCAGTATGGGGGTTGGCCGACTGGTGTCCTTCAGCCGGGGCAGGTTTACCGGGTCGAGCCAGGAAGAGGTCGAGACATAGACGTCGGTTGGCATCTTGCCTTCGAAGACTCCTGTCAGCGCCTTGCCCGATGAGATTCTCCTGCGAGCGGTAATCCATGGTCCCTTCAGCGACCTCCACCTGAACTGATGTCGACTGGACTTGTCCAGCCAACCCAAATCGATTCCCAATCCGTCCGCGTAGTGCTTCCGCAGAACCTCTTCAGTCCATTCAGGTGGGTCCGCCATGCGCGTAGGAATCCGTAACCGCTCTTTGTCTAATCCCCGGCACGGTCAAAGGGAACTCGCCGCTCGCCGTCTCGTGAGCGACTGCTTGGTCGTTGTCAATTTCAAGACCTATCAGACCGCCCATGGCGCGTCTGCCGAGGAACTCGCGCTCGCCATGTCAGGAATCGACACCGATGCTAGGATGATTGCCGCTGTATCCGCTCTGGATTTGGCTGCAGTTGTCGCTGCAGCCCCCGACCTAGAGGTCTGGTGCCAGCATCTTGACCCAGTCGGCTTTGGCTCCAACACTGGATGGTTGCATCCGGAGACGGCTATCGAGAGAGGGGCCACTGGGACCCTGATCAACCACGCCGAGCACAAGGTCAGTATCGAGCATGTGGCAATGCTCCTCGACCAAGTTCCCGAGGGCTTCGAGGTGTGTGCGTGTGCTGCAGACATCGACGAGGCGATGGCCATGGCAGCCTTGGTGCCGAACTACGTGGCAGTTGAACCGCCTGAACTCATTGGCGGAGATACCTCGGTGACCAACGCCGACCCAGATATCGTCAGTGGCACCGCTGCAGCGGTTCGTGAGGTCAGTGAAGAGGTCGAAATACTCTGTGGGGCTGGCGTCAAGACCGGGGCTGATGTGGCCAAGGCAATCGAACTCGGAACCACCGGAGTCCTGCTAGCAAGCGGCGTCACCAAGGCAGATGATCCCGCAGCAGCCCTAAGCGGACTGATATCGGAACTCTGAGGTTTCCCTGAACTTCACAATAGAGTAGGTTCCTACAGCAACCCCACAAGCTCCTGCAATCACATTCCAATCGGCTAGAGCGTTGAGCGCGAGGACTACACAGTAGAACCCGGAGATGAGGAGCAGCAAGATGAGATGGATGACCGGCCCTCCTCTGAGGCGAGGGTCGATGAAGTCGTACATGTAGATCCCACCGCCGAACACTGCGTACACGTTGGCGAAGCCGATGTATGCTATCCCGTAAAGCAGAGGGAAAGCCACCATTCCGAACGTGATGTCGAAGCCCCCTAGGACAAGCTCCACTCCTAGGATTATCACGTTCCCGTTGTGCATCAGTACCTCGTGCCACTCGAAGTACTTGCTGACGTCATATCCCTTGGAGGCGTTATTGGGAATCAGATAGAAAGTCACGACTACTGTTACTAGTAGCGCCGTGCCGCACGCGGTGGCGAATGCTATCGAAGCTGATGCGAGAGCCCAACTTGGAACCTCTCCTCCGAGGACGTGTACCCACGAGGACGCGGATGCTAGGGTAAAGTAAAGGCCGAATGCGACAAAACTCCAGACCGTGAACGGAGTCAGCCTGTGGACGCCCAGAAGAACGACCTCACCCCTCTGTTTGCTATCGTAGAATGTCGGTAGCGCCACACTGCCTTCTTCATCTATACAGATACTGATTAGCGTGAATAGAGCCAACACGGCGGCAGCCGTTCTGAACAGCGTTAGCAGGATGTCAGGCAGGTATTGTGATCCGACGATATGGCTCTGGGCCTGCGAGACTTCCGCGATACCGCTCGTCGTGACATAGTAGAGCAGCGTAAGCAACATGACGATGGTCAGGGCAGCGGTCTCGAGGTGCCGGCTCCGCTCACCGTACTCGCGTAGCCAGCGCATACCAGTGCAAAATGCACACCAACCTTGAACTCTGCCCCGGATAGGGCAATTCTACTCACTGCTTGGCGCGCTTGCGTGAGGCCTTTCGACGTCGCAACTTCTTCTTGCGCCACTTCCAGCGCTGCTTCCCCTGCTTCTTCCATGCACGGGAGCCTCTCTTCATGCGCGTCGCCGACCTGCTCTCCCTATTTGAGCGATTCGCGGCGTTAGTAGAGGGATGGTGGGCGATACAGGATTCGAACCCGTGTCACCGGCTTAGAAGGCCGGGATGATATCCAGACTACACTAATCGCCCAGTTATCTCCGAAGGACTCCCGCTCAAGAACCCTGCACCTCATCAGAGCCCTCTTCAAGTAACTCTCCGACCGCTTCCTCCACCGCCTCCTGCATCTCATCAGCGTCGGAACCGGCACTCATGTTGAGGGAACCATCGTCCCTGATGTCGTCCCTGATGTTGACTACACTCCTACCTGTCTTCTTCGAGATCTCCTTCTGCATCTTCTTACGCCTCCAGCGCTTGGTACGGATCCTACTCAACGTGCTGACGATTCGTAGTAAGGTCTCAAGGATTGCCAGCAGCACGAGACTGCTGAAGAACGACTTGGCTAGTTCGGGTAGACTCTCTAGAAGTTCTCGGAACTCGTTCCACTGGACCGAGGTTGAACTGACGAGATAGACACCGAGGACAGCGAAGGGAAGCATCTTTGCAACGTCCCTCGAGAGGTCCTCTGTCCAGTACGCGAGAATCCGCACAGCACCGACCACTGAGGTAGCGATGAGGGCGTTGCGAGCGTGGTCGGTACTATCCGAGAGCAGAGTCAGGATGACCGCCAGTACCAGCGTCCAGAAAGCTATCAAAATCGGGACGACGACGACGTATTGAATAACGAACAACACGCTCCTCAGATACTTCTTGACTTTGCCACCGAAGTCATCAGCATACTTGCTCAAATCTAGAGTTAACAGGTCCTTCTTGGCGAGAATCCGGTAGAACATGAAGACAAAGCCGGAGTACACAGCGATTGCGATGATGGCCATCAGAGTAGGGTAGGTCTCGCGACCGAAGTCGACGAGCAACTCAAGCACCTCATCTTGGGTGGTCGGAATATCCACGTAGCCCACACTCCACTCCGACTCAAGGTAGTTGCCCTATTTGGTGCTGAATGGGCGCGCGCACTTGGGGCACCTTGTAGGGGCGCTGACTCTGACTCTCTCCCATGTGTGTCCGCAGTTACCGCATATCCACTGCCTCTCAGGAAGACTATCGAGTACCTCCTGACGCAACCTTCTGAGGACGGGAGACTCAGCCAGGCTAGGTGCAGGTGCGATACGCTTGACGAGATTGGCGTGGTTGCCACCGTGCTCGACCATCCCCGCTGCATGCAGCAGCTCGTGTACGAGAGTGTGGCGGAACAGCAACTCGTCTCCAGCAAGAACAGGGTTGAGGCCGATAGTGACAGCACCCGGCGCGACCCTCAGCCGACGTCGTCTGAACAACTCGTTGGGGTCAAATTCGAATCTGGTCATACCAAGACGACCCTCCTCTTCTGGGAGCCACTCGATAGTCAGGTGCTTGCCAAGGTGACGCAGGAACGGCGCATCATCCTCTCCGAGTAACTCTTTCAGTTCGTCGAGAAGTCCCTCGGGCAGCTCAGGATCGCTTGCTGCTCCCGCCCCTCTTCCGTCCTCGACCACGCCACAGCGTGCCCCATTCTCCTTAAATGGCCGTCGTCGGTGGCCCGGCCACTGGGCGTGTGGCGCAGCCTGGAAGCGCGCTTCCTTGGCATGGAAGAGGCCCCGAGTTCAAATCTCGGCACGTCCACCATTCTTGCAATTCCTGCGAGGAGTATGCCAAGCAGCAGCTTGATTCTTAGATATCAAAATATGAAACCATTGAAACTAGTCTAAATGGTGTTTAGAGGCGCATATTACATTGATACTAAATAGTCTATACTAACACGCACGACGTATGAAGTCTAAGCTGAAAGCAACACTTCTTTGCACGCTAATGATTGCGTCTTCCCTTGCCGGGTGTCTCGGCGGGGATGACGATGACGGAGACGACGCTGTACTGGGATGCACCTACATGGATGCCACCAACTACAATGCCGATGCCACCGAAGACGACGGAACATGTGAGTATGCGCCAGGTGAGGAGCCAGTTATGGGCTGCACCAACATGGCAGCTACGAACTACGATTCCGCCGCCACTCGTGACGACGGCTCGTGTTCTTACGCTGAAACCGTGATGGGCTGTATGGACCCAGCTGCTAACAACCACGACGCAGCGGCCGAAGATGATGACGGCTCTTGTGACTATGGTATGGCACAGGCAGACATTATGGCAGCCTATTCGGCTGGCGAAATGGAGTTCTCTGCGGCTCTCTACGAGTTAGAGAAGTCCAGGAAGTGCCGTGAGCAGGGTTCTAACAACCCATGCGAGATAGTTGAGATGTCGATTGGCGACGCCTCAACCATCGACCCCCACGATGCTTACGACTCGGCATCCGGTGACGTCATTGAGCAGGTCTACGACACGCTCTACCGCTACGCGGGAGACGGAAGTGGAAACGCCATCATCGAACCCCGTCTCGCCACTGGCTACTCAGTCAGTGAAGACGGTCTGACCTACACGTTCGATCTACGAGATGACGTGTACTTCAGCAACGGTGACTTGATGGAAGCATCTGACGTTGTGTACTCATGGTGCCGCGTACTTGGCTACGGCTCGCCCGACAGCCACGTAGGCTGGATCCTAGAGCAGAGCTTTGACTGTAACGACGGCGATGGCAACCACGATGACAACGGCGGCGCAAGTTTCACTGTCAACAGTGCGACCTCTTTCTCGGTCACACTGTTCGCACAGTCCTCGGCATTCATCTCGACGATTGCCTACACGGTCGGTGCTGTGATCAACGCTGAGCTGTGCGAGGCTAACCGCGTCGATTCCGGTGGAGAGAACGACGACTACTGCCACGAGTGGATGGACGAGGCTCCCTTCGGAGCTGGAACCAACGCTTACCTGGTACAGTCTTGGGTCCGTGAGGACCGACTCGTCCTCGTGCCGAACTGGATGTACTGGGAGGCTGGCGATTACAACATCAACCGCCACACCGTGTCCATAGTCACCGAGGCCACGACGAGGCTGCTTGCCTTCACCGATGGTGAGGTCGATTTCGGCAGCATCAACATCGAGGATTTGGTGAACTTCTGCGAGAACCTAGAAGACAAGCCTAACGTAATATCCAAGGACGGATACATCTGCAGTTACAGGGAGACTTTCACTACGACCCTGTCAGCCTTCAACCTACACCCGAAGGCCCTTGATGCAGGAGAGGACAACACCAACACTGATGCTAACTCGTCCCTCATCCTAAACCACGATTGTGATGGTGACGGTTCCAATGACTGCAGCGTCATGGAAGTAGGAGCAGTCCGAGCGGCTATATCCTACGCGTTCGACTACGAGACCCACCGAAGGGACACGTACGACAACTCTCTGGCACCTCAGTATGGACCGATCCCGACTGGCTTCCTGTATGCGGATACCCAGTACGAGACCTTCACCTACAACCTAGCCTACGCCGAGCAACTCCTAGAGGACGCCGGCTTCATCCGCCAGTACGACTGCACTTCGCTGACACGCAGCGAAGCACCAGTCGTTGTTGCAGAGGGAGACAGAGACGGCACCGAGTGCCGCCTACCAAACGTCCTAGGTGTAATGGCAAACGAGGGTAACGACTACCGAATCGCTATGGCCGGCCAACTCGCTGAGGCCCTAGGGACTATCGGAGTTGCCACCGCTGGCGATGCTAAGCCTTGGGCTGAGTACCTGACCATGTACTACACTAGGACCTGGGATATCAGGTTCAGTGGATGGGCACCTGACTACCTCGACCCCGACAACTACTGGTCGCCATTCGCTGGCGGTCACTCCATCGGCGGAGACGCTTATGGTACAGGGTATGAGAACTCGGACGTCAACGACGCCCTTGTAATCGGCAGGACCTCACAGGATGATGATACACGCAGGCAGGCCTACGAGGATGCCTTCGCAGCATGGATTCTAGATCCTAACATGATCATCATTGGGCAGTACAACGGCGTAGGTGTCAAGCACGACGACATCTGCAGCCCGCCGTATGCAGCTATTGGGTCCGCCCACTGGTTTGACTACGACAAGCTGCCAATGGTCAACGGCGCACTAGTCGGCTCTTGCTGATTAACGACGTGAAGACGTAAGGCCGGCGGCAGCCACCTTCGGGTGGTTGCCGTCGCGCCGTCAATCAAATCCTTTCTTGCTTGCGATGGTCGTAAGGTAAGTATCGTTAATCAATCGTCTGCCTGCCTACGGCAGGCAGAAGGTAACTGTGATAGAGTCGTCTCGATTAGCACTGCAAGGAGGGGTTGACTGTGAAGTTGCACGAGTTCGTAGTTCGAAGACTATTGCTGCTAATCCCTGTGATGGTAGGGGTCACAGTTCTGACATTTTCCATTTCCCATCTAATCCCCGCAGATGCAGCTGCTGCACAGTGCGGTGACAAGTGCGGCATAGTCGCCGACACCTACTATGAGAACGGGGCATCGGGCGAGCCTTACACGGAACAGTTGGACGAGGGCGAACTTTACACTCTAGGGGAGGACATATCTGTAGGGGCTGCCAATGTTACTCTGACCGTGATTACCAATTTTCCCGAGTCCGGAGAAGGACTCATTGGAAACGACTCCTTCACTTGGTCGGGGAGGAACGGATTAACCCTCACAGGTGTCAATGGCATCAGTAACAATGCCCCTGAAGGAACCGAAGTTAGCTACTTCGTTCGGGTTACGGCCTATGAGGCCAACAGAGAACGCCTAGGGATGAATGATCCGCTCATAAAACAGTTTGAAATCTATGTGACACATCTCTCGGAGGGCGACTGGGGTAACTCAGAAACCTATCATCGTCCTGTCGTAGATGTGGTGAAAGACGCGGCCCCGATTACCTTAGAGATGTCTTTCTTCGCTCTATTCATAGCCTACCCTCTGGGAATCACCCTTGGAATCATCGCAGCTGTGAGACAAGATCGAATGTTCGATCACGTCTCTCGATTCTTTGCCATAGCATTCGTCAGTCTACCGATATTCTGGTTTGCGATGGTTCTACAACTCTTTTTCGCCACTGGAGCAGAAATGGGTAGTTCAGGGATCTGCGACCCCTTGTTTGGAACCGATGGAGGGTGCTTCCCAATTTACGGGAGGCACGACCCTAGCCTCACGTATCCCGTAGACGGATTCGCCTCTTACTATCCAGCAGGAGGGACCGGATTCCACCTAGTCGACAGTTGGTTCGTGACAGACGGCAAGCTGGCCACACTCCCGACTGAATTTGGATCCAACTGGCTACTCTTCAAGGACACCCTGATGCATCTAGCACTGCCTTGCGCTTGCCTTGGAATCGCCTCCTCTGGCTCCCTACTGAGGTACATGCGCGCCAGCCTCCTCGAGGTCCTGCACGAGGACTACGTGAGGACCGCCCGTGCTAAGGGACTCTCTGAATTCAGGGTAGTCATAGTTCATGCATGCAGAAACGCTCTGGTCCCTATAGTCACCATCCTGGGATTCTCAATCGGTGGAGCGATAGGTGGAGCTGTATTGACTGAGACAATTTTTGCCTTCAATGGCATGGGTAGGGTGGCGGTTAAGTCAATCCAATATCTCGATTTCCCAGTCATAATGGGTGTGACGCTAATTACTGCAGCCATCTTCTTACTGTCCAACCTAATTGTGGACATAATGTATGCAATCATAGATCCAAGGGTGAGGCTTGAATGAAGGACTGGGGTGAAGGCAAAGAGGATCGCAAGGAAAGCCTAAGGAGGCTTGTCGAGGCTCTGTCTCAATCCAAAAATGATTTCCGTCGGAGCTGGAAGATATACACTCGATCCCTGCTCGCAGTACTGGGCCTCTTGATGGTCATCTCCGTCGTCACAGTTGCGATTTTCGCTGACGAGATAGCAGTCGAGCACCCCTATCGGAACCTGCAGGACACCGAGGATCTCTGGTCCATCGACTACGAACCTCAGAGAAAAGATCCATTCTCCGAGGAGTGCGACTGGCACGAGCAATCGATTACTGTAGATACCAGATCCCCCCTCTTCTCGGAGACCGTAGTCGCCGAATCCGACGACAAGGTAGGGGATGACAACAGGTACTACCGCGATACTCTCTCTGTAATCAGGCTCGTCCATCTAGAGGATAATCAGGGTTACGACCTCAACACCTCATTAATCAGCATAGATCCTAGCAACTCTTCTATCCTCATCTTGTCTGAGGGACTCTACAACAACTCGTCAATTACAGGGAAGGTCTGGCTCACCTATGAGTTCGATAACGAGGCAATGCATGTCTCGTGGATGCCAGAAGGCTACCAACGTTGCATCTTCGGAACCAACCAGCAGGGGCAGGACATGTTCAGCAAGGTCCTGTACGGATCTCGGGTATCTTTGAAAATCGGAATCACCGTTGCCATGCTCACAGTGACCATAGGGACAATCGTAGGCAGTGTGAGTGGTTACTATGGAGGCAGGGTAGATGAGGTAATCATGAGAATTTGTGACGTATTCTTCGCAATACCTGGACTGATTCTCGCCATGGCATTCGTCACAGCGATGTCTGCGGTGACTAGCCTCACTATGCCAATATGGTTGGCGATTCTGATTCCGATATTATTCCTAGCTGTGGCATTCAGGTCATATCTGGAATCAACCATCGTAGGGGACCAACTAAGTGACCAAGTAATGGGATCATTGATGCGAAACCGTAACGTATTCCTAGCCCTGTTCGTCTTATTCTTCTCTGTCGGCTTATTCCCTGGCTTTTCATGGTCGGACTTCTTTGGAATCTCAGACAGTCAAGGCTGGAGAATTGGTGCTGCCGCAGGTATAATTGCCATCCTCGGAATGTTATTTATGGCAGACAAGCGCTTCATCGAGAATGCGAGTTTCGACGGCGCTGGCGAGCGTTTTAGCAAGTCTCTTGATTGGACAAACCCGTGGAAGTACCTCACACTTAGGACAGTGGCGATATTCATTGCCGGAGTAGTCATTTATCGCTTCTCAGGTAGCACTGGGGATGAGATAGTCGTGATCAAGGACTTCGATCGACTCTGGAAGATTCAAGCTGCCTTGATTTTCACTGGATGGCCAGGCTATGCCAGACTGATTAGAGGGCAGGTTCTGTATGTCAAGGAGATGACCTTTGTTGAGGCGGCTAGGAGCGTAGGTGCCCCTCCCGGGAGAATAATGTTTAGGCATATTCTACCCAATGCGTGGGCACCACTACTCGTCGCCTTCACTCTTGATATCGGAGGGACCATCCTGTCAGCATCCGGGCTGTCATTCATTGGACTTGGGGCTGCCCCGGGCACAGCGGAGTGGGGCATCCTAGTTTCTGAGAGCAGACAATTCTTCATCCCCTCTCCTCACCTTATGCTCTACCCCGGACTCGCAATTGCGGCCACCACACTCGGCTTCAATCTGCTTGGCGATGGAATCAGGGATGTTGTAGACCCCAAGAATAGGAGATGAGAAGGTGTCGGATAACTTGCTTGAGATTGAAGGTCTCAGGGTCCATTTCGACACTCTAGACGGACCAATTGAGGCACTCCACTCTGTGGATCTAAAGGTCAATCAAGGTCAGATAATGGGGTTGGTCGGCGAGTCGGGGTGCGGGAAGTCTGTAACCTCGCTGGTGACGATAGGCCTCGCTACCTGCGATGTCGATGAGGGCAGTGTGAAGTACGAAGGAGAGGAACTGCTGTTTAGGGATTCAGAGTCCGACAAAAGAATTCAAGATATCTCAGGAACGATAACTGTAGTCTCATTGTTGGCATCGATACTATTCTTCTTTTGGGTATTTTTGATAGACCCCATTCAGGGGGGACAACTCTTCCTCATATCCATATCCCTAACAATAGCCTCATGGTTAGTAGGGTTTGCAGCCAAGCACGAGTATCGCCGCCATCAAAAATTCATGCGATGGGTTCGCGGCAACGAGATTAGTATGATTTTCCAAGAGCCCATGACGGCTCTCAACCCGCTTTATACTGTGGAGAAACAGATATCCGAGGTTATGCGCGTGCACGACAGACTCGTCGAGGCAGAGACTCCAAGTTACGTCAGAGTCGGTCAGGCACTTGTCAGCCCTGCTACTCTCATCCGCGACGCCTTTTCCTCAAGACCACAAGCGTCTATTGCCATCTTGTCTGTTTTCGCCTTTGTACTCGCAGCCCACATGAGCGATTACGCTGATGCCGCGGCAAGCGCAGTCGCCGCTCCATTTGCATTAATCTGGTCCTTTTTCGCTTACATCAGTCTCGGCCTCATTGGCGTATATGGGGGCCGTCAATGGCAGAGAAGATCCTTCTCAGGGCCAACGACATTAGATCCTATTTTCGATGCCCTTTTCGTACGCGTTCCACCCCAAATTCCCCTCGTTTTCGCTGCGGCTTTGGTCCTCTTCCTGATGCTCTGGATGCCGCTCTCTGCACTCCTAGGGATGGCTGTAATCAGTACCCTTCTGGCTCTGCCAGCGATTATATTCCTAGACTATCTAAAACTCGACCCCGCGCACACCCGACAGGTCATTGACATCTTGGAGGATGTCAGGATTCCAAATCCTAGTGCTGTAGTGAAGATGTACCCGCACGAGCTCTCTGGAGGGATGCGACAGAGGGTAATGATAGCCATGATGATGGCTTGTGAGCCAAAACTACTCATTGCCGACGAGCCTACAACTGCCCTCGACGTTACCATTCAGGCTCAGATTCTCAAGCTTATGCAAGACTTGCGTGACGAAAAAGGAACAGCGATTCTACTAATCACCCATGACCTAGGTGTGATTGCTGAGATGTGTGACGCAGTCACCGTGATGTATGCTGGTTCGGTGGTCGAGACAGGTACCATAGAGGATGTCCTCTCTAGGCCTCGGATGCCTTACTCAATCGGACTGCTCCATAGCATCCCCACAATTGACGAAGGTGCAGACCGCAGGGACGTGCTACCAATCATCCCTGGACAAGTCCCAGATCCCAACCTACACTTCGATGGATGCAGGTTCCATCCCCGATGCCCATTTGCGAATGAAAAATGCATCTCGACCCCACCACCGATGAAGGAAATCGAACCCGGTCACTTCGCAGCCTGCCATCACACCGATTCAATTGGCGAGAATGTCGCAGAAGTGCAGGCCGCATTCGACGTTTTCGCGGCCGAATACGGATTGGAAGGAGTTGCCTGAGATGCCAGATGACAGCAATAACGAAGAGATTCTCATCGAGATTGATGGGATGAAGAAATGGTTCCCAATCAAGAGTGGGATGCTGACTACAGTGAAGAGCCATGTCCGTGCAGTCGACGGGGTCGATCTGCAGATAAGGCGTGGCGAGACTCTCGGAATTGTTGGCGAGTCGGGTTGTGGTAAGACCACGCTGGGACGAGTCTTACTCGGCCTCATACCGATAACAGAGGGGTCTGTCCACTATGACGGCGAGAACATTCGAAATATGACGAACAAGGAACTCAGAAGGCGACTCCAGATTGTTTTTCAGGATCCTGGAGGTTCGATGAATCCGAGGATGTCCGTGCGTTCAATAGTAGGTGAACCACTCCAGGTGAATGGAATGGCTGAGGGTGCTGAGTTGACTCAGAGGGTAGCTGAATTACTAGATTCTGTAGGTCTCAAGCGCGAGCACATGAATAGATTCCCACACGAGTTCTCTGGGGGACAAAAACAGAGGATTGCTCTGGCGAGGGCCCTTTCTTTGGACCCCGAGTTCATCCTCCTAGACGAGCCAACCAGTGCTCTAGACGTCTCCGTTCAGGCCCAAGTTCTGAACCTGCTTGAGGAGATTCAAGAGAGGCACGGCCTCACTTTCGTCTTCATCACCCACGCACTCAACGTCGTCAACCATATTTGCGACAGAGTCGCTGTGATGTACTTGGGGAAGATAGTAGAGATCGCCAATACAGAAGACCTGTTTAGGGATCCAGCCCATCCCTACACGCATGCTCTGATGTCGGCAATACCAGAACCCTCTCTTGAGAAGGCATCAAGAGAGAGGATTGTCTTGAGTGGTGATGTACCCAGTCCCGCGAACCCGCCCACGGGATGCAGGTTCCACACTCGCTGCCCTATAGCTGAGGAAGGACTGTGTGATGTCGAGGAGCCAAAACTAGAGATATTCGGCTTTGATGGCCATGGGGTGGCATGTCATTTCCCACTAGGCCCTGGGATGAAACTCCCTATGCTAGAAGATGCCCAGATTCGCCCTGAGGATGACGACGAGCCGACTACGATTGTGCTCTGAGGGAAGAGAATGACTGAGGATGAAGTTGACTCAGAGGGGCGCAATAATCCTCCTCCTATGTTCGACAATAAGGAGGAGGCAGAGGCCGCTTTCTGGAGACTGAAGAAGGCCTCTGATAAGAGCAGAGAGGAGAGGGTAAAGCGAGTTCTGGCTCAGGAGAGCGAGGGGATTCTGACTACGCTCGGTAGAGTGGTGTACATTTCGGCGTGCATATTGTTTGATGGCTTGGTGCTGATGGAAATACCAGTTAGCATGGGTAAGACCCTAGCTGCTTGGACTCTCTATGTAGTCCTACTAGTAGCCGCAATTAAGTTGCAGTATGGCCTCTATGGGAAGTGGTTCGACGTCGATATCA
>Ga0315328_10000737_pt1 | contig 14548 bp, 18 predicted proteins | sample M120032315metaG_FD_203462 | JGI IMG/M metagenome (GOLD analysis project Ga0315328, IMG submission 203462) | Ammonia-oxidizing marine archaeal communities from Monterey Bay, California, United States - M1 200m 32315 | ecosystem: Environmental > Aquatic > Marine > Intertidal zone | place: USA... | reverse complement strand
ATCTTCTTTAACTTCAGCTGGTTTTTCTTCCTTAGGTTTTTCTTCAGCTTTTGAATCTTCTTTAACTTCAGCTGGTTTTTCTTCCTTAGGTTTTTCTTCCTTAGGTTTTTCTTCCTTAGGTTTTTCTTCAGCTTTTGAATCTTCTTTAACTTCAGCTGGTTTTTCTTCCTTTTTTACAGGTTTTGAATTACCATCTAAAAGGATCTTAATATCTTTCAAAAGTGTATCTATCATTTTTTTATCAACAGATACGACTGCTACAGCGGCTGTTGCAACAGGTAAACCTGCGGCTGCGCCTAACTCTGTTTTAGATGGCACATCTACATGTACTATACCTTTTTCTTTTGCAATTAAAGGTAGATGCATAACAATTTCTGCAGGAGAAATATCTGCAGCAGAAATAGATAGTTTTGCTTCGCCTCTTTCTAAGCTCTTAGTAACTTCGTTTACACCCTTTCGGATTTTTCCATCCGATCTGGCATTCTCAATTAGAGAATAAATTCTTTCAGTGATATCTTTTGTTAGTTCCATTTTAACCTCGTTAACCTCATTGGTTAATGAAAGGCAATAGCTCAAACTCTTTAAAAACTTTATTATTAGAGTATAATTTAGAGTAAATATGAATCGATATAGTAAAGAACAATTAGGATATCTTGAGGGATTGGAAAGACGTATACCTAAAACGGAGTATTGTACTGATTTTATAAGAAGTGAATACGAATCGATTAAGTCCGATACATCTAAACGAGAAGTATTATGTGATATTATCTCTTCGGAAATTAAAGAGAATACTAAAGAAATATTACCGAAGGATCGTATACTTCTAGAATCGATATTAAATATGTCCGAGATAGCAGATAATTTATTGTATATCGCGAATCTTTCAAAGGAAGAAAATAGTATGCGTAATTTGTTTGATTATTCCGGACAAGAACAGTCATATGATAATGATATTCGAACTATCGCTATTCGAAATCGAATGGTAAGTCTAATTATGAAAAATATAGAATTAAATAAGTCTCTCGAAGAGATAAAGGATTAGAGAATTTTTCGATTAAATACATTTAAAGTTTTGTAAAATTTTTCTTTTTCAACAGTCTTATCTCTTTTTGTTGGACCAATCTCATAAAAATATCTAATTATTGCTTCTGGCTTAAATCCTCTTTTTCTAAGTGAAGATAAAGTTTCAATCTTTGAATCTTCATAACTTGAAAATTTTCCTGAATCCACACCTCTTTTAATTTCTGAAGAAGAAATATTCATGCCTTTGAAGTTAATTCTTCCCAAATGAATGTATTCAGGTATTTTCCAATTCATAAATTTGAAAATATTTTGCTGTCTTCTGGTTTGATCTTCGTGATCTTTTCCACGAATAACGTGCGTCAATTTCAATTCGTGATCGTCAACTGCAACTGAAAAATTCATCATTGGCCAAACTCGATATTTTTTCCCAACTCGAGGATGTACATTGGTATTTATCCGAAACGCAATCCAATCACGTAGAGCTGGATTTTTTAACCTAGGATCAGTTTTAACTCGAACAACTGCTTCCCCGGCTTTGTATTTCCCAGAAAGCATATTTTTCCATTTTGATAAATTTTCCTTAATCGTATTTTTAGTTCCGATAGGAGACACGCCCTTTCTAATTTTGTTACGAATGATTTTAGGATCTTCTTCACAGATATACAGGTGACCTTTATTCAAAAGTTTTTCAGCATATTTGTAATAAATATTAATTCTATCGGATTGGATGTATAATTCATCAGGTTTATCAACAAGCCAAGCAAAGTCTCTTTCAATCATTTTGTAAAACTTTTTAAAATTTCCATCAGGATTTGTATCTTCAATCCTAAGGATGTGTTTACCATTATATTTATCTCGATAAATTTTATTTATAGATAGAACTAAGGCATGTCCGATATGTAATGGCCCAGAAGCAGAAGGTGCCGAACGAACTCTAAATATTTTTCCAACATTCGGGAGATCAATTATCTCCTTTTTTATTTTTTCTTTTGGATCAAAAAAAGAAGGGTTTATTTTTTTTAGTTTTTTAATTTGATCAGGAATAGATAAATCATTGACTTTAGAAATTGTTTCTCTAACTAGCTTAGAGATGGATGAAATTTTTGATTTATCTTTCAGAGTAGGAACAATTTTATTAATTACTGATTTATGATCTGCTTTGCCATTAAATTCAATAGCATTTTCCAGAGATAATTGAAGGATTTTTTTCTTCATAAAAAATTAAGTCCCAGAAATTTAAAAGACTAACTTTATTTCGGATATGCTGCATTAATGATTGATTTTTTATTTTTGAAATGTTTATGAACTATTTCGAGATATCCGTTGAATGCAGTTGCTAAGCTAGATTTTAGATCAGCAGGATGTATTTTTTTCGCTTTAAAATCCTTTTCGAGCGAATTTAGATCAAGATATAGTTTATTTCCGCCAAATTTTTTAGGTCGAACAATGGTAATTTTTCCATCAACAGGGAAAACTACATGTCTGACCATATCTATAACACCATTGCCTTCAATTATTCCCTCAGGGCAATAAGCTTTTTTAATTTTTTTTGCAACAACAGTTGGCGAATCATCGATATAAATTGCGGAGTGTGATTCAGAAGAGGACATTTTTCCGCCATTCTTATTTAATCCAACTAACGGAGTAAATATACAAATTGGTTTTTTGTGACCAAGTTTTGTGACCTCTTCTCTCGCAAGCATATAAATTTTCCTTTGATCAATCCCCGAGTATGCAATATCTGCACCAAGGTGATGAACATCAATTGATTGCATCAATGCATAATTTAGAGAACCCAAATCAGGATTTTCTACTTGCCGAACTACTTCAGAACTTGCACGCATAGCACGTTTAAGTTTAATTAATCCCATAATTTTGTAGAGATCAAAAATATAATTTCTTTTTTGTTGGAAAGATGAACCAGTGATAAATTTTACTTTTTTTGTATTTGCACCAATCGATTTTAAAATTGCAGTCATTGCTTCTTCATAATATTTTGATCTAGCGTTAGTTAGATTCCAAGGAGATTTCCGATCATCTAGATAAGCATGAATGTCTGCAAGTAAATATTTGACTTCCAAACCCGCATCGATAAAATCTTTCAATTTCGCAGCCTGAATATAGTATCCAATATGAACTTTTCCTGTTGGAGCAGCGCCAATATATACTGAAGGTTTTTTTCTAGAACGCAAAAGTTTTTCTAATTCTGGGCGAGTAATTGTTTCAATAGTATTTCTCAGAATTAAGTCAATTTTACTCATAGTTACCTAAGTTAGTCCTTTTTTATAAATAATTCCCATTTTCCCATCCTACATAATGTTTATATATGACAAAGAGCATATTTCGAGTATGAAAGGAAACTTAAATACAGCCGCAACTTGGCTAGTAGTTCTTAGCGCAGTTAATGTTTTCTTAACCACTGCAGGATTGTTTGATTTAACATCAATGCTAGGCGGGTTAGGAGCAGTATGGAATTGGGCCGTAGGACTATCTGGATTGTGGATGGGATATGGTTTGTTGTCCGGTAATTAAAAATTACTGGCACAAAAATTAATTTACCGGGGAACTATAGTTTCCCCTATCTCTTTTTAATTTTATTTTTATACAAAATATTTATATATATTAATTAATTGTTAGTAAATATGGATATGAAAGGTATCACAAACTGGTTAGTTGCAATTGGAGCTATTAATTGGGGAACTACTGCACTAGGGTATGATTTAGTATCATATTTAGGTGGAGGAATGTTGTCCAGTCTAGTCTACTATGCAGTCGGATTAGCCGGATTGTATTTTGGATATAACTTGTTGTCCGGTAAGTAAATTACTGGCACAAAAATTAATTTACCGGGGAACTATAGTTTCCCCTATTTATTTTACTCATAACGTAGTGCATCTACTGGATTTAGTTTTGAAGCAGCTCTGGCTGGTAAAATCCCTGATAAAATCCCAGATAATGCCGAAAATAACAGTGCTCCACCAATAACATAGGGATCGATTAATATAAGAAAAGGTAATCCCGGACTTAAAGCTTCAATTGCATATTTAGCTCCCAGAGCCATAATTATGCCAATAATACTACCAATTATTCCTCCAACAACCCCAAAAAATGCAGATTCTATCAAGAAAATAGTCATAATTGCCCTATTTGTTGCACCGATTGATTTCATTACACCAATTTCCTTTGTTCTTTCAATAACGGACATGTACATAGTATTCGCAATACCCACCGCTCCCACAATTAGTGCTATCCCTGCTATCCCCACAATAACATACTGAATTATACCTAAAATATTATTAATTTGTTCTAAAATGGCAGTTGAAGTACTCAAAATAAAGTTTTTATCACCTCTATAATCCTCATAATCCTCTTCTAGTTCTTCAGCAAATTTTTCTAGATCTACTCCCTCTTTAACAATAATTTGAGCACCGGTAACTTTTCCTGCGGGAGCAAAAACTTTCCTAGCATCATCAATCGACATTGCAATAGAAGTATCGTCTCCGTCGTTCCCAACTCGCTCATATATTCCAACAACTTTGAAGGCTTTTCCACCAACTTTAATTCGACTTTTTATATCAACCTTCTTTTCAAAATAATCTTGATTTAGTTTCCAACCTATAATAACTGATCCTGTTTCTCCATCTTGAAAATTTCGACCACGCTCAACTTCAAAATTTGATCGTCCTAAAAATTCAGCCCAAAGTTCAGTATCTATAGCATAAACGATTGGATATTTCTTTTCAGATTTGTACTCCACTTCTTGAGTATCATAAACATAAGGTATTACTATGTCCGTCTCACCAAACGATTCAAAGAAATTTATGTCTCTATCATCAAGACCATACTCTCCAGGTGTTGGTCTCGAGAAAGTTGCACCACCCTGAACTAAAATTACATCAGTTCCAAATTCTTCAAATGCTTGGTTTACTGCATTCTCAGTACCTTGCGCAACTAAAGTCAAAGAAACAATAGCAGAAATACCGATAACAATTCCAATAACTGTTAACCAACTACGCAATTTTCTTCGTCTAAGATTATTAATTGCAATTAATATATATTCACGTAACATTTTTCGATTTTTTCTTCCGCATCCATCTATATCCAATAAATCCAATAATCAGAAGTAAAAATATCATTTTCCCCGAAGAACTATTTTCAATCAATCCAATTTTTTTTGCATCTGCTTTACTATAAACTTTGAAAGTAATTTCTTCCTGAGTTTTATAAGTTTTATAATTATCATCTGAATATTCTATCTCTAATAATACCGTAATATCTTTTGTATCTTTAATATTCGGATTTACATATATTTGATAGTTTTCTCTTTCAAAATCATCAGTTTGCAATTCACCCAAGTATTTTCTGGGTGTAGAAATAATTTCATAATCTTCACTATCGATCATTTCAATAGTTAGAAATTGAATACCTAATTTACCTTTATTTACCGAAGTAATAATAATCTCACCTAAGCTTCCTGGGATAAATAATTCATGGTCATCAATCCCAATTTCAAGTTTTGGTTTTCCGCCGGTACTTACTGACACAGTAGAAATCATTCTTTTTATTTCCTTATCACAAAAAGCATCTTTACAAATTTTAATATAAAGATTGTATGATCCGCTCAAAGCTTGGTCATCAACCATTAATCTAAATTCAGTCAATTTTTCTCGACCTGAAGACAGTTGATCAACAAACTCAGTTCCAGTTTCTGAACCCATCAAATAAAATGGATAAGATGGATCAATTGCGACATAAAAATCATTCAAATCATCATTTCCTTCATTTCTTATAACTGTATAAATATCTAAATAATTCCCTGGTTCGGCAGGAGCAGGTTCATAATTTGTACCCTGAATAATTATATTGTGGTTCTCAACAGCAGGCATCCAGAGTGTAGTTGAAGTTGTAGAAGAAATTTCTTCATATGCTGATGCTCCGGAGAACATAATTAATAATAACAGGAACGAAAAATATAATCTCATTACTTAAGTTCTCCATCTACAATTTTATATATTTTATGTTTTCTAGTTCGTTTAACTAAATCTAAGTCATGGGTTACGATAATTACAGTTTTTCCTTCTTTATGTATACGATTAAATAGAGACATAATCATTTTACCCGTTTTTGTATCTAAGTTTCCAGTAGGTTCATCTGCAATGATCACTTCAGGATCATTTGCAAGGGATCTCGCAACGGCAACTCTTTGTCGCTCTCCACCCGATAATTCAGTTGGCAAATTATTTAATCTATGAGACATATCAACATCATTCAATATTTTTTTTGCACGTTTTATTTTTTCAGATGCATCAACTTCCTGAAAAGTCATAGGTAACATAACATTTTCTAAGGCAGTCATACTATTTATCAAGTTAAATGATTGAAAAACAAAACCAATTTTCTTACCACGAATTTGTGCAAGATCACTCTCTTCCAATAATGAAATATTTGTGTTATCAAGATAAATTTCACCCCTAGAAGGATAATCTAAACTTCCAATCATATTAAGAAGTGTTGATTTTCCGGAACCGGATTTTCCAATAATAAATACAAATTCATTCTTATGTATATCCATAGATATTTTTTTATTTGCATAAATGGTGGAACTGCCCATATCGTAGATTTTCCAGACCTTTTTCAGAGAAATAATAGGTTTTTCCACAAACTACATAATTCGTTCTATATTAAAAATTATTGGTAAGTCTTTTCATAAAGTTTGATAGAATCATTGATGGCTTTTTTTGCTTTTCGTGCATTTACCCAACTACCAATTTCAATTTTACCTTTTCGAAGATCTTTATATCTATCAAAAAAGTGATAAATTTCATCTAAGAATGCTTTTGGAACGTTCTTCAAATCTTTAATTTCATCAAATCTCGGATCATTTGCTGGAACTGCAAGAATTTTTTCATCAGATTCACCACCGTCAATCATATGCAACATTCCGACAGGTCTTGCTTTTACCAGAATTCCTGGATGTAAAGGAGAATGCGTAAGTAAAATTACATCTAACGGATCATCATCATCACAAAGTGTTTGTGGAACAAAACCATAATTCCCAGGATAACTCATAGAAACTTCGAGAACTCTATCGAGCATTATTAATCCTGTTTCTTTATCCAATTCATACTTATCTTTGCTTCCGCTAGGTATTTCAATGATAACATTGATTGTGTCTGGTGAATTCTCACCGTATGAAATGTCGTGCCACATATTTGTCATAGTATGTATGTCTAAAATTCAATTAAAAAGTTTACTATTAGTTCAAGTCTTGTCCTAATTTTTCAGCAGAATTTATGATTTCAGATAAGTGAGGTTCTACACTCGCGACTTGGTTAGCTAAGAATCTTTCTTTCTTTAGCATAGCTTCAGTAAGACCTTTCTTTCCACGTTCAGTTTTTACCTGATTAATCAATTCTCTTTGATTATCAAGTTTTCGCTTCAGCATTCTTGCTTGATTTATAAATTTAATATCATTGGCTAATAGTTCCTGTTTCATTTTAGTAAATTTATCAAGATGTTGCATCATTATTCTTTGTTCATTTTCAACATGAGCTAATTGTTCTTTATATGTTCTAAAAGCCATTAAGTACATCTCATCGTTAGAATATATAAATTTAACTATGATCTATTCATTATCTATAATAAAGTTCAAATTTCTGCTATCAGATTGCTGAAAAGTAAACTCAGTTTCTTCAATAATTAAGTCAGTTAGTAAAGCACAATACTTTAAGGGGTGTCCAAGAAAATCTTTCCAATAAGGATCCAATTCATAATCAAATCCAGATTTAAATTTATCATACATTACTTTTTTTTGATCACCTTCATACTCCGCAACAATATTATCACAAATAGTTCCGGCAGCACCATTTATTTCATAAAATTTATCGATTAATCCGGATCGATTATCTTTTAGAGCATCCGCTTCATGAAATTCATTATTCCCAAAATAGGTTTTCCATTCACCAAAATTGGTTCTAATTTCCTTAAGTATAGTATCAACACTCTGCAGAGTATTATACAACTCATTATACAAATTAGAGTCTTCTTTATTACCCATTAACATATTAGTTCCAATTTTAATTCGTTTATAAGCTTAGTTATTAAGCAAAACTCTTACCACAACCACACGACTCTTCAGAATTAGGATTAGAGATTCTAAAACCACTTTCATTTAATGTATCTAAGTATTCGATTTTTGAACCTTTCAAAAGTTTATTTGATTCAGAATCCATGATAAATTTAACACCATTTGATTCAATTATTTTGTCAGTTTCTTTCATTTCATCAAAATCAAGTTTATATTCGAATCCTGCGCAACCACCCGCAATTACTTGGATTCTTAAAACAGCTTTTTTATCTTCCTTTTTTGCCATTTCCTTCAATTTTTGAGAAGCATTATCTGTAGCCATAAATTCACCTTTTTCAGTGGTTAATGCAGCATTAATTTCTGACACTAATTGATTAATTTTTTCATCAGAAAAACCATGACCCTTACATCCGCCTTCTAACGTTTCCCAGTATTGAACTGAGCAACCAACACAATGCAATCCATGAGATAACATAACTTCTATTGCTTCAGGATGGTTCTTAATTATGTCGCCAATAGTCATTTCTTTTGTTACTTTCATTTTAATTTTGTTACGATGATTGCTTGCACTGGACAAACGTCTTGTGATTGAATTGCACGTTCCACGTCAATTTTTTTGTCATTAAGTTCAACGTATTCAATTCCATCTTCTTCAACTTTACCATCAAGCAGTATATGAGCTTTTCCATCTGACCCAATTTCCCAAAGTTCAGGATAAACATCGGCACATGAAAATGCACCAATACATTTTTCCAGATCTATTTCGATTCGGTATTTACTCATAGTTTATCGTAAAATCCTCATTTTTAATCATTACGTTTTATCAAATTATTACCACTTATTGTTCTTAACAAAATTATAAATACTTTCTGCGGCCACAGAACCTTCTGCTGCCGAAGTAATAAATTGCTTTAAAGTATGCCGAGTAGTAATATCTCCTGCTGCGCAAAAACCTTTAATATTTGTTTTTTGTTGATTATCGACCGGAATAAAACCATTAGATTTTATCGTTACATTTAATTTTTTTGCCAGATTGCTGAGCGGAACGTGCCCAATTTCAATAAATACTGCATCAACTTCAAGTTTTCTACCGTTCTTTAATTTAATGCCTTTCAGAAGTTTGTCACCGTAAAATTCAGTTGCTTCATTCTCAAACATTATTTTAATTTTTTTATTATTTTCCATTTGTTCTCGAGTAATAGGTTCTGCTCTCATCATCGGTTTTCGAACAAGAGTATAAATTTTAGTTCCGTATTCTGAAAGAAATAAACTTCCAAGTCCCGCAGAATCACCACCCCCAATAACCGCTATTCTTTTTTTTGAATATATTGGACCATCGCAAGTATAACAATAGTGAACTCCTTTTCCTGCAAATTCCTTTTCACCAATGATTCCCAATTCTTTATGTTTCATACCTAATGCGTAGATTATTGATTTGCCGTGGTAAGTTTTATCTGATTTTACTGAAAAAGAATTATCCGATAATTTTGAAATATTAGTAACTTCAGACTCAACACGAGTTATATCATAATCATCAATGTGTTTTACAAATTTATCCATTAATGCCATTCCTGAAATTCCTGGTTCTCCAATCCAATTATCAACTTTATGCGCAATATTCCCCGTCCCACCAAATTCTTTTGCAATGATTAAAGTTTTTAGATTATATCTGGCAGAATAGAGCGCAGCACCTAATCCTGCAGCACCGCCTCCGATGATTATAACATCATATTTCATGTTCTACCTCTTAAACGCATAGCGTCTACAACACGTTTAACTGCAACTAAATAAGCAGTTTCTCTAAAATCAATTGTTTTTTCTTTTTCATATATTTTGTAAATTCGATTAAATGATTCAGTTAATACTGCATCTAAATTTTTATTGTATTTTGTTAATGTCCAATGTTCACCTGTATTGTTCATGCTCCATTCAAAATAACTACCAATTACGCCTCCAGCATTACATAAGATGTCAGGGATTACAAAAATCCCTTTTTTGTATAAAATTTTATCTGCATCAAGTGTGGTTGGTCCATTTGCGCCTTCTGCAATTATTTTAGCTTTAATTTTATCTGCATTTTTTTTAGTGATTGCACTTTCAAGTGCACACGGTGCAAGGATATCACATTTTTGTTCGAGTAAGGTCGCATTAGTCATGTGTTTAACTCCCTTCATGGTTGACAGAGTTCCGTATCTTTTTTTGTGGGCCAAAACATCTTTGAATTTAATTCCCTTTTCCTTAAAAATTGCGCCAGATGAATCAGAATATCCAATAACTCTCATTCCCATTTTTTCATAATATTTTGCAGCAAATTGCCCAACATTTCCAAATCCCTGAATAATTACTGAAGTTTCACGAGGTTTAAGTTTTAATTTTTTCAACGCTTCTCTAGTAATTATTACAACACCCTTTCCTGTTGATTCAGTACGACCTTCATGTCCGCCCAATTCGACCGGTTTTCCAGTAAAAGTTCCAGGTGCAGAAGTTTTCATAAGTTTTTCATATTCTTCTAGCATCCACGCCATTGTTTTAGAATTAGTATAAACATCTGGTGCAGGAATATCTTTCCACGGTCCAATTATTTTTCGGATTTTTTTTACATAAGCTTTTGATAATCTTTCGAGTTCCCATTCAGATAGTTCAGAAGGATCACAAATTATTCCTCCTTTTCCACCACCAAGAGGTAATCCTGTCAAAGAACATTTCCAAGTCATCCATGCAGAAAGTGCCTTTATAGTTTCTGCAGTTTCATTCGGATGAAATCTTATCCCGCCCTTATACGGACCTAGCGCATTATTATATTGACTCCGGAATCCCATAAATTTTACCCTCCGACCACTATCTAATTTTATTCTTACCCAAAATGAATAAAATAAATCTGGCTCTTTCAACCTTTTTCGTAAAGGTCGACTAATTCCTAACTTATTTGCTGCAGAATCAATCTGCCGCTTTGCTTCATCAAATGGAGAGGTCATATCTTCAAAGTTTTCTTTAATCGGTCTTTATTGAATCCAATTATTACTTCATCATCAATAGTTATTACGGGAACACCCATTTGCCCAGATTTTTCTAATAGTTCTGCAGCTAATTCTGGATGTTTTTGAACATTTTTTTCTTTATATTTGATTTTATTTTCATCAAAAAATTCTTTTGCTTTATGACACCAAGGACATACATTAGTAGTATACAATTCAACTTTCATTTATGAAAAACTATCTTCGAATTAATAAGTTTATTTATTATTTATCGGTGAATTAACAAAAAAAGTATATGTTTGAGAATATACTTTTTTCCTCACTGGAACATGATAACTATTTTATATGTTACTAACCATAACTTTTGATGGAAGATTTGCTTAAATTTGCTATATCTGTGGCACAGGATGCAGGAGCGAATTGGGCGGAGGCCAGATATGCTTCAGAAGATGTTTCTTCATTTCAATATGATAATTCTATTCCGATATCTTCATATTATACTTTAAGTAACTCAATTTTTATTAGATTTATTTCAGATAATTCCGTCGGATCAGTTTTTATCCCAGAACCTACAAAAGAAAAAATTAGTTCGATGATAAAAAAACAAGTCAAATTGGCAAAAGCAGCTTCTCGAATAAATCAAGAAAAATTATTATTCAGTAAAGAAAAAGCATATACGAAAAAATATTCAGTAAAGGAAAAGACAAAATTAAATTCTATTTCAGATGAAGAAAAGGGTAAAACCATTCTGAATGCGTATAATAATTTATCAAAATTAGAATCATTTGATTCAAGTTCAATAAATTTGAATACAAAAATTACGGATAAATATTATATGAATTCGGACGGATCAGTGATAATTTCAAAAATTCCCGAAATAACGATGAATTATTTTTTTACAGTAAAATCAAATGGCAAGACAACACAGAGAATGAATAATCTTGCAGGAATAGGAGGTTGGGAAACCCTAAAACGATGGAATTTAAACAAATCTCTAGTTTCTGAGGCTAAAAATTTGACTAATGTTCTAAATAAAGGAGTCCCTGCTCCAAAAGGAGTAATGGATTTTGTTGTAGGTCATGAAGTTACAGGGATAATGGTTCATGAATCTGTCGGACATCCCTATGAAGCAGATAGAATAATGGGCAGAGAATCGGCACAAGCAGGAGAATCATTTGTTAAAACAGACATGATAGGAAGGAGAGTTGGATCAGATCATGTAAATATTATCGATACCCCATTGATGGATAATTCACCTGCATATTATTTATATGACGAAGAAGGAGTAAAATCAAGAGATAAAATTCTTATGAAGAAGGGATTGATTAATGAATTCATGCATGACAGAATTTCATCTGCAAAAATGGGTTTAACCAGTAATGCATCCTCAAGAATTTCAGATAATTCAAAGGAACCTCTAATTCGAATGTCGAACACGTACGTTGTTCCGGGAAAATCTACTGAGGCGAGTTTAATAAAAGACGTCAAGAAAGGAATTTATATGAAAAATTTTATGGAGTGGAATATTGATGATACGCGCTATAATTTTAAAGCGAAGGGAAATGAAGCATATTTAATCGAGAATGGTGAATTAACAAAGCCCGTACTTTTTCCAAATCTAGAAATCGATACGTATAAGATGTGGTCTTCAGTAGATGGTGTTGGAAATAAAGCATCATTTGGTATGGTTGGCGGAGTTTGCGGAAAAGGTGAACCTATGCAAGGAGTTCCAACATCAATGGGCGGTCCAAGTTTATTATTAAGAGGTATAAATTTATGAAATTAAATCTTGCCCAAGATTATGTATTAAACCAATTAAAATCACTAGGAGCAAAAGATATAGTTGTAACATCCAATTCAGGCGAATCATTCCAAAATAAATTCGCAAATAATGAAGTTGTAGCAAATAAAAATTGGGATACCTCAAATCTTTCAATATTTTTGTCAGTTGGAGATGAAGGAAATTCAAAAACAGGTAGTACAAATATTTCATATTCGGATCAGACTGCAATTGATGCCCAATTAAAGCGATTAATCAAATTCACAAAAAATACTGCAACAAATAAAAACTTTTTAGGACTTCCTTCTGAAAATTTCAAATATAGAGAAGTTAGAGGAATTTATGATCCCGAAATAAAATCATTAGGTAAAAATTCCATTTCAATTTTAAGAGATGCAATCGATCTAGCAAATCAGAAAGGTGCAGAGCGTACAGGAGGAACACTAACGCATAATTACGGAACTACTAGAATTGTAACATCGACAGATATTGATGAGTCATATAATTATTCAAATATTTTACTTTCACTCAGAGCATTAACAAGTGATTCTTCGGCGCACAAAGTATGTGTCTCAACAAATATGAAAGAGTTCAAATATCGTCCAAAAGTAATTCAGGCCGCGAATGAAGCTAAATTGGCAAGTTATCCTGAAAGAATTAAATCCGGCAAATACGATATAATGTTCCAACCAATGGCATTTTCAAATTTAGTTAGTGAAGTCGGTAAGGCTACAATTGCTGAATCCGTAGAAAATGGTTTATCTTTTTATACTAATAAATTAAACAAACAAGTTACTAGTGAAAAATTTTCATTATTTGATGTCGGTAACTTGGCCAGAGGTCTTGGATCGAGACCATTAGATTCAGAAGGAAGACCAACTAAAGCAACAGAATTAATCTCCTCAGGAGACTTAAAAACTTATTTGAATAATAGTTCTTCTGCAAAAAGATTCAAACTTCAACCGACGGCTAATGCCGGAATACTTTATTCAAAACCTTCAAATTTAGTTGTACCGATTGGAAGAAAATCAGACGAAAAATTATTAGCTGGTCTCGAGGATGGATTAATTATCACAAATAGTTGGTATCACCGATATCAAAATTATATTAAAGGGTCATTTTCGGCATTGCCAAGAGATGCAATTTTTGTAGTCAAAGGTGGGAAGATAATTGGTTCTGCAAAAGATATTCGAATTTCAGGAGACATGATCAATATAATGAAAAATGTTGATGAACTTTCAAATAAAAAAGAAAGAATCGTAAATTGGGAGTCAGATATTCCTTCAGAAGTCCCATCTGCACGAATAAATAATATTAAAGTAACTTCAGTCTAAAGTTTTATATTATTCAAAAAATAACTTATATATGACTTCCTTGAAAAGAAATCTTGGTCTTTTTGAAACCACGCTAATGGGAGTGGGAATTATCCTAGGTGCAGGAATTTATGTATTAATCGGTGCAGCAGCAGGGATTGCAGGAAATGCAGTTTGGATGAGTTTTGGATTAGCGTCAATTGTTGCAATTTTTACAGGTATGAGTTACGCAGAATTCACTTCCGGAAGAACAAATGATTCTGCAGAATATGATTATGTAAAACGTTCGTTAAGTGAAAAATTGGGTTTTATGACAGGTTGGCTAATCGTTTTAATGGGGATTATATCTTCTGCTGCAGTTGCATTAGGA